>Ga0247844_1000010_pt1 | contig 368710 bp, 319 predicted proteins | sample LaCtaG_FD_192421 | JGI IMG/M metagenome (GOLD analysis project Ga0247844, IMG submission 192421) | Freshwater microbial communities from meromictic Lake La Cruz, Castile-La Mancha, Spain - LaCruzMarch201714.5m_1 | ecosystem: Environmental > Aquatic > Freshwater > Lake | place: Spain... | reverse complement strand
GGGGGTACTAAAAATCAAAATCCGTCCAAAACCATCCCTAAAAACCTCAGGGACAGATACCTTTATGCCCGGCTCAAAACGTTTTGGACAGCTGTGTTCTGATATTAAAGAGGATAAGAATCGGACGGGGCCCAGTTTACTCACCGGAATCGATCGATGCAGGTTGGTTTGGTCCCTGCTCAAAATACACAAACAACCGCAGCACATGGGTTTGCACGTAGTCGGATCCGCTGAACGATTGCTGGTAAATGCCCAGATAACCCAAATCGAAACTCCACTGTTCGTCGATTTTTTGCCGAAAGCCCGCGTAGATGCGGTTTTGGTCCATTGGGTTGTAGACCACATCGGGCCCCATCTGCATCAAGATTTCGTCGTACACCAACAGCTTGGGCAACTTGGGGTTGCGAAACACCGGGACTGTGAGCGACAGCAAAAAGCGGGTTCGGTTGGTAAAGCGCACCACGGGATCCGCATCGGCCGGACGTCGTTCTTGCCAGCGCTGTTCGTTCCGGATGCGATAGCCCACCTGAATCTTCCCGGCGGTGGTCTCCGTTAGGGGTTGGCTCCAAACCCATTGTTGATAGAGCCGCCGTTCGAGCACTTCGGTTCCTGCCGATGGAGGATTGAAAACAGGGCTCCACCCGCTGCAACCGTCGAAGACCCCTTTATACGATAACTCAAAGCGGCCCGGGCCACATAGACCCCAGGAATTTCCGAAAACTCGAATCGACGGTGGTGTACATCGGCCATAACCCCCCAATGTTCATTCCACCGATATTGACCGTGCAAACCCACCCAGATCTGCTCGTTTTGGACCACCCGTTTTTCCGATTGGGCGCATATGGAGCCCGAGATTCCTCCGGTTAGAACCATCCCTAAAAGCGCCAGTGAACGGTAATTCATGGCGCAAAATTATATAAAATCTATCGACCAAGTAGGATATAGACATTCTCTGTCCATACTATCTTTCTCCCGTGATGAAAGCGCACATTCAAACCGAATGCCTCGAAGCGGCTCAGGCCTTTCAGGCCGTCTCCATCCCAGTGGATCAATGGACCCACGAAATGCACTTGAAAGTCGGATGGGGGCTGATTTGGCAAAAACGCAGAGTGACAAACACTTTGGAGCTCTCCCAGGCAGACTTTGAAGCGCTGTTTGAAGAATTTAGCCGGACGTTGCGCCGGCTCAACGAATCGCACGGCGTGCCCAACAGCGAGACCCGAGGGTACCACTATACCATCACACGTTGCTGGTTGAGCATTTTGACCTGTTTGGAACCGGACTACCCCGATTTGAATGCCTGGTTCAAAGACCCGGTTTGCTCCGGAGGAAATCTGCTCCTGCAATGGTATCGAACCGAAGACCTGATGAGCCGCGAAGCGCGATTGGGCTGGATGCCACCCAAAGACCCCTGTCCCCATCCCCTCGTTTATGCCTGCCGTGGAACCGGTATCTGAAAACAGACCTTTTCGCGATCGACTGACCATTCGCGGGCTGCGGTTGTTTTACATCACGGCGCTGGTGAGCATCGGGGTGCTGAGCGCCACCGGGGGTTGGATTTTGAACCGGGCCATTCAAAACCAAAGTTCGGCCTCGCGGGTGGTCAACATCAGCGGACGGCAGCGCATGTTGAGTCAACGCCTCGTCAAATGGAGCTTGTTGCTCGGCGATCCGACAGCCACCCCCGATCAAATACACAACTGGGGCCAATCGCTGCGCGAAGACCGCTTTGCGTGGATCCGCGGGCATCGAGCGCTCAAATACGGAGACCCAGACCTCGGAATTCCCCCCTTGATTCCCGATCCCCAACTGCAGTCGCTGTTTGAAAACATCGAACCCCAGTTTGGGGCGCTTCAGCACCATTTCAACAACGCCGACCCACCGAACCGCACCCCGGCGCTGTTAGAAAAGAGTCAACAGCAGTCCGAGTTATTGCAGTTGGAAACGGACTATGTCGCCTTGATGGACGCCATCACCTTTCGGTTTGATGAAGTCTATGCCGAACAAATTGAGTCGCTTAAAAATCTTCAATGGCGTCTATTGATCGCTTCGCTTTTGGTCTTGCTCGCCGAAGCCCTCTTTATTTTCCGCCCCATTGTGCGGATGCTCGACCAACGACTCCTCCAACTCGAACGAACCGAGCAGATGTTGAAACAGTCGAACGAAGCATCTCGGATCCTCGGCGAACAGCGACTGGCCGATCAAAAAGCCCAATTGGGCGCGGTGGTATTGGCCGAAGAAGGCGAGCGCCGACGCATAGCCTACGATTTGCACGACAGCCTCGGTCAAATGCTGCTCGGGGTGCGGATGACGGTTTCGACGGCGGTCCAACTCGATCCAGAGCCCGCGCTCGAATTGATGCAGCGCTCGCTCAAACAACTCGACAATTGCACCGCCGAACTCAAACACATTCTCTCCAACCTCAGCCCCCCCTCGTTGGATCAATTTGGATTGGTCGAGGCCATGAACGAGGAAATCCAAAAATTCCAGATTGCGGGGAACGGGCTCGAACTGCGCTTTCAGAATACCTTGACTCAGCGACGTTTTGATCGCAAGATCGAATTCTTGATGTTCCGCATCTTTCAGGAATTGCTCAGCAATGCCGTGCGCCACGCCCAAGCCCAATCCATCGAAATTCAGTTGATTGAGCACCCCGGACAGCTTACGTTAATGGTCGAAGACGACGGGGTGGGTTTTGTCTTGTCCGACGCATCCAACCCCCCGAATTCGAATGGCATCAGCCACCTTAAATCGCGTATGGCCCTCTTGAATGGGACGCTTACCTTCGACAGCAATCCCGGTCAAGGCACCACGGTGATTGCCCAAATCCCATTGTATTGAAACCCATTCAGATCTTGCTGGTCGACGACCACCGCATTTTGCTCGATGGTCTGCGCACTTTGTTGGACCGAAACGACGAATTCAAAGTCGTGGCCGAGGCTTCTGACGGGCAACAGGCCCTGCTCAAGTTGCGATCTTATCTCATCGATGTCGTCTTGCTCGACATCCGCATGCCCCAGCTCGATGGATTCGAGACAGCTCGCGAAATCATGAGCCAGTTTCCTTCGGTGCACATCCTCGTTTTGAGCATGCACAACGAACGGAGCTACATTGAAAAAATGTACCACCTCGGAGTGGCGGGCTATTTGCTCAAAAACTCGGGGCGACAGGAAATCCTCGACGCCATTCGCATGGTCGCCACGGGGAAAAGGCATTTCCCCCCCGAATTGCTCCCGAGTTTGTTCGACGAGGCCAAACCCCGGGGTTCGGGCGAGCTCACGCGCAGAGAAAGCGAAGTGCTCAAGCTGATATCGCTCGGACTCAGCAATGTGGATATTTCGCACAAACTCAACCTCAGCGTAGAGACCATCAATACGCATCGCAAAAATTTGATGCGCAAACTCGAGGTCAACAACACCGCCAGTTTGGTCCGTTTGGCGATACAGAAAGGCTGGCTCGAAGCCTAGGCGCAAATAGGGCATGTTAAGCGTGCATTTCACGCGCTTCAAAATTCTCCCAATAAAGGGGTAAAACAGGTTACCCAAAGGTTAAGTAGGGGTGTATTTGAGGGTGTGTATTGAATTGATTATCCATTAATTCCCCTAAATGGGGGAGGAAAAAAAATACCCCTTTCGGGTCTAGCGCGCAGTTGAGGTTCGGGTCTAGGTTTGGCCTCCATCAACCCAATCCTTGTTCAGCCCATGAACCCGTCTCGCACTTCGCACAACCGCCACCAAAACGGATCCGCCTACAACGAGGGCACCGAATCCTATTCTGCCCAGAACGACCGCCGGAAGATCTCCGAAATGTTTGCGGAGAATGTGTTCAACCTTCAGGCAATGAAGGAATACCTCACCGAGAGCACCTATTACAAAATGGCTTCGGTGATCAAGAACAACGAGAAGATCGACCTACAAACCGCCGAAAACGTCGCCAAAGGCTTGAAAAAGTGGGCCACCGACAAGGGAGCTACGCACTATACCCATTGGTTTCAACCCCTGACCGGAACCACCGCCGAAAAGCACGACGCTTTTTACAAGCCCTCGCTCGATCTCAACCTTCAGGGTATGGAATCGCTTACCGCCGCCGAATTGGTGCAGCGCGAGCCCGATGCTTCGAGCTTTCCGCATGGCGGCCTCCGCTCGACCGCACAGGCCCGGGGCTATACCATTTGGGACCCCAGCAGCCCTGCGTTTATCCTCGAAACGTCTCTCGGCAAAACCCTTTACATTCCCTCGGTTTATATCTCTTATACCGGAGAGTCGCTCGACTACAAGACCCCGCTGATGAAGAGTTGCGAAGCCCTCAACCAAGCGGCCACCCGGGTGTGTCATTTTTTTGACCCCACGGTGCACAACGTCATCGCCACCTTGGGATGGGAGCAGGAGTATTTCTTGATCGACGAAGAGCACTATCGCGAGCGCCCCGATTTGATGCAGAGCGGACGCAGTTTGTTCGGCAACAAACCCGCCAAAAACCAACAACTCGAAGACCACTACTTTGGCAGCATTCCGGAGCGGGTTCAGAATTTTATGATCGATTTTGAGCGCGAAGCCTTGCGTTTGGGCATTCCCGTCTTGACCCGCCACAACGAAGTGGCCCCCGCCCAGTACGAATGCGCCCCGATGTTCGAAGAGCTCAATGTGGCCGTCGATCACAATTTGCTCGTCATGGATCTGATGAACCGCGTCGCGATTCGCCACGGGCTCAAAGTCCTTTTTCACGAAAAGCCTTTTGCCGGAGTCAATGGTTCGGGCAAGCACAACAACTGGTCGATGGCGACCGATCGGGGCAAAAACCTGTTGAATCCCACAGAGTTGCCCGGTAGCAACCTGTCCTTTTTGACCTTCTTTATCAATGTGATTGCCGCGGTAAAGCGCTATGATACCCTGTTGCGCGCCAGCATCGCCACGGCAGGCAACGACCACCGTTTGGGGGCCAACGAAGCGCCTCCGGCCATTATTTCGGTCTTTACCGGTACCATTATGGCCGATGTGCTCGAGCACTTTAAAAAGCACGGGCTGACCACCGATAGCAATGCCAAGGAAATGTTCGACCTCAACATTCCCAAGGTGCCCGAAGCCAAGATCGATGCCACCGACCGCAACCGGACTTCGCCCTTTCCATTTACGGGCAACAAATTCGAGTTCCGCGCCGTGGGTTCTTCGGCCAACTGCAGTTCTGCTATGACCGTCCTCAACGCCATGGTGGCCGATCAGCTCCACCGCTTTGCCGAGGCCGTCGAACAGCGCAAGGCCAAAGGGGCTTCGATCGAAGCAGCGGTGATTGCCCAGTTGCAGCACGATTTGGGCGAAGTGGAGTCGATCATCTTTAACGGCGATGGCTATTCCAAAGAATGGGAAAAAGAGGCCGCCAAGCGGGGCTTGCCGAATGTGCGCAGCACTCCCGAAGCCCTCGATGCCTTTGTGACCGCCGAATCGAAAGCGTTGTTCAGTGGGCTCGGCATTTTCAATGAGCGCGAATTGGAGGCCCGTCACGAGGTGTTGCTCGAGACCTACATCAAAAAGAACGAAGTGGAGGCCGAGCTCTATCTCGAATTGGTGCGCACCCATATTTTGCCCGCGGCCTATGCCCAGCAGTCGGTTTTGATCGAGAACTTCCACGGGGTCACCGCCATGGGACTGAGCCGCGCCGCCGACAAATTGCGGTTGGAATCGGAGCGTCTCAATGGCCATATCGATAGCCTGAGAGAATCGACCGACGAACTCGCGGATGTCCTCGAAAAGGCACATTCCAAGAAAGATACGCGTTCGATTGCGGTGTATGTATCGTCCAAGGTGCGTCCGCTGTGCGAAGCCATTCGCGTCCATGCCGATGCCCTAGAAGGTCTGGTCGACGATGCCGAATGGCGCTGGCCCAAATACCGCGAAATGCTGCAGCTCTGCTGATTCGCTGAATTTCCCCCTTCCTCAACTATCCCATTTTCGCGTTTATGGCAACAGCGGCAGGAGCTTCGCGCTCCAAAAAATCAACCCCCAACCCGGTGCTTTCGACCCCGGAAGGGCTGACCATCGAAGGCGATTTGCTCAAGCTTTTCAACGCCCTCGACATCGAGTCGGTGGGCAAAATCCCGCTGAGTCGGTTGCTTAGGGTGCTCGATTCCATGGGCATCAAGGAAAACGATCCCCGGATCAAAATCGACAGCCGGCGTTCGGTGGAAGACGAAGATTCGAGCGCGACCTTGGATTTTGAGGAATTCAAAAGCATCATCCACGAGAGCAATGGTACCTTGATCAAAGACGCCATCGAAGGCAATTTGATTATTCCCGACTTCAAGGAATTCGTTCGAGAGATCAAGGAGGTCTTTGACCGCACCAAGGCCAACCGCAGCGGACATGTGGCCACGTACATTCCGCAGTTGGGGCGGGTCGACCCCGAGCAATTTGCGGTTTCGGTGTGTACCATCGATGGGCAGCGCGCGGCCTTGGGCGATTCGGATCGCTACTTCTGCATCCAGAGCATCTCTAAGCCAATCAACTACGCTTTGGCGATGGAGGAGAACGGGGTGGACCGGGTCCATCAACACGTAGGACGCGAACCGAGTGGAATTTCGTTCAATGGGTTGGTATTGAACGAAAAAGGCATTCCGCACAACCCCATGATCAACTCGGGGGCCATAATGACCTGTTCGCTAATCCACCCGGAAAAGGATATGTCGGAGCGATTCGACTACGTGCTCGATTTGTGGACGCGTTTGAGCGGAGGCATACCCGCCCGGTTCAACAATTCGGTCTATTTGAGCGAGCGCCAAACCGCCGATCGCAACTTTGCACTCGGCTATTTTATGCGCGAAAACGGGGCCTTTCCTGAAGACACCGATCTGATTGCTACACTCGAATTTTACTTTCAGTGCTGCTCGATCGAAGTGAGCACCGAGGCCATGGCCGTCGTGGCCTCGACCTTGGCCAATGCCGGCGTTTGTCCGATTACGGGCATCCGCATCTTCAAACCCGAAACGGTCAAGAATTGTCTTTCGTTGATGTACTCCTGCGGGATGTACGACTTCAGCGGAGAGTTTGCCTTTAGCATCGGTTTGCCCGCCAAGAGCGGGGTGGCCGGGGGTTTGATGATCGTGGTTCCCAACCTGCTCGGCATGGCGGTCTGGTCGCCCCGGCTCGACAACCACGGCAATACGGTCCGCGGAATCGAATTCTGCAAAGAATTGGTGCAGCGATTCAATTTTCACAACTACGACAGCCTGATCGAAGGGGTGAGCAGCAAAATCGACCCGCGTTTGCGCAAAAACGAGTCGCGGATGAACAGCCTGATCGATCTCTGCTGGGCCGCGAGTGCAGGCGATGTGTACGAAGTGCAAAAACTGCTCGCCAGAGGGGTCAACGTCAACGACTCGGACTACGACCGCCGCACGCCTTTGCACATTGCTGCATCCGAAGGACATGCTGCCGTGGTCGATTACCTCTTGGCGCATGGAGCCTCGATCGACTCTGCCGACCGCTGGGGCAACACTCCGTATGACGATGCGCTCCGCAACGGGCACGAGGCCGTCGTTGAGCGGATGAAAGCCCATCGAGCCGACGTTCAACGCTGAGAAAATCCTTCCGATGACCGACGTTTCTATTCCCGCAGCCAAGCGCAAAACCCGATCGCGCACCTTGGGTCGAATTGCGCTGGCATTGTTGCTCCTATTGAGCCTCGCCGCCAGTGTGTATCCCAGCGAACATCCCGTAGCCTTGCCCGGCAGCCTGAACACGGGCGATGTGGGTTGGATGCTGACTGCCACGGCGCTGGTATTGCTGATGACCCCCGGGCTTTCGTTTTTTTATGGAGGCATGGTGAGCCGCAAGAACATGCTTTCGACCATGCTCCAGAGCTTTATAGCCCTTGGAGTGGTGAGCCTGATTTGGTATGCCGTCGGATTTAGTTTGGTCTTTGGCGACAGTTTGGGCGGGGTGATCGGAAACCCACTGACGTTTGCCTTTTTTGATGGAGTGGGCACCGCAGCGCATCCGCGCATCGCCACGGGCATTCCGTTGCTGTTGTTCGCCGCTTTTCAGCTCAAGTTTGCGATTATTACGCCCGCTTTGATTACGGGTTCGTTCGCCGAACGCATTCGGTTTTGGAGCTATTTGATTTTTATGGTCTTTTTCACTCTGTTTGTCTATTGTCCTGTGGCGCACTGGGTCTGGCATCCGGATGGGTTTTTATTCAAAATGGGGGTGTTGGATTTTGCCGGAGGGGCGGTGATTCACCTCTCGGCCGGGGTGGCCGCGTTGACCGGGGCCTTGGTCTTGGGACGGCGCCACTCGCATCGGGAAGGAACGGTGCACCAGCCCTCGAACATCCCCTATATTTTGTTGGGCACCGGGCTGTTGTGGTTTGGATGGTTTGGGTTCAACGCGGGCTCGTCGCTGGGCGCCAACGAAATGGCCATCAATGCCATGGTCAACACCAGTTTGGCTTCGGCTTCGGCCATGATGGCGTGGATGCTCCTCGATGTCATCAACCATAAAAAACCCTCGACCGTAGGCGTGTGCATCGGAGCGGTGGTCGGCTTGGCCACGATTACGCCGGCGGCCGGGTACATCGTTTCAGGGCACAGCTTTTTGATTGGGGCCCTTGCGAGTTTGGCGAGCTATACCGTCGTGCACTGGAAGAACCGCAGCGAAATCGACGATACGCTCGATGTGTTCCCCTGCCACGGCGTTGGTGGGATTTTGGGGATGCTGTTTACGGGGATTTTCGCTACCGAAGGCGGGGCGCTGTATGGCAGTTTTGCGCTGCTCGGAGCCCAAACGCTGGCGGTTGTCGTGATCGGTCTCTATTCACTCGGACTCACCTGGGTTTTGCTGAAGTGGACGGATCGAATTACCCCATTGCGGGTCAGTGCCGAACACGAATTGCTCGGCCTCGATCTGAGCCAACACGACGAAACCGCGGAGCCTGTCGTGGAGTACGCCTGATGAGCTATCGCAAAGCCGCGATGCCTCGCGGCTCGGATGATTATATGCCCGCAACGCCTTGATGCCTCGCGGCTCGGATTGTAATACGCCCGCAAAACCTTGATGCCGCCTCGCGGCTAGGATGCTAAAACCCCTGCCGCCAGCGCAGTCCGAGCACAAAACCCCGGGTAAGGCCGTCGGGGCGCACCTCGCGCACCAAGAGCGGAAAGCCCAAATCGAGCACCAAGGCTTGGTTGTCGGTAAAATTGCGCCGAACCGAACCGGTTAGATTCAGCGTAATCCCATCCGAGCCGGCGATTTCGATTTTTTCGCCCTCGGGACTTTCGTACCGATCCAAACCAAGGTGATAGATGCCCAAAGCGGAAGCGGAAAAAACCCATGCGTCCTTGTCTTGGCCGAATTGCCGTCCAAACCGCGCCACCACATCGCCCTTGCGCTCAAAATTCCGCGTCGAGGGAAAGGGGGTTTCCGAAAGACTGTCGTTTTCGGCCAAATACCCGTTTCGGTTAGATGTAAGCGGCTGCTGATAGCCCGCGCTCATCAACCAATGGTTGTGGCGGTAGCTGGCGCCCAACAACAAATCCACGGTTCCCAAAGTCGTTTGATAGGGCATCGGAAGCGCCATTCCGGCCTCGGTGCTTCCGTTGGCGTCGCCGGTCGGAATGCGAATCCCCACCGTACTGCTGAATTCGGAGCTTTCTCCCAGAGACCAATTGCGGATCCACGTAGCCTGCACATCGGCCAGACCCGAAACATGGTCCAAATCGCCGAAAATGCTGCGGAAGGGGAGTCGCAGGTCAAAACGGTTGGCTTCGCCCCAAGGGAGCACAACCCCCAGTTCGGCATCGAGGTAGAGAATCCCTTGTTCGCCCACCCCATAATTGAGCCCGACGTTCCATTGGGCCCCTTCAGAGGGACCGTGTCCGAGACTGCCCGCCGTACACACCCCTGCATCGCTGCAGCCTTGGGCGCTTGAGGAATGCGAAAAGCCGAAGGTCAGCACGGCAAAGGCCAGAGCGGTTAGCGCGGAAGGATGGTTCATTGGACGATCAAAAGTTGGGGTGGAAGACTCGGTTCAGCGTGCAATTTCAGCAGATAGGTCCCCACCGAAAGTCGGGGCAACGACATTTCGTACAATCCATTCGATGTGGGTCTGAACGTCAGAACATCGACTTGACGACCGCTCAGGTCGAACAACTGGGCTCCCTGCACGGCACCCGCACTTTCCAGATAGAGCACGCCCGCTTCGGCGTCGATGGGGTTGGGATAGAGTTTCCATCCGGTTGCCGAGGCATCTTCAAGACCAATGCCCGAAATCGCGAGGCTCTGGGTTGCTGTATCGGCTCCACAATCGTTCCAAGCGGCCAGTCGAACCGAATAGGTTCCTGGGGCGGCATAGAGATGGATGGGCTGACTGGTGGTCGAGGTTGTCCCGTCGCCAAAATCCCACTCCCATTGCTGCGGTTGTCCCTGTACGGATTCAAAAAACTGATATTCATAAACATTCCCCGTGGCTTGTTGACCAAAGGCCGCCGTAACCGGTCCCCGAACAGTGATGGGGGCATCCACTTCTGCCCAGCCCCCACTCGAAAGGACTTCGACACTCAAGATGGGATTGGAAACCGATTGGGCATAGACGTCGATCGGACCGGGTCCTGTGGTTTGGGTGATCGTCAATCCCGGTCCCGGTCTCCACGTATACTGGGCCGAAGGCAATCCGGGAACGGCGGTGGCTTGGATCGTATCGCCACGGCATACGTCGTTGGTATTGAGTTGAATACTGGCCGAAAGCGCAGGCTGGGTTCGATCGATCCATTGGAGGTCGTCGAGGTAGAGGTGGTTCCCACCCCCGTTAATGCCCACAAAAGCGAATATCAACTCTTCTCCGGCCAAACCACTCAAATCCAAGGTGTCCCATACCCAATCTGTCGATTGAGGCACGTACGACGAGGCCGTAGGGGGGGCGGTCGCCAAGGCCGAACCCAGGGCTTCAAAGAGCAACACATCGAACGTATGTCCGCAATCGCGGCTGGCTTCGACCCTGAGACCATCCACGCTAAAGCCGCCCGCACCTTGCGCATGGGCTCGTCGATAGACCAAGGCAGGGTTGCCTTGAGGGGGGACGCGAATCACACCGGTCTGCAATCGGTCGGTTTGGCCGATGTTGGCATACCCAAAAAACGACATGCGCACACAGCGCTTGACCGTTCCCGATAGATTGGGTGCATTCGAAGCCACCCAGGTGTTGCTGTTGTCGGGATTGTCGAGGCGAAAACCTTGGGGCGGAAAGCTTAGGGTTTGAAAACTCTCTGCCTGCGGAAAGTCGAGCCCTCCATCGATGGTGATGAGCCCGGTGCTCAACACACTGTCGGCCCCAAAGGCATTGCTCGCTTTCAATTGGACCGAATAAACGCCCCCTTGCAAAAAGGACACGACCGGGTTGGCCGACTGGGGCCCCGTTCCCTGAACATAGGCCACAGTAGAGGGCACAAAGGTCCAAACAAAAGAATCGGGATTGTGCAGGGCCGTTTCCGCAAACGATATCGGAACACCGACGCAACCTGTTGTAGCTGTGGCTGTAAACTGGGCAATGGGGGCGCTGCTCACTTCGGCCACCGAAACATCGTCCAGCGCCATATCGCTCGCAAAGTCGCTGCCCGTCGTACCCCGAAAGCGCAGGGCAAGGGTCTGTCCTACATACGGTCGCACATCGAGCAATCCCTGTCTCCATGCATTGCCGAGATTGCCGGAAACGGCAGGGATCGCGTCTTCGATCAGGACCCCATCGACCAACAAATCGAAGTGGAGCCCACCCATATTGGCTCCATACAAATGATACCAAAACGACAACTCAGGGGAGTTCATTCCGCTGAGGTCGATGCAACCCGACTGCAGCAAAGCCGTTTGATCCACACAGCCGCCCGAAGCTTCGGTATAGAGGTATTTGCCTGCTGCTGTGCCGGTCGTATGGTCAACCGAGGGTCCTGTACCCGTGGTCGGTGTTCCATTGTTGTCGGTTCTCCAATCGATGTTGTCGAGGCTTCCATTCGCGGCATTGACCCAGAAACTGTCGAGCGCACATACAGTTAAACCGCAGTCGCTGGCAGTGGAGCAGTTTTGAAGCGCTTCAAAATCGCTCGAGATGGGGGCGAGAACAGACGCGGTCGAACCCGTGGTCAGGGTGCCTCCAAGGCTGTCGTTTTGGGTGTTTCCGTCGGCCGTCAATAGCGCCTTTCCGCTCCAGGTATAGCTTCCCGGGAGCAAATTGAAATAGTTCGGGGCAAAGACCGACCGCACTTGGCCGGGATACAGCGTATCTGCGACCGCAACCGTGGTACTCAGTGTCAAGGGACCTTGGAGGCTGACCCCCACCGAGAATGCGGCGATGGGTTGGGTTCCCGAGTTTCGCACCTGCAGGCCAAGCCTCAGCGAATCGCCCATGCACAGCGGGAACAAACCGGGTGCCGGGCTGAGCCATTGCACGGCTTCTATATCTCGGGGCACATTGCATTGGAACAGCCCTTGGGGCTTCACAACGGCACGGCTGCGCTGTCCGCCCGACAGAGCCCCTCGTGCGCGCACCGCAAACCACTGCTCTGCGACTCCAGAGATACCCGAGATTTTAAAACGATTCAGTCCAGGCTGCGCCATCACGGTGCCCACCGAATCCATATAACGCGTACCCAAAACGAATACATCATACGCCACGGCGCCCCCCACCGAATTCCATTGTATTTCAACAGTATCCGGACAAGCCCGCACCACCGAAAGCCCTGAGGGAACCCCGAGGCACACCAAATCGGGGGTTTGAATCGATGTCGCTCCTTGCGTTAGCCGAACCCGACATACTCCACTGTTCGAAAGCGGGGGAGACCAATTGAACCAGCGCGTTGTTGAGGGTAGATTTTGCGCAATCGAGACCCAGGTGTTTCCCTGATCCGTACTGTATTCCAGCGCAATAGTTCCCGTCGCCGACGATGGGCTCCACCAGCGCAGTATTTCGCCTTGCCCCGGTGCGAGTGGAACCCCTTCGACGAGCGATTCCCACACCGGTTCGTTTCCCTCAAAGTGATAGACGATGTAAAATTCCTGGGGCCCTTGGGGCACGGCCGATCCGACCACCGACAAGCTCAACGATGTCGGGGGATTGTCGATCGTGATTTGCTCCATATTGTTCAGACTGTCGACGGCCTGAACGGCGGGATTGGCCAGGGTGACCGCATTGGGGGTCGGGTCGAGGACCCAAGGCAAATGCGTGGTTCCGCCTCCCGTAGCGGTAAAGTCGAGGTTGTTGACCAAATCGCGTTGGGCGGCAGGGCTGGCCGCCGGATCGGTCCAAATGAGCATCATCCGCACCCGACCGGTTCCGGGAGGGACGTTCAGCACAAAGTTCCGGCTCTGACCCTGGTCGACGCTCTGGGTATAAAAGCGATCGGCCTCGAGATCGTCGAGCGCGGCCCGGGCATTGATGCGTCCATAACCATAGATAAAATCCGGACCGGGATTGCCCAAATCGTCCGCGGTGTTGAGCAAATAGCCCTTGAGCAAGGCCGAGGCCGGGTCGGTCCCCAAATGGGTTTCTCGATACGCCTGATACAACACCGCCAAGGTGCCCGCCGTGCCCGGACAGGCCATCGACGTACCCGTAAAGGAGTCGTAGTCGTTGGGGGGTACGGTCGAATAGACATTGGTGCCCACCGCTGCCACATCGGGTTTGATGCGTCCATCGGCGGCGGGACCCCGGCTGCTCGAACTGTTGATGCCATCACTCGAATTGAGATTGGCCACGGTCACCGTGTTTTTGCCCACTTTATGCCCTCCGGTAATGTTCCCCCACACATTGCCTGCCCCGTATCCACAGTTTTGAGTCCCATTGTTCCCCGCCGAAAAGACGTGCTGCAATCCGGGGTTTAGAAAGATGTCTCCGTCCACTTGGGCCGAAAAGCTGGTATAGCCTGCATTGCAGCCGTTGGAATACGAGGAATTGGTGATGCGCACCCCATACTGGGTAAAGTCGAGATCGACATCGTTGAGATTGTCGGGATAGGTGTAGTACACCAAATCGGCGCCGGGGGCCATTCCAGCGCCCCGAGGATCGAGATTCCCTCCCCCCAGAATGGTACCCGCCACGTGGTCTCCATGGGTGCCGCTGCTCGGGCCTGATTTGTCGGCCAGCATCCGACCCTGGTAGTCGATGTGGGGACCAATGGCGCCATCGTCTCCGTGTCCGATGACCACTCCGCTTCCGTTGTATCCCCGGTCGATGCGGGGTTGAATGGCGTTGACCCGATGCGACGAACGGGCATTGAAATTCTCGGGCTCGCCGGGTTGCTCGGCTTCTTGAACGTACAGTACGAATACCGAGGTACTCAAAATACTGGGATCCGACGGACCCAACACATCGACCCAAACTTCGGTACCTATGCGATGAACGGCCTCTACGGCATATCCCAAACGGCTCAGCCGCTGAATGTTCGTTTCCACAAGGTCTCCGCCCATCAACAGTACCCGAAACCGCGCCCTTTCTGGACCCAGCAAAGCCCATTCGGGGCTTCCCTTGTCGAGGCGCACCGATTGCCGATCTTGGCCAAGGCCCACCAAGACCCAGGGGCTGCCTGCGGTCCAGACGGCCTGGGCCTTTGTTCGGGGAAGGACCGCGTAGTAGGCCGAAGGAGCCACCGCTGTGCCCAATTGCAATCCCTGCTTTTCCAAAAAGTCCCGTTCTACGCGGTTCAAGGGCCGGTTAAAAACAGCCAAGCCGTAAAAGGCATCGGTATGGGCGTCATAAACCGATCCATCGCGGGAAGAAGGCGGATCAGCCGGTGTTTGAACCAGGCGAACCCCCCGTTCCAAGGGCACGCGGACCGAATTTTGGGCAAGAACCGTAAAAGGCGAGCTCGACAGGGATACAATCGAAAATACCAGAGCGATACGGGTCAAAAACATCATGGGGTGGGGGAATCAAGGCGTTAACGCGAAGTTAACACGCGGGTGGGTACCGTTTAGAACGAATCTAAAACAGACTTGTTCGCGCTCAAGTCGGTTCGCTGACTTTGCTTTGTAGACTGCAAATCCACGGAACCATGTTCGAAGCCCGAAAAGAAGCCATTTTGGAAGTCCTCAACACCTGGGGAACAGAGACTTTGATGAAGACCCTCGGCATTCGCTACACCGATTTGGGCGAAGACTTTATCGAAGGCGAAATGCCCGTCGACGGTCGAGTGCATCAACCCCTCGGGCTTTTGCACGGGGGCGCTACCGCCGCACTGGCCGAAACCTTGGGCAGCGCCGGATCGTCCCTGCACATCAACCGCGAAAAACAGGCGGCGTTGGGCATCGAAATCCAAGCAACCCATGTGCGCGGTTTGCGCGAAGGCATAGCCAGAGGTCGTGCGCGTCTCATTCACAAAGGCGCCTCCCTGCATTTGTGGGAAATCGAGGTGCGCGATCAAAACAACCGTATGCTCTCGCACTGCAAACTCACGGTAATGATTGTCCCTTTGCGCGATCGCTAGCGCACTTTGCGTTCCTTTGCGAGATGGACTCTACAAGGCGAAATTTCGGTTTGGACCTGTTGCGTTCTCTGGCTATTGCGGCCGTGGTCTGGGCGCACAGCCGCCGCAGTTTGCTCCCGGCCTTTGGCGAGGGGTTGCCGGGCCTGTTTCCCATCGATGGGGTCAGTCTTTTTTTTGTATTGAGCGGGTTCTTAATTGGTCGGATTATTTTCCGCACCGTAGAGGGTCAAAAACCCGCAGAATTGTTGCGGTTTTATCGACGCCGTTGGTGGCGGACCTTGCCCAACTATTACCTCTTTTTGGTTGTTCAGATCGCCTTTTATCTCGGTTTGGGTATTTCGGAACTCATCGATTGGCGCTGCTGGATTTTTGGACAAAATCTGTTTACGCCCAATACGCTCTTTTTTCGCGAAAGCTGGAGTTTGGCTGTAGAAGAGTGGTTCTATGTGCTGTTTCCTTTGCTGTGGTTTGTCGGGCTTAGACTCGGCTTATGGCATACGACCCGTAGTTTTTTCTTTTTGATTCTCGGGATATTGCTGTTGATGACCCTGGGAAAAGGATTCTATTTTCTCTCGATTCAATCGCTCCAACCCTTTGTCGAGCACCCCGGTCTGAGTCGGCTTCCCGTGGTGTTCCGCATGAGTTCGATTTTGTGGGGGGTCGCCATGGCGGCCTTGTTTATCCACCGCCCTCAGGTGAGGCGCATGCCGCGGGTTTTTGCCCTTTCCGGGGTCTTCGTCCTCAGCGCGGGGGTTTGGCTTTTGGGACAAGCGGGAGGGTATTGGTATCGGGTTTTTATTTATGATGTGCACAGTCTGGGGGTCGCCTTGCTCTTTCCGCTGTTGCTGCGGATTCCGGCGCCCACAGGAGAAACTTTTGGGCGTTTGCGCGGTTTTATCGAGCGGATGAGCAAGTTTTCCTACAGCACTTATTTGATCAACCTGCCTTTGATGAGCTTGGTCGCCTGGTGGATTGAACGCGAACAGTGGACAGACCCGGCTCCGGTGGTGTTGTTGGTGATGGGGGCTTATGCGGTTCTTTGGTTTGCCTCAGCCCTCGTCTACCGTCATTTTGAAAAACCCTTGACCGATTTGCGCGACCGATGAAGCCGAATTCGGAATCGGACCTACGGGTAGGGACAGGGATGGTAGAAGAGGGGCTTCCGCGATTGCTAAGTGCTCAAAAGACCTTTGCAGCGATTCGCTGGCCCGGACAAAACGCGGTGTCGCTCTATGTGCCCGATGCCCGCGGTTCGCTGCAGCTGCGCCTGCGTCCCTTCGATCTGCAGCAACAGCCGCTCGATGCATCCTGCCGATTGTGGGAGGGCGAAGCCATCGAAGCATTGCCCGAATTTGAGCCCGCACACCGGGCTTTGGGGCAAACCGAAACGGAACGCGGGGACTTTTTGGACGCCGGTGCGCACGCCTTGGCGCACTTCAAGCTGGGGGGGGTTCAAAAAGCGGTATTGAGTGCGGTTCAATCGCTGCCGTCGGACGGGTCTGATGGAATCGAGGCATTTGAATCGCTGTGCCACCGTCGCCCCGACGATGCGGTCTTTTGGTTTCGATGGCCCGGTATGGGCGAATGGATGGGCAGCAGCCCCGAGTGTTTGTTGGAACGAACGGGCCCGAGCGGCTCTTGCGATGCGCTGGCGGGAACCAAGCCCCTCGATCCGCCCCGCAGTTGGACCCCGAAGGAAGTAGAAGAGCAACAATGGGTAGCCGACGATGTACGCGCCAAATTGACCCATTCGGGTTTGGCTTGGTCCGAAACCGCTTCAGAACGCGTCCAAGGGGCGTTGATGCACCGGCTTACGCGCTTTTCTTGGAACGTTCCCAACGATCAGCAATCTCCAACGGCCGATGTGGCCTTGCTCGAACAATTTCATCCCACGCCGGCCGTGGGAGGATGGCCGCGGGATCAAGCCCTCGAACTCATTGCAGCGTTGGAGACCCATCAGCGCCGTCTTTATTCGGGTTATTTTGCCGTCCTCGAACCGAACTCGACCCGGGCCTATGTCGTTCTGCGTTGTGCGGAACGCACCCAATCGGGTTGGCAGGCTTATGCGGGGGGCGGGTGGACCTCGGCTTCTTCTGCGCTCGAAGAATGGAACGAGATTGAATTGAAAATGAAACTGATACAGGCCGCTTTTGAATCCTGAATACGCTTCTGAGCACCCTACCACCGACAAATTCGGGGTGGAGCTGGCCGTACGTCGTTTGAGCGAATACGGGGTGCGCGATTGGGTGTTTTCTCCGGGTTCGCGCAATGCGCCCATGGTCTTGGCAGTACGCGCCCTGGCAGATGCCCGGATCGAAATAGTGGTCGACGAGCGCAGTGCCGCGTTTACCGCCTTGGGTATGAGTCTCGCTTCGGGCAGACCTGTGGTGTTGTGTTGCACGTCGGGAAGCGCCGTGGCCAACTACCTACCCGCGGTCGTAGAGGCGTTCTACCAAGGCGTTCCCTTGATTTTGCTCACCGCCGACCGCCCCGCGCACCGCATCGATCAGTTTGAAGGGCAGACCATCCGTCAGCAGGGCATTTTCGGTGGGCATGTTGTGTACGAGGCCGTTTTGAGCGAACAATGTGCCCATCCCTCGGAGCGGGCAGGGCAAGAGCGGCGCATTGCGGAAGCCTATCGCGCTGCCATGAGCGGGGGACCTGTCCACCTCAACGTTCCACTGAGCGAGCCCTTGTACGGTAGCGCACCATCGCTGACTTTGCCCAGACGCCGCATCGAATTCACCCCGTCCATTCGCATTTTATCGCAAGAAAGCCTCCAGAATTTGGTGTCCGAACTCCAGTCGTTTCGGCGCATTTTGGTCGTGGTGGGTTCCCACCGATCGGGCACGTCTCGAATCACGGCTTTGCTCAAATCGGCCATGGACCACCCTGGGTTGTACGTGCTTTCCGAAAGCGTGAGCAATCTGGAAGAAGCCGTGGGCTCGGCCCATATTGATCGCATCATACTCACCCTTAGTGCAAAAGAGCGCGAAGCACTGAGGCCAGATTTGGTGATTTCGATGGGGGGCGAACTGGTATCGCGCAAACTCAAATTGTGGCTTCGCGAAACAGAAGACTGGTCGTATTGGCAAATCGGTCGCCCGCTTCCGGGAAGCGGACAGGTCCCCGATCCGATGGAACGTTTGCACCGCGCGGTCGAAGTCGATCCCGAGGTCTTTTGGGAGGCTGTTTTGGCGCATCCGGATGCGATTCCCACCGCGGTTCAAAGCGACTATGCGGATGTGTGGACCCAGGCGGCCGACCGCAGAGCGAGCGCACATACCGAATTTCTCGACAGCGCTCCTTGGTCCGATCTCAAGGCTTTTGACCTGTTGACCCGGGCCTTTCCTTCGGGGTCCCACCTTTGGGAAGGCAACAGCAGCCCCATTCGCTACGTTCAATTGTGTCCGTCCCGACCCGATTTAATCCATTGGGCCAACCGCGGCAGCAGCGGGATCGACGGATTGACCTCGACCGCGCTCGGCTTTGCCCGGCGTACCGCACAACCGGTTTTTTTGGTCAGCGGAGAGCTTTCGTTTTTCTACGATTCGAATGCCTTCTGGCAGACCCGACTACCCGAGCGTTTCAAAATAGCCGTGATCAACAACGGAGGGGGGGGGATTTTCCGTATTATCGAAGGACCCTCGGAAAGCGGCTGGCTCGAACCGCATTTTGAGGCGGGGCCAGAACGCAGCGTCCAAACCCTCTGCGCCCACTTTGGCCTGACTTATTTTCGCGCCTCCGAGGCCGATTCCCTGAACAAGGTGCTTCCCGAATGGTTGCATTTTGAAGGAGTGGCCGTTTTGGAAATCATCACCCCAAAAAATCGGAATCCCGAAGTGCTCCAAGCGTATTTTGAAACCCTTAGCCATGTCTGAACCCCGTTCGTGGCAAACCTTGAAAACCTACCGCGACATCCGGTTTGAGATTTTTCAAGGGATTGCGAAAATCACCATCAACCGCCCCCACGTCTACAACGCCTTTCGGCCCGAGACCAACCTCGAAATGATCGACGCCATGGACATGGCCCGCGAGCGTCAAGACATCCGCGTGGTCGTGTTGACGGGCGAAGGCGACAAGGCCTTTTGTTCGGGGGGCGATCAGAATGTCAAAGGGATTGGCGGTTATGTGGGCGAAGACGGAGTTCCCCGGCTCAACGTCCTCGATTTGCACAAGCGCATTCGATCTCTGCCCAAGCCCGTGGTCGCTATGGTGAACGGCTATGCCATCGGAGGAGGGCACGTGCTCCACGTGGTCTGCGACCTGACCATTGCCTCCGACAATGCCCGTTTTGGGCAGACCGGCCCCAAGGTGGGCAGTTTCGATGCTGGTTTTGGCAGTTCGTATTTGGCGCGCCACGTCGGTCAAAAAAAGGCCCGGGAAATTTGGTTTCTCTGCAAGCAGTATTCTGCACAAGAGGCTTTGGATATGGGATTGGTCAATACCGTGGTGCCTTTGGAACAGCTCGAAGACACGGTGGTCGAGTGGTGCGCGCTGATGATGAAGCGAAGCCCGCTCGCCTTGCGGATGATTAAACGCGGGCTCAATGCCGAACTCGACGGTCAGGCAGGTTTGATGGAGTTTGCCGGCGATGCGACTTTGTTGTATTACCTGACCGAAGAGGCCCAGGAGGGCAAAAAGGCCTTTCTCGAAAAGCGCGAGCCCGATTTTGGACGCTATCCGCTCTTTCCTTGATGGCGCGCTCCAAATCCATCCCGATGTCGGTTTGGGTGGGGGCAGCGCGACTGCGCACCCTGCCGCTGGCGGTGGCCGGAATCGTCCTCGGGAGCTTGTTGGCCGCGACGTCGGGCGGGTTTCGGTGGTGGGTGGCCTTGGGCTGTGTCTTGTTGGCCGTGCTCTTTCAAGTCCTGAGCAATTTTGCCAACGATTATGGGGATGGAATTCGCGGAACCGATGCCTTGCGCACGGGCGAGGCCCGCATGCTCGCCTCCGGGCGCATCGACGCCCCGACCCTTTTTCGATCGGTGGTGGGATTGGCGGTAGTGGCGATCCTTGCTTCAATTGGATTGAGCTATTTCGCGCTTCGATCACTGGGATGGTCGGTGGTCGGGTTGTTTTGGGGCCTCGGCGGTTTGGCGGTTTGGGCGGCGATTCGGTACACCATGGGCAAAACCGCTTATGGCTATAAGGCCTTGGGCGATGGGGCCGTCTTTCTGTTCTTCGGATGGCTGGCCGTTGGCGGAAGTGCCTTTGTCCAAACGCTTCATTTCGATGCTCGGGTGCTGCTCCCGGCCTCGGCGCTCGGCGCTCTCAGCACCGGCGTCCTCAATCTCAACAATATGCGCGATATCGACAGCGATCGGGCCGCAGGGAAAAAGAGCCTGGCCATGCTTTTGGGACTTCGAGGGGCCCAATGGTATCAGGCCGTTTTGGTATTGATTGCCTTCGATTGCGCCTTGCTCTTTCAAGCCGGCACTCCGGGCAGTGCGTGGAAGTACTTGTTTTTAATCGCCTTTGTTCCACTGCTGTTCATGCTGAATCGGAGTTTTAAAGCCCGGACGCCTGCGGAATTTGACGTACTGCTCAAGCCGATGGCCCTCTCGACCTTGCTGTTCTCCCTGTTGTTGGGATTGGGGAGTTATCTCGCTCAAATCGCTTGATATACCGGGCGTATCGATATCCGTTTGCCCAACCCGTCGGCACGTCGCGGGGCGTCTTAACCGATCGACCGGTGTTCGTGTTGGAAGCGGAAGGGACAGGCTTCCGAGCCGAATTGGCGCCACTCCCCGGATTGAGTCTCGAAACCCTTCGCCCGGATTGGAACCTCCTTTTCCGACAAGCCTTAGATCGGGTATGCCGACTCGGCCTCGAAAGTGCCTTGGCAGAAATAGACTCCTACCGCGTCGAATTTCCAAGCATTGCCTTGGGATTGGAGGCTTTGCATGCCCAGCGGAACTCGGGAGTCCCGGGAAAGCTGTTCGACTCACCCTATTTTGACGGCAGTGCCGGGATTTCCATCAATGGGTTGGTGTGGATGGGAACGCCCCAAGAGGAACAAGAACGAGCCACTGCGCTGGTCGAACGCGGATTTGGTTGTTTGAAATTCAAGATTGGTGCGGATTATTTTGAACGCGCCGCCCCTTTGCTGCGATCGATTCGCGCTCAATTCCCTGAGGTGGAAATCCGGGTCGATGCCAATGGGGCTTTCGATGGGGATACGGCACTCCAAGCCGTGCGCGATTTGGCGGAACTGGGCGGGGTGCATTCGATCGAGCAGCCGCTTCCGGTCTCTGCCTCCGAAGCCGATTGGCAGCGTCTGATTGAAAAGAGCCCCATTCCCGTGGCCTTGGACGAATCCCTGATCGGGCGCAATCCGTCCGATTCGATCGAATGGTTGCGTCGACTTGAACCGGCTTTTTTGGTGCTGAAACCCAGCTTGCTTGGAGGGTTTGAGCGCTGCGAACACTGGATGAATGCGGCCGATACCCTGGGTATAGGCTATTGGTGCACCTCGATGCTCGAAGGGCCTTTAGGGCTCGATGCCATCGCCCAATTTGCCGCAGCCAAGGTGCTCGGTCGCCAGGGCAATGCGGGTTTGCAGGGGTTGGGAACGGGTTCGATCTTTCGTCCCGAGCAACAGCCAGCGCTCAATTTCGAACATCGGATCAAAGCGGGTGCGCTGTGGAGAAGTGCCCTAATCTTTGAAGAAAAGGGAAGGGGTTAAAACGAAAATCACCGCCCCTGGGGACGGTGATTCGAAAACGGGTTTGTGTCGCAAGTCCCGGTTTATAGAAACCAAATACAGAGCCATAACGCGCAAACGATGAACAGGGTTGGGGATCAAAGCACAAATCGAATGTTAAAAATTCGTGTACGCGGTCGGCTATTCTTATTGCCCAGAGATACAGAAGATTATATTCAATTCCTCGAGGGAGACACCGCTGACGAAGCAGCCCGGTTTTTAAGCGATTGGTTCGGAACGCCTGATGTAATTCTCCAAAGAACCTCGGGTTCTACGGGAACCCCCAAAGTGTTGTCGCTCTCGAAACAAGCCATGCGGGCCCATGCCGAACGGACCAATGCGTTTTTTGGCTTTGGGACCGGTCATCGCTTATGTGCCCCTTTGCCCATTTCGAGCATTGCCTGGAAAATGACGATCGTCCGCGCTCAGCTGGCCGAAGCCGAAGTCCTCCACCTCGAGCCGTCCTCTGCGGATTGGTTGGAGCACGTCGATCAGGCCGACTTTTTTTCGATTGTTCCGGCTCAGTTGGGTGCTTTGTTGGAATCTGGGGTCATGCCCAGTAGCAAGCTCTTTTTGATCGGAGGGGCGGCCGTTTCCTCTGACCAACGCCAACGACTTTCCACCCTGAATCCCCCTTCCGAGTTTTGGCAGAGCTATGGGATGTCAGAGAGCCTTTCGCACCTCGCGCTTCGGCGTTTGCATCCCGATCAACAACCCGGATTTGGGCCGCTTCCCGGTGTCGAAATCGGCACAGGACCCGATGGAGCCTTGACCTTTGTCGATCGCATCACCGGATTGGAGGGGACCACGACCGATCGGGTAGAATGGATCGATCCAGGGCATTTTCAATGGGTAGGCCGTCTCGATGCCGCGTTGAATGTGGGGGGATATAAGGTATTGCCCGAACCCCTTGAACGCTTTTGGACCGAGCAACTGCACACCCGGGTGCTTTTGAGTGCCTTGCCCGATCCACAATGGGGCGACGTCATGTGTCTGGTGGTCGAAGCTCGGTTTGATCCACAGCCCTTTGAAGCCATTCGAGAGCACCTCTCAGCCCTCCCAAAACAAGAAAGACCCCGTGCGGTGGTCTTTCTCGAATCGCTGCCCGAACACAGTCCGGGCAAATGGAATCGGGCGGGGCTGCGCGCGTGGTTGGCCGAACACCCCGAGGCAATCCTTTGGATTTAGGTCCGGTCTCCGGTCGATTGTCTGTGTTGGTCGATCAAGACTGCGAAGAAGAACAGCGCTTCATTTTTGGATCGGGCCCCGTGGATTTCATAGAACATCTGTTCGTTTTCGACCCGATAGAGCATGTCCACATTGCCGCCCTCGCTCCAAGACCGCTTAAAGCTCATGGCACGTTGCTCCCGGGGATTGCCTTCGGCCTTGAGTCGGAAATACTCCATTCCCGGTGCCAGTTCGCAATACTTGCTCCAATGGGTCCAGCGACCGAGGGTGTCGCCATCAACCACGCCAACCAAGGCCAACACTTCTTCTTTTTGTTCGATGCGATAGGCCTGTTCGCCCCACCACAATAAGGTTCCATCCCAAAAAGCCTGGGTGTGGCCCGCTTCGTCGGTTAGCCGGGCTTGGTTGTTGGCGAGGTTGCCTTCGCCATAATAGGCGGTGGGTGTGGATTGGGCCTGGAGTGGGGCTGCGCACGAAAGCGCGCCCAAGGCGAGCACGAACAAGGGGTGTTGGAAATGGTTCATGGGGGTTGGATTGGGTTGTTTCACGTTTTGAGGTTGATTCGTTTTCATGGGGTCTAGGGTTGCGCGGGAATTCGGGTCAAAGCAGGGGGTTGGGAATCTTAAAAGGGCTGTCAATTCCCCCGAATTCGAGTTCGAGGGTCTGACCGGGTTGATAGTGGGTCAAAGCGGTATAGCCTTTGCGCGGGGTGCTGAGCAGTTTCCACATCCCAAGGGCCGCCAATTCGCTCCATTCGAGACGGCTCAAACTGGCGAAGCCCGAACCTTCCACCCCGAGTTTAAAATGGGTGGTGGTATACGCTTCGAGCGTACACCGCAAGTCGTGGGGCTTGCCCAATTCGAATTCGAGATGGTACTGGGAAGCGATTTTCGGGAAGCCTTTGATGTGGGCTTTCCATCCCTCGGGCCATTGAATTCGGCAGCCCCCCCACCCATGGGGTCGGAGTTCGAGCACCCGACCCTGACCGTCGTTGAAAACCCGCCGTCCCCAGCTGTCGGAGGTGCTCATATAAAGCGAAGCCCCAATTTCGATGCGGGGACTGTAGCGATTCAACCCCAGTCGGAACAGGGGCGTTCCCTGATGGACCACCTCAACGCTCGGTCGAATCGAGGGGTGGATCCAAAGGGGGTTGAGCAGTTCGCTATCCTTCATGGGGTGTGCCAGAGACGGTTTCATGAGACAAAAGTGTTTCGACCCTCGATGCGCCACAAGGCGATGAGGATGAACGCGGCGGCTCGGGGATGAACGATTCGGATCGCCTTGATTCTGGAGAGGATTGCCTAATTTGACCTCCTTCTGGAATCAACCCCCCCTGTGATGAGTCAGACTCCGTGGATCACCGTATCGGCCATCGTGGCAGCAAAACCCGAAACCGTTTGGAAACACTATACCCAACCGGATTCTGTCGTTCAATGGAATCAGGCCTCAGACGATTGGCATTGCCCCGAAGCCCACAACGAACTGATCGAGGGTGGGCGCTTCGACTACACCATGGCCTCTCGGGATGGCGCGCATCGCTTTGTCTTCGGAGGCCTCTTTGGGGCGTTGAACCCCCCGTTTTCGATGGACTATACCCTCGACGATGGTCGCCAGGTGGAAGTGCGGATCGAATCCGTGCCCGAGGGAAGCGCTATCTCCGTTCGATTTGAACCCGAATCGTTGAATTCGCTGGAGCTGCAGCAGCAGGGCTGGCAGGCTATTTTGGATTCGTTTCATCGCTACGTTATGCGATTTTCGTAAGACGTTGTTCCATTTTTTGGCGGATCTCGATAATCAGCGATGTTGGCTGTCGAGATTGACCTGAGGAGAAAGAACCGAGACAAACATTAAATCTGCGCAATCCCACGCGGAGGGAGGTTAGAAGACTGTACATTTCAAGCCAATTCGGCCTTGTTCCCCCATTCAATATCCTCTTTATGAAAACTGCCACGCGATTGGGACACAGTCCTCTTAAAATCCAACGCCTCGGATTGGGCTGTATGGGGATGTCGGAATTCTACGGTTCGTTCGATGAATCTGAATCCATTCGCACCCTGCACAAAGCGTTGGAATTGGGGCTGAACTTTTTTGACACAGCGGATATGTATGGCGGGGGGGCCAACGAGCAATTGTTGGGAAAGGCCTTTAAAGACCGTTGGAATCAAGTCGTGCTCGCCACCAAGTTTGCCGTTGTGCGCGGTCCTAAGGGAGAATTTCTCGGTTTGAACGGCAAACCCGAATATGTGCGGCAGGCCTGCGATCAAAGCCTGAAAAACCTAGGGGTAGAGGCCATCGATCTGTATTATTTGCACCGACAAGATCCCCAAGTACCCATCGAAGAAACCGTGGGCGCCATGAGCGAACTGGTTCGGGCGGGCAAGGTCAAGTACCTCGGGCTTTCCGAAGTCGATGCGCCCACTTTGCGCACAGCCCATGCGGTTCATCCTATTTCGGCTGTGCAATCCGAATATTCACTTTGGAGCCGAGAGCCCGAACAAGAGGTCTTGCAAACTTGCGTAGAACTGGGAATCACCTTTGTCGCTTATAGTCCTTTGGGCCAGGGTTTTCTGACGGGAGCGGTCTAAAGCCGAGCCGATTTCGAACCCGGCGACTTTCGACTCAACAATCCCCGATTTACCGACGAAGCCCTCAAGGAAAATGCGGTGTTTGTCGAAGTCTTGGACCGCATGGCCCAGAGAAAAGGGGTGAGCAAGGCACAACTGGCGTTGGCTTGGCTGTTGCATCAAAACGATTCGCTTACGGCCATCCCTGGCACGCGCAACAGCGCACGTCTCGAAGAAAACTGGGGTGCGCTTCAAATCGAATTGAATGCAACCGAACTCGCGGAAATCCGAACCAATCTACCGGAAAACACCCGGGGAGCGCGCTATTAAACTGCAGGGTCTTTAAGAACGATTTCCTCGCAGTCGCTCGGTTCCTGCCGAGTGACCAGGGAAAAAAATAAAGAGGTCAATGGTCGATAACCCGTCCGAGGTTTCACGGGACAGTGGAAATTTCTGGAGACTGGGGAGAATAGTTTGCAGTTTTCAGTTTGCAGTTGTCAGATGGCATTTCTGAGCATTGCCACCCACTCGGCTCGTCGCCCAGCAGGTGTTCGAGAAAACAATAATGACTCCTTGGATTAAATCGGCCTACGAGAGGGCAGGGTAGTTCGAGCGGATTCGACCGAGCGGATCAACCCACCCAGGCGGCAGCCCAGCTTTGTTCGAGCGGCACTTCAAAACCCTTTCGGAAGGCGGACAAAACGCTGATTCCCGTTTGAAATACCGATTGCGGTCGAGATTCAGGGTCTTTGAGCATCGCACGAAATTCGGACAGCACGCGCGATTCGATGGTCCCCGATTCCGAGCGACCATACGCCCAATTTCGATCGAGCAAATCGAGCTGGTTGGCGTCGCACCACTGCCGCAAAAACCGATGGGCAGAATCGATCGAACACCCGCTCGGATGTCCTCGGGGATCGGCCACCACCACCCAGAATCGGTCGTGGAACAATCCCGCTTCTGATCGAACCGGCGAACCGTGGGTCTTCCAACCCTCGGCAAATCGCGCCCAATCCAATTGCAAACGTTCGATTTGTTCCGATTCTAGCATTTGAGGACTCGCAAAAATCCAGAGGGGCGCGTTTTCGGTAAACGAGGCGAAATCGGTCATGAGGCGGGCTTGTCGCTGCGGTAAGACTGCTCGATCAACTCAGCGACGTCGTAGACCTTGACCTGGGCCTCGCGTCCTTGGTGCTTGACCCCATCGGTCAACATGGTGTTGCAAAAGGGACAACCCGCGGCCACTACCGCAGCCCCGGTTTCCAATGCTTCTCGGGTCCGCGCAATGTTGACGTCTTCGCGTCCCGGTTCGGGCTCCTTAAACATTTGCGCACCCCCGGCTCCACAGCAAAAACCCTTGCTCTTGCAGCGTTTCATCTCGACCAAGTCGGCTTCCAGACTCTGGAGCAGGGCACGGGGCGCTTCGTATTCTCCATTGGCCCGACCCAAATAACACGGATCGTGGTAGGTAATCTTGAGTCCTTCAAACTGCCCTCCTTCTACCTTCAAGCGGCCTGTTTTGAGCAATTCGTCGAGGAACTGGGTGTGGTGCATCACCGTGTACTGTCCGCCCAGTGCGGGATATTCATTCTTCAACGTATTGAAACAATGCGGACAAGTGGTTACCACTTTTTGCACCCCATATCCATTCAGCACTTCGATATTCGTCATGGCCTGCATTTGGAACAGGAATTCGTTTCCCGCCCGTTTGGCCGGGTCGCCGGTGCAGCTTTCTTCGGGACCCAGAACGGCATAACGCACCCCAGCCCTGTCGAGCAAACGCGCAAAGGCGATGGTCACCTTTTTGGCGCGGTCGTCAAAACTCCCTGCGCATCCTACCCAAAACAACACTTCGGGCACTTCTCCGGCTTGGGCCCATTCGGCCATGGTTTTTACGTTCATCATCGCAAAGGGTTGCTAAGGGGCTTCTCGAAAATAAATCAGGCTGTCGGTGGTTTGAAATCCCAACAATTGCCCGGTCGAGTCGATTAACGCTTGCATTCGGCTCTGGGCGGGATCGCTCAGCCGATAGACCCGATAAAAGGCCCGGTCGTTCCAGCGGAGCGTGTCGGCAGAAAATTCGGCATTCGCCGAGTCTCGAAAGTTCGGAAAGAGCTGAAACACCGATTCGAGCAATACGGGTCCATCGGGTTGTTCACCGAAGCGCACCCGGACGTAGTCTTTTTTGCCGTCGGCCAGATCGTTGCCCAAAGGCACGGTCCAAGCCCGGACATCGAGGTAGAGGCTGTCAAAGAAATAGCGGGTGCCCAATCGGTCGACCTCTCCACCCGTTTCGATAAAATTCTCTGAATACACCGAAAAGGGCACAACGGTATCCCCAAAATCGTCATACCAAGGATCCACCGATACGGCCTCGACCGCAAAAGAGCGCGCATCGGCCCCGAGTGGAACCCAGTAGCGGTCTTCTTCGCTGCACCCGGACAGTCCGAAGCACAGCGCCATCCATCCGAAGTGATGAACCCCGAAGAACGTGCGTTCCGCTACCCCTGCTCGGCCCACTGGAGTCGGTCTGCTTGGTTGAAGGGCCATGGAGCCCCATTGTTCTCGATATTGCCCATCATCCCATTGAGCTCTTGGGGAGCGGCCGATTCTTCCATCACCAAATAACGCCGCATATCAACAATGATCGAAAGCGGGTCGATGTTGACCGGACAGGCTTCTACACAGGCATTGCAACTGGTGCAGGCCCAGAGTTCTTCCCGGCTGATTCGCCCGTCGAGCAAGGGGGTGCCCGCTTCGGTCGGCGTCGCATGCCCCTCGTCGGTCAAACGCCCGATTTCTTCGATGCGGTCCCGTACGTCCATCATGATTTTGCGGGGCGAGAGCTTTTTGCCCGTTTGATTGGCCGGACACACGCTGCTGCAACGCCCACATTCGGTACAGGCATAGGCATTCAACAACTGAACCCGGTGCAGATCGGGGGCATCTTTGGCGCCAAACCGAGCCGGAGCGGCCCCGGAATCGTCTGTGGCATAAGGATTCGCATTGGGATCGAGCATTTTGCGCACCTCGGCTTCGACCTCGGGCATCGAATCCAACTGCCCCTTGGGCTCGAGTTTCGAAAACCACACATTGGGAAAAGCCAAAACGATGTGGAAGTGTTTGGAATAAGGCAGATAATTGAGAAAGGCCAAAATCCCCAAGATGTGAAACCACCACAGTCCGCGCTCGACGAAGTGAAGGACGCCCGTTTCCCAGCCGGCAAACAGCGGCATCAGCCAACGACTGACGACATAAGGAGGCGCCCCAACAGCATGAGTAGCATCGACCAAATGGGCTTCGGCGGCATTCATCAGCAACAAAGCCGACATCAAAACAATCTCGATATACAAAATCAAGTGCGCATCCCGGTTGGGCCAACCCTGGAGTTCGGGCTGCCGAAAGCGTTCAATGCGCCCTCCATTGCGTCGAATCAAAAAGACCACGCAGGCCGCCAAAACACCCACGGCCAGGATTTCGAAAAACCCAATCACCACGGGATAAAAAGCCCCCAGTGGACGTGCAAACACCCGATGCGTGCCGAACAAACCGTCGATGACGATTTCGAGGACCTCGATGTTGATCAGTACAAAACCGGCGTAGATCAAAAAGTGAAAAAAGGCCGCCAAAGGCCGAGCCCCCATTTTGCTCTGCCCCATAGCCACCCGCGCCATCAACGCCCATCGCTCTCCAGGACGGTCGCTGCGGTCGATGGGTTTTCCGAGCTGAATATTGCGGCGCAGGGTGCGCACTTTTCGCGCAAACAGCACGACCCCGGCACCTAGGGCCAAGGCAAACAAAAGGCTCGAAATCCACTCCATAGTGATGATGCTGGGCGGTTAAGGCTTGGCTTCGGCTTCGCGTCGCTTCTGTTCCGCTTCTTCGATTTCCCGAATCTCCTCGGGGCTGTAGTCGCGGCTATTACCGAATAACGAAAATTGGACGTATCGGTTCGGGTTGTACTTCATATCGATCAACAACAACTTGAGTTGATCGGCCGCCGCGCTGAGATTTTCGTACAGGGCCGGGTCGTTGACCATTTTGCCCGCGAATCCATACCCGTCGTTGACCTTTTGTACAATCGAATCGGTGTTGTTGAGTACCCGGTTTAGTGTGGCAATCGTCTTGCCCAAATTGGCCTTGGCGAGGGTATCGGTTATTTGCTCGGTATTCTTGAGAATTCCGTTGAGTTCCTTTTCGTTGTTTTTGAGATTTTCCACAATCGAATTGATGTTCTCGACCGTCATCACAAAGGGAGCTCGGGTTTCGTCGAGCATTCCATCGATGGTCTTGACCGAGTGTTCGAGCGTCTGAATACTGCGGCGCACGCTCGAAAAGGTCTCTTTGAAGTTGTTTCGGGTATCGTCGGTCAAAAATCCATTGATGAGCGTAATGGTCGTATCGATGCTTCCGATCAAATCCTCAGTTTTTTGTTTGAGCGGAGCTACCTGGCGGTTGACCTCTTCGGTCAGACTCATGGCGATATCGCTTTGAAGGGTATCGCCCCAACGAACCGATTCAGGGCTATCGCCTGCGATCAGATCCACGCTCTTGTCCCCGAGTAAACTCTGAGCCACGATGCGGGCCACCGAGTTGCGTGCGATCGGAAAATCGGTGTTGATGCCGAGTTCTACGATCAGACGACCGTCCATGCTGGGATGAAAAACAATCCGATTGACCTGACCGATTTGGAAACCGTTGAGATTGATCGGGCGGGCTGCGCTCAGTCCATCGATGCGGTCATAGACGGCATACAGGACCTTGTTCTTGCTCAGAACATCCTTGCCTTTGAGAAAATTGAATCCCCAATACAACAGGGCCAAAGAACCAATGGCCACCAACCCTGCGAGAACTTCTCTGGAAAACAAACGATTGATTCGTGCCATACGGGAAAATAGGGGCTCAGAAGGGAGAGTACAATATTAAACCATCCACCGTCAGCGGTTCGCAACCCACGGATCCGCGCATCGGGTCTTTGTTCAGCGTTTTTCGAGGGCGCGTGCCTCGTCGAGGCCTATGCGTTGACCGTTGCGTTCGGCCACCACAAAAGCATCGGCAAAACCGAGGGCTTTGACTTTGCCCAGTTCTTTTTTACAGTCTTCGTAGTGTTCAAAGGCCCCATAGGCGTAGCGAAAACGGCTGCCTTCGACCAACTCTACAATGGGCTCCAATCCCTTAAAAAGCGCTGCATCTGCCGGGTCGAGCGCTGTGGCCGAAGTGCGCAACTGAATGCGAAACAGCGGTGGGGCAACCTCGGGTGTTTTTTCTACCTCGGGCTCCGGTGTGGGGATGGGGGCTTCGACCGCTCCCCCTGATCCAGGTTTGTTGACTTCGGGCAGGGCCGTGGCCATCGCATTGCGGTAGTCGCGCACGGCTTCGGCAATCTGCTCGCTCATCGCGGTTTTGCCTTTGGGACTGTTCAAAAAGTCCTCTTCGGCCTTGTTGGTCAAAAAGCCCAATTCGATTAGGACCGCCGGCATGCTCGCCCGGCTCGTAACCCAGAGTGGCTGTTGTTTTACGCCCCGGTCTTTGCGACCCGCTTGCTCGCGAAACCGGGTTTGGATGCGATCGGCCAGCAAAATGCTCCGCTCTTGAAAGTGGTTTTGGTAGAGAGTAAGAGCAATGTAGGTCTCGGGTTTGGACGGGTCGAAACCTTCGTATTGCTCTTTGTAGTCCTTTTCGAGAAATATGACCGAGTTCTCCTGTTGGGCCACCCTCAGATTTTCGTCTCCATGGTCTTTCCCCATCACAAACGTGGAAGAACCCACGGCCGCCGAACTCGTAAAGGCGTCGCAGTGGATCGAAATAAACAAATCGGCTTTATTGCGATTGGCATACGCCGTTCGTTCGTGGAGTGTGACGAAGTAGTCCTTGTCGCGGGTATACAGAATCTCGACATCGGGCAGGAGTTCTTTGATTTTTTGACCCGTCATGAGGGCTACCTGAAGCGCTACGTCTTTTTCGCGGTTTTTGTACCGCCCCGTGCCCGGATTGCCCGTGTCTTGCCCCCCGTGTCCGGCATCGATCACAATTTTCTTGAGCGCCCCAGAAGAGGTCCGCACGCCCCAAACCTCGGGACTCCAAGCCGAGAGCAGCAGGGAGAGTCCGACGAGATTCCAGCGCAAGACCGCTCGGTTCCAAGCGGGTTTTCGACGGGTTGCGGCCATTTTTTTGATTGTAGTTTTGACTGTTTCGATCCAACGGAGTCGATTGGCGCGTTTGCTGCGCTGTCCCATCGCCTTCCAGCTTCGGAATCGACGTCTCATGGAAAACATGCGATGGCGATCCGTTCGACTGTTCTTGAACCTCTACAAAAATAAGACCCTTCGGTGCGGGCATTTCTGATGACGGCGCTCTTTGTGAGCGGTTTTTTCCACAGCAGTGCCCAGAAGGACAGTGTTTCCGCTTCTTCGGATACGCTGCGACCCCCCTCGGCAGGGCTCAAGAGCAAGGTGCACTACTTGGCCAAGGACAGCATTGCCATCAGTCCCGAAAGCAATCAGGCCTATCTGTACAACGAAGCTTCGGTCGAATACGAGAGTATCTCACTCAAAGCGGGCTTTGTGCGCCTCGACTGGCAAAAAGACGAAGCCTTTGCCCGGGGCATCAAAGACAGCACGGGTGCCATGGTGCAACGCCCCATTTTTATTCAAGACGGCAAAGAGTTTCTCTCCGATTCGATTCGCTACAATTTCAACACCCGAAAAGCGCGCATTTATCGCATTGTTACGCAAGAAGGGGAAGGGTATTTGCACGGCGAACAGGTCAAGAAAATCGACGACAAGGTGTTTTACCTCACCGGGGGTTCGTATACCACTTGCAACCTCGAACACCCGCACTTCAGCATGCGAACCAACCGCACCAAGGTGATTGGAGGCGATCAAATTGTAACGGGACCCGCGCATTTGGAGGTGCTTGATATCCCCACGCCCATCATTCTCCCCTTTGGCTTTTTTCCGACCACCGAGCGCAGGCATTCAGGGATTTTGATTCCGACCTGGGGCAACAACTTGGAGCGGGGTTACTTCCTGCAGAATGGAGGCTATTATTGGGCAGTAAACGACTATTATGACCTGACCTTTCGAGCCGATATCTATTCGATGGGCGGATTCGGTGTAAATACTTCGAGCAATTACCGCAGGCGCTACCGCTATTCGGGCAATTTTTTGGTCAGTCTCAACCGCATCATCATCGGAAAACCCAGCTATGAACTGATCGGAGGGCGCTATCAGAATTCGACCGATTTCAACGTGACCTGGAACCATACGCAAGACCCCAAGGCGCGACCCGATTTGCGTTTTTCGTCCTCGGTCAACATTGCGACGAATTCGTATTTTCAGAATACCCAACAACAAGCGCAGCAGGTTCTTACCTCTCAATTGCGCTCGAACGTTTCGCTCAACAAAAGCTGGACGGGCCGGCCCTTTTCACTCTCGGGCAACTTTGAACACAGCCAGAACCTCCAAACCGGCGATTTGAGCCTGACCCTGCCGCGATTGGCGTTCAACCTCCAGCGAATTCAGCCTTTTGCCCCTGGTGGCAAAGCCGTAGGAGGGGGTCCTTGGTACGAAGACATCGGATTGAGTTATTCCGCCAATGCCGAAAACCGGATCCGTGCCAATACCCTCGAGGACGATTTTGAACTCTCCGATATCTGGAACAAATCGAGTTATGGTTTGCGACAAGTCATGGACGTTTCGACCAGCGTCAAATTGTTCCGGTATTGGTCTTTTACGCCCAACGTCAATTTCTCGAACCGGACGTATCCGTTTAAATTGAGTTCGCGTTGGGATGCCGATTCTCAAGCGGTCATGATCGATACCCTCAACGGTTTCTACAATGCCTTCGACTTTAGCGCCGGGGCCAGTTTATCGACCAAGATCTACGGTCAATTCAACTATCGAGGAAAGGTCAGCGCGCTTCGGCACGTCATGAGTCCAAGTGTTCGGGTTTCCTATGTTCCAGACTTTGCCGATCCTTTCTGGGGTTATTATGAAACCTATCAGAATCAACCTTCGGGGGCCACGGTGACTCAATCGGTTTTTCGGCAAGGGATTCACGGCAGCCCTGGTCAGGGATTGCAGGCCAATTTGGGTTTGGGCTTTGACAATACGCTGGAGATGAAAATCCGATCCGACAAGGATTCGACGGGAACGCGCAAAATCAAAATTTTCGAAGCCTTCGGGTTCAATACTTCCTACAATGCCGCTGCGACGCAATTTGCATGGGCTCCTTTGAGTTTGAACGCGCGCACCCGGATCCTCAAAGAGCTCATCGGATTTCAATTCAATGCCAGCTTTGACTTTTATGGAATCGATCCGAATGGACAAAGGGTCAATCGATCGGCTTGGGAAGTCAATGGGGTTTGGTTGCGCAATACGGCAGCCCAATTCAGTCTCGATATCAAACTCAACGACGCCATATTGAGCGGGACCCCCACCTCAAAACCGACCCAAACACAGAATCCGGCCGATGCCCAGGGTTTGGGGTTGGAGCAGGGCTATTTCGACTATTATGGGGTCAATGGTTTTATGGATTTCTCGCTTCCCTGGAACGCCCGTATCAGCTACAATCAGCGTACTTCCAAGAGCGGTTTGAACTCCCTGACCAACCGGAGCATGCGGTTCAATGGAGACTTTGAGCTCACGCGAGCCTGGAGGGTTTCATTCGATTCCGGCTACGATTTGGAGCGCAAACAAATCACCCAAACTTCGATCTCGATCGACCGCGATTTGCATTGTTGGCAGATCCGCGTTTTGTGGGTACCCTTTGGGTATCAGCGAAGTTATTCGATTGGTTTCAATGCCAAAGCGTCCATTTTGAAGGACGCCAAAGTCGAGCGGAGAAGGGGGATTGGGGACTTCGAGTAAAAGGAGCAGGATCCTGTGGAAGTCGGTACCGCGCCCATGGGCAAAAAAAAGCCGCCCCGAAAATCGGAGCGGCCTGCACCATTTGGTTCAGGAGTTATTTCTTCACCAAATCGTAACCCATACCGCCGAGCAATTCGCGATAGCGCTCGATTTCCGCTTCTTTGCGGCCATCCATTTCCTTGCGGATGGAATTTGCCAGCATTTCGAGCTCTTCGGCGTCGAATTTCGAAAGGAACTGTGAACCGAAAACGGATTTGAGACCGCCGCGGTTGCTCAAGTTCTCTTTGATCTTCTTAGCGATAGCAGCAGGGGTGAGATTGTCAGCCATGTTGAAAATAGATTGGTGAAACAAACAGGGGAACAAATGTACAAGTAAAACGTCGAAATTATACCAATGGTTCATGCGGTTCATTCGTTGAAAACGTGAAAGTTTACACCGAACCGAGACCGAGTCCAAGGGGAAATAAGCGCAAATTCCTATGAAATCGGGAACCCCTCGCGGTATAATGGACCGAATGCTTGATTAACTTTGAGCAATCTAAAGACTCATCTTCCGATGCTCAAGCGCCTGTTGGATGCCTATTCGGAGAAGTTCGTGTCGCGTTGGGTCATCCTCGCCATGGACTTTGTGGTCGTTTGCGTGGGGTTCGGAATGGCCAGCCAGCTGGTCAACAATTTTGAACTTACGCCCCAACTCATTCTCGATATCCAAATGCAGGCCGTGGTCGCCGGCGTGGCCTACCTCATTGGCTTTGTCATCGCGGGGTCCTATTCCGGAATCATCCGGCATACCTCGATTACCGATGCCTATCGGATTTTGTACGCCAGTTTTATCGCGGTCATTGTTTTGTTGCTGCTCAGTGCCTTGGTGTATTTGACCGGACGTCCCGATTTGGCGCTCTACATCAAGCGATCCATCATCATCGTCCACTTCCTGATCGTTCTTTTCTTGCTCTTGGGTACGCGCTTCGTCGTTCGGGGCATCTATCAGCGACTGACCAACAACCAAGTGAATGGACGCAAGCCCGTCCTTATTTATGGTGCGGGTTCTTCGGGCCTCGTGACCAAACAGACCTTGGAAAACGAAGCCGATAAGAAATATCAGGTCATTGGGTTTATCGACGACAACACCTACAAACAGGGCAAGACGCTCGAAGGAGTCCCTGTGTATGCCCCAGACAAAGTCTTTCAACTCGATTTTATCGAAAAGCACGCAGTCTCGCAGATTATTCTGAGCATTCAAAAACTGACCCCCGCGCGCAAGACGGAAATTATCGAGAAGAGCCTTGAGTTCAATCTAAGAACCAAGGTGGTGCCGCCCATCGAAAAGTGGATTCACGGGGAGCTCAGCACCCGGCAAATCAAGGCGGTCAATATCGAAGACTTGCTGCAGCGCGATCCCATTCGCCTCGACAACGCCCATGTGGCAGAAGCGTTGCGCGGCAAGATCATTTTGGTGACGGGTTCTGCGGGTTCAATCGGAAGCGAAATTGCGCGTCAGGCGCTGCATTATCAGCCCAAAAAGGTCATATTGCTCGACCAGGCCGAGAGTCCCCTCTACGAAATTGAAATGGACCTCAAGTCCAACCACCCCGAGCTTTTTTCGTTGGCTGAATTCGTCATTGGGAGCGTATCGGACCCCATGCGGATGCGCAAATTGTTCCGGGTGCTTCAACCCGAAATTGTCTTTCACGCCGCTGCCTATAAGCACGTTCCTTTGATGGAAGACAATCCCTACGAGGCCATCAAGGTGAACATCTTGGGAACCCGAACGGTCGTCGATCTCAGCATTGAACACCGGGTCGAGAAATTCGTCATGGTTTCTACCGATAAAGCGGTCAATCCCACCAATGTAATGGGGGCTTCAAAACGCATTGCCGAACTGTACACCCAAAGTCGGCATCTCAAGCCCCGCTGCAAAACTCAGTTTATCACCACCCGCTTTGGGAATGTGCTGGGCTCCAATGGTTCAGTTATTCCGTTGTTTAAAAAGCAAATCGAGAAAGGCGGTCCCATCACCATTACCCACAAAGACATTACGCGCTATTTTATGACCATTCCCGAAGCCTGTAATCTCGTTTTGGAGGCGGGCGCCATGGGAAATGGAGGCGAGATTTTTGTCTTTGATATGGGGCAGAGCGTGCGGATTCACGACCTCGCGAAAAAAATGGTCAAGCTCTCTGGATTGGAAGAGGGCAAAGACATCGAAATCGTCTTTACAGGATTGCGACCGGGCGAAAAGCTCTATGAAGAACTGTTGGCGACCACGGAGAATACCAAGCAGACCCACCACCCGAAAATTCTGATCGCCAATACGCATCCCGAGGATCCCGAACACATTGAATTTTCCATCAATCAACTGGCCAATACGTTGGCCTCTACCGAAGACAATTTTGCCCTCGTAGCCGTCATGAAGACCTTGGTGCCGGAGTTTGTGAGCAACAACAGCGTATTTGCCACCCTTGACCTGAAAAAGACCGTAATCAACGAATGAGGGCTTTTTTTGCCCTGGTTGTGTTTCTCGGGGGCGCAATGCAGACCGCGCTTTACGCCCAATACGACTTCCACCGGCTCAGTTCAGAGGAGGAACGCTTGCTCGGTCCGGGGTTGTACACCACGGATGCTCAGGCTCATACGGCCATAAAGCCCTGGCGAAAAAGCCATACCGATACCCTCGTTTCCCTAGACACGCTGTTGTATTCCCAACCTATTTCGGGACGGTTTACCCAGACTTGGGTCGGGCGCAAGCTCTTGAACGAGCGTTTGGTCGAAGTGCGCACCCCCGATTTTGACCTGAGCCTCGATCCCGTGGTCGACCTCGCCGTGGGTCGAGAATCTGACGCGAATCTCTGGATCAATACCCGGGGTCTTTTGGCCGAAGGGCGCATCGGTCGTCAGGTGCGTTTTCAGACGAGTTGGCTCGAAAGCCAGGCGGTATTTCCTGAGTGGGTGCGCGCGAGCATCGACACCAACGGCATTGTGCCTGGAAATGGGATTGCCCGACCTTTTGGCGAAACCGGGGCCGATTTCAACATCGCCACAGGCATGTTGAGCTATACCCCCAGCCGCTTTTTCAATATTTCCTTCGGCCACGGTCGCCATTTTTTTGGAGAGGGATATCGTTCGATGTTTCTCTCAGATGCTTCGTTCAATTATCCGCATTTGCGCATCGAAACCACGGTGTGGAAAATCAAATACATCAACCTCTACAATTGGATGAGCGATCTGCGTCCAGAAGTGGCGGTCGATGGGGTCTACAAGCGCAAGTACACCGCGATGCATTATTTGAGTCTCGACTTGGGCGATCGCTGGAACCTCGGTTTATTTGAAGCCGTTATTTGGGGCGATTCGGTGTTGCAAAGGGGGTTTGATGTCGATTTTGTCAACCCGATTATCTTTTACAACGCCATTGAATTTGCGCGGGGATCGAGAGGGGGAAATTCGCTCGTCGGTTTTTCGGCATCGTATAAAATTCAATCGGGTTGGATCGCCTACGGACAGTTCTTGTTCGATGAATTGAGCACCAAAGACATTGCGGCGGCTTCCGGCTCTTGGAAGAACAAATTCGGCTATCAAATCGGGAGCAAATGGTACGAGCCTTTGGGTTGGAAAGGGGGTTTTGTGCGCCTCGAATACAACGCGGCCCGCCCCTATACCTATTCGCATAAAGAAGTCCTTTCGAACCACGCCCACTACGGTCAACCGTTGGCCCATCCTTGGGGCGGCAATTTCCGCGAAGCCATTGTAGAACTGGCCTACGACCAGGTCCGCTACGGGGCATCGGTGCGCTATCATTTTGGGCGGCAGGGGAACGACAGCGTCGGTGTGTACTACGGCAGAGATGTCTATACGTCGTACACGGAGCGCCCGTACGACGATGGCCACTTTATTGCCCAAGACAATCCTTCTACGCTGCACTTTGTCGATGCCCGAGCCTATTGGACGGTCAATCCCCCTATGCGACTGCGCTTGGAAGTCTGGGCCAACTACCGCAGTATGCGCTTTGATCAACCGGTGGATGGACTCTATGAAAACCGAAGTCAATGGGCGCTGGGCGTCGGATTGCGGACGGTTTTGTTCAATCGGTATTTTGACTTCTGAAGATGAAAAGCAACCTCTGGACAACGGTGTTTTTTTTGATGCGGTTTTTCGCGGTCTACCTTGCACTCAGCTGGGTGTATGGTCGCTACATCGCCCACTACGACACCCTCGATCCTCCGCGCACCGATCCGTTTACGCGAGAAGTGGTGTACGAAGTCACTCGACTGGCCTCTTGGCTCGGCTATGAAACCGATGTCAAATTGGACGACCATCTCATCTATCCGGCGGCCGAGGAACAGACCTACGACAGCATTCACCTCAACGGGCTGATCGGGGTCGGGGTAGAAGAAGGGTGCAACGGATTGAGCATTATGATTTTGTTCGTGGCGTTTGTCCTTTCCTTCGGCGGGAATGCGCAACAAGCCGCTTGGTTTGTTCCGGCGGGTTTGGTATTCATTCACTTGGCCAATCTGGGGCGCATCTTGTTTCTCGCCATTCTCAACGTCGACTTCGGGGGCAAGCACTTCCATTTTTTCCACAAATACGGGTTTACGGCGGTCATCTATGCCGCGGTTTTTGCGCTGTGGTTTGTCTGGGTTCAAGGCATCTTAAACCGAAGAAAGAGTGCAGGGGTTTAAACTGTCGAAAGACCGTTGGTTTTGGCTACTATTCGGGACGTTGGGCCTTCTTTTGACCTATGTCTTCCAGGAGCACCTCAACCTCTACAACGCGGTGTTGGGCACAGGATCGTGGAAGATGCCCTATCATGGAACCGATTACTATACCGGTCCCCCCATTGAGTTTGTGGTCAACAAGTGTTTTCGCTATACGTTGAACGATGGTTTTGCGCTCGCATTGGTGCACGGCTTGTTTGCCGAACAGCGCTTTACCCGTTTTGCCATCGGCGTTTTTGGGTTTGGCATGTTCGTGTTGTTGCCCGTGTATTTCTTTGTTTATCTGCAACGTCCCCCTGGTATGAGTTCGATGCTCAGCCATTTGCACCGCATCGTTTTCAACCCCGTCTTGATGATGCTGCTCATTCCGGCCTTTTGGAATCAAAAGCGCATGGAGCAGGAAGGTCAGGCCTGATTTTTCTGTGCCCGGGGATGAAAGTCGCGCAGCGCTTGTCGAATGCGGTCGCTGTCGAGGTGGGCGTAGAGTTCGGTGGTGGTGATGCTGCTGTGTCCCAAAAGTTCCTGTACCGCCCGCAAATCGGCTCCATTATTGACCAGGTGCGAGGCGTACGAATGTCGAAAGGTATGGGGGCCAAGTGTTTTATGAACCCCGGCTTTGGCCGCCAAGGTCCGTAGCATTTGAAATACATAGACCCGGCTGAGCCGCTGACCCCTCAGATTCAAAAACAAATGAGTGCGGTAGACGGGATCGATTTTTCCCGATGCGCGCACGGCGTCCCGATACAGGGCCAAGCACTCGAGCGTCGTAGCGCTGATCGGAACCAGCCGTTGTTTGTCGCCTTTGCCAATGACCCGCAAGACCCCTTCGCGCTCGAAAATATCCTGCAATTTTATGTCCAGTAACTCGCTCACCCTCAATCCGCAACCATATAAAGTTTCCACAATGGCTTTATCCCGATGTCCTCCGGGGGCTCCCAGTTCGATGGCCTCAATCATCGCATCGATTTCGGATAGATCGAGCACCACGGGCAGTTTTCGACCCAGGGTGGGTGCAGGAATCTCTGCAGCGGGATTGGAACCGATGGCGTCGTTGAGGGCCAAAAAAGCATAAAAACTCCGCCAAGCGCTCAACTGACGGGCCATTGAGCGGGGGTGGAGACCGCCTTCGACCAAACTCTGGGCGTAGGCTTCTACATCGGCTCGGCTGCACTCGATGGGCGTCTTGTGGCGCTCGCTGGCATAGTGGGCCAGCCCTTTCAAATCGCGTCCGTAGGCTTCGAGGGTATGGATGCTGAGATGCCGCTCGAGCATCAAATAGGTCCGGAAAGCCTCGATTTCTCGAATCCAATCGGGGTTTAGGGCCGATGTTGGGGCGGCGTTGCGGTTTCTCGGCATCCGTCAGGGGGAATCCATTGAAAATAATCGTCTAAGCTGCGCAAAAATGCCTTGCGTTCTGCCTCGGTCAGCTCCCGAAGTTCGCGTCTTTCCGCCGACCAAACCTCGATCCGTTTTTCCCGCTCCCGAAACCGGCGAGCCAGTGCATAGGCCATGCGCCAATGGTGTTCAGCGTCACCCGTATCGGCCCGACAAGTGTCCGATCCCAAAATCAACACCGTGCCCGGAGATTCGGACTCAAAGCGAATATAGGCTTCGCTGTGTTTGGGCGAATAGACCAGAACGGGCCGAAAATAGGGGGAAGGGGGGTTTAGAAACGCTTTATGCCGCATGACCTGATAACCGCGGTCCAGTTGTTCCGTTGCATAGTGTACACTCCTCAAATTCATGAATCTCAATCTATTTGATTCCCAACTTTGAAAGCAGGGTTGGGCCCTTTGGGTTCGCTCTTTTTCACTCGGGGGAAAGAATATGGCTAAGACCAACAGAAGCACCGGCAAGGCCAAGAATCCCCAGAGCAATTTCGGGGGGAAGTCTTTGGGCTTGTGGTTGGGCATCAATTGAGGGGATGGTGATTTGGGTATACCGCATTGGGTTAACTCCCCTATCAGGCAAAGGGTTCGATGATGGGATTGAGTCCAGGCCTTCAAGGAATCGGTCCCCATCAGTGCAGGTCCTCAACGAGGGTTCGTGGGACGGCTGAATTGAGGCCAACCATTCTTTGAATTCCCATCAACGGAGCGAAACTTGGGTAATAAAGACTTCTAAACCAATGAAATTCCCGCTCGGAGGACTGCTTAGTGTCGTTCTATCGTGGATAGGAAAAGGAGCGGACGATATCGGGTAATAAATTCTTCTATTTTGTTCAAAATGAGCTTTATCCCATATTCGGATTTCGGATAGGGGATCCCGTCCGAGACCGATGAAGTGACTACAACAAATACTCAACAACCCATCTAAATTCCTGTCTTTTAGGATTATTCCATATTCGGATTTCGAATAGGGGATCGCGTTCGAGACCGATGAAATGACTACAACAAATACTCAAAAACCCATCTAAATTTCTGTCTTTTAGGATTATTCCATATTCGGATTTCGAATAAGGAATAAGGAGAGCAAGGCACAAGGAGACTGCGCCCCACCAACGCGATTCCATCCAATCGTGAAGTTCAATTGGAATCGCCCTGATTCGAATGGGTCGGAATTCCCAGCCAATCCGAAAGGCGCCGCAAACCTTATCCTCCGCCTGTGCGTTCTTTGCACCATGCACAAAGTGGGCATTGTCGGGGCGGGAATTGGCGGATTGGCGGCCTCGATCCGTCTGGCGTTGGCCGGATTTGAAGTGTCTGTTTTTGAGGCGCTCCCCGGTCCAGGGGGCAAACTCGATCAATTTGAACTGCAGGGATTTCGCTTTGATAAAGGCCCGTCTTTGTTCACCCTCCCCGATTTGGTCGAAGAGCTCTTTCATCTGGCGGGTAGACCGATGGCCGATTACTTCGAATACCAGCGCATCGACGAGGCCTGTCGCTACTTCTGGGACGATGGCACCCGGCTTACGGCCCATGCGGACATCGACCGGTTCGATGACGAGGTCAGACGAATTTTGGGCGAGAAAAAGGGCGCTGTTTCAGGCTATCTGGCCCAAAGCGCGCGTTTGTATAATCAGACCAAGCCGCTGTTTCTCGAACGCTCTTTGCACCGATGGACCACCTATGTGCAGTCTGCCGTCTGGTCGGCCTTCGGCGCCCTCGGCTCGCTGGGATGGAACCGCAGTTTGCACGCGCACAATACCGGGGTTTTTCGCAACCCCAAAACCGTGCAACTCTTCGATCGGTTTGCCACCTACAACGGCTCCGATCCTTATCAAACCCCTTCGATCATGCAATTGATTCCCCACCTCGAGCACGGGTTGGGGACCTATCTGCCCAAAGGGGGGCTCAGGGCGGTCCCATTGGCGCTGCATCGGCTGGCGGAAGAGCTTGGAGTGAAGTTTCATTTTTCAACCCCGGTCGCTCGCATTCTGCACGAAAACAGCGCCGTAGTCGGGCTGGAATTGTCCGACGGAACGGTTCAAAAATTCGATCGGATTTTGAGCAATGCCGATGTGTTTACCACCTACGCCCACTTGCTCTCCGATCTCGAAGCTCCGGCCCAGATTCGACGCGCCGAGCGCAGTTCTTCGGCCGTGTTGTTCTATTGGGGCATCGACCGTGGTTTCCCCGAATTGGGTCTGCACAACATCTTCTTTTCCGGAAACTACCGCTCGGAATTCGAGCATATTTTTCGACACAAAACGCTTTCGGACGATCCGACGATCTATGTCAACATCACTTCGAAATTCGAACCCAGCGATGCCCCACAAGGGCAGGAAAACTGGTTCGTGATGGTCAATAGTCCGGCCGCGTTCGGTCAGGACTGGGATGCGACGGTGCCCTTGCTTCGAGCCAACGTGATCGAACGCCTCAGTGCGGCATTGGGTCTGGACATAGGGATGAATATTGTTTGCGAAGAAACCCTACAGCCGGACCAAATCGAGCAATGGACCCGATCCCACCGAGGGGCGCTTTATGGCACCTCGAGCAACAGCCTGTGGTCGGCCTTTTTAAGACACCCCAACCGGAGTGCCGAAGTCACGGGATTGTACTTCTGCGGCGGCAGCGTCCATCCGGGAGGCGGCATCCCCTTGTGTCTGCAATCGGCGCGCATCGCCAGCCAATGGATCATCGACGATGCGGGTCGATAGTCGATTCCGTTTCCTGCGCGGGCCCTTGTTTTGGCTCGTTGCTTTGCACGCCATCGGGGCGGTTTCGGCTTTGGAGGCCCCCGAGCCCTACCGGACGTGGGTATTGAGTGCCACTCCGTTGCACTTGGCTGTGGTGGTGGGTTTGATGGCGCTGGGCGAACCCCGGCCGCTGGGGGCTTTTGGGCGGGCTTTGGGGCTTTGTTTGGCCTATGGTTTTATCCTTGAGTGGATTGGCGTGCATACCGGTTGGCCATTCGGGGACTATCGCTATGGAAACGCGCTGGGTCCCAAGTGGATGGGCGTTCCGCTCATCATCGGGCTCAATTGGTTTGTGGTTTCGGTTTCCGTGCGGCAATGGATTCCGCAGAGGGCCGGAAAGTGGGGGGAAATTCTGCGCCATCCCGCGGTTTTTTCCGCTTTGGCGGCGCTGGGGATGGTTGGGCTCGACGCGTTGATCGAACCCGTGGCGCCCAAACTCGACTATTGGTACTGGGCCCAAGGCGTAGCCCCCTTGCGCAATTTCGTCGGGTGGTTTGCGGGAGGATGGCTTCTGCAAGGGCTTCTCAACCGAGTGCTTCCGTTCCGCCCGAACCAAATAGCTCGGTGGACGTTTCCCATTCAAGTGGTTTTCTTTGTACTTCTGAATTGGTTTTTATGAATGAGGTTCTCTGGATTGCTTTGTTTCTGCTCACGTTCGTCACGATGGAATTCGTGGCCTGGGCCGCGCACAAATATGTAATGCACGGTTTTTTATGGTCGGTCCACCGCGACCACCATGTCAAAACCCCGGGTTTTTTTGAAAAAAACGATCTGTTCTTTTTGATTTTTGCCATTCCCAGTTGGCTGGGGATTATGCTGGGAATGATCTATCACCACGATTGGGCGGTCGCGGTAGGGTTTGGAATTGCCGCCTACGGGTTGGCCTATTTTGCCGTCCACGAAGTGTTTATCCATCGGCGTTTCTCGTGGTGGAAAAAGACCGATAATTTCTATTTCAGGGCCGTCTTGCGCGCCCACAAAATGCACCACAAACACCTCGGAAAAGAAGAAGGCGAAAGCTTTGGGATGCTGTTGATTCATCCGCGCTATTGGAAGGCCGAACAAGAAGCCGAGCTGCAATCGCAATCGCGGTCGGCCAGCCGTCAACCGAAGGGAGTTCGATGAACGAGCACTGGGTGTATGCGGGTTTGATGCTCTTTACCTTCCTCGGCCCCTTGAGCCGAAGTTTTGAGTCGCGCATCGCCTACCACAAAAGTTTCGGCTCGTTGGCCTTGGCCATATTGCCGGTATGGGTCTTTTTTGTGGGCTGGGACATGGTGTTTACCCACTTCGGAATCTGGGGATTTAACCCGCGTTATCTCCTTGGGATCCACCTCGGAAATCTCCCCATCGAAGAGGTATCCTTTTTCATTCTCGTTCCCTTTGCAAGCCTGTTTGTTCAAAAAGTAGTGGATCTCTTCATTCCCTCAGAGCCCCCGGCCTGGGTACGCGATAAAATGGTGCCTTTCTTGGTCTGGTTCCCGCTGGGGGTGGCCGCGCTCAACTGGGGGCGTTGGTATACGTTTTGCGCTATGTTGGTCCTCGGATTGTTGATGGGTTGGATGCACTATCGGGTCAAACCACCGTGGTTGGCGCGTTTTGTCCGGGGTTATGCGTGGGTGCTGATTCCCTTTTTACTGATTAACGGGGTGTTGACGGGTACGGGTCTCGAAGAACCCGTGGTGTGGTACAATTCTGATCACCATCTCAACCGTCGCATCGCAACCATTCCCTTCGAAGACGCCTTCTACGGAATGTCGTTGATGTTGATGGTGACCGCCCTTTACGAACTCTTTGAAGCCCAGAGGCGTTTGAGCCGTACATAGGTGGGATCGAACCGGTCGTAGAGCGCACACGCTCGACGGAAACTCCACAACCGCAGCCCACCCAGGGGTACGGTCTTCCAATCTTCCTCAAACCGCTTTTGAACGGCCTCATACAGCGCATAATCCCATTGTAAAACCCTCCGGCATTGTTCGCGTTCTTCGGGACTCATCGAGGGCTTTCCAGTTTGGGTATTGAGGCGATGATAGACCGCGCTTCGCTTCCAGTGCAGGGCGCGCGCCAACCAGATCAGTGCCTCGTCGAACCGCTCCGTCGGGGCCATTAGCGCGTATCGTTCCCTGTCGTGCGCTAGAACCGCTTGAAGCACCGCAGCCTCTCGACCCCGAATGTCTTCGACACCGGAAACAAATCGCAGTTGGAGGTTGTAGCCATAGGGTTGATCGAGAAAGTCGATAAACGACGTTTTCGGATCGAGTTGTTCGCGTTTTTTGAGGTAGTGAAAATGGCTCCAAGCGTGTTCCGAAGGTTCGCGCACAAAGGCGACATAAGTACTGCCCTCGCCCCAGTTTATCAGGCGATGAAAACCCCAACGGAAGTGTCCGAGGCACGCCTGAGCCGAGCCGGAGTCCATACCGCTGCGCACATTTTCAGGGTCGTATACCCGCAGCAGAAGCGTCCGGTATTGCCGCTCCAACACCAAACCCAGACTGGTTCCCGCGGTCTTGGGAATGTGCATGAATAGAATTTTCGCACCGGGCAGCATGCGCCAAAGTTCGCAGTTTGGAGTGCCTTATGCGATGCAGCCCGAGCATGAGCCCTAATTTTAGCCACGAATGCGCACTACCCTCCTTACTTGTACGGTGCTTTGTTTCGCCCTCGGTTGGACGCACAATCTTCAGGCACAGACCGAATCCATCCCATTGGGACTCGAGGCCCAAATTGCCGCCGTCCGCAAGCTCCAACCGCCTTTGCGCGTACTCTATGTCGCGGCGCATCCCGACGACGAAAACACCCGGCTCATCGCCTGGCTCAGCCAAGGCCGCTCGGTCGAAACCGCCTATTTGTCGTTGACCCGGGGCGATGGGGGGCAAAACCTCATCGGTCCGCAGTTGGGCCCTGAATTGGGCGTAATCCGCACCGACGAGCTGATGGCCGCACGATCCATCGATGGGGGGCGGCAGTATTTTACCCGAGCCGTCGATTTTGGCTATTCCAAGAACCCCGAAGAAAGTCTGGAACACTGGGGCAAAGACTCGGTGCTCAGCGATGTGGTTTGGGTGATTCGCCATTTCAAGCCAGACTATATCGTGACGCGTTTTCCGACCGATGGTCGGGGAGGGCATGGGCACCACACCGCGAGCGCGCTCCTAGCCGAAGAGGCCTTCGATTTGGCCGGCGATCCCTCAGCCTATCCCGAGCAATTGCGCTCGGTTCAGACGCATCAACCCAAGGCGGTCTATTGGAACAACAGCCCTTGGTGGGACAAAACCCTGCCCGATCAAAGCAAGGCGAATCCCGATCAGGTGGTCGAGGTCGAAGTGGGCGCGTACGACGCCGTGGGGGGGACGAGTTGCAACGAATTGGCCTCGCTCAGCCGGAGTATGCACAAGAGTCAGGGTTTTGGCATCCCCATGGCGCGGGGCGAGATGAAGGAATATTTGATTTTCCGCAAAGGTCAACCCGATATCCACACCCTTTTGGCGGCCAATGCGGCTCCCGCTCGAACTTCGGCTGCGCTTCAATCGCTGGAACGCTGGGTACGCGAAGGTCAAACCGAAGCCGCCCTCAAGGCGTTGTTTGCGCTCCGTTCTCAATTGCCTGCAGAAGCCGCGCACCGTGTCGATCTCTTGGCCGCAGGGCTGTGCGGGGTGTATGCCGGTTTGCGTTCAGAGGTACAAGAAGTGGTTCAAAACGAAGAGATCAGCCTGTATCCCGAGCTGATGCTCCGCACCGAGACGGCCGTGAAACTCGTTTCCGTTGAGACCATGGGGAAGCGGGAGATGTATAACAAAACATTGAAATACAATGTCTTGTGGTCAGATACCGCCCTTCGAGAAGCCCGAGTGCCGTTGAGCAGCCCGACTTGGCTCGAAGACAACGATGGGCGGTTGTACCAAAGACCCCAAGCGTTGCGCGCGCTTCCGGTCGACTCCGCCCCGGTCGAAGCGGTTTTTCGCCTCCAATGGGGAACCGAATTCTTTACCGTTCGGGCGTCGGCCGAGTACCGATGGACCGACCGGGTTCAAGGTGAGCTAAAGCGCCCTCTTTCCGTCGTCCCTCCGGCCACGGTGGCCTTTGATCGGCAATGGGTCTATTCAGCCGGAACCCCGGTGCGCACGGTTATCTCGGTTCAATGCCGCAGCGGGCAATTTCACGGCAATCTCGGTTTTGAGGTTCCCGAGGGCTGGACGGTTCAACCCAAATTTATTCCGATCGATGCCCGCTTTGCGGGGGAAATACAACCGTTTACGCTCACCCTTACTCCTCCGTCGAGTGCCCGTAATGCACTATCGGAAGGGGTTTTGCGTCCTTTTTGGGATCCTGGCAAAAGCCCCGTTCGGGGATCTTCCGAAATCGACTATGCACACATACCGTATCGAACCTTGTTCGTTCCGACTCAGCTTCCGGTTCGGGCGTTTCCGCTCGAAGTGTGTACCGGAACCCTTGGCTACATTGAAGGGGCCGGAGACGAGGTGGCCGCTGTGCTGACCGAACTCGGGTTTCGGGTAGAGGTCCTCGACGAAGCGACCTTGCTCGGGGGCGATTTGAGCCGCTATACCGCCATTGTCGCCGGCATTCGGGCCTACAATACCCGCGAAGCCTTGGTTAAGGCCGAACCGCGCTTGCTCGAATACGTGCGGCAAGGGGGGACCTATGTGGTGCAATACAACACCAATGGCAGCGATCTCAAAGTGCCTAAATTGGGTCCTGAGGGCGCGATCGCGATTGGAAGAGAGCGGGTTAGCGTCGAGACTGCCCCCGTGCGTTTCGTCGATCCACAACACCCGTTGTTGCTCGAACCCAATCGAATCGGCCCCCTCGACTTTGACGGATGGGTGCAAGAACGCGGACTGTATTATGCGTCCGATTGGGATGCCCAATGCCAGCCCTTGCTGAGTTGGAGCGATCCAGGCGAACCCGCGCGCCTCGGTGGGCTGATTGTTCGACCCTATGGAAAAGGAATGTATGTCTATACGGGTATTTCGTTTTTTCGCCAACTCCCGGCCGGGGTTCCCGGCGCTTGTCGGTTGATGGCCAATCTGCTCTGCGGTGAACTTTAATCGGTTCCGCTTCAGCAATTGGAGCGAGTTGTATTCGCTGGTGTTGTTCGTCTTGTTTGTCGAGATGGTATTGCTCTATTTGTTGGGTTTGATCTACGGGGGGCTGTGAATACGCTCGATTACGTCGTTCTCGCGCTCACCCTGATCGGGGTGCTGGTCATTGGACTCTATCAAATCAAGACGACCCAAGGAGCCGATGGCTACTGGAAAGGAGGTCAACAATTGGGGTGGTTTACGGTGGGTTTGAGTGTGCTCGCCACCCAGGCCAGCGCCATTACGTTTCTCAGTGCTCCGGGTTTGGGTTACGAAAGCGGTCTGCGATTTGTGCAGTTTTATCTCGGATTGCCCATCGCCCTCGTCTTGATTTCAGCTTTTTTTCTGCCTTTGTACTATCGATCGGGGGTTTTTACGGCCTACGAATACCTCGAAAAGCGCTTCGACCTTCGGATGCGGTTGCTGACGTCGGGGTTGTTTCTCATCCAGCGCGGGCTCGCGGCGGGCTTGACCATTTATGCACCCGCCATTGTGCTGAGCACTGTATTCAATTGGAATTTAGATTGGGTTATTCTCGGCACAGGGGGGTTTGTGATTGTCTACACGGTGGGCGGGGGTGTCAAAGCGGTCAGCATGACCCAAAAAGGGCAAATGGCGGTCATATTGCTCGGAATGGTATTGGCCTCGGTCTTTTTGTATCGATCGCTGAGTCAGGAGTATAGCTTTCACGAAATGCTCTCGCTCGCGGGTCGATCGGGTCGCTTGATGGCCATCGATACGCATTGGGATCTCAACGAGCGCTATACGCTGTGGTCCGGCTTGCTCGGAGGGCTTTTTTTGTCGCTTTCGTACTTCGGAACCGATCAAAGCCAGGTGCAGCGCTATTTGGGTGGGGCCAATCTCAAGCAAAGTCGCATGGGCTTGATGTTCAATGCGCTGATCAAGATTCCGATGCAGTTGGGCATTTTGTTTATCGGGGTTTTGGTTTATCTCTGGTTTTTGGGCGAACGCCCGCCGGTGCACTTCAATTTGCAGGCGTTGGAACGGCTCAAGCAGACCGAAATGGCCGAACCCCTCGTCTTGGCCGAAGCCGAATTCGATAAGAATTTCAACATTACCCAAATGGTGCGAGAAGACTATCTCTCGGCCTTGAGGCGGGGCGATCCCTATGCCCGCAATATGGCTTCAGAGGGATTGCAGCTCTGCGCCGAGCGCGAAGGGATGATCCGGGAAGAGGTCCGCGCCATGATCGAAGCCACGGCTCCGGGTCAGACGGTCAAGGACACCAATTATGTCTTTCTCTACTACGTTTTGCACTACTTGCCCCACGGTTTGATCGGATTGTTGCTCGCGGTTATTCTGAGCGCGGCCATGTCGTCTACCTCGGGAGAATTGAGCGCTTTGGCGTCGTGCACCCTGATCGATTTCTGGGATCGACTCCGACCGCGTTCGGCCGAATCGTCGGAGGAGAAAAAGGTGCGCAATGCGCGCTGGGCCACGGCACTGTGGGGGGTCTTGGCGCTGATTTTTGCCTTTTCGGCCGAGTTGTTCGACAACCTGATCGAAATGGTCAATGTGCTCGGTTCGCTGTTTTACGGGACCATTTTGGGCATTTTCGTCTTGGCTTTTTTTGTCCCCAAAGTGGGCGCTCGATCGGCCTTTTACGCCGCTTTGTTTGCCGAAACCGCCGTGCTACTCGTCCACTTTAGCCAGGTGTTCGAATGGCCCGGGCACCAACGTATAGCGATGGAGTATTTGTGGTACAACGTCTTGGGCTGCGTATTGTTGGTGGGGATGGGGTGGGTGTTGGAGGGGGTATCTCAGGTTCGAAGAACTCAGAGTTAAACCCAATTGAAGTAGATGAGGTAGTCTGTTGAAGTAAAGAGCCCGATGGTTTCGTTATACTTCTCCTTGTTTTTTGACTTGTCATTGATTATGTTCTATCGTTTGCATCTAGACCACTCAAGAGTTATGTTTGCAGAAACTAACATACCAACTACCATGAATCGATGGTTCATTTTATTTGTAATCTTTGCTGCACCTTCCTTGAGTAATAAGGTGTTCAGCCAACAGCCAAAGCATGTTTATTGTCAAATTATTGCCAACGAAAAGTTTCTCTCTAATAAAGTCACTGTAGAATTGGATTTTGGACAGAAAATGAATTTTTTCTCGAACAATCGATTGAAAGACGAAAATGGTAAGACAGTTGTATTCAATACGGTTGTTGATGCCATGAACTATATGGGTAAACGTGGATGGGAATTCGGACAATCAAATATCATGTTCGTAGATAATGGCATGGGTTCAACTACAGTTGTTTATATTGTGATAATGAAGAAGCTTTTTGACGAACTTGACGATGATGCAAAATCAGAATATTTGAAAGAGTTCAACTAAGGCTGGAAGGTTATGTGTGACACTAAAAGATTGTTGATTATCTTATTTCAGTTCATAAGCGTACCAGAGATTTTCGCGCAAGAGAGAGTTTTCATAAAGGAATATCAGCATCGGGCAAGTGAAATGGATAGCCACGCCTCATGTAGATCAATAGCAGCGGTACAACTTAGGGCTGAAATTTTAAATGAAATTGGAGTTTATATACAAAGCGAAAGTCAACTAAGAACCAAGGAGATTGGTAGCGAGTATACCCAAGATTTTGTTGAAAATATCTCAACTTTTAGTGCAGGTGTAACGAAGTTCGTTATTCTGGAAGAATCATGGAATGGGAAAGAATACTGGTTAAAAGCATCGATAACAATCGATGAATCGGAATTTAAGGAATCTCTAATGAAGTTGAAGGAAAATGAAGAGCTTCGAAATCAGTTAACTGCTATAAATGATCAGTTGCAAAAGGCTTTACTTAATATATCAGAATTGCAAGAAGATAACAATAAAGATTCACAATCAGATGCCTCGTTAAATGATTTAGTTACTACGCTGAATATAAATGCACATCTTCTGAACGGTAGTGATTTGAAGAATAACAATGATCTAAGAAATGCAATTCTCGAGTATGATCAAGTTCTTTTACTCGACCAGAAGAACACAATTGCTTTGCTAAATCGGGGTATATTAAAAGCAGAGATTGCTGAGTTCAGTGGTGCGATGAATGATTTTAACACGTTGATTCGTCTTGAACCGGATAATGTTTTTGGCTATTTTAATCGAGGAATAGTCTTTGATGTAACAGGACAATACAAAGACGCAATCAAAGACTTTAACAGAGCGATTGAATTGCGTTCGGATCTCCCTGATTTTTACAATAGTCGAGGGCTGGCTCAATATCACATACAAGATCTTAAATCAGCTATCAAAGATTACGGTCGGGCAATCGAATTGGACAATGAGAGTCCCAATGCCTATTTCAATCGAGGTCAAGCCAGGTATAAACTGGGTCAATTTGATATGGCTTGTAACGATTGGAAGGAATCCTACAGGTTGGGTTTCGAGAAAGCGAAGGAGGTGCTATCTAAGAGATGTTATTGAGTGTAATTCATTTTTACTTTTATGCCTAGTGCCTAATATTGATCAAGGATTGCTATTATGTCTATTTACACTATTATTTTTATAATTAACACTTCTGGGAAACTTGCGTTTCGTGATAATAATTGTTCAATATCTCCGCGCATACCGAGCACTCATGGGCGTCCTGTGTAATGAGCGCACACTGGGTTTTGAACGCAGCGGATCCTGCTTGAGCAATTCGACCAAAGCTTTGTGTAACTCGGGGTGTTGTTGGTGCAAGAGTCGAGTTTGCTCAAAGAAAGATTCAATGGATACCGCCACAAACTCCATAAAATTTGTCGCGGCATAGGGGCGCAAAAGGCTTTGTCCCTGCTTGATGGCAACGTGAAGTTGCTCAAATTGAAAACGCATCTCCGCTAGGGCGGTTATCTCAAGGAAATCGGTCTCGGTGTCGTCCGTTTCGTTTTCAATCAACAGTGCGTGCGCCATTTCGTGCAGTCCGAGGTTGCGACCATCCATCGCATCGCTGTAGCCCATTTCCAATGACGTTTCCGAGAATACCAACAATCCCGTGGGGTTCACTTCTCCTTGATGCCTCTTCCCCGTAATTCGAGAGCGGTAATCGGTGGGGTAGACCACAATTCGGCCAAAATGCTCGAACCGCATGGCCGGAAAACCAAAGCTGATTTGCACTGCAGCGCAAGCGATCCGCAAGGCGGTTTCCTCTGCAAGGGCCTTTCGATTTCGGGTATGCCATTCTCGGTTGCGGATAAACAACGCTAGCCGATATTCGAATTCGTTGTGGTCTTCTCGATCCAAATGCACATAATAAGGACACCATTCCAAGAGCATTCGCTTGTGCTCGGGCTGGATTTTCCGAACGAGGTAGGGCCTCAGGGGATCGAGTCCCCAGCGCAATCGCAGTTCCGTTCGGACCAACATAAGGGCGAAAAAAACACCGATCGACATACCGGCGGCGGCGAAGAGCACGGCAAGTATATCGGCGATCCATTCCATAAAAGTCTTTGCGCAATCCGTTCTTGGCCGAGGGGTTCAAGGCGATTTCGGTGCAAAAGTGCGCGGGCTCGAAGTTAACTTCGCAATTCAATTTGCTCTTGAGCGAGAACTCTGAAAAAAGAATCCCTACACGATGGCTGCCAGCGACCCCAATTTGTCTTTCGATCTCATCATTATCGGTTCCGGCCCTGGGGGCTATGTCTGCGCCATCCGCGCGGCCCAATTGGGTTTAAAAACGGCCCTTGTCGAAAAGAAAAAGTTGGGGGGTACGTGCCTCAATGTGGGGTGTATCCCTTCTAAAGCCTTGTTGGACAGCTCGGAACATTTTTATACGGCGTCCAAGCACTTTGCCGAACACGGCATCGACATCGCAGCGCCCAAGGTGAACCTCAAGCAGATGATTGCCCGCAAACAAAAGGTAGTCGATCAGACGGTGGATGGGGTGAAGTTCTTGATGGACAAGAACAAAGTCCAAATTTTTGAAGGATGGGGTTCGTTTGCCTCCGACCACAGTGTGTTGGTGAAGGCGGCCGATGGGTCGACCCAAACCCTTGAGGCGAAGCATATTGTGATCGCCACGGGCTCGGAGCCGGGCAATTTGCCGTTCATCAAACTCGATGGAGAGCGGGTGGTAACGAGCACCGAGGCCTTGGAATTCAAGGAGGTGCCCAAGCATTTGATCGTGATTGGAGGCGGGGTGATCGGGCTCGAGTTGGGGAGTGTGTATGCGCGTTTGGGCTCGGAGGTGAGTGTGGTGGAGTATGCCGACCGCATTATTCCGGGCATGGATGGGAGCATGAGCAAGGAATTGACCAAGAGCCTTAAGAAGATTGGCGTTCAGTTTTATACGTCTCATCAGGTGCAAAGTGTGGAGCGCAAGGCCAAGGCCAAGACGGTCAAGGTCGTAGCCAAGGACCCGAAAGGGCAGGAGGTGGCTTTTGAAGGGGACTATTGCCTGGTTTCGGTAGGGCGCAAGCCGTACACCGAGGGCTTACAGCTCGAAAAAGCGGGTTTGCAGACCGACGAAAAGGGGCGCATTGCGGTCAACGATCATCTGCAGACGGCCAAGTCGCATATTTACGCGATTGGCGATGTGGTGCGGGGGGCCATGCTGGCGCACAAGGCGGAAGAAGAGGGGGTTTTGGTGGCGGAGTTCATGGCGGGACAAAAGCCGCACATCGATTACAATTTGATTCCAAATGTGGTCTATACCTGGCCGGAGGTGGCCGGGGTGGGGCAGACCGAAGAGCAGCTCAAGGCGAGTGGACGGGCCTACAAGGCGGGTTCGTTCCCCATTCGCGCCTTGGGTCGGGCTCGGGCGTCGATGGACACCGATGGGCTGGTGAAGATTTTGGCCGATGCCCAGACCGACGAGGTGTTGGGCGTGCACATCATCAGCGCCCGCGCGGCGGATATGATTGCTGAGGCGGTGGTGGCCATGGAGTTCCGGGCTTCAGCCGAAGACATTGCGCGCATCAGCCATGCGCACCCGACCTATATGGAGGCGGTCAAAGAAGCAGCCCTCGAAGCCACGGGCAAGCGGTCGTTGCATATGTGAGCCCTTGACGCGACTGCCGGAGCGGGTCATATTTCTTTCGAAAGATTTAACATTCACTCCTCATTCGTTGCACAGATTCTGGTGACATTGTCCTATCATTCAATTGTATAGGCAATGGAGAATCCCTTTTACATCCAAAAAGAACTGCGGTATGGTGCACCGGTTTGCGACGAAATCCTAACCGGTCGATTTTTCACCATTGGTTATTCTTGGTATTTCAGACAGGCCAAGTGGGTGCTGGAAATAGTCAATCCTAACGCCAAATTTGAATGGCAAGTTCCAAGAAATGATAGTTTTAGGGCCGATGTCCGATTGCCGCGGCGATTTAGGGCGGGATTGGGTGCCTATAAAGATTCTGGATACGATCGCGGCCATTTGGTCGGTAGTGCGAACCACGCTGAATTGGAGGTGCAAAACAGCGAGACTTTTCTTCTGTCGAATATGTCTCCTCAACATCCCGGGCTCAATCGGAAGTTGTGGAGAGATCTTGAAATCGCAGTACGGAAGCTCAATGCCCAAAAGAACATTCTTGAGACCTACGTTTTGACCGCTCCGGTGTTCTATTTTGATCGAATCATTGAGACCATTGGAGAAAAGGATGCCAAGTACGGCATTGACGTTCCCATCCCTCATGCTTTTGTGAAAAGTGTTCTGGCCGAAGACAACAAAGGGCACTTAAAACTCTGGACTTTCGAAATGCCAAATGAGGAGTTGACGGGCAAAATCGAAGATTATTTGGTCGTTACCTATGATGTAGAACAGATTGTAGGAGGGGTATTTTGGAGTCGCGTGAGCGGGCCTGATATTCATAAACAAAAGGAAAAACCCAACAAAATTTGGGAGTATTGATCTTATCCAAGATTCATTCTAGTTGGGTCGCTTGGGATTGCGCATGAGGGTTATTTACGGTGAAAGGATCAATGGGATTCGTTCAGTTCTCCATTGTGGAAGAAGCCCTACGGAGTTCCTATCAATAGTACATTCGATGAATGGTAGAGTACATTACGATCAGGACGTTTGAGAACCCCCTGGATGCCCATTTGTTGAAAACCAAGTTGGAGAGCGAAGGCATAGCGTGCCTCCTCATGGATGATTATATGATGTCTTTAATTCCCTTGTACAACCTCACTTTGGGCGGAGTGAAGTTGAAAGTACAGGAGTCCGATAGTTCCAGAGCTCAAGACATTCTGGCAGAATATGATAATACAAGATATACCAATTCAGAGGATAACGAGGTTCAATGCGTTTATTGCGGATCTGACAAATTCTATTCGCGATTCCCTTCGATGCGGAGTTTTTGGGGCGTATTAACTGCAGTACTGTATTTCATTCTTTTTATTTATCCTGTGTACTTCAAGCATGTGTATAAGTGCAAGTCATGTGGAGGGGAATTTGAGACGTTGTAGTGGTGCTATTATTGACTCTTGTTTGGGATTGTCTGAGCTTTTTCAGAGCCTGTCGAAGTGCTTGCACTGAGCCTGTCGAAGTGCATCCATCACTACACCACACCCCTATCGCAATCTGTGATTCACTTGATGAGATCTTCAACTTCTATTTTGAGCTTCGGTAGATGATTTATTATTATTCCCCAAATATTCTCGTCTGAAATATTGTCGTAAGAGTGAATTATATGATTTCTTAATCCCACTATTCTCTTCGCGTTGATTATCGGATAATCAGGTTCAAGTTTTAGTATTCTGTTGATGGCCTCACCCATGATTTCCAAATTTCTTTCAACGGCTCTTTTCAGAAGGATATTATCTCTGTATTCATCAAAACGCTTGTCTGTTCCAATGAAAAATTGATCTATTTCATCGATGGCAATTTTTATATCGTACAGACTTTTAAGAATCCTTTCGTTCATATACGAGCTTCTTTTCTCTATCAACGATGCGTCTAAAAACAGGATTTCGTATTGCTTGATTTTCTACAAGGTCTATCTCTCTTTTGAACAATAACGAGAGTTGTTCTTTGAAATCCATGTAGTTATCAAAGTATTTTTCGAGCTCAATATCACTAAACTGAACCAACAAATCAACATCACTCGAATCTAGAAAGTTCTCTTTCAGAATTGATCCAAATAGATATAGCTCTTGAACGTTGTATCGGATACAGAGTTCGATGAGCTTTTCTCTGTTTTCATCTATGAGTGTCATAATCTCAAAGATAAGTTATTTCAATTTCATAGTGTAACCAGAGTCAAACAAGCATGGGTGCTAACTTTCCTTAGACTGCCCAAGTCCACCGTCTGCGCTAATACCCCCACCTCGAAATTCACCATGGGTATTGCTTCTAGTAGCCACTCCATTATGCAGGGCTTCGGAGTCATGCGCCATTGGTGAATGACAACCCAAGACTTCTCATCTCGGCTGGGGTCAAAGGGACAATGGACATCGTACAGGATCACGCGGAAGCCTTTAACCCACTTGGAGGGGAACCAAAAATTAAACGCAGTAACGCAGTTTTCTTAAAAAGTCCCTAGCGGGCTTTTGTCTGATCGGTCAAAGGGGGCAGTGGGGTCTAGTACAGAATCGTCAAGGTCTCCAGTAGCAATTCTAGAATTTCGCTTAGAGAGACTCATTCGAATCGAAGAAGTAAGAGATCACCTTCTCTGCCCGAGGTACTGCACCAAAAACTTCATCCGGTCGCCTTTCCAGTGGATGTAGAGCTTCATGGCTTCGAATTCAGAGAGTTTGGCGAGGCGCAGGTTTTCGAGGTGGAGGGTTTGGAAGGCCGGGTGGCCGGGTTGATAGACCGCTTTGCCGTTGTGTAGCGCGAGAATCGCTTGGTCGAGCAATTCTTGCTTCATCGTTCTCCAGGTATCGTCGCCCATGCGCAGCGAACGCTGCAAGCCCCCTTCCGAAAATCCTCGGGCAAGGGCCTCGATGCAGCGCAGATAACGTTCCTTGGAAGGCTGGGCCGTGTCGATAAAACGATGGATCAATCGGTCGTCTTTGGGATGGTAGAACAACACCGCTGAAGCTGGTTTTCCATCGCGTCCCGCGCGCCCAATTTCTTGATAGTAGTGCAGGGGAGAAGCCGGGATTTGCAGATGGTAGACAAACCGAATGTCCGCTTTGTCGATGCCCATTCCGAGGGCGTTGGTGCTTACCACCACCTTGAATCGCCCTTCTTTCCACTGCTCCTCGACCGACCGCCTCATTCCCCCCTTCATCCCTCCGTGGTAAAACACCGCTTCGATGCCTTGACGGTGCAAAAACACTGCGAAGCGCTCGGCCTCCTTGCGGGTCCCCACATACACCAAACCGGTATTTCCTTTCTGCAGCTCCTGCCTCAACCGCCTCAGCACCAAGGCGTCTTTGTCCTCCATCGGCCCGAACACCACCACCTCGGTCTTGAGATTGGCCCGGGACAAATCGCCCCGGACAATTTCGACCCCTGTCTGGGTATTGCCCGAGCGCAACTGCCGGCAAATGTCCTCCTCGGTGCGCTGCGTAGCCGTGGCCGTACATGCAAAGAGCGGGGTTCCTGCTGGTAAGCGGGCCACCACCTCCGAAATGCGCCGATAGGCCGGTCGAAAGTCGTGCCCCCAGACCGATACACAATGCGCCTCATCGATCACCACCATGCTGAGGGGCAGTGTTTTGAGCAGCAGTTCCCAGGCCCGATCTGCGTCCCGTTCAGGAGCCACATACAATAGCTTAATGCTTCCACACTTCACCTTTTCGAGAACCCCTTTTTGCTCCGTAGCGCTTTGGGTGTGGTTGAGAAACGCTGCAGCAATGCCTCTCGATTCCAGTGCGTGTACCTGATCGTGCATCAGCGCGACCAAAGGAGAAAACACCAATGTAAGACCGGGCAACTGGGTTGCCGCGAATTGAAATACCAAGGACTTGCCAAATCCGGTCCGCTCTATGCTCAGAACACGCTTGCCTTGGAGCAAATGGTCGATAAGTTCCCATTGCCGATCGTGAAAGTCCGCATGTCCGAAGAGGCTTTGCAGGACTTCTGTGGCTGACGCGCGCTGTAAACGAGCCTTTTGGGGTGCAGACCGACGCGAACGGGTAAGAGTGGGCAGCATGGCTGTAGTCTTTGGGTGATTCGACTACAAGTGTATGAATAAAACGTCAGAACATAAATACATATATCAAAAAAACGGCTGGCCATATATACCTTTCAAAATCAAATCATTTCATTTTCGATGCTTGTAATAGGTGCCGAGATGCACCGCCTCGTTTCCGCTTCTTCTGTCAGAAAAATAACGCTCAATGGCAAATGTCGAAGAACTGAAGGCCATTTCGGTCCACGGGACTTCGTCCTCGGCAAACAAGCGGATCTCGGTGCTTTCTACCGTGGTTTCCCAAACCGGTTCGCGCAAATCGGCCAAAAACAACAAATACACCTGGTGCTCGTGCGGCAGATTGAAAACCGTATGCAGTCTGCGCAGTGTTACCTCCGCGTGGGTCTCTTCATATACCTCGCGCACCGCTCCTTCTTCGACGGTCTCGTTCAATTCCATAAAACCCGCGGGCAAATTCCACAAACCCATTCGGGGTTCGATCCCCCGGCGGGCAATGAGGACCCGGTCTTCCCAGATCGGAACACAGCCAACAATCATCTTGGGGTTTTCGTAGTGAATCCGCCCGCACTGGGAGCAAGAAAAACGGGGCAAATGATCTCCGCTCGGCACGTCAAATACCAGCGCACCACTCCCGCATTGGCTGCAAAAATTCACCGTGTTAAAGTACGGTGAGAAGTACAATACCGATGCACTATCGCTTAAACGGCTTCGGCCGTCAATCCTCTTTGCAGCAAAGCCGTGCGGTCGGTTACCTGAACCTTGGCCTTCAATTGATGGAGCAGCGTATACAATCCAAAATACGTCCGATTGATGTAGATGGCATCCTTCGGACCCCGGGCCCCATTCGCACTCCTCAGTCGTTTGTCTTTGGAAAGCGACTCGCTGAGTGCATAGATCTGTTGAAAATAATCCGTGTCGCCAAAGTCGAATTCGGCCGAACGGAAGGGCATGCCCAGCAATAAATTCAAAGCTTTGATCCGCTCGAGGTAATACTCGGCATCCGAGGGCTTATCCTCGGGCAACAAATACCGCAGTTCGTACATCAATTGGCGATACGCATCATCATTGGACGTAGAATCGGGCAAAATGAGTCGGAAATACGACTGATAAAACGAGGGCGTTAGCGTTTTAACACAGCCAAAGTCCAAAACCCCCAAACGGCCATCGGGCTGGAACAAGAAATTGCCAGGATGGGGATCGGCATGCACCTCGCGCAATTCGTGGATTTGGCGGTCGTAAAAATCCCAGATCGACTGCCCGATCCGGTCTCGAATGACTTGACTGGGTTGGGTCTTGAGAAATTCGTCCATGTGGATCCCCTCCAACCAGCTCATCGTCAAAATTTTACCCGAACTCATAGACGGCTCGGGACGGCTGAATTCGATGCCTTCCAAATCGGCACACAGGGCCGAAAGCCGCATCGAACGCTCCAATTCCAGCGTATAATCGCATTCTTCGAGCAACCGTTCTTCGACCTCGCCCAAATAATGGTCCAAATCGGAGGCATTCAGGTTGAACATTCGCATCGCAATGGGGCGCACCAATTTGAGATCGGAGGCGATGCTGTCCGCTACGCCCGGATACTGCACTTTGACCGCATACACCACTCCATTTTTCTCGGCTCGGTGCACCTGCCCGATCGAAGCCGCGGCCACGGCCTTGGACTCAAAACGATCGAAGAGTTCGAGCGGTTCTTGGCCCAATTCGCGCTTAAAACTGCGCACCACCAAAGGGTACGAAAGCGGAGGCGCTTTGTATTGTGCCTGGGCAAATTGATCGGTATAGGCCTGTGGCAACAAACCCGTATCCAGCGACAGCATTTGAGCCACCTTGAGCGCACTTCCTTTCAATTCGCTCAGCGAACTGTAAATCGCCTTGGCATTGTCCTGATCGAGATCGGCCTTCGCCTGATCGGAATCAAACAAACGTTGGCCCTGATATTTAATATAATTCCCACCGATTTTGGCCCCGGCCACCACAAATTTCGTAGCCCGTTGCACCTTCCCAACCGGGATTTTGCCTTGTTCTTTCATCCTTTGAAATTCCGAGCAAAAAAGGCCGAAACCGGATTGTTCCCCATTCCATCCATCGAGGGCATCCACGCTTCCATGGGCGATTTGCGGGCAAAGAATCGAAATGCATCCACGGCCGATTCCACCACGCCTTTGCGCATCAAATCAAACCCCAAATTGACGGCTTTTTCGATGGCCGCATCGGTGTCCTCAAACCCCGCACTGCGGTCGGCGGTCCAAAACTGGAGTAAAAACAACTGCTGCATCCACAACGCCTCGGGATAACGCTCTCCAATAAAACTCCGGCGTTCGATTTCGCCGTTGGATTCGCCCTCGGCCACCAATTCCCGGGCAAAGCGCACAAACCGCTCTTTCCATTCGGCGTAGCGGGCAGAAGGACCTCGTCCGGGCCCCGGTGCCGTGGCCACCGCGAAACTGCGCTCGTCGAGGAGCATTTCAAACCAAGTAAAATAGAAGGCCAAGAGTTTTTCCCGGGCTCCAAATCCCGACCACTCTTCGCTCCCTTTGAGCCGTTCTAAGGTCGATTCGATGCGCTCCGTCCAAAAGCGAGCGTCGATCTGGTCGAAACCCGTAAAATGGGCATAGAAATCGGACTCGTTCCATCCGTGTGCATCACAAAAAGCGAAAATGCTTTTGGGGGCACTTCCTTCGAGCAAATAGCTCCGACGATAGGCGGTTGCGATGAGGTCCGCGGTAGGAGCGGCGTTTTTTTTGGCGGTGGCCATGGGTGATATCGGATTGAATCGTCTTACAATGAGCGGTTAGGCTTTGACAATTGCCTTGGTCATAAGCCCGTACAAGGTAAACGCTCCTGAGAGAGGCTTGTTCTCTCAAACCCCCTTTTTTGCGTGAGTTTAACGCTCCTGCTCCGCGCCTTCGGACAACCACAATCGACTGTGCCGGTGCTCGGGATCATAGCGCTCTTGTTGCCCTTTAGGGTCGAACCGTCGATGGGATCGGGGGTCGTTTCCCAAGCCCGCCAAATAGGTCCAATTGCCGTAGTTGTTGCACGGTTCGTAATCCAAAAGCGCACTCTCGAACCAAAGCGCCCCCCAGACCCATTGAACACCCAAATCGTGGATCAAATACGAAGCCACGTTTTGGCGACCCCGATTGCTCATATACCCCGTCCATAGCAATTCACGCATATGCCCATCGATCCAAGGTTGGCCCGTTTGACCCGTTCTCCAGCGTTCAAAAGCCTCAGGCGGAGTTTCCGCCACTTCCGTTTTTCGGTAGCCATAAAAACGCGCGTTTTTTTGATCCCAATTCCACAAAAAGAACTCCCTCCACAACCACTCAAAACCCATCCAATACGTCGATTCGTTGGCACCGAATTCGGCTTCAAAGTGCTTCAAGTCAGCCCATAAGTCGCGAATTGAGAGACATCCCCAAGCCAAATAGGGACTCAGTTTGCTCGAATAGTCGGTTCCGATTTGTTCGTTGCGGGTTTCCTTATAGTGCTTCAAGCCGTTCCTTTTCCAATGGTTCCAACGCGCCCAACCGTGTGACTCGCCTCCTTTGAACGGAAAGGCCGAACGCAGATCGGCTTCGGGGTCGAAAGCCAGAGCCCCTAACGAACGAAAGGGGCCCGATTTTGGATTGGGTTTCGGAAGACCAACAGCCTCGATTTTCTTGCGGAAGTCGGTAAACGAAAACGGAAGGGGATCGACGACCTTCGGAAGCGTTTCGAACAAGCTGAAATCTGTAAAAAGGCGGGTGGGGAAAACTCGGCTGATGTTCCTTTCGTCGGCTTGTTCTTCGCTGCCCCAGGCATGGTGCATCCAAATCGCGTCGGCTCCAATCGAACGCGCATAATCGATGGCCGTTGCCAGGACGGGGCCCTCGAGCTGTTTTAAAACGATACCCATAGAACCGAGTCCTTGCTCCAGTTCGGAAAGGGCCTGTTGGACAAAGCGACGGGGGAGTGGACCCATACGAGCAAATCCGGCGGGTGTGGTATTCTGCCATTTGCTGTCCCACACAAACAGGGCATGGCAGGTATATCCCAGTGCCTGAGCCTGTTCGAGCGCTGAATGATCGAAGGTTCTCAGATCGCGTCGAAACAGGAGCAGGACGTTCATACGGTCTTGGGTTCGGCAGGCATCCCGGTGGTTTTGTGCCGCCGGCAACGCTCGCTGCAATAGCGCACGCTGTCCCAATTTCGCTCCCACTTTTTTCGCCACGAAAACGGACGGGCACAGACGGGGCAGATTTTGTGGGGGCGTTCGGAAGGCTTCACATCGCAAGAAACCCCCGAAACGGCCTTGGGTTCGCAACACGATTCAGGTTCATTCTTCCGTACTTTTGACTCGGAAGTCGGTGCCCAACGGAAGTGCAATTCCGAACGGCCGAAAGAGGGAATCCCGTGCAATCCGGGAGCTGTACCCGCAGCGGTAACACCCATTCCAAACCTGGCCGAATGCGTGCGCCACTCTGCTCTTGGGCAGGGGAAGGCCTCGGCTCAGGGGGTGGAGTCCGAATACCTGCCGAAGTCCATTTTGTCTCACTTCTTTCGGGAAAAAAGGAAGGATGCGCCGAAGTACCTCCGGGTTCCGGACCCACGCAATGGGTCTGGGGCTTTTTGCACTCTTATCGATTGGCACGGCCTCGGCCCAAGTGCTGAACGAAGTCGTGGTACAAGGGTGGTATCCCCCAGAAACCCAGCTCTATTCGGACAGCATCTCTAGAATCGGCAGCAAAAGCTTGCTCCAAGAGGTCTTGGGCCCCCATTCCACCTTGTGGATCCGCGCTTCGGCCCCAGGGCAATACGCCTCTTCGGGCACCCGAGGTCTGGGTGGGGCGCAAACCACGGTGTTTTGGGAAGGGTTGCCGCTCAATTCGCCCGCCTTGGGTGTCACGGATTGGAGCACCCTACCCCCAGTCTTTTTTTCGAAGGTTTCGGTTCAAAGTGCCCAGGTGTCCACAGGGATCGGGGCGGGGTGTGCGGGGGGGAGCATCCAACTGGAAGAAATTGCACCCGGTCAGGTGGGTACGGCGGTATCGGCCGGAATCGAAGCCGGCAGTTTCGGGGCTTTTGGGGCCGATGCCACGGTTGCCCGGGGCGACCGCAAACACGAACACCACCTCGCGCTGAGCGCCTCTGGGGCCCGGAACGATTATGGGTATGAGGATCCTTTGGGTCGGGGAGAAATGACCCGCGACAATGCCGATTGGGAACGCTATGCCGTGCTTTATCGCTATCGATTTTATACCCCAAAAAACCATTCCTGGAACTACCGATTGTGGGTGCAAGGGCAACAAACGGGTATCCCCGATCAATCGCTGAGCGCGAACGCGTCCGGGCAACGGCAATCTGATTTTTGGATTCGGCAGCACCTGAGCTATCAGTCGAACCGCTGGGATGTCAAACTGGGTTGGTTTGTTGAAGAAGGAACGTACTACAATGCCGCCCTCGATGCATTGAACAGCCCCGATGCCTCCGATTTCAATCAGGCTCAGACCTATTTGCTCGATGCGCGTCGAACGGTGTGGAGCCATAAATCGACAAAAATCAATGCGCTGGCTCAGGGATCCTTGGCCACCGTAGGGGGGCTTCACAAACAAGGAACGGTCTCTCAAGGAGGGCTCGGGGTCCAAGTTCAGCAAGCCATGGGAAGTCGTTTGGCGTTGACGGGACTGATCAAAATGGACGTATTTCAGGGCATTTATCCATCGGGTTCGCTTCAGTTCGGATACAATCGGTACTTCGGCGATTGGAAACTCATTGTGGCTCGTACGTTTCGCGCTCCTACGGCCAACGATGTGCTCTGGAGCCCGGGAGGCAATCCCGATTTGGTTCCAGAACAAGGCTGGAATGCCGAGGCCCGTTGGAATGCCCCGATTTTTTCCACCGAACGATGGAGATGGGTATTTCAATCGGCCGTTTGGGCCCGGACCACTCAGGATTTAATCCGGTGGATTCCCGCCGAAAATGGCCTTTGGAGTCCCGAGAATCTCGACCAAAGCAGGGGGTATGGTCTCGAAGCGGCGCTCGAGGTATCGAAAGGCTGGAACGATACCCGCATCTTTGGCGGGGCCAGTGTTCAAGGGCAATGGAGTCAAGGGCTTTCGGGCTCGGGCGAATGGTTGGTGTTGCCCGGACAACCGGCCCAACGCGGGGGGCTCAACGCCGGGTTGGTTTGGAAGCAAACCCGCCTCGAAGCCCAATATCAAACCAGTTCAGCATGGGAGCACTACGCTGTCGGCTCGAACGCGCTCGGGACTTTAGATCCTTTGAATCTCCTCCATTTCGAAGTCGCACAGTCGTTTGGGCTCTGGGGACAGCGCTGGAGCTTTTGGGCCCGATGCGACAACCTCCTCGATACCGACTATGCCTATGTGCCCTATCAACCCATGCCCGGGCGTTCGTTCCGGCTCGGACTTCGCTGTTCGTTTCACTCCAAAACCCCGGCCATCCATGAAGACCGCATCCTTCACGACATCATGCACGAAATTCGCGTTGCTCCTGCTTCTGGCGGGCTGCACCGAGGAGAATAATACCCCGAATCCCGGTGCTTTTGCCGAAGGGATTTACGTGGTGAACGAAGGTCCGTTTAGCGCGGGATCGGGTACCCTCAGTTATCGAGACGCCCGAGATGGGAGCGTGGAAACCGATGTGTATTTCAACGTCAACGGCCTTCCCGCAGGGGCAGTGTTGCAATCGATGATTTTTACTTCATCCAACGAAGCCTGGTTGGTGTCCAATCTCAGCGGAACCCTCGAAGCCCTCGAAGCCAACACGTTTGTCAGCAAGGGAAAGGTGTTTGGTTTGGGCTCGCCCCGCTATGTCGTCGAAACCACACCGGGCATGGCTGCGGTGAGCGATTGGGCTTCGAATTCGGTATATTTCGTTGATATGCAAAATTTTATATTCATCGATACGGTGGGCGTTGGACAAGGTCCAGAGCAATTGGTGTACCGGGAGGGGAAGCTGTTCGTGGCCCATTCAGGCGGTTTTTCCCGGGACAGTACCATCAGCATCATCGACCTTCAAGCCGGAACCGTTCAAACGGTGGTCGTGGGCGATCAACCCGGTTCGATGGTGTATCTCGACAATTCCTTGTTTGTGCTGTGTTCGGGTTATACCGACTGGGTCAATCCCACACAGAACACGCCCGGCAGTCTCGTCAAAATCGATCCAATTACGGGGAACGAACTCGATCGGTACGATTTTGACCTCGGTTTTGGCAACCCAGCGCGTTTGAGTGCCGATGCGGTCGAAGGCACGCTCTTTTTTCTCAACAATGGGTATGGGGGGGCGCTATACACCACCGACATCGCGCTTTCCGCTCCACAAAGGCTGCGTTCGGGCAATTACTACAGCACCGGATTCGATCCGATTCGCCGCGAAATATTATTGGCGAATCCTTTGAATTTCAGCACTGAAGGATATGTAGTTCGGCTACAACCGAACGGAACCCTTCTCGATAGCTTTCAAGTAGGCCTGATCCCAACGAACTTCGCGTATCGATGACCGAACGGGCTCTCATTCCGCTGCACGAACGCCTGGGCCACTCCCGACCAATAGGGGCCCGGGGGCAATTGGACGCGCAGCTGCATTGGGCCCGCGAAATTCAGCACAACGAGCCGCGGAATCCCCATCGAAAGAGCCTGTACAGTTTGCTTGGCGATTCCGCCCTCAACATCGATTGGTTGGGTTTTCGAGAAGACTACGACTTGGCCACAGAAATTATGGCCGAACTGAAAGAGCCCAAAGAGGCCTTGCTCCGCGAGGTGCCTCGGGTTTTTATCGAACTGGCCTGTTCGCACGAGCTCAGCCACGACATCGATTATTGGCTACACAAGGAGCGATTTGTCGATCGCCGCTGTGGACTGTTTAGCCGCGATCCTTATTATGGACCGGCTTTAACGACCGCCGAATGCCGTTCGGCCTACGAAAAAGGACAGCAATGGGCCAAAGAAGAAGTGCACCGTGGGGCCTTGTGGAATGCACTCGAATGGGTCAATCCCTCGGGTTTTGTTTCGTGCGCGGCCTTGTTGTACCTCCATTTTGGATTTCGTCCGGAGTTGGTTTTCAAAAGCTTTTTGCCCGAAATCAAAGCGTTGGAGTTGGCGCATAAGTTGGATCGAACCCTGAAGCGCCATCCCTACAGCCGAGACCCTTTTACGTCTCTGACCTTTTTCGGCAGTTTTGAACTGGCTTTTGCCTGTGGTTATGTCACAGCGGCTGCCTGCGAAGGGCGATTTACTTTGCTCGGCGGCATTGGGGGATGGACCATTGCCTCGATGTCGGAGTTGTTGTTGCCAGGGGCCTTGCACTACGCCACCTTGGTGCAACGGGCTCCGGAAGAATGGGTCGAAGAGGCCCCGGCGGTGTTTCTCAGCTCGAGCATTTTTGAGTCGGTTCAAGCCGAATGCGCACCACTGCACTATCAATTGGGTATGATGCATTTGCTCGCCTTGGTTTGAGACTCTTTTCCGCATTGCGTAGCTTCGCCAAAACGCGACTCGATGACTTATATCCCCAAGGAAGCCCAAGACCGCATCGATGAACTCGAAGACCGGCTGTTTGAGTCCGGTCAGCAACATACCCAACTCAATCAGGAATTGGAGGGCTTTCGGTCTCGCATAGGTCGCGCCCGGACGGGGGCTTGGGTCTTTGGGTTGTTGGCCCTTTTGTTGGCCGCTTGGGCGGTTTTTCAGTATCTCAATCCTCGGATCGTCAAAGACGAATCGGCCATTCGCGCGCTCCAAACCCTCCAACTTAGGGCCGATAGTCTCCAGCGCATTCAACTGCAAACGGAATCGGCGGTGGCCTTCGATGATGGACTGTGGTATTTCGTTCAAATCGGGGCGTACAAAAATCTCGATTTGAGTATGTTCGAGACCGGTAGTGTCAATTTTAGAATGGGTTCCGAAGACAGTTTGATGAAGTACACCCTCGGCAGTTTCCGCGATTTTGCCGAAGCCGAGCGGTTTGTGGAATCGATTCGAAAAATGGGGATCAAAGACGCCTTTATCTTGGCGTTCAACGACGGTCAGCGCATCACCATCGAAGAATCCAAACAGCTTCCGTGAACTGTATTTGGGCTCCCCGGAGTGCCTGGTGGGCAATAGGAGTGCTGATTTTGGCCCACGGGTCGGTCTCAGCTCAGCACATCGGTTTGGGCGTCGGGGTCTTGTTTCCCGTAGACGCCCCCATGGCGGTTTCGGTCCCGCCTTTGGCCCTGAGGGCGGCGTTGTTTGAACGGGGCAACTGGTCGGTCGAAACCGGTTTTACGTGGTATCGACTTTCGGGGCTTTCGATGCACGAGGTCGGATTCCCCACCAGTGGTGCCTTGATCCGGCCGTTTCACAGCTTTGTCTTTCCCTTGACGCTGGGCTATTCGGTGGGCGTTGGCGAACGCGAGCGGATCCAGCTCAGCGCCGGTGGTTTTGCCGCCATTCATTCGATTTATGAAGTCGACGACGAACGCCTGGCGCAAGACTGGTTGTTTTCGAGCAGCCAGTATTCTCGATTGAGTACGGCCAGCAGCGTTGCCCAAGGGAATACCCTGGGCTGGATGGCCTCGGTGCGCTACGAGCGCGACATCGACGATCGATTGGGGTATAACATTGGTTTAGAATGGCTTTTGGGTCGTTCCCCGGCCCCGATTGACGGGCGTTTTTACGGCGAAAGCCTCAACGGCGTCCCCGTTGAAGGCGAATTTCAACTGGGCGAGGCCGCGCTCGACTACCGCGCCCTCGGGCTTACCTTGGGCGTCCAAATTCAGATTCCATGAAACTGCTCGAAGGCAAAACGGCGCTCATCACCGGCGCCAGCAAAGGCATTGGACGCGCCATCGCATTGCGGTTTGCGCAGCACGGAGCCAACGTCGCCTTTACCTACCTCAGTTCAGTCGAACAGGGCCAAAAACTCGAAGAAGAACTCCGGGCCTTGGGCGTCGATGCCTTGGGTCTTCGATCCGATGCGTCCGATGCGGAACAAGCCGAGGCCTGCATCCAGCAGGTGGTCGATCGCTTCGGCCGGCTCGATGTCCTGGTCAACAATGCGGGCATCACCAAAGACAATTTGCTGTTGCGCATGTCGGCCGACGATTTTGACCGGGTGCAAAAGGTCAATTTGTATTCGGTGTTCAACACCACCAAGGCTGCGCTCAAAACCCTGATGAAACAGCGGAGCGGATCCATTGTCAACATCAGCTCGGTGGTCGGGGTCAAAGGCAATGCGGGTCAGGCCAATTATGCCGCGAGCAAAGCGGGCATTATCGGTTTTACCAAATCGACCGCGCTCGAACTCGGCTCGAGGAACATTCGCTGCAATGCCATAGCCCCCGGATTTATCGAAACCGAAATGACCGCGGTCCTCGATCCCAAGACCGTCGACGGTTGGAAAGAGGGCATTCCGCTCAAGCGGGGAGGAACCCCAGAAGAGGTAGCCGATGCCTGCGTCTTTTTTGGCTCCGATCTCAGCACCTACGTCACGGGTCAGGTGCTCAATGTGTGCGGCGGAATGTTGACCTAAATCGTCCATGCAATTCGGCGTACCCCTCTGGCCCGGTCTACTTCTGCTTTTGTTGATTCCGCTGGGAACGGCTCTGGCGTATTACCGCAATGCCAAACTGGAAGGAGTTCCCGGTCCCATTCGACGCTTGCTTCCCATGTTGAGAGCCGTATCCCTCGGGCTGCTGGTCTTTTTGCTCTTGCAGCCCGTTTGGCTGCGCACCACGGCAGAAGAAAAGCCCCCGATTTTGGCCTTGGCGCTCGATGTGTCCCGCAGTATGGGTGCCCATCCCGGCGTCGATACGACCGAGTTAAAGGATCAATTGGCCACCTTTCAAAAGGCGCTGGAACCGGCGTACGAACTGCGCTCCTATCAATTTGGCACCCGTCTCGAGGCGTACCAACCGGTGTTTCGCGAAAACGGAACCGATCTTTCGTCGGCCCTCGAACAAATCAATCGAGAACTGCGGATCGAATCGGGTCTAGCCGGGTTGGTGTTTATCTCCGATGGACGATGGAATCAAGGGAGCGAACCCCAGTCGTTTGAGCTGTGCCCCGTCGATGCCGTAACCATCGGAAAACCAGAGTCTACCCGTGACGCTTGGGTTTCCAATTTTTCGGGTCCGGATCGGGTGCAAAAAGACAATCGGATCGAACTCGTGGCCTCCTTGCGCGCCAAAGGCTGTTCGGGCGAAACCTGGACGGTGGAATTGCTCGAGGCAGATCGGGTCGTCGAGCGCCGTACTTGGGTGCCCGATGCCCCCGACCGCCGCATCGAAATGCGCTTTTTCCCCAAACCCTCGGGGGCGGGCACGCACTTCTATTCGATTCGGCTTCAAGGTCCTGCGCCCGATGCAGCCCCAGCCAACAATCTCCGCCGCCACTCGGTAACCGTGATCGACGAAAAAGCCGAAGTCTGGATCGTCTATGGTGCGGTACACCCGGATATCGGCGCCTTGGTTCGGGGCATCGAGCAAAATGGGGGGCATGGAGTTCGGTTGTTTTCGGAAAAAAACCTCCCCGCCGTGGTCGATGCCGCGGTTTTGGTGATCTACGAACCCAAACCGGGCGCTCTGCCCGTACTTCAAAAAGCACTCAACACATACAAGGGCGGGGTTTGGCTATGGGCTTCGACCCCCCGATCGCTGGGGGTATGCGCCGAATTGCAAAAGGAGGTGCGTTTTGCGGGGTCCAACGGAGGGGTCGAAAGGGTAGAGGCGGCACTGGATATGGATTTTGGCCGATTTCGGATCGAGCCTGCGGCCTTTGATCAAATGCCGCGGATCGAGGTGCCGTTTGGCCGCTGGACCTTGGGTTCAGGGGTAGCGGTGGCCGCGCGCCAAAAGGTGGGTGGGTTGTTGAGCGACCGCCCATTGATGCTGGCCTTTCGAGACGATCTGCAGCGTCCGTGGGCGTTCTGGACGGGTCGCGACTATTGGCAATGGCCGATGGAAGAGTCCAAGAACACCCAGAAAACCGAGGTATTCGGCGCTTTTTGCGCCGATTGGATCCGCTACTTGCTTTCGGGGCCAGAGCGCGATCGGCTTCGGCTCGACTATCCCTCATCCGTCGAGCGCTACGAACCCTGGATGCTCCGCGCTACCGTATTCGATCAAACCGCCCAGCCCAGCGTACAGGCCAAGGTGGGGCTCATCCTGACCGACCCTTTGGGCAAGGTCACGGAACACGCGCTTTATCCCGAGCAGGTCGATTTCGCTTGGCGTACAGTTCCGGCCCAGTCAGGGCTCCATCAATTTGAGGTCAAGGCGCAACTCGGGGACGAAGTGCTGTCGGCCACAGGTCGATTTACCGTAGGCGAAACCCCGAGAGAAGCGCTGCAATCGGGTTCGGATACTGCGGTGCTCGGTGGATTGGCGCGGAGTTCGAGCGGTCGACTCCATCTGTATTCTGGGGCCCAAACCTGGACGGAATTGGCCGAAAATCTCCTCCAGAATCCTCCTCCGGGTCGATGGGTCGAGCGCACCCGGGCCGAATCGTTTTCCGAATGGCCTTGGATCTTGGTATTCGCGCTCTTACTCTGGCTATTGGAATGGTATTTGCGCCGCAGTAACGGAGTTTATTGATCGGTACCCTAGTAGTCTACCACTCGGTTGCGTTTGCTCAAATACGCCTGCCACAAACAAAACGCCGCGAGGCTGCGCAGCGGTTGCCAATCAGTGCTCAATGCCTCGATTTCGCCGTATTCGCGTACCCCAAATTGCTCCCCCACCGAAGTACGCAAAGCCACATCGCCCATTGGAAATAGGTCTGAATGGCCGAGCGACATCATTTGATAAACACTCGAAGTCCAGGGTCCTATACCCTTAATGCTCAATAGTGTTGAATCAATCTCATCATAGTTCTGTCGGGTCTGGTTTTGGGATTCGAGCAGCCCGTTGAGCCGTCCTTCTTGCACGGCCCTAGCCAAAGCCTGAACATAGGTTCGTTTCTGCCGGCTGATCGACGCATACGTCCAATCGGCTTCGTTCAGTTCGAAAATGCGGTCGGGGTGCAACGTTACTGCGCGTTCCAGAAGCCGGTCGAAGTGCGCCTTGGCCGAGGCCAGGCTGAGCTGCTGTTCGAGGACAATGCGCACCAGGGTTTCGAATCCGGGCGGTCGGGCCCAACCCGGGGGACGACCATGGAGCGCCACGATATCCGCAAACCGGGGTTCGAGGGCAAAGAGCCGATCTAGATGGGCATCTGTTACATAAGGATGCTCCGAAACCGACCCTGTTCTCGTCATTCGGAAGCAGACTCTTAACCGACTTCGTTGGGGGGCAACAACCGGCTACGAACCGAGCCAAATCCAATCCGCACCCCGTTTTTTTCGCCCCAGGCGCGCATTTCGACCACGTCTCCGTCTTCGAGAAAGCGGCGCGTGGTTCCATCGTTCAAAGGCACGGGACGTTCGCCTTTCCAACTGAGTTCGAGCATAGAGCCATAGCTGTCGGGCGTAGGGCCGCTAATCGTCCCGCTGGCCATCAAGTCGCCACAATTGATGTTGCAACCGTTCGAAGTATGGTGGGCGAGTTGTTGCGCCATGCTCCAATACAAATGGCGGGTATTGGAACGACACACCCGCGTGCTGCTGCCCGTCGGTGTTCCGATCCACACTTCAAGCTCGATGTCGAAGTGGTGGGACCCGGTTTGAGACAAATAAGGCAAAACCGGAGGGTCTTGCACGGGCCCTTCGCACCGAAACGGTTCGAGGGCATCGAGGGTCACAATCCAGGGGCTTACGCTTGAAGCGAAATTCTTGCCCAAAAACGGTCCGAGGGGCACGTATTCCCAGCGCTGAATGTCGCGGGCAGACCAATCGTTAAAGAGCAGCATACCAAAGATGTACTCCTCGGCTTCGTCGATGGAAATCGAATGGCCCAGGGGTTTTCCTTCGCAGGTTACAAAGGCCATTTCGAGCTCGAAGTCCATTTGACGACTGGGGGCAAACACGGGTCGATCGGAACCGGGTTCGAGAATTTGTCCTTTGGGGCGTTGCACATCGACCCCGCTGACCACGATGGACGAAGACCGTCCATGATAGCCTACGGGTATATGCAACCAGTTGGGCAATAAGGGGTTGTTGGGGTCTCGAAACATGGCCCCGACATTGGAGGCGTGTTCGCGGCTGGAGTAGAAATCGGTGTAGTCCTGAACGTAGATCGGCATGAGCATTTGGACCTCGTCGGCCGGAAACAAAATGTTTTTCCGATGGCCTTCGTTGCGGCTCAGTTCGTCGTTTTCTGCGTCAAAAATCCACGCCAATCGATCGCGGACGGCTCGGCATTTGGCAGCGCCCATGCTGATGAACTCGTTGAGCGAGTCCTGCAAAAAGACGTCGGCCGGGAGTTCGATGCCTTCAAAATAGCCGAGCTGGTGGAGCGCGCTCAAATCGATGACGGTATCTCCGATGCGGCTTCCGAGCGTGATGACGTCGTCGGTGGGGATAAACACCCCAAACGGCAGATTTTGAATGGGAAAATCGCTCAACAGCGGTACGTCGATCCAGGAACGGCGGGTAGGGTCGTTGGCAAAGCGCATCGAGGGGTGGTTTGCGCCAAATATAGGCAAGCAGTCTACCTTTGAACCATGGATAAAGACCGCCAACTCTTTGAATTGATCGAGGCCGAACGCGAGCGCCAAACCGAAGGGCTCGAACTGATTGCTTCCGAAAATTTTGTGTCGGACTCGGTGATGCGCGCCATGGGCTCCGTTTTGACCAACAAATACGCCGAGGGTTATCCCGGCCGCCGCTACTACGGGGGCTGCGCCGTCGTCGACGAGGTGGAAAATCTGGCCATCGAGCGCATCAAGGCGCTGTTTGGGGCCGACTATGCCAATGTGCAGCCGCACTCGGGTTCTCAGGCCAATGCTGCGGTGTTTTTGGCGTGTTTGCAGCCGGGAGACAAGATCATGGGCTTCGATTTGAGCCATGGGGGGCACCTGACCCACGGTTCTCCGGTCAATTTTTCGGGCCGTTTGTATCAGCCTGCGTTTTATGGGGTGGAGCGCGAAACGGGCTTGCTCGACTACGACCGCATTGCGGATCAGGTGGCCCAATGGAAGCCGAAGATGTTGATTTGCGGGGCCTCGGCCTATTCCCGCGATATGGATTTTGCCCGCTTCCGCCAAATCGCCGATTCGGTGGGGGCTTTGCTCTTGGCTGATATCAGCCATCCTGCCGGTTTGATTGCCAAGGGTTTGCTCAATGACCCGATTCCGCATTGCCATCTCGTAACGACCACCACGCACAAAACGCTGAGGGGGCCGCGCGGAGGCTTGATTTTGATGGGGCGCGATTTTGAGAATCCCTTTGGCTTGAAAACGCCCAAAGGCGAGCCGAGAATGATGTCGTCGGTCATCGATGGGGCGGTTTTTCCGGGGACGCAAGGCGGTCCGCTCGAGCATGTGATTGCGTCCAAGGCCGTGGCGTTTGGAGAGGCGTTGGAAGACGGGTTCTTCCAATACGCGCTTCAGGTCCAAAAAAATGCCCGGGCCATGGCCGCGGCGTTTATGGATCGGGGGTATCAGGTGATTTCCGGCGGTACCGACAACCATCTGATGCTCATTGACTTGCGGAATAAGGGGATTACGGGCAAGACGGCGGAAAAAGCGTTGGGTTTGGCGGGGATCACGATCAACAAGAATATGGTGCCCTTCGACGACCAGTCGCCTTTTGTGACCTCGGGGATGCGGATTGGTACCCCGGCCATTACGACCCGAGGGTTGGTGGAGTCGGATATGGAAACCGTGGTTTCGTGGATCGACGAGGCTTTGCAACGCCCTGAAGACGAGGCACATTTGGAGCGCATCGAAGACGCCATCGCCGATTTTATGAGCGAGCGCCCGCTGTTTGCGTGGTGAGGGTCTTCTGCCCTTTGGCGTAGCTTTTCAATCCTCCATCGGCTGAGCCGAGTGGCCAATATCGTCAGGGTTTTCCACTCGGAAAGGGCGACAACCCTATCTGGGCGTAGGTTTCAAGCTACGCCCTACCGTACAACCACAGAGAAACGCATTAGCAGGAAACCCTTCTTCTAAGGGCAGGGGAGCAGACGCTAAAGCCCTTGTTGTCCAATAGACCCATAGCCACTTTAGGCTATCTTTGGGTAAAGCACAGAGCCCATGACCATAGTAATCAACCAGTCGAATCTAAAAAAGACTCCGAAGTTGCTCAGCGAAAAGCTCAAAAAATCAGCCAAGAAAGCGGCTTTGTTAAAACATTTTGGCAAACTCAAAAGAAGTATTGATGGATTGACCTATCAAAATTCCATGAGGGAGAATGAAGATTGATTTTATAGCAGACACGAACTTTTTAATCTATGTGCATGAAGGCAACCCCTTTGTAGAGCCCTTTATAGAATATGATTTTGGCGTTTCTTTCATTACAGAATTGGAGCTTTTGGGATTTCGGGATTTAAAACCCACCGATGAACGAAAGATTCGAGCATTACTAGACGATTGTTTTCTTATTGAATGGAGTCAAAAATTAAAGGAGAACACAATACGATTAAAGAGAAAGTATACCATTAAATTACCTGATGCCATTATTGCATCAACCTGTTTAACCTATGAACTTCCCTTGGTTACAGCCGATAAAGGATATGCGGCCATTGAAGAATTGGACCTTTTCTTGATTGAGTTGTGAAGTTTTTCTTGGTGGCAATACCCGCGAAAGAACTGAGCCGGACCGCAGCTTGAAGAAAGTCTGAATTCATCAAAAACAAGGCCGTTGGACGTGCCCTTTGCCCCACCTGGGCGTAGGTTCCAAGCTACGCCTCAACGAAGGACGAGTTTTTCGAAACCGAAGGAGTATAAGACGCTTGTTTAAGTTCGATCAAGGAGGTGCAGTCCCCACCTAGGCGTAGGTTCCAAGCTACGCCCTACCGTACAACCACAGAGAAACGCATTAGCAGGAAACCCTCCGATGCTTGATTTTTGAAATTCTCCTTATCTTGAAACCACTGGATGCCTCAAACGAACGAGAAACACCGCGCGAAGGGATTCGCGCAGCAGCCGATCTCGGTCATTGACCGTTTAATGCGTCAGACCACGCGAGGGGACTCGCGCGGGAGCGGGGGCTGAATTATTGTTTGAAGTACTCTTTTCCACGAAGTGACGCACTACGGTAACCAAAATCAGAAAGGTCCTATTGGTCCTAACGGTGATATTGATGAATCGGGTCTTGCCTTTGAAAAAGATGCATATGGGTATATCATTACACGAGATAACGCAGCTGCATTGTCAAAATATTATGAGAAGGTGATCCTCAATGAAAAACCATTACCGAATGTTCTGGAATAATTGGAATATCAATGTAAGTATATTACTATTTCTTGCTTTAACAAGAATAAGTACTCAAGCTTTTGCTCAGGACGGTAGTAACATTGAAATCGAAGTTACGGCTTCTAGACCCTTGAATTTTTTATTGATTGAAATTCAGTATTGGAATAATCAGGATACTATCCAATCAATCTATCGATTATCGGAGTTTGACATTTGTCAAGGTTTGCTTTCAGTCAAAATGAGTAGCACGGAAAAAGTTTCATTAAATCAACGTGATTTTGTTATTACTCCTTGCAATTTTGTTTCGAAGATTAAAGAATTTGAATTGAATGAATATAATAACATAGAACTTCATCCTGGTCAAAAGTTTAGAGATGTTTTAGTCTTTTTTTCCATGGAGAATAGGGGTATACCTGAGGGTAAGTACAAGATAGTATGCAAATTAAATATAGATAAGGAATTGTTGCTTAACCCAAAAACGAATCTACTTTATTCATTTGAATTGTCTAGTGCTGAGATATCGTGGTAGGATTTGTTATTCAAATATCATTATCGAAGAGAAAGCTTTACATCCTACCCACTGGGCGTAGGTTCCAAGCTACGCCCTACCTTACAACCACAGAGAAACGCATTAGCAGGAAACCCTCCGCATGCTTGATTTTTGAAATTCTCCTTATCTTTTAGCCACAGATGTACCAAACGATCGTGAAACACCGCGCGAAGGGATTCGCGCAACAGCCGAACTCGGTCATTGACCGTTTAGTGCGGCAGACCACGCGAGAGGACTCGCGCGGGAGCGGGGAGAGGACTCGCGCGGGAGCGGGTGCCGAGTGTGAACAAAAAAGAGCTCCAATTGCTCTAAAGCGTCCAGGACAGCACATCCGTGGACTGAATAAATATGAATGGAACTTTTTGTTTTCTTAAAATAGAAGCCCCAGAGCAATTGTATTCGATCATCTCAGAGTTACTCGGGGTGGTACTCCAAGACTACGCCAGAGGGTGGATGTACGAGGTTGAACTGGGAGAGAACACGTACAGCGATGCAATCAACTTTCTTCTTGACCTTTTGGAATGCCAATTACCAACCCTCGAAAACATAGGCATTCACAGACATTGTATTTCTGTTTCGCTCATCTATTCCTATCGCAATCAGTGCAACCTAGAATTTCTCCCGATCGATTTGAAACGATTAGGGGATAGTGGAATTGCGTTGTGTGTTTCTTGCTACGAAAATGGGAATTGACCGACCCCACCTAGGCGTAGGTTCCAAGCTACGCTCCCCTCGGAAAGGATGATAGTCCTTTGTACATCCATAAATTGGAGATATCTGGATTTCCGTGATTTCCCGCTGAAATAGTCGTCACTCGCTGAAAGCAAGCGACTGGGACATTGGTTGATCCCCGCGGCAGAAAGAAAGCAACTGAAAACCGCCCCAGCGCCCTAGCCTACCCATTGGCAGGGGATAGGGCTTCCTGTTTGTACACCGTTGCGATGGCTGTGGTAAGCTTGGGGTATTTTCCTACATTCGCTCGTCCTTAGAAAACCCAAACCAACCTTCAAAAGCACGAATGAAAACACCCATTAAAGCCATTGGATCGCTCTGGGCCCTTGCGTTGCTCAGTGCCTGCAATCCGGTGGAAAAGCCCCAAGAAACGGCGAGCACTGGAACAGCGGCCACCGAGGCCTACGACCGGACCGTCCTACCCATTGTGGAGCCCGAACCCACGACCATTACCGAATTGGACGCCCGCAATGTCGAAAAGCCCGCACGTTTTGAGGTCAAAGCCCCAGAAAACGCCCCCAACGTTGTGATCGTGCTCATCGACGACATCGGTTTCGGACACTCCAGCGCCTTTGGTGGACCGATTCATATGCCCACCCTGGAGCGTTTGGCGGCCAATGGATTGAAATACAATCGTTTTCATACCACAGCCCTGTGTTCTCCAACGCGTACGGCCCTCATCACCGGCTACAATCACCACTCGAACAACGCCGGAGCCATTATGGAAGTAGCCACGGCCTTCCCCGGCAATACGGGTGTGCGCCCTCAGTCGATCACCCCCATGCCCGACGTGCTCCGCATGAACGGCTACAACACCGCCGCCTTTGGGAAATACCACGAAACCGCCCCATGGGAAGTATCGGTTTCGGGTCCCTTCGACCGCTGGCCTACTGGTTCGGGATTTGAGAAATTCTACGGGTTCATCGGGGGAGAGACCAATCAATGGCATCCCTTGGTGTTCGACGGCACCGCGGCCATCGATGTGCCTGACAACGATCCCAACTACCACTTTACCACCGATATGACCAACCAGGCCATGTCGTGGATCAGCAACCAACAGGCCACCACTCCGGACAAGCCCTTCTTTGTTTACTTCGCCACCGGTGCCACGCATGCGCCCCACCATGCGCCTGAGTCGTTTATCGACAAATACAAAGGACAGTTTTCGATGGGTTGGGATGCCTTGCGGGAGCAAACGCTCCAGCGCCAAATCGAGCTGGGTGTCGTGCCCAAGGGAACCAAGCTGGCCCCCAAGCCCGAGGCCATCAAGGACTGGGCGGCTTTGACGGCCGACGAAAAGCGATTGTTTGAGCGTCAAATGGAGGTATTTGCGGGTTTTGCCGAACACACCGACGCGGAAGTCGGTCGCTTGGTCACCATGCTCGAGGAAATGGGCGAGCTCGACAATACGCTGTTCTTGTATATCGTAGGCGACAACGGTTCGAGCGCCGAAGGAGGTTCGATCGGAATGTTCAACGAGAATACCTACTTCAATGGGGTGCAGGAAACCATCGAAATGCAGTTGGAGCGCATCGAAGCCCTTGGCAGCGACGAGTGCTACAGCCACTTTGCCGCGGGTTGGGCCGTGGCGGGCAACGCGCCCTTTACGTGGACCAAGCAGGTGGCTTCCAACTTTGGCGGAACCCGGAATGGTATGGTGATGCACTGGCCCAAGGGCATCAAGGCGAAAAACGAAGTGCGTTCGCAGTTTCACCACGTCATTGACGTAGCCCCGACCGTCTATGAGGCCGCTGGCTTGCCGGCTCCCCGTATGGTGAATGGCATCGAACAACGGCCTATGGAAGGCGTCAGCATGGCCTATTCGTTTGATCAGGCGCAGGCTCCCGATGCCCGCAAAACCCAATATTTTGAAATGATCGGCAATCGCGCCATCTACCACGACGGCTGGTATGCGGGAACCATTCACAAGGCGCCTTGGGAGCTGAAGCCCCGAGGTCCTTTGACCGAAGATGTGTGGGAACTGTACAACGTCAACGAGGACTTTAGCCAGGCCAACAACTTGGCGGCTCAAAATCCCGAAAAACTCGAGGAGCTCAAAAAGCTCTTTTTGACCGAAGCGGCCAAATACCATGTGTTGCCCATCGACGACCGTTCGATTGAGCGCTTCGACAATGTGATTGCGGGTCGTCCCGACGCTTTGGGCGGACGTTCTTCGATTACGTATCGCGCTCCGGCCTATAAGATTCTCGAGAACGCCTTTATCAACCTGAAAAACACCTCGTATACGGTCGAGGCGGAAGTCGAGATCGGAGCCAATGGTCAGGGTGTGATTGCCTGCCAGGGCGGTGATTTTGGCGGTTGGAGCCTGTTTTTGAACAACGGGGTGCCTTCGTTCGAATACAACTGGTTGGGCATTGAGCGCTACCGCGTTGCCGCGACCCAGAAACTCAAGCCGGGTGTCCACAAGATTACCTTCGATTTCGCCTACGATGGAGGCGGAAGGGGCAAAGGGGGCAAAGGGACTATTATGGTTGATGGGGTTCCGGTGGCCGAAGGGCGCATCGAAAAGACCGAAGAGAACACCTACGGTCTCGACGACCCAGGAGACATCGGCAGCGACAGCAATTCTCCGGTTTCGGAATCGTATCGCGGAAAAGCGCGGTTCAACGGAACCTTGAAAAAAGTCACCCTAGCGCGCAAACAGGCGTAAATCCTAGAACACTTCATTTCCAAACCGCCTCGACAGTCCGTCGGGGCGGTTTTTTTATGGATTGTTTCAGAGGCTTGACGCCTTCTGAGGAACGTTCTTAAGACTGCTGCGCTGTGCTACACGGAACCACGGGAAAGGGCCTATTGATTTTGGGGTTCTTGTCGCAGTGAAACCTGAGTGTTCTGTACGATAATCGTGAAAAATAGCCCCTTGTCCGTCCAAAATCAGCAGCGATCACTTCACAACGAATGCTACCCTCTACTTTGAATCGGCTGAACTCGTGAAGAGCCTAGACAATTGAAAAGATAGTGTCGCGCATTACTTCGTGTCTGGAATGATGTAGTACGATGTTAAAAAAATGATGAATTGGTTCTGTTGACCATCTTCTTCTTGAATGTCGTTGTCTGTCCGAAAGTGATTAATTTTTGACACAAGATTAACGTAGTGTCGCCTTGTATGCAACTTTCGAAATGGCCAATTCTGGTTAAAGCCCATAGAGAAAATACTGTCGAGGGAATTCTGATTTATCAGCCTAACCAAAGGAGTACCTACTAAATAGAAATCGAGATATAGATCTTCATAACGCGATACGCTGTCAGGAGTATTGAATGAACGATCATGAAGATACGCTTCATGTAATTCTCTGAAAACAGAAAAGGATTTTGAGTCATTCAATAGAACATCCTTGACTTGATCGAACAATGTGTCTTGTGCGTTCACTATTTGGGGAAGTAACACAGAGAAATACAGCAAATAGGAAATGAATGAATTCATAACAGTTCCCAGAAATAGACTGTTCCACCATAGGAGACATAATTATGATTGCCAACTGTGTTTAGATCGGAACCAAGCCATAATGTGGCATGTCCAGAGATTCCGCCGCTAAAACCTCCCAAGATTATATAGACACCATTTTTAACTCCAATCTTATTCTGTACATCTGTTATGTCAGTGGGTCCCGTTACAATAATGTCAGCGCTACCCCAAACCGTTGTTAGCCATTTCTTAAGCCCAATAGCGCTCGCAATGAAGCCTTTACCTTTAAATCTACCAACGGTGATGGGGAAGTCTTTCTTCACTACCACGCCTGCACTGAGTAGCCCAATGGAGACTCGAGTGGCGCAGGCATTGGTAAAAATTTCACGATTATAATCATCTCCCAAAATCGATTTAAAAACATCCTCTGTTCCTAAATCATCACCATTTCCATCTTTAGGATAGCCTTCATAGACTTTGTTCCATGATGGGCGATTTTGTTCATTTTCAGCTATTTCATTGATAGTATTTGGAAACAGCCATCTGTCGCGCTCTCGGCCAAACCAAGTACTATAGTTTGCATTCCAAAGATTATTGAATTTCGTCATAAACGTATAATCAGTTAAGCTGGTCCGGTAGTTTCGGAACATTTGCCACAGCAACAAGACTGAAGAACATCACAGCACTCCCCAAATACCTTTTTGTACATTTCAGCTTTTTGGACCGGGTCGCTTATTGAGTTGATCACTTCGATCATTTGGGTAATCCTATCGTTTTCGAGAGTGGCATTCAGAGTTGCAGCATCTTGCAATTTTTGATTGTAGCAGTCCAGAGCTTCACCTTGCCCAAGCAAGGCGTCCACTACTACTGCAGAAGTCCTAACCACCCTTTTAGTAGTATTTATAATGATTCCCGGTACTGTAAATCCTTCATAAGTTTGTGAAATGCCTTTTTTCTTACGCACGTAGCTTTGTGTCGAGCCTTCTCCTCCAGTAATACAGTTGACAAGTTCTTCTTCGACCTGTTCAACAAAAGAAGTTCGGGTACCTTCATAGTCGTAAATGCTGCACAAATTTTCATAAATCGCATTTCTAACTGTTTCAATATTTTCGTGTTCGTTGACTATGACACTGTTGAGCAAATTATCGAGGTCAGAAAGCTTAACTCTCTGCGTACTTTCGGGATAGCCATTACTAAAAATAATTGAAACGTCGTCCAAATAGGTAATTGTGATGAATTCTTGGAGTAGTTGCCTGAATACGAAATTGAGAACTCTGCTCAAATTTATATTCTTTAATTCTCTAATGGTCGTAGATTCCGTTTCACTCAATTGGGTAGATGTCGTATCCGTATTAACTTCAATTTCGCGCAGTGAGTCAGCCTTACTCACTTGAGTATCCGTAGCATTCGTCAATATGCTGACCTGTTGTTCTACGCTCGAGTTTACTGTACTTGAACCAGATGAACTTCCACCACCACCGCCTCCAATTTTAAAAAAACCGAGGTTCAAACTAGCGCTGCCTTCTGCGCTGTTATCAAAAGCTCGTGTCTTGCTAGTGGATGTAGCAGAACCGGCAGTCACTTCTGTATCAATCATTGATTGAAGCTCGGTCGCACTCGATTCACTGAATGAATCTAAAACACTTTCTGTTCTTTTCTTTATTTCCTCTATATGAGTAAAATTGCGAATGCTAATGGTAGTTCGCTCACCAGGTAATAGGCTAAACGTTTTTAAAGTACGACCCGCACCGTAATCCCCTAAATAAGAAGACATTTTATAAGTGAACGCTATAATTATTTTAGGTTCGACTTTCGCTGGTTCATGTATAAATCGTGTTAAAGTCCTGCCAAATAAATTTCGATACAATTGAGGCCTTCTTCTTTTTACAATTTGATTCGCAATTGTATCTTCACGTACTTGCCCAATCATTCTTGAAGTGTTTTCCCCATTTACTACTTCCGAGACTGCATCAAAATTCTTCAGCAGCGAAGCATTGTCTATGGTTGGTTTCAAAGATGCCTGAAGCAAATCATCTTCAATTTTTATCGTGGCAGTAATTAGGTCAACTTCGCCAAGTTCATCCCAGAAGTTATTGACAGGTTTTGTTGATGCACTTTCATTGAATTTCTCGGATGCAATTCCCAAATCAATATAACCTACGGCTCGATAACTTGTTGCTTGCGGTAAGTTGTAGTCCAAAATGGCAGCTTGTCCATTTGGCTGTAATTTGACAAAGGGCTCCTGAGGTGTGCACGATGGTTGTTCTGACATGGTATTACTAAAAGTGAATGGTTGAGCTTAACTGTCTGTCGAATATAGGAATTTTTATTTCTCTGAGTCATTTCTCAAACCTAAAATTGTTATCCAGATTGTTCATTTCTGGTAATTAAGAATGGTTTTGCACTATTCGATGAAGCCAGACAGGCATGGATATGTCCAAAAGAAACCTCTTTACCTACAATAGCACCGGACTTAAGACAGAGGGGCCAACAAAATCACACTCGACTTCGCCTACGATGGAGGCGGAAGGGGCAAAGGAGGTAAAGGGACCATTCTGGTTGACGCGGTTCCAATGGCCCAGTTTAAGGGGAAGTTTACAGAATCACATGGTAAAGTAGATTATCTCCTCTAGTCATAGACCCAAAGAAATTGACTTGACCATATAAATTTAAATAGGAAAAAAAGACCAACCGCGAATAATCCAATAAAATGCAATATCAATTCACCGTGGTTGAGCTTGATATTATTAATGAAAATATTGAATAAGATCAGAAACCAAAAAGGTGTGAAAATAAATCCAAAAATAGTTGCAATTAAAATAACCCATCGCAAAGTTTCAAAAATGATACTATCTAATGGATAATCAATTCCATTAATTGGAATATGACCCAGTTCAAAGAAAGCGAAAGTGAGAATTAATACAAAAGAGGTCAACCAAACTGTAAGTCCTATCGAAATGACTTTTACCACCAATTTAGACTCGTTCTTCAATTTAATATCCCGCTTTTGCAAATATCGATGTCCAAAAGGCGTCCGGTGGTGATTTCAGCCATCCACCACCGAGTACAACATTAAATTCTTTATCTAATGGCCATAAAGCAGAATCGAAAGCAATACCCTCATCATACACTGTGATCCCGAACAGAACTTCTAGACCGGTTACAACTTTAAAAACTTCCTTGGGTTTTGTCCAAAGAGTTATCCCATCGATTCTTGAAGAAGTGATTTCTCCTGAATCAAGCGCGAAAACCTCACAATCTTTTTCATTCTTACACCAAATCGTTGCTTTACTCGCATTTCGAATAGTCCTGATTCTACTATCTGAATTTTTGGTGATATTTGAATAATCTTGATTCAACACACTATTTTGGAGCGCATTTGCTTTCCAATATTCACCACCAGTAGCCCATGGATTCCTCAATGTTCTCATGATAATTGACTTTCTTGGTATTACCAATTCACTATTATAGATTTATTTCTATACCCCAATCGATGGTCAACGATTTTGTTGATCAATTTGTATTGCTTGGAACTCAATCTTGGCCCAAAATTACTCTAATGCCCAACTTTTCAACGCTTGCTAAACAATGATTTCATAAGGAAACCAACCCGAGGAGCCACACAAGCTAGCTCCCTGGCGTGTAACGCGAAAAACTGTCAGGTAGTGTGGAAACACGGCTGTTCAACTCGTCCGCTCCCCCTACAAATGATCGAACCCCAGAGAAAGACCGAGGAGCAAATCGCCGTTGGTTTTGGGGCGGGAAGGGTAGAAGTAATAGGTGGCAGAAGGACCGAGGCGAAGCCCTGAGCGCAATGTCCATTCATAGCCGTAGCGCACGCTCACATGGCTGTACACCCCGTCGATCTTTTGACGCTCGAGCCGAATGCTGTTCAAAGAAGCTCCGAGACCCACACCGACCCGATGCTGATGGCGTTGCGAGTTCCCAAAGCGATATTCCGGCACCACCCCATAGTGGATGGCATAGGTATAAGGCATAAACTCCTCTCCAGAACGAGGTTGAAACAAACAAAGGTTGCCGATCAGTCCGATTCTCCAATCCTTCGAAAGCCCAAAGTGGTAACCATACCCCAAGGCCAATCCGCTCAGCGGGTGGTCCTGATAGGTCGTCGAAGTCCAAGCCGCGGAGATCGTCTGAGCCCAGTTGGGTGCCTCTTTCAACACCGGAGCCTCCGTGGGTGCCTGACCGAACAGCGTACCAGCAGACAATCCCAACGCGCACAAGCCCCAGCCCAAATACCGACCAAAGCCTTGTGCGATCGGCGTTCGCAAAGGAAAGGATGAGGAATAAAAAGGAGAGTCGCGTAGAATCACTGTGCGTTTTTGTCCGATTGACTTTTCAAAAATAAATCATTTTGGGCATCCGCGCAAAGAAAATACCTGCCCGTACAACGAAACCCTGAGCCACTCTATTTTGCGGACTATGGAAACCCCGCCCCTGTCTTATCAAATTCCGGGCCGCAGCTTGTTGCTCGGTTCAGCCTCGCCCCGCAGGGCAGAACTGCTTCAACGCGCCGGTTTTTCGTTTACAACCGTGCGCATCGAATGCGACGAATCCCATCCCCAAGGCCAAACCGCCGCCGAACAAGCCATCGACCTCAGCCAACGCAAAGCCAAGGCGTACCCATTCGAGCTCGCGGCCGATGAACTCCTGCTCACGGCCGATACCGTGGTCTGGTGCCGGGGCGAACACCTCGCCAAACCCACCGATCGGGAGGATGCCCTGCGCATGCTGTCTTCTTTGAGCGGCACCGAACACAGCGTAGTAACCGGATGCACCCTGCGCACCGCCGAGGGGATGTACTCGTTCAGCGAGCAAACGGATCTGGTGTTTCGCTCGATGGACCCCGCTGTGATGGCCGCGTACATCGATCACTCCAAGCCTTTTGACAAGGCCGGGGCTTATGGGCTACAGGAATGGATTGGCCTGACGCAAGTGGAGCGCATCGAAGGCTGTTCCTCCAACGTAATCGGGCTGCCCATTCCACGGCTGATCCGCGAGCTCAGCGACGCATTTGGATTGAAATACCTCCCATTCTCCTGAGTACATTTGAACCGCGGGCAGACGCCCCATGCAAAGGATTCACCCAAACCAAGGACGCAGTGAAAAAACCGATTTTGTGGGCTTTAACGGGTATGACGACCCTGTTGCTCTCCGGTTGCTATCCCGGAGGAGCCGAATACGTCGACCAACTCGATTTGGTCTATACCAACTACAGTCCCGGTTTCGATTTCGGCTCGGTCCAGACCTATGCCTTGCCGGACGAGGTGGTCTATCTCGACGACAACAGCCGCCCGACCGATCCCGAAGAATACCTCAGAGAGCCTTTTAAATCGGGTATTCTCGATGGACTCGAAGCCCAGATGAACGCCCGGGGCTACACCAAGGTCGACATCAATGCCAATCCCGATCTCATTTTGTTCCCGACCGCCAGCCGCACCGTGAACGTAGACATCTGGTACGGAGGGGGCTATTGGGATTGGTGGTATGGATGGGGGGGAGGCTGGTACTATCCCGGCTATTACCCCACCTATGTAAGCAGCTACGAAACCGGTTCGGTGTTCGTGCAATTGGCCTTCAACAACCCGAATTTGGACCCCGACGAGGATTTGCCCGTGCATTGGATCGGTGTGATGAACGGTTTGCTCCAGGGCAACGATACCCAGGTCAACAACCGCATCAAAACCAGCATCGATCAAATGTTTGCCCAATCTGAATACCTCCGCCGCTAAGCCATGAAAGCACTCTACTACATCGGGGCCTTGACCCTTGCGTTGGGCTGGAATACGGCCGCTCATGCCCAGTTGAGCCAAAAAACCTATAGCTGGGAATATTCCGTGGGTTTTCCCATGGGCGATTTCGGCGACTTTATCGATGCCACCAGCTTTCGGGGCGTGGCCTTCTCCTACCAAAATCCCATCAATGACCATGTGTCGTTTGGGTTTGAAATTGGGTGGAATGTGTTTTACCAAGACATGGGCGAGGTGTCCTATACCGAAGGAAGCGCCACGCTCACGGGCGATCAATTTCGCTACGTCAACAGCTATCCGTTGTTGTTGCAAGGCCAATACCACTTTAAACCCGAGGACGATTTCGATTTTTACGCGGGAATGGGCATAGGGGTTATCGACCATGTCCAAGCGGTCGATTTGGGACTCTACCGCATTATCGACGAGGGATGGCAGTTTGCACTGCGCCCCGAAGCCGGGATTTTGTATCGCGTAAATCCGGGAACGTGCTTCCGTTTTGCCGCCAAATACTATGGCTCGTTTGCCGATGGCGATCTGCCCTCGCGTTCGTTTTTGACCTTGAACGCCGGATTGGTCTTTATGCAATTCTAAACTCCACGACCCCGTGAAGTACAAAGGCCGAGAGCGGAGCAGCCGCGTCGAAGACCGCCGCTCGGGCGGGGGAGGGCGCATGGTTCGGGGCGGAGGACTGGTGGGTTTGGTGGTATTGCTCCTCTATGGGGTGTTCAGCGGCAATTTTGGCCCTCTACTGCAGAATTTACTGTCCGGAGGGGCCCAAAGCCTCACGGAACAGACTGAATCCGCACCGGTTTCTTCGGCGGCCGAAGAAGAACTCGTTGAATTTTGCGAGGTCGTGCTCCGCGACACCGAGGTAGTTTGGGAGCGGATTTTTCGAGAGCAACTTGGGGCGCGCTACGAGCCGCCCACCTTGGTATTGTTCCGCGATCGGGTAGAATCGGCCTGTGGAATGGCGAGCGCCGCGACCGGTCCTTTTTATTGCCCCGCCGACCGCAAGCTGTACCTCGATTTGTCGTTTTTCGAAGAACTGAAATCGCGCTTTGGGGCTCCGGGCGATTTCGCCATGGCCTATGTGATTGCCCACGAGGTGGCTCACCATGTGCAGAACAGTTTGGGTACGCTGGAGAAAGTCAACAAGCTTCGCGCCCGATCGAGCGAGACCCAAAGCAACGCCTTGTCGGTGCGCACAGAGCTTCAAGCGGATTTTTACAGCGGGGTATGGGCCCACCATGCCGAGCGTTTGCTGGGTACGTTGGAAGAAGGCGATCTGAAGGAAGCCCTCAACGCGGCCCAGGCCATTGGAGACGACCGTCTTCAAAAACAGGCCCAGGGGTATGTGGTTCCGGAGAGCTTTACGCATGGCACTTCGGCCCAGCGCATGGAGTGGTTTGCGCGCGGCTATAAAACCGGCGATGTGCAACAGGGCGATACGTTTGCCTCGTTGGATTCTTGAGAGACCCTTTTTGGCCTCAAATAAAGCGAGAAGCCAGGGTAGAAATCCGGAAACGCACCAAGACTTGAATTGGAAAGCAAAAAGCACTTTTAGGATAGAATCGTCTCGACAAATCTATCCGATGCTGTTCTTGTTTTCAGGCAGTTGAACAGTACGCAACACTTGATTGGCCTGTTCTAATTTTTCAGGGAACAGAATGATATCCGGATCTCTATCTAGAGAAAGACGCGTCGTAGTCTTGGATTCTTTTTTGGTCGTGTGAGACCGAACCGTTTTCATACCCTAAAATTAAGGGATTTTCAGCTGAGCCAGAAATCCTTCATACTCTTGTTCGGGATCGAAATCAAAGAATTCATTTCCCACGCGACCATACAGATAAAATGAGCGCTCAAGTTCATCGAGAAATCGCGCCATACTCCTCCTGTAGAGTCTGTTCCGCGCCGGGGTGCTTCCTTCAGCATAGACAAAGGCATAGGGACGTCGCTCGAGAAAGAGTGCAACAGCCCAAGCTACCGTTGTCAAGACCTTCTCAGTATCCCCATTGTTTGAAACGGCACGATCGTTTAGAGTTCGGTGGGGATGCTGTACATCTCCAAAAGCCAGATTATACACATCGGGTATTTCGGTTCTTTGAAACTCGATGATTTTGGGGATGAAGCCTCTTGGACCTTCACTCACGAATTCAAATCGCATCAGATCTTGCGCGCTGTTCAAGGGATAACGATCGGTCTTCATGGCGTCTCCCTCACCGCATCAACACCACTGCGACCAAGGCCGCTCCGATGCCGAGTAGGGCTTTGATTCCGAGACGTTGACCAAAAATCAGCCAGCCCGCTACGGACGAAATCAGCACAATGCCCAGGTTGTTCATCGGGAACACCCAAGCGCTGTCGAGCCCCGATCCCAAGGCCTTGACGAGAAAGACCAAACTCCCCAAATTCGGGATGCCCAACACCAACCCTGCAAGGGTGCTTTTTATAGCCAGTGCTCGGTCTAAACGCGGGGCCCGAGCCACCCCCACCCAAGCCCACAAAGCCGCAATCCCAAAGACGCAGCCCACAAAGAGCAATTCCGACTCGGCTCCCACAAAATAGAATCGACTGTATTTGACCAAAGCCGTACACAACCCAGTTCCGAGAAAAATAATCAAAGCATCGATCCAGAGGGAATCTGCTGATTTTGAAAAGGATTCACCGCCCTTAGAGCGAGAAGGGGCGACCATTAACCCAATAGAAATCAGCCCTATACCAATACCGGCGATTCGCCAAAGGTTCATCGATTCTCCATAGAGCAACGGCGCCAAAGCCACGGGAATGAGCAGCGACATCTGAGAAGCGATGGTCGAAAGCGCCAGCCCACCGCTCTGGGTTAAGGCCGCCATTTTGACAAACAGATAGGTAAAGGCCGTGCCCAGCATCAGGGCCGGAATCCACCACACTTCGTTGAACTGCGGCCCTCCGACGGGAGAAAGGAGGATCCCTCCCACGCCACAGAATGTATAATTGACCGCCACCGCCCAGCGGTTGTCGACCACCCAGCGCCCGAAATACCCAAACGACACAAAGATGCCAACAGAGCTCAAAATGCTCAACAACAACCAGTTCACAGCGGTCGCAGGATTTGCACCCGGTCTGGAGCCAGGTCGAACGCTTCGATTTCTCGTCCGGTGATCCAAGGAGCCGGAAGGCCTCCGTTCATCCAGAGGGGAGCCGAAATGATCCGAGCCTCGTCCCACAGTCCTCGATCGATGAAACCTTGCAGCGTGGTCCGTCCGCCTTCGACCAAAATCGAACGAAGGGCATGCGCCGCTCCCCACTGCAATACCGCTTCGATGGTGTCGCCCGAAAAGGGAACATCTCCGGAGAGTGCAACCTCGGGAACGCGATCGGCACGATGGAAACGATGCGATTCCGCCTCAGATCCAAACATTTTGCCCCCTTTGAGCCGTCCTTCGGGGTCGAGGGTCAATCGAATCGGATGGCGCCCCGTCCAATGCCGTACGGTGAGTTCGGGATCGTCGGTTTCGATGGTTTGCCGGCCGACGAGCAGGGCATCGCATTCGCTCCGCCAGCGGTGTACCCAGCGACGCGCCAAAGGCCCGCTTATGGCGATGCTTCCCGATTGCCCCGGAAGCCGCGGTGGGTCCATATACCCATCGGCACTTTGCGCCCATTTGAGGACAATTCTCGGCCGTCCCAATTCCAAGGCGCTCAGAAAATCGAGGTTCACCGCCCGGCAGGCTTCGGACAATACCCCGACTTCCACGGAGATGCCCGCCGCCCTCAATCGCTCCACTCCGCGACCGGCCACCCTCGGATCAGGATCCAAAGTGCCGATCACCACCCTTCGAATGCCACTTTCCACAATGCGGTCGGCGCAGGGCGGGGTGCGGCCCCAATGAGAACAAGGTTCGAGGGTGCAATACAAAACCGATTCGCGCAGCAGGTCAGTATTTCGCACGCAGTTCAACGCCCGGACCTCGGCATGGTCTTCGCCCGCCCGGTGGTGCCAGCCTTCGCCCAAAATCTGTTCACCCCAGACCACCACGCACCCCACGTTGGGGTTGGGTGAGGCTGTGTACTTTCCCAGATCCGCCAACTGCACGGCACGCTGCATCCAGCGTTCGTCGGCCGAAGGCGTGGGGGGCGAATCCAAAATGGGGGCGGTTTCCACGCTGCGAAGGTATCGGGAGGCGGCAAATGGCGTTTACTTCGCAAACTGTATTTTTCAACGATAGAGCGCGCATGACGTCGACCGCTTTTCCCACCGACCGCTGGGCCTTTCTCGATTCAGAATGGTATCGATCGGCCTCAGAGCCGTTGCTTTTGGCGGGATGGGATCCCCGAGAGGCCCGTCAAGCTGTGCTCGAATTGTGGGCGGCCGCGGTGGGATTTGAAACCAATCAAGCTGCGAAACGCTTTACAACAGGATGCGCCGGACTGCTCGAGGGCCAACCGCTGCAGCATCTGAGCGGTCGGGTGTTGTTCGACGGCCTCTGGCTCAAATCCGATGCCCGGGCACTAATTCCCCGACCCGAAACCGAGGAAATGGTGGTTCTGGCGGCTTCTGAAACAGCCGAACCTCTTCGAATCCTGGATGCCATGACCGGGAGCGGTTGTTTGGGGATCGCTTTGGCGCGTCGGTACCCCCAAGCCGAAGTCTGGGGCTTTGATCAATCGGAAGAGGCTTTGGCGCTGGCCAAAGAAAACGCGGAACTCCACCATAGTCCATTGAAGCTGCGTCCTTTCGACGCACTTAACCCGGATTGGTCAGATTTTGGGGTGTTTGATCTCGTGGTCTCGAATCCACCGTACATCCCCTTGAGCGAGATCGGAACGATCGACCCCGGCGTTTTGCGGCACGAACCCGAGGCCGCATTGTTTGTGCCCAACGATCGGCCTTTGCTCTTTATCGACGCATTGCGCGATCAATCTGTGCGCGGTGTTTTGCGCATCGGCGGGGTGTTGTGGATCGAGTTATACCCTCCCTTGGCCGACGATGTTCTCCGCCGTTTTGGCATTGGCTGGAAGGCCGAAATCCGAACGGATCTCAGCGGGAAAAAACGCTTTCTGAAGGCCCTTCGGACGGCTTAATTTGCCCCCATGAACGCGGCCACCCCTCAGGAAGAACAAAACCGGCTCCGGGCGCTCCGGGTCGAGCTCGAAGAGCACAATCACCGCTACTACATCCTCGACAAGCCGATCATTTCCGACACCGAATTCGATGCCTTGATGCGCGAACTTCAGGATTTGGAGGCCCGATATCCCGAGTTGGACGACCCCAATTCGCCCTCAAAACGGGTCGGGGGGGGCGTGGTCAAAGGGTTTGAAACGGTCTACCACCCATGGCCGATGTTGTCGCTGTCCAATACCTATTCGACCGACGAACTCCGGGAGTTTTTTGACCGCATCGAAAAGGCCTTGGGCTATTTGCCCGAGATGGTCTGCGAACTCAAATACGACGGAGTAGCGGTGGGGTTGCGGTATCGCAACGGGCAGTTTGAGCGGGCCGTGACCCGGGGCGATGGGGAAAAGGGAGACGACATCAGCGTGAACATCCGCACCTTGGGCTCCGTGCCGATGCGTTTGAAAGAGCATTCTTGGCCCACGTATTTTGAAGCCCGGGGCGAGGTGTACCTCCCGAGGGCGGGTTTTGACCAGATCAATGCAGAGCGCATAGAACAAGGACTGGAGCCCTTTGCCAATCCCCGCAACACCGCCTCGGGATCGCTCAAAATGCAGGACAGCGCAGAAGTGGCCAAGCGCCCGCTCGACATCTTTATCTACAGCTTGCACAGCGACGAGCCCTTGCCCGCTTCGCATTCGGAAGCCTTCGAACAAGCCCGCCGGTGGGGGTTTCGGGTGCCTCCAGTTCAATGGATGTGCCTGAGCGACCAACCCGAGCAATTGATGGAATTTATCGTTCGAACCGAGGCGCTCCGCGCTCAACTGCCCTTCGACATCGATGGGGTCGTGATCAAGGTCAACAACCTCGACATTCGGCAAAAGCTCGGATTTACCGCCAAGAGTCCACGCTGGGCGGTGGCCTATAAATTCCAAGCCGAACAGGCTTTGACCCGACTCAACGAGGTGGTGTATCAGGTGGGGCGCACCGGAGCCATAACCCCTGTAGCCCAACTCGAGCCGGTGCTCTTGGCCGGAACCACGGTAAAGCGGGCTTCTTTGCACAATGCAGATCAAATCGAAAAGCTCGATTTGCGGCTGGGCGACTGGGTATATGTGGAGAAGGGGGGGGAGATTATTCCTAAGGTAACCGGGGTCGAGCTCAGCCGCCGGCCCGAACACAGCCAGCCGCTGCGCTATGCCACCGATTGTCCCGAATGCGGCACTGCCTTGGAGCGCAATCCCGGCGAGGCCCAGCATTATTGCCCCAACCGCCTCGAATGTCCTCCTCAAATTCTCGGTCGGCTTGAGCATTTTGTTTCGCGCAAGGCCATGGATCTCGATGGGTTGGGGGGCGAAACCCTTGACTTGCTCGTGCGCGCCGGAAAAATTCGAAGACCTTCTGACCTCTACGCCCTCAACCCCGAGTCATTTGTGGGTTTGGAGCGCATGGGGGCCAAGACCATTTCCAACGTACTCGATGGGATTCAGCAGTCTAAAAAACAGCCGTTTGAGCGTGTTTTGTTCGCCCTTGGCATTCGGCATGTGGGCGAAACCGTAGCCAAGAAACTCAGCGCCCATTTCGGTTCGCTCGAAGCCATTCGCCAAGCGACCCCAGAAGAATTGCTCGAGGCCGAAGAAATTGGAACCGTGATTGCCGAAAGTGTGCGCTCGTTTTTTACCGACCCCGAACAACAGCGCGAAGTAGAAGCGCTCGAACGGGCCGGACTGTGCACCCAGGCAGCCGAAAAAGTGCGAGAGGGCGACGCACTCGAAGGGCTCACCCTTGTGGTTTCTGGGAGTTTTGAGCGCTACGGCCGAGATGAAATCAAAGCCCTCATCGAAAAATATGGGGGCAAATTGGCTTCAGGAGTCAGCGCCAAAACCCATGCAGTGGTGGCGGGCAGCGATATGGGCCCAGCCAAACGCAAAAAAGCGACCGATTTAGGCGTTCCAATTTGGAGCGAAGCCGAACTCGAAGCGCGATTGGGACTAGGTACGGAGTAGGGCTGAAGCCGTTTCCCAATCGCCCAGACCCTTGGGATAAAAGAGCACTTTGCCGAGGCGCAATCCGCCCCAGCCCGCCTGCACAATGCGGCAAGTAGGGTCGTTCGGGTGGTGTTGTAGGACTTCTTCTTCGACAAACGTATGCGTATGCCCCCCGATAATGAGGTCGATTCCGGGGCATTCTTTCGCCAAGACCCGATCGCTCACCTTGCTCGATTCGTATTGAAACCCGAGGTGCGATAAACAGACCACCACATGGCAACCTGCCTTTCGCAACAGGGCTACCTGGGCGCGTGCCACCTCGATCGGATCGAGGTATTCGGTGTCTCCAGACAATTTCGGGGTAACCAATCCCTTGAGCTCTATCCCCAGACCGAATACCCCGACCTGGTAGGGCCCTTTCCGGTAGATTTTGTGCTCAACGGTTTTGCCATCCAGTGCGCCATTTCGAAAGGTATAGTTGCTGCAAACCACGTCAAATCGCGCATGCGGCAGTTGTTTGGCAAACCCATCTACCCCCAGATCAAAATCGTGGTTGCCGAGCGTGGCGGCGTCATAACCCATCGCGCTCATCAACTTGATTTCGGGCTCACCTTTATAGAGATTGAAATACGGCGTGCCTTGAAAAATATCGCCAGCATCGAAGAGCAAGACGTTTTGAAACCGAGATCGTAGAGTGGCCATCATTTGGGCACGGGCTTCCGCCCCGCCTTGACCGGCATATCGGGTATTGGATGCGGGAAAAGGGTCGATCCGGCTGTGGACATCGTTGGTATGCAGAATTAACAGCGCTTTTTCTTCGAAGCGGGGGCGGGCTTCAAGGCTTCCCCATGGCAATACGACCGAAGCGGCGCCCCATCCCGTCATTTTGAGGAATTCTCGCCTCTGGAGATCCGCTTTCAACGGGATTACCGGAACAGTACTTTTCATGGTGCTTGGGGTTGTGCGCTATTCCCGGTGCGTCTTCCGCGATGGTCAAAAGCGGGTTGGGCCTCGGGGTGCCGCCTCCAATACCACAAATAGGCATCGCGAATCACAATCCCCGAACGTTGTTGGACCGAATTTTTCAAGAACTCCATCCGATCGCCCCCGTCGGTCAAATAGTCGATGGTGACCAATCGAACCGGGTAGCTCTGGGCAGGGCGAACCAGTCGATGACGATCGCTTCCAATTTCCCAAACCCACCCTGACTGGGGCTGGAAGCGATCTTCCAAATGCCTTTGCATTTCCAGCCACTGCAGACTGTCCAGTTCTGAAAGTACCAAGGTGTTGTCGAAGGGCAGTAATTCAAAAACATCGCCGACCCGCACAGATCCGGGGCTCAAATCGGCCCGCAACCCGCCCGAGTTGAGCAAACACCCCTCAACGGCCCAGCCGAGCGAATCTCGCGCAAAAGCCAAACAAGCATCGGTCACGTGGTTCCACAACAACTTCTGCCCGAGACTGTCCGGGTTGCTGCCACGGCGGAGGGACACCGAGAGCCGTCCAATCTCGGTTTCAAATTGCTGTCCCATTTCAGTTCGATATGGAAGGAGCAGTCGAGCCAAAGCACTGTCGCCAGCGCTTGAGGCCACCGTATCCAAGCCTCCGACTGACGAAATCCCGTTGTGAAGCCCCGATCCGGTAGCGCAGGAAACGCAATAAGAACAGAGTAGTGAAAAAAAGAATACCCTGAAAATCAAATGCTTGAAGTGAAACTTTTTGTGCACTTGAAGTCTGTGTTAACGAATGATTAGCTTTGAAGAAGCGGTTTGGAGCAGCAAGCGCAAGGTACTGGAGGATCAAACGCCGCCAAACGGAGCATGAAAGGCAATACCTTAGGACGCTACCTATTTCATTTTCAGCGCCCCACGTACAGACTAGGCAACTTTCGAGGATGGAATGCCGTAGGCCGAGTCGCCGTTTTGGGCCGGGTCAACACCGACTGGAACAAGGCCGTTTGGAACGCATTGGTTGGTCAGTTGGAACAACAGGGAAAAGAAGTTTCTGCCTTGGTCTTTCAACCCGATGCGCCGATGGTGGCCGATGCCCCAGCGCCATCGGAACGGCTTCGCATTTTCGGAAAAAAGGACCTCGATCTCTTTAGCAAACCCAAACCTTCGGTTCTCGCCCCTTGGCGATCCCAGAGTTTTGATGTGGTGCTTTGTATGTCTGAAGAACCTGTGCTCCCGTTGTTGTTTGCGTGCATCGGCACCCGCGCCGAGTTTCGGGTCGGATGCTACGAAGACAGCGTGGCGGCCTGCGATTTGATGTTGATTCGACCCCAAGGCATGCCTGTTTCCGAATTTGTCGATCAGGTGTTCGGATATTTGGCGCAAATCAACGCAGCGTGAACGGATTGTTTCGGGGTACCGGCGTCGCCTTGGTCACCCCATTCGACGATCGATTCCAAATCGACTGGAGTGCCCTAGATCGGCTGATCGACTATTGTCTTCAAGGCGGAGTCGATTTTTTGGTGGTGATGGGAACCACGGCAGAATCAGCCACCCTGTCTTTAGACGAAAAAACGAAATTGGCACGGCATGTCGTTTCTACCGTAGCGGGCCGTGTGCCCCTCGTCTATGGTTGGGGCGGCAACAACACCGCCGAACTCATTTCGGGTTTCGAATCGTTTGATTTATCGGGGTACGCTGCCTTGTTGAGCGTGGCCCCCTATTACAACAAACCCACCCAAAAAGGGCTTCGGATGCACTTTGAAGCGGTGGCCGATGCCGCTCCGCTGCCCATCCTTCTGTACAACGTGCCCGGGCGCACGGCGAGCAATCTGACTGCCGAAACCACGCTGATCTTGGCCCAACACCCCAAAATTGTCGGAATCAAAGAAGCGTCGGGCGATTTGACCCAAATAACCCGCATCCTGATGGGGCGCCCCGAGGGATTTGGGGTGCTGTCCGGCGACGACAACCTGACCTTTTCGATGATGGGGCTCGGGGCCGAAGGCGTCATCTCCGTGATGGCCCAACTCGAGCCCCGGATTTTTTCCGATATGGTGCGCGCCCTCGAATCCGGCGATGGAGATCGGGCGCGAACGCTGCATTTTGCATTGTTCGAAACCACCGAGTTGCTCTTTGCCGAAGGCAATCCAGCCGGCGTTAAGGCTGGACTCGCGCACAAAGGCCTGATCGCACCCCAGGTGCGTTTGCCGCTGGTCGAGGCCAGTGCGGAACTCAAAACCCGTATTGGGGCCCACCTCGACCGAATGGCCCAAACGCTGTAATGTCTTGGCTGTTCGTTCGCTGTTCGATTCGCCCCTAGTTTTGTCCGATCTTCTGAAGCACACCGCGCCATGAGCAAAAAAAGACCGGTCGAGATTGCTATTGTGAGCGATGTCCATCTGGGCACCTTCGGATGTCATGGAAAGGAGTTGACGCGCTATCTCAAGAGCATCGACCCCGAAGTGCTCGTGCTCAATGGGGACATTATCGATATCTGGCAGTTCCGCAAGAGTTATTTTCCCAAAGCCCACCTGAAAGTCCTCAAGCAGGTGCTCAATATGGTGAGCAGGGGGGTCAAGGTGTATTATTTGACGGGCAACCACGACGAATTGCTCCGGAAATTTACCGACTTCGAAATGGGCAGTTTTACGCTGGCCGACAAATTGATTTTGGAGGTCGACGGAAAAAAAGTGTGGATTTTCCATGGCGATATTTTCGACGCCAGCATCCAGAACGCGAAGTGGATCGCTAAGCTGGGCGGGTGGGGTTATGATTTGCTGATCCTGATCAACAGTTTCATGAACTGGATCTTGGTCAAAATGGGGCGAGAGAAGTATTCGCTCTCGAAAAAGATCAAAAACAGCGTCAAAAAGGCGGTCAAATACATCGGCGACTTCGAAGAAACCGCGGCCGAGCTCGCGATCGACAAGGGCTATGATTATGTGGTCTGTGGGCATATTCACCAACCCCAAATGCGCACCATTATGCGCAAAAACGGCAGCTGCGTCTATCTGAATTCAGGCGACTGGGTGGAAAACCTCACTTCGCTGGAATATGAAGAAGGACGCTGGAGCATTTACCAATATACCGACGACCACTACGACATCGAGGGCGAAGAAGAAGGCAACGAAGGCATGGAACTCGATCTCAAAGGGTTGATTCAAAAGGTGACCGAGCAACAAGAAGAAGAGACCGGAAAAGCCCGACCGGCCGGAAGTCGTTGATGCAGCCCACAGAGCGGTCCTTGCGGATTTTGTATGCGGTCCAGGGAACGGGCAATGGGCATGTGGCCCGGGCCCGCGAAATTCTGCCGATTTTGGCGCGCTACGGGGCAGTCGACGTATTCGTTGGGGGCGATCAGAGCGAAGTCGATTTGGGCTTTCCCGTGCGTTTTCGAAGCAAAGGGCTGACGTTTATCTACGATCGCTCTGGGGCCGTCAGTCTAAGCAAGACGCTCTTCAAGAACAACTTAATCCGGATCATCCGCGAAATCCGACAGTTCAATTTGAGCCCGTATCAGCTCGTCATCAACGACTTTGAATTTATTACCGCCTGGGCCGGTCGGTTGCGCAAGCAAAGGGTGTTCGGATGGGGTCACCAAGCGAGTTTTTTGTCGGAACGCTGTCCGCGCCCGGCCGTGCGCTCGTGGCATGGCGAATGGATCCTCAAGCATTATGCCCCTTGTACCGATCCGATCGGGCTGCACTTCGACCGCTTCGATTCTTTTGTCCATACCCCCATCATTCGCTCGGAAATCCGGGCGCTCCGCCCCGAAAATCGAGGGCACTACACCGTCTATCTACCGGCCTTTGGCTCTGAGGAGTTGGTTGAAGCTTTGGGTTCGATTGAAGGGGTTGAATGGCACATTTTCAGCAAGTTTGCCAAATCAGAAGAGCGGAAGGGAACGCTGTGGATTCGACCCGTCAACAACGCGGATTTTCTCGAGAGTTTTTCGGGATGTGCCGGAGTGTTGACCGGGGCGGGCTTCGAGACCCCGGCCGAAGCCCTTTTTATGGGTAAGAAGCTCTGTTGCATTCCGATTCGCCGGCAATACGAGCAATACTGCAATGCGGCCGCCCTCAAAACGATGGGCGTGCCCATTGTCGATCGGTTGGACGAAGAGGGGAGGGCTGTGGTGCGAGATTGGGTGCGCCAGGGTCAACCACTCCAGGTCGACTATCCCGATCACACCCAAACCCTGATTGAAGCCTTAATCCGTTCGATCGTTGCAGTGCCGACCGCTCCTTCGGCCTAGGCAGGGTTCGCTACTTAAGCACATCTTTGCACACCTCAAAGCCCAAACCGATGTCTAGCCTCGTCCTCCATCCGGATCATCCCCTCGACCTGCGGCGAATTCACTCGGTCTTGAGCCAAGGGTGGATGGTTGAAATCAGCGACGAAGCCCTGGAACGGGTGCGCCACGGAAGGGAATGGCTCGAAGCCCATATTGCCGAGAGCGAACACCCCATTTACGGTATCAATACGGGTTTTGGATCGCTGTGCGACACCCGCGTTCCTTCGGCTGATTTGGAGCAATTGCAAGAAAATCTGGTCCTTTCCCATGCCTGTGGTTTGGGCGAAGAAGTCCAGCCCCAGGTTGTGCGGCTGATGTTGCTGTTCAAGGCCCAAGCCTTTGGCTATGGGTACAGCGGGGTGCGCACGGTCCTGCTCGAACGCCTCGTAGCCATGTACAATGCCGATTGCTTACCGGTCGTGTATCGCTATGGTTCCTTGGGCGCCTCGGGCGATCTGGCTCCCTTGGCACATCTGTCGTTGGCCTTGATCGGGCGGGGCAAGGTGCGGCTCAAGGGCAAATTGATGGATGCCTCGGAGGCCCTGCGCAAACTGGGATGGGAACCTTTACGGCTCAAGAGCAAAGAAGGGTTGGCGCTGCTCAACGGAACCCAGTTTATGACGGCCAATGCCGTCTCGGCCTTGCTGCGCGCCCATCGGTTGTCGTTTACGGCCGATCTGATCGCGGCACTTTCGATCGACGCTTTCGATGCGCGCCCCGAGCCCTTTGATCCTCGATTGCACCGAATTCGGAAACACCCAGGTCAAGCGCGTTGCGCCGCGCGCATCGTCGAATTTCTCGAGGGTAGCCCCCGTTTTACCGCGCCCAAAAAGCACGTTCAAGACCCCTATGCATTTCGGTGCATTCCCCAAGTACACGGCGCCTCCCTCGATGTCTTTGACCGCGTCGGGGCCTTGCTCGAAGACGAACTCGACTCGGTGACCGACAATCCCACCGTTTTTCCGGGCGAAGCGGTGCTCAGTGGGGGCAATTTTCACGGTCAGCCGTTGGCCATGGGCTGCGACTATCTCGCCTTGGGCATTCACGAATATGGCCACATCGCCGAAAGACGCATTTTCCAGTTGCAGAGCGGATTGCGCGGGTTGAAACCCTATTTGGCTGCACACCCCGGACTCAATAGCGGTTTGATGATCGCCCAATATGCGGCGGCCTCTTTGGTCAGTCGAAACAAATCGCTGTGTTTTCCGGCTTCAGCCGACAGCATCCCTTCCTCGAACAACCAGGAAGATCATGTCAGTATGGGCGCCAACGCGGCAACGCGCTTGCACGAAATGCTCGACCACTGGCGTGATATTCAGTCGATAGAACTGATGCATGCTGCTCAAGCCCTCGATTTGCTCGGGGCCCAAACCGCTCCTCTGCTCGAAGAATGGAAGGCTTCGTATCGCGGGGTCGTTCCTTTTTTGGAGCAGGATGCCGAGATGCAGCCCCTCATACAAGCGGGTTCGGAGTGGATTGAACGGGTAGAAATCGAGGGGTTTCCGGAGCCTTAATTCGGCAGCCAGCCAAAGTGTTTTTCGACCAATGCCGAACGCCGGTCGGTCAAATGAACAATCAGCCGTTCGAGGGCAGGACTTTTGCGTCGGTCTTTGAGCCACACCAGTTTCCAAACAAAGGGCAGGGGAAAGCCGGGGGCTTCGATCCTTCTCAATTCGCGCTGCGCGAGTTCGTGCCTCAGCCCGACCGTCGGCATAAAGGCCATCCCCAAACCGGCGAGGATCGATTGTTTTAAAGCCTCGTAGGAATTCAACATAATGCGATACTCGGGCGCAGCCCCCTGATTGAGCAGCTGTTGGTGCGAAGCGCTTTGAATACCCGAGAGCCCCGATCGACCGAGCAACCGAAGTTCGCTCAGCCTGTTCCAGTGCTGGATCGAAGTGGGATAATCCGAATGGGTCGGTCCGACGAGAATAACGGAATCGGGCAGCAATTCCAGGCAGTCTAAGCCCGAATTCTCGGGTACCATTGAGAGCAAGATGGCGTCAAATTCCAGATGCAGCAACCCTTCGATGACCTCGTTGCGCTCTTTCACTTCAAAACGCACATCGATCTGGGGAAAGTCGAACGCGAATTCCGAAAGAAAGTAGGGCAGTACGTATTTCCCGGTCGAGGCGCTGGCCAGTTTCAGACTGCCCACCTCGAGTTTTTGGTATTCGCGCGATACGTCGTCGAGTCGAAGGTGTTCTTCGAGAATTCGTCGAACCGTGGACTCGATCAATCGGCCGAACTCGGTGGGCTGCAAATTGCGCCCTCGCTTTTCCATCAGGGGAAGCGCAAACTCTTGCTGAAAGTTGCGGAGTTGGATGGACACCGCCGCTTCGGTAAGCGACATTGCCTCGGCGCAACGCGACAGGCTGCCCAGTCGACAAAATCGCTCGAAGATGCGGAGTTGCTGAAGGGTGTAATTCATAAAACAAATTTAACTCTATCCAAATAAACTTAATTAAAATAAAACAATAATTCACATCACTTTTGTTCAGCACCTCTTAATCCCTTTGCATGAAGCGCATCGCTGTAGCCCACGGAGATGGAATTGGCCCCGAAATCATGGAGGCCGTATTGAGCATCCTCAACGAAGCCCAGGTACCGTTGGAATTTGTCCCGATCGAGGTCGGAGAAAAAGTGTACTTGTCTGGAGTGAGTTCAGGGATAGCGCCCGAGGCATGGGACGTGTTGAAACAGTGTCGGGTATTGCTCAAAGCGCCCATAACAACGCCGCAAGGGGGTGGTTATAAAAGCCTGAACGTCACTTTGAGAAAGACCCTTGGATTGTTTGCGAACGTGCGTCCGGTGCGCTCTTTGCATCCTTATGTAGCTACCCGTCATCCCGAGTTGGACGTGGTCATTGTTCGCGAAAACGAAGAAGATCTGTACGCGGGCATCGAGCACCGCCAAACCCAAGAAGTGTATCAATGCCTCAAGCTCATCAGCCGGCCCGGATGCGAGCGCATAGTGCGTTATGCCTTTGAATATGCGCGGGTCAACGGCCGCAAAAAGGTGAGTTGCATGACCAAGGACAACATCATGAAGGCCACCGATGGGCTCTTCCACAAGGTGTTCGACGAGGTCGCGAGCGAGTATCCCGAAATCGCCACCGACCACTGGATTATCGACATCGGGATGGCGCGCATAGCAGACAGCCCGGAGCGGTTTGATGTCGTGGTGTTGCCGAATTTGTATGGCGATATTTTAAGCGATGTGGTGGCGCAAATCGCGGGTTCGGTCGGGTTGGCGGGATCGTCCAACATCGGGGCTGATTTTGCCCTATTTGAAGCCATCCATGGGTCGGCCCCCGATATTGCGGGCAAGGGGATCGCCAATCCTTCGGGCTTGCTGCAAAGCGCGGTCCTGATGTTGCTCCACCTCGGTTTAACCGAACATGCATCGCGCATTCAAAATGCCTGGCTCAAGGCGCTCGAAGACGGTTGTCATACCCGCGATATCGCGCGAGATACAAACCCATCGTTGAGCACGATGCAGTTTGCTCGGTCCGTCATCGAACGGCTCGGACAGGAACCCCAGCATTTTGTCCCGGTCCGTTTGGGGCAAGCCGAGGCCATTCGAATTCCGCCTTATGTGCGATCCACTCCCCAAACCAAAGCCTTGGTCGGGGTCGATGTATTCGTGGATTGGGCGGGAAGTGATGCCCAAGCCTTGGCCGAATGGCTCAAAATCGCAGAAAAGGCGGAGATCATGCTCCATATGATCACCAACCGGGGCGTCAAAGTCTGGCCGCAGGGATTCGATGAAACCTTCTGCACCGACCACTGGCGTTGCCGTTTTCTCGGCCCCGATGGAGTTCAACTCAAGGGCAGCGACATTGCCCAGTTGTTGCTGCGCATCGAAGGGGTGGGTTTGGAGTCCATCAAGACCGAAAATTTGTACACCTTCGATTTTGCCCCGGGCTTCAGTCTTGGACAGGGGCAATAAAATGCGCAACACCCTATAGCATGCCGTATTTTCGGCTTCCATGAGGTCGAATTGGTTCTGGGGTTTGTTGGGATCGGCACTTTGGTGCTTGAGATTGGGTGCGCAAGACAACCATTACGAAACCGTGCCCATTGGAACGGTCAACGCGCTGTTGTATGGCTCGGCCTTGAGCGAACGCGTCGACCGCAGTGCGGTGGTGATCAACCCGGCTACCTTGGCTTTTCCGGGAGAACAAGGCTCGGGGATTAGCTTCAACGGGCTGACGTTCAACTACAACTTTATCGATTTTCAAGATGCGCTGGGTCCGGGTCGCGATATAGGGGTTCAGCTCGTCAATACGCTTCCAGGCATTTTGGCAGGAGACGTGCAAACGCCTTTGTTTGGCAAGCGGCAGGCGTTTGGTTATGCCCTGTATCAGCGCGGAATTGGACGGATCATCTACAGCGGATTGAGCAATACTATCCTCGATGACGGAGAGGGAGGCGAACTGATCGGTCGCTACAGTTTGTTGAGCGATTTGCGCGAAACGGTGGGGGTCTTTGGTTCCGGATATCGGATTTCGGAACATTGGGGATTGGGCTTCAGCATTTTCGGGATATACCGAAACCATCTTTTTGTCGAATCGGGTCAATTCGATTATCGGCAGGACGATACGCTGGCTTCCTTCAACGCCTATTCCGGGATTGAGCGAGACGTCAAAATCCTCCAGGCATCGGTACAACTCAAGGGAGGAGTCAATTGGAAAAACGATCCTTGGTCGGCTGGGTTGACGGTTACCCTGCCGGGGATTTCGGTCTATCGAGACGGCAAAATGGGCTATGAGCGCAGGGAATGGATTCAGGAATCGGGTTCGGGATCCAACTTTCTGGTCTCGGCACTCGAAGACGACTTGAACCCCCGTTATCGCTATCCGTGGTCTGTGGCCTTGGGCGTAAGTCGAAGTGCACCCCAATGGAGGGTGTCGCTCGCGCTGCACTACGAGTCGGCACTCGACCCCTACGTCATTATTCCCGAAGTTCAACCCGATATTGTTCGCAACCAAGGCTCGACCTCGGACTTTGAACCGGGAGAAACCGAAGTCTGGGGAGCCAACCGATCGGTGCTCAACTGGAGTTTATCGGTTTCCAGGACCCTTTCAGACGACTTACAGCTGCTCGCCTCGGTCCGGAGCAATCTGGCCTTTGCCTATGGGAATGGGTCGAGTCGGGGGTTTCGGCTGGAGCGCATGAATTGGAATATGTACCACCTGAATTTGGGCGCTCACTACGAATGGCGCAATACAGAGTGGATTTTTGGCACGCAATTGTCGTATGGGGGCAGAACGACGGCTCCCCCCCATGATGATAGCGATCCGCTCGATTTATTTGCGTTTTTACGGAACCTGACGGCCCAGGGAGAGGTGCACCAATACGGAGCTGCGCTGATCGTCAGTTTTGCGATCAATTTTGAATCCGACAAACCGCTACGCCCGAACCGTTGAACGCTTGGCTTCGAGGGCGAGCAGCAAATCGCGTTGGGCGGCGGCTTCGATAAAATCCAAGGCCTTGGCGGCTTTTTCCATTTCCTTGCGCACCCGGGCAATTTCCTTTTCGAGCCCTTCTTTGGTATTGTATTGGGCCCTAGGCTCCTGCATTTTGCGTTGAACCGCGGCCTGGAGTTCAGATTCGTAGGGTACCGGGGCACCCGCGGCGCGGCTTTGCGCCAATATCTGTTCCCGCGATTTGCGCAGCGCCTCGGGTTTTTTGTCGTGGGCTTTGTTGTAGGCCTCTTGAATGGTGCGTCTCCGATCGGTTTCTGCGATGGTCTTGGCCATGCTGTCGGTCATTTTGTCGGCGTATAAAATGGCCAGACCCTCGATGTGCCGCGCCGCTCGACCGATGGTTTGGACCAACGAGCGCTCCGAGCGCAGAAATCCTTCTTTGTCGGCGTCGAGAATGGCGACGAGGCTTACTTCGGGCAAATCGAGCCCTTCGCGCAGCAAATTCACCCCAATCAGTACATCAAAAATCCCCAGTCGCAAATCGCGCATAATTTCGACGCGTTCGAGGGTGTCGACATCCGAATGTACATAGCGACATCGAATTCCATACCGGGTTAGGTACTTGGTCAGCTCCTCGGCCATGCGCTTGGTGAGCGTGGTTACCAGTACCCGTTCGTCCCGCTCCACCCGCAGTCGGATTTCCTCCATCAAATCGTCGACCTGATGGGCGCTGGGGCGAACCTCGATGCGCGGATCGAGCAAACCCGTGGGGCGAATCAACTGTTGGACAAAAGACCCCCCGCTGCGCTCGAGTTCGTAGTCGGCTGGGGTAGCGCTGACGTGAAGGACCTGGTTTTGCAATTCCTCGAATTCTTCAAACCGCAAGGGGCGGTTGTCGAGGGCGGCGGGCAAGCGAAATCCGTATTCGACCAAATTGATCTTGCGCGAGCGGTCGCCCCCATACATGGCCCGAACTTGGGGCACAGTGACGTGGCTTTCGTCGATTACCATTAAAAAATCGTTCGGAAAATAGTCAAGCAGACAAAAGGGACGGGTTCCCGGTTCTCGTCCATCCAAATAGCGGCTGTAGTTTTCGATGCCCGAGCAATAACCGAGTTCCCGAATCATTTCGAGATCGAAGTTGGTTCGCTCTTCGATGCGCTTGGCTTCGAGCAATTTGGTCTGATCGGAAAAGAACCGAATTTGGGCTCCCAAATCGTCTTGAATCTGGTGGATGGCCCGGTTGAGTTGATCCTTGTCGGTAACGAACAAATTGGCAGGGAATATCCGGATCCCTTCGAGCGACTCTGCCATGGAGGGATCGATGGCATTGAGCATTTCGATCCGTTCGATTTCGTCTCCCCAAAAGTGAATTCGAACGGTTTGGTCTCCATAAGCGGGAAACACTTCGACTACATCGCCCTTGACCCGAAAATGGCCCCGCCCCAAATCGGCTTCGGTCCGGCTGTAGAGCGCGGCCACCAAGGCGTGTAAGAGCTGATTGCGCGCAATGCGCTGTCCAAGGGCGAGCTCGATCATTTGCCCATAAAACGAATCGGGGTTGCCGATGCCGTACAAACAGGAAACCGAGGCCACTACGAGCACGTCTCGGCGACCTGACAACAGGGCAGAGGTGGTGCTGAGTCGCATTTTCTCGATCTCGGCGTTGATCGACAGATCTTTCTCGATATAGGTGCCCGAACTGGGGATATAAGCCTCAGGCTGGTAGTAATCGTAGTACGAGACAAAATACTCGACCGCGTTCTGCGGGAAAAACTGTTTGAACTCCCCGTACAACTGGGCCGCGAGGGTCTTGTTGTGGCTCAGCACCAAGGTGGGACGCTGGACGCGCTCGATCACATTGGCCACGGTAAACGTCTTGCCCGAACCCGTTACCCCCAACAAGGTCTGGTATTTCTCGCCCCTTTCGAGGCCTTCTACCAATTGGTCGATGGCCGCAGGCTGGTCGCCGGTGGGTCGAAAATCCGCCTCGATTTTAAATTCCATGCACCCGGATCAAACGCTCTTGGACAAGGTGCGCAATTGCCCCTTGATTTCCTCCAGAGTGGTGCGCTTGGCCGCAATTTCGGATTCAATCTGCGTCAGGAAGGGGTTGGCTTTATTGCCGCTGCTAAAAAACAAGATGTTGTTTTCGAGTTGGCGCAAATCCTTCTGCAACTCGTCCATTTTCCGGCGCAGATGCTCGCGTTCCCGATCGAGGGCATCCACATCGCCCGAACTCGACATCCGCTCTACTCGGGCTTGGAAGTGCTTGCGCTCCAATTCCTCTTGGTCGATATTCAAGGCTACGTAGGCTTTGCGAACCCATTGATCGAAGTCGCGCTCTACATTTCGTTCTTTTTGGCTGCCGCGGCCCAAACTTCGGAATTCGTTCGAAAGGGCTTCGACCGATTCGAGGCTCAGTCCTTCGGGTTGTTCTACGGCGAGCTTCAACTTGTCGAGCACCGACTGCTTGGCGTTGAACTGTTGGTCTTGTTTGTCCTCTTCGGCTTTGTGGCGTTGTTTGAGCCGATCGAAAAAGTGGTTACAGGCGGCGCGAAAGGCCTTCCAAGTGCGGTCGGCATCGCGGGCGGCAACCGGTCCCACTTGCTTCCAATCGTCTTGAAGACGGCGCAAATCGCGGGCCGTTTGGTTCCAGTCTTCGCTGTCTTTGAGCGCTTCGGCCCGGGCCACCATATCGAGTTTGCGCTTGAGGTTTTCCTTTTGAACCGACTTAACCTCTTTGTAGAACTGATTCTTGGTGTGTAAAAACCCGCGATAGTGCGTCAACGCACGGTTCCAGAGTTCTTCGCTCTTGGGGTGACGCGGACGGCCGAGCTTTTTAAACGATTCGAACAAAACGCCGATTTCTTCGGTGGCCTTTTGCCATCCCGCATGCTTCTCGATGCCTTCCCATCCAAACGCCTCGAGCGCCCCGAGCCGTTCTTCTTGTTCGACCAGTCGTTGTTCGAGCTCTTCCGCACTCTTGCGCTGGGCTTCTTCGCGCCGAACGTGCATTTGATGCGTAGCGGCCTTAAAGCGCTGCCAAAGCACCTCCCGATGCTCCCGATCCACGGGTCCAATTTCCTTCCACTCCCGGTGGAGCGTATTGAGTCGGGCCAAAGCCTCGCCCAATTTCTCTTCTTCGACCAAGGCCTCGGCCTTTTGGCATAGCTCGGTCTTGAGCGCCAAATTGTGTTTGAAATCCAAATCGCGCAGTTCTCGATCCAAGCGCACCAGATCGTAGAAGTTGTCGATGTGGAAGTGATAGGTCTTCCAGAGTTCGTCGCTGTCGGCTTTGGGCACGGGGCCAATGGCCTTCCAGCGGTCTTGCAAGGCCCTGAATTCTTGGAACGAAGAACCCACGTTGTCTTGCCGCTGGGCCAATGTCCTCAACTCTTCGATAATGCTTTGCTTGAGCTCAAGGTTCTTATTGAGCTGGGACTCCATGAGTTGGTAGTACTCCCGGCGCTTGTTTTTGTACTGCTGAAACACCTTGCGGAACTCGTCGCGCAACGGCAATTCGGCTCGAAAATCAATTTCGTTTCCGCCTCCTGTTTTAAATACCTCCAGTTGAGAACGATAGTCGGTATCGAAGCGATCAGTCAACACCGCTTGAATCGATTCCATGGGGCTGCGCAGTCCGGCGATTTCGCGTTCCGTCAACAATTTGGACGCCAGCGCAATCAATTCTTCGGTTTCCAGCGACCCCAAATCGGGCATTTCTTCGAGCTCCGCATGGTCTTCCGATTCGACGGTTTCGGGCTCGCCCTCGTCGATTCGGGTCTCGGTCGCAGAAGGCATTTCGACAGGCTCGGCCGTGGCTTCGACCGTTGTTGGGGGAGTGTCCGCTTCGGTTTCTGGGGTTTCCGCTTCGGTCATCGCGGGCAATTCAACCGATTCCGGTGCGCTTTCCACCTCGGAGGCGGCGGAATCATCAGGCTGAACATCAGCGATAAGCACTTCTTCCGGCGCTGGGTGGTCCGGGGTGGTTTCCCGGGCATGGACCGGTTCGATGGGATTCGCAGCAGAGTTCTCGACGGGGAACTCCTCGGGGTGTTGATTCTCCATAGGGAGCAGGGCAGTTGACGGTTTCTCGCCAAAAATAGCGAAAGCCCGAGGCCCTCGCGGCATTCCGCGCAATTCTTGCGTTAAATCTCCGCAAAGCGCTCCCAAAGTGTCCAGGCTTCGAGTGCTTGGGCTTCGAGCATTACTTGACCATTGACGGCGTGCAACCCGCGCTTGAGCCCCTCGTGCATAAAGCGCGTAGTCGGGGGGTTGTAGACCAGATCGATCAGCTTTTGTCCCGAATGCAGTTCGTCGTAGGGCAGGGGTGGGCTGTCGGAAACACGGGGAAAGGTGCCCAAAGGGGTGCAGTGAACAATACAGTCGAAGGAGGCCAACCGACCGCGCAAACCCGCATAGTCCAAAGGGCCAGACCTCGAAACCACGTCAAATGGAACGTTCCATTGCCCGAGGGCGTAACAAACCGCTTTGGAGGCACCCCCGCTGCCCAAAACAAGGACTTTGTGCGGCAATGAGTCAGGATAAACCTGCCGCATACAGCGCTGAAATCCGATCCAATCTGTATTGAACCCAATTTTGATTCCGGCTTTGACCACTACGGTATTGACCGAACCCATGGCTTGGGCATGAGCGTCGAGCGCATCCAAATAAGGAAGAACGGCTTGTTTGTAGGGTACGGTGACATTAAAGCCGAACAAGCGTTCGTTTTCCAACAGCTTTGGCAGTTGGTCGATCGCGTCCAATGGGAAAAGCCGATAGCGCCACCGACGAGAAAGTCCGCGCTCTTTCCAAAATCGCTCGAAAAACGCAGGAGAAAAACTGTGTTCGAGCGGCTTGCCGATCAAACCGAGTTCGAAGCGACCCTCTGTCCTAAAACGTGCCACAGATGCGGTTTCGGAATGATAGAGCGCTGTGGAAAAACGCGGTGGTCACTTGCGTTGTTTGTTGTGCTGCTCGATCATGGACAATACCCGGGGTTGATCGAGAAACTGCGGGAAGAGGTCGAAAAAGAATTCCACGCGTTGGGCGTCAATTTCGAGGGCTTGCTTAAAGTAGATTAGACCTTCGTCGGTCTCTTGAACAGAGAGCAAATAGCCCGCCAATCGAAAGCGAATATCGGCGCTCAACGGATTCAATTCGGCCCCGCGATACAGCAGATCCATCCCTTCCTCGATCTCGTCCAAATCAAAGAGCACTTCGGCATATTCGGTATACAAATCGGGTTCGGTATACCCCAAAGCCATGATCTCTTCATAATAACCACAAGCCTCGTCTTTCAATCCAGCCCGATTGTGCACCTCTGCACACAAAAAGAGGTAATCGGCATTTTCGGGATCGAGTTGAACGGCCTTGCGCACATGGAAAATAGCCTCGTGGCTGCGGTCGAGTTCGTCGAGCACAAGCGCCAATTCCAAATGCGCTTCGTCGAGTTCTGGATCTTCGGCCACCGCCTTGGTAAAATAGACCCACGCTTTGCGCATATCGCCCATTTGACGAAAGCAGTTGGCCATTTTATAAAAACCATATCCCGTGGGCTCGTCGTTTTCAAAGCTCATCCGATAGGTTTCGGCTGCCTCTTCAAACCGCTCCATCCGCTCTAAAATCCGGGCCTTTTCATAGTAGGCCGCCGTAAACTCCTCGTCGATGAGCAAGGCATAGTCGATGGCCCACAAAGCCTTGTCCATTTGACGCACTTTGGCATAGGTCACCCCGAGGTGGTACCAAGCCTGCTCCATGTAGGGTTCCTGATTGATAAAGGCATTGAAGTACTCAATGGCTTTGTCGTTTTTGTTGATCAGGTCAAAGCAGAGCGACAAATTGTAGAGACTGAGGTCGTCTTCGGGGTCGTTTCTCAACACCTCTTTGTAGTGTTTGATCGCGAGCTCGTAGTTTCCGATGTTCTGGTATTCGTTGGCGAGGTGAACCAGGACCTCTTCGGGAAATTCGTGTCGGGAATACGCCTGCTTAAAGAGTCCAATGGCCTTTTGATGCTGCCCTTGTTTGGAGAAAATCGCCCCTCGGGCCATGAGCAGTTCCGGATTCTCGGGATCGAGGTGTTCCGCCTTGGTCAGGGCTTCGAGCGCCTCGTCTACTTTGTCGGCGGCGGTGAGGAACTGGGCTCTGCGCAAGGGAAACACCGACGAATACGGATGCTGATCTTCGGCACGCTCAATGGTCTGCAGTGCCTTGTTGAGTTTGCCCGTATCGTAATAATAGTCGGAAATCTGTTCGTACTCGTCGGCGTCGAAGAACTGGGTTCGCCCTTCTTCGATCATCTCCTCGTAGCGACGCACCAACGCCTCGAGGCCGGGATCGTCGTATTCTTCCATGCGCAGTGGGGTTGAGGTTGGCATTGGAAAAATACCGCCAAGCCTCGCTACAAAGGTAGTTCAGCCCAGTCGTTTTGAACCGTTTTGTGAACAGTCGGCTGCGCAATAGAGGGCATGGGTGCGGCTTATCTTTGTCGCCAACCTGCTACACCATGACATTGATTCGTTCCATTTCGGGGATTCGGGGCACCATTGGAGGCAAACCGGGCGAAGGCCTGAGCCCGCTCGATGCCGTTCGCTATGCTTCTGCCTATGCACGCTGGGTCGTCGAATCCCACCCCGATCGGCGCCCTGTGGTGGTGGTGGGTCGAGATGCGCGTCTGTCGGGGCCCATGTTGATGCCCTTGGTCGTTCAAACCCTGCGGATGAGTGGGGTCGATGTGATCGACGCCGGGCTTTCGACCACGCCTACCGTTGAAATGGGGGTGGTGTTTGAAGGGGCCCAAGGGGGGATTATTATGACCGCATCGCACAATCCCCGTCAATGGAATGCGCTGAAGTTGCTCAACCACCAAGGGGAATTTATCTCCGCGGCCGAGGGCGCCCAGATTTTGGCCTGGGCCGAAGCCGACGATTTTCACTACGCCGACGTCGACGGATTGGGAAGCTTGCGCACCGCCGACGACTTGCTCGATCGCCATATTGAAGCCATTCTCGCGCTCGATTGGGTGGACCGCGATGCCATTGCCAATGCCGATTTTAAAGTGGCCGTGGATGCGGTCAATTCTTCGGGCGGAATCGCCGTACCCGCATTGCTGCGGGCCTTGGGCGTTCAGCGCATCGAGGAAATTCACTGCGAACCCCACGGTGAATTTGCCCACAACCCCGAACCGCTCCAGGCGCATTTGGGCGATTTGCTTTCGCATACGGCTCAAACCGGGTGCGATCTTGGGATTGCGGTCGATCCGGACGTCGATCGATTGGCTTTGGTCACGGAGCAAGGAGTGCTTTTCGGAGAGGAATATACCCTGGTGGCCTGCGCCGATTATGTGCTGTCTCAGGAGAAAGGCCCCGCGGTGTCGAACTTGAGCTCCTCGAGGGCGCTCAGCGATGTCTGCGCCCAGCACGGGGTGGGCTATTTCGCCTCGGCCGTCGGTGAAGTGCATGTGGTAGAACAGATGAAAAAGGTCGGAGCGGTGATTGGGGGCGAAGGGAATGGAGGGGTCATCGTACCCCGACTTCACTACGGCCGCGACGCCTTGGTGGGCATTGCCCTGTTTTTGACCCATTTGGCCAAGAGTGGACAGCGGTGTTCCGAACTCCGGGCCCGCTATCCCGAATACGCCATGAGCAAGCAGAAAATAGAACTCAACCCGGGGGCCGACGCGTCGGCCTTCCTTCAAAAAGCCGCGCTGGCTTTTGCCAACGAGCGTTTGACCACCGTCGACGGGGTCAAAGTCGACTTTAGCGAAGGCTGGGTACATCTGCGCGCTTCGAATACCGAGCCCATCGTGCGGATTTATGCCGAAGCGCCTACGCTCGAACGCGCTGAACAATTTGTAGACCGGGTGCGTCAGGCTATCTCAACCGAATCATGACCGATCTAGGGGCGCATTTTGAGCATTTTCGCCAGGGCATTGTCGGGGCCGACCAGCCCATCGACACACCCTATGGCACCTTTCCGATGGTCTATGCCGACTGGATTGCGAGCGGCAGGCTGTATCGACCGATCGAAGAACGCATGCTCGAGCAATTCGGTCCTATGGTGGCCAATACGCATACCGAAACGAGCTACACAGGCAAATTGATGACGCTGGCCTACCACGAGGCCCGGGAGCGGATCAAAGCCCATGTTCACGCGGGTCCCCAAGATGTGCTCATCGCTTGTGGAACGGGAATGACCGCCGCTGTCATCAAATTTCAGCGCATCCTCGGGCTCAAGGTGCCCGACCGCTACAAGAATCGGATCGCGTATACCCCAGAAGAGCGCCCGCTGGTCTTCATTACCCATATGGAGCACCACAGCAACCAAACGTCTTGGCTGGAAACCACGGCAGAGGTCCACATCATTCCGAGCACCCCCGACGGCTTGGTCGACGTAGCCGGTTTTGCAGCCCAACTCGAAACGGCCCCAAAAAACCGACCGCTTTATGCCAGCGTTACTGGCTGTTCCAACGTAACTGGCATCGAAACGCCTTATCGAGACATCGCCCGCCTCGTTCACCGAAAAGGGGGGTATTGTTTTGTTGACTTTGCCTGTAGCGCCCCCTATGTCGATATCGATATGCATCCCGCCGACCCCGAAGAGCGGCTCGACGCGGTGTTTTTCTCGACCCACAAGTTTCTCGGAGGGCCCGGTACACCTGGGATGCTGATTTTCAATTCGGCGCTCTACCACAACGAAGTGCCCGACCATCCTGGCGGGGGCACGGTGTCTTGGACCAACCCTTGGGGCGGGCACCGCTATTTCGACGATATCGAAACCCGAGAAGACGGCGGAACCCCCGGTTTTCTTCAAACCATTCGCGCCGCCTTGGCCATCGATCTCAAAGAGCAAATGGGCACGGATCGGATTCGGGCCCGGGAACATCAATTGCTCGAGCGCTTTTGGAAGGCGACCGAGGATATTCCGGGACTGGTCTTTCTCGCCGGTCAGCACAAAGAACGATTGGGGGCCATTTCGTTCTATATCGAAGGATTGCACTTCAACCTTGCGGTTCGATTGCTCAACGACCACTTTGGCATCCAAAGTCGGGGTGGATGCTCGTGCGCAGGCACTTATGGTCATTATTTGCTCAACATCGATCCAGAAACCAGCCGGACCATCACCACGTCGATCGACCACGGTCACTTGATCGACAAACCGGGTTGGGTGCGGCTGTCGATTCATCCTACGCTTCGGGAAGCCGACATCGATTTGTTGGCGCACGGTTTGCGCGAAGTCAGCGCGCACTGGAGGGAATGGGCAGCCGATTATGCCTACGTATCCCAATCCAACGAATTTGCCCACGCTTCCGATGGGTCCGGAGAACGCGAACGCGTGCGGTCGTGGATGCATCTGTAAGACTGTATTTCGACCATGCGGCCACGTCTCCGCTGCATCCCGAAGTAGGCAAGGCGCTGGGAGAGGCCTTTGCCCTTTTTGGCAATCCCTCTAGCCTGCATTCGTTTGGACGCCAAGCCAAATCTTCGATCGAGTTTGCGCGAAGCCGGTTGGCCTCAGACTTTGGACTCAGTCCCTCGGAAGTGTTTTTCCACAGTGGGGCGACCGAAGGGATCTACAGTGTATTGCACCATGCCATTTTGCGAAAGGGCATCCATACGGTATGGACGAGTCGACTCGAGCACCACGCGGTTCTGGACAGTTTGGAAGCCTTTGCCCGTCAAGGGGCGGTCCGTTTGCGGTTTTTTGAAAACGACCCGCTGGGTAGAGTGGACTGGAAGCGCGAAACGGCCCCCGATGCCTCTGGACCCGGGGTATTGTGGATGTTGATGCTCTACAACAACGAAATCGGCAACCGAAATCCCATTGAACGCATCGCGGAGCACTGCGCTTTGAGCGGAACCACCTTGATTTGTGATGCCGTCCAAGCGGTGGGTCTCGATCTTCCGCGGTTGTCCGAGCATCCCGGTCTCGATGCCATGGTCTTTAGTGCGCACAAATTCAGAGGCCCCAAGGGCATCGGTTTTGCTTTGATTCGCAAGAAATGGCACTATAAATCGCTGTTCCAAGGGGGCGCCCAAGAGCGAGGACTCCGCGCCGGAACCGAGAATACTCCTGGCATTGTGGGGCTGCACAAAGCGTGGGAATTGGCCATGTGCGGGGCAGAAACGCGCAAGGGGCATTTAATTCAACTTCGAGAGCTTTGGGTCAAGGCCGCCCGGGATCGGGGATGGAGCCTCAATGGAGCTCATGAAGCCCCCGAAACCCATCCGGGCATCCTCAATCTTCACGTTCCCTATGCCGGGCGAACGGCGGTTTTGCTCTTTAAACTCGATTTGGTCGGATTGGCCGTGTCTGAAGGTAGTGCGTGTAGTTCGGGCAGCAGCCAAGGGTCGCATGTGATTGATGCCCTGGGGATTCGACAACCTGGTTGGGCCGATCTGCGCATTTCCATGGGAAGCGATAACACCGCAGAAGAGGTTCACGAAGCCATTGACCGCCTGTGCACCGTATTGAACGCGGGTTGAGCGAACTTCGACTTATTCGATACTTCCCGAATCTTCTTCGTCGCTAATCACAACTGCGGTTTCTTCGGGTGGACGATAGCCAAACAACTTTTTCTCCTTAATAATGGTATCCACATAGGGCGGGAGGCAATCTTCCCAGCCCGATTGTCCTTTGCGGATTTGGTGGAGTGCGGTCCTCGAAAAAATGTGCAATACCTCTGGGTCGTAGGTGGTGATGTCCTTGAGCCGATGATTGAAGGTGAGGTACTCAAACAAAGGCTTGAGCCGAGGGTGTATGCGAAGGTTCTTTACATTCTCGATGGGTTCGTCTTTCGCCGCCTGAGAGGGATAGATGTACATCTTCAAGTCATTCGAAAACAAAACCCCCATCGCTTCTAGCGTGCCCCCCGTCAAATCGCGATAATACTTTTCATTGAAGACCTCTTTGAGATTGGCCATCCCCATAATGAGACCTGTGCGCATCTTGGTGTATCGACTGAAGTACTCCACGAGGCGGAAATACTCTTGATAGGTCGAAATCAGCACGGTTTGCCCGAGAGAGCACAAAATTTCGGCCCGGTCCAAAAAGTCTTGTTCGTCGATATCGCCTTCCGAACGCAGGTTGTTGAGGGTAATTTCGAAGAGGACCACCACATTGTCCTTCTCCACCTTTTTTTCCTTGACAAATAGGGCGTAGCCTTTTTGCAGCATATCCATATTGACCTTGGTCACCGGACGAAAGCTTCCGCGCATGGCGAGGATGTTCTTTTTGTAGAGCAGGGCGGCGGGCAAAATATTCTTTCCGTCCGGACCAAAAATCACCGCATCGGTCATGCCATTGCGGATCAACTGTAGACTCATCAACCGGTTGTCGACGTTCTGGAAATCGGGTCCGCTAAAATTGATCATATCGATCTCGATGCGGTCGGGCGACAGATTGTCGTAGAGCGAGTGGAGCAGTTCTTTGGGATTGTGTAGATAGTGAAACACCCCGTAAATGAGGTTCACGCCCATTTCGCCGATGGTTTCCTGCTGGAGCTTGGCGTCGTTTTCGCGCATCCGAATGTGGAACACCACATCGTTGGGTTCTCGGTTGGCGCGGCTCTGAAAGCGAATCCCCATCCACCCATGCCCTTTGAAACTCTTGCTAAAGTTGATGGTCGCTACGGTATTGGCAAAGGCAAAAAAACAGCGATCGGGGTGGTTGGTGTTGTCGAGTCGCTGCAGGATCAAACTATACTCGTGGTCGAGCATTTTGTGCAACCGTTCTTCGGTTACATAGCGACCGTCGGGCTCTTTGCCATAGATGGCATCCGAAAAATCTTTGTCGTAGGCCGACATGGCCTTGGCAATGGTCCCCGAGGCTCCGCCGGCTCGAAAAAAATGCCGCACGGTTTCCTGTCCGGCCCCGATTTCGGCAAAAGTGCCGTAGATATCGAGGTTAAGATTGATTCTCAGAGCTTTCTGAGCAGGGGTAAGCGCAAAACGGTCCTTCATGGGGACGGGGGGGATATGGACAAAAGTAAGGCACGTATTCAGCGCTCAAGCCTTTGTTGGCTTGAATTTAAGAGGTTTTTGATCGCCTACCTTGCAGGGGCAAACGCGAAGTTCATGAAAACCCGGATCGACGATGCCGTGCGTATTACGGCATTGGGTACTGGAACCTCCCAAGGGGTGCCTGTGGTGGGATGTCGTTGCGCTGTCTGTTTCAGCGATAATCCGCTCGATCGCCGATTGCGCAGCAGCGCCCTTCTGGAAGTGAACGGGGTGGTGATCCTAATCGACACAGGGCCTGATGTGCGGGAACAATTGCTCAGAGCCGGGGTAACCCGGATCGATGCGGTGCTCTTTACCCACGAACACCAAGACCACACCGCCGGATTGGACGATTTGCGACCGCTTTATTTCGCCCAAAAACAACCGATCCCGCTTTATTGCTCCGAAGCGGTGGAGCGGAGACTCCGGCAACAATACGCCTATGTCTTTGAAAATGAGGACTATCCTGGTGTTCCCCAATTTGAATTCCACCGCATCGGTCCTGGAAAAGGGTCTGTTGCGGGAATCGAAATCACGGCACTTCCGCTTTGGCACGGGTCGATGCCGGTTTTGGGGTTTCGCTGGGGACCGATCGCCTATTTGACCGATTTCAATCGGATTGACCCTGAGGTAATCAGTGAATTAAAGGGTATTAAATTACTAATTATAAGTGCATTACACAAGAGTCCGCACCACAGTCATTGGCATCTAGAGGGCGCTTTGGAATGTGCCCGTCATATCGGGGCACCCGAGGTACGCCTGACCCACATCAGCCACCGCATGGGCTTAGCCGATGCGGTAAACCCCGAACTCCCTCGTGGGGTGCAATTGTGGTACGACGGAGCGGTGTGGGAGGGGGGTTAAACACAAAAGCCCGGAAAATCCGGGCCTTCGACACCGTAGCGAGAGGGGGAATCGAACCCCCGACCTCAGGGTTATGAATCCTGCGCTCTAACCGTCTGAGCTACCTCGCCAATACGCGGCCGCCTCAATTGCTCTCTCGGCTTGGCCGTCAAATGGGCGGCAAAGATACATTTTTGATGGTCTTGGGCTGAGCGTTTATACAGAGACTGAAAAAAATGTACGCTCCAATGGTCGGCCTTTTTCTATATTGCCCGCTCAAGACCGTTTAAAAACCCTCGATGTCCGAAAAGAAGATCCTCGAACTCGAATATCCTGTCAAGGCCTCGGCCTCCATGCTGTATCCCTTCCTCTCCACGCCCAGCGGGTTGTCGGAGTGGTTTTGCGAAGACGTCAACTCCCGCGGAGAAATCTTTGAATTTATTTGGGAAGGCAGCGAAGAGACCGCTCGGCTCTTGATGAAAAAGAACGACCGCTTTATTCGTTTTCGCTGGTTGGCCGACGAAGAAGCCGGAGACAAGAGCTACTTTGAATTCCGCATTGTCGTAGACGAACTCACCAACGACACCTCGCTCATCGTACTCGATCACGTCCTTCCCGAAGACGAGGAAGAAACCCGATTGCTGTGGCACAGTCAAGTACAACAACTGCTCCACGTGGTCGGTTCATGAAAGTGTGGAGGGCCTACGCCCCCTGGCTCGTGGCGCTCAGCTTGGGCTGGATGGTGTTGGAATGGAAACTCGGGAAGCTCGGTGGGCACCTGTGGCTCAATGGTTTTCGTTCTCCCATCGCCGACTTCGCTTTTACCTGGCTCACACGGGGAGGCGAAGCGGGGGTCATTGTACCTGTATTTATCCTAACGGCCTATTTCGCGTCCTGGAGGGCCGCCTTTTCTTTGGGAATCAGCGCCTTGGTCGTGTTGCTAACCGTCGGAATTCTCAAGAATTTTGTCTTTCCCGACGCGCTTCGCCCAACAGGATTGATTGATCCCCAAGCCCTGCATTTGGTCGAAGGGGTCCGAATGAACCGCAATCACAGCTTCCCCTCGGGGCATACCATGGCGGGATTCGCGTGGACCTTTGCGTTGGCGGGGTTCCTACAGCCGCGTTGGACACTCTTTATTTTACCCTTTCTGGCTGTATTGATTGGTCTCTCGAGAATCTATCTCAGCCAGCATTTTCTGGTTGATGTAGTGGCGGGGGCCTGGTTGGGTTGCCTTATTGCCGGCTGGGTCGGAAAGCCGCTTGAACGGGCGCCCGCCCCTTGGTTGGATCGCACCCTGCTCGGATCGACCCACCGCCAATAGTCCGCGGTTTCTGCTGCGTCAGTCTTCGAAAAGGGCCGCGGTTTGTTCGCCTACCGAAGCACCAATCGCAATCCCCATTCCGCCCAGCCGTACCCCGCACACCACATGGGGACTGAGCTTCTCGATCAACACGGCTTTTTCGTTTTGGGCGCCGAAACCCATGATGCCCGCCCAAGAGTCAGCCACTTCGGGCAGTGCCCCTTGTCGAAGATGTTTCTGAAGAAACTGCTCCAAATGCCGTTGGACTTGGGCTGTGGTCACCAAACGAGCGGTTGATTCGGCCTGTCGGAACTTATGCCGACCCCCTCCCAGCAAAATGCGGTCACCCACATTGCGGAAATAATAATACCCCTTGTGCACATGAAAAAGTCCTTTGAGCCCCAAGCCCGAGATAGGTTCCGTGATCAGCACTTGGGCGCGCGCCGGCTGCAAAGAGGCCTCTGGCCACAATTGACGGGCAAAGCCATTGGTGCAGAGCGCCAGATTCCGTGTCCGAAAACGGCCCACATCTGTCTCGACCCACACCCCTACACCCGAATCTTCATAGCCCAGCACTTTGAGACCGTGGAGCAATTCAATGCCTTTTTCGCGGGCCAACTTCATCAGGCTGTGCACGGTGCGTCCGGTATCAATTTGGCCTTCAAAGGGCAATCGAATCGATTGCTCAAAACCGCGGAGTCCCAATATTTCAGGCAATGCGGCCTCCACTTCAAAGGGTGTCGCTCCAAAAATCTCTTTTAGAGCCACATTCAATTCGGGCAAACGATTCAAAACAGCATCGGTTTGGTCGAGAGCGTCGGTGCGAAACAGCTCCCGTCCCCCCAGAGGTTCATACCCCATGTTCTCGGGACCGAGCAGTTTCATCAGTTTCTGAAAGCCGACCCAACGTTGTTCCACCCGGCTCCAGACTGCTTCTGCCGAGGAAGCCTCTAGATCGTCAAGAAGTTCAGAAGGGCTTCCATAACAGGCAAATCCCGCATTGCGCGTACTCGCGCCAAGACCAATCGGAGCGCGCTCCAACACCAATACCCTCGAACGTGGAAAACGCATCTTATACGACACGGCCGTAGTCAACCCGACCAATCCGCCCCCTACAACGACGAGGTCAAGGTTGCGAAACCAGGTTTCCTTCTCCCAAAAACTGAGCATTTACGCAGCGTCCTGGGCGAACCTCCCCCAAGGAGAGAGGACGCGGTCGGCACCAAAGAGAACAACGGAATAAAACGCGGTAGCCGCGACAAAACTGCCGAGAAACGGCAACCCGGCGATATAACACGCCAAAAGACCCGCGTAATCCGCGGAATAAATCGGAGAACCGTACCATACTCCGAAATTGGATAAGAGATAAAACACCACTGACCCTAAAACCCCAAAGCCCAATACTTTGGCGGGTTGATTGGGTTGAATCCAAAATCCCATCAAACACAATGGGAGCAGGGAAACGTAGACCCAACCCATTCCAGTGTGCAGACCCAAGAACAGATCGGTCAAGAACATGGCCAATACGGGAACGAGAATTCCCAAGATCCGTGGCTTTAAACGCGCCCCAGCAAACAAGGCTACGGCTCCAATGGCGGTAAAATTCGGCGGATGGGGAATCAAACGGGTAAACATCCCGAAAAGGATTAATACCAAAGGCAGTGCGAACCGCAGATTGCGGATAGAGGAATCGGTAGAAGGAGAAGAGGACATGGTTCAAAAATAAAGCGGAATCCCGGAGTGCTCTAGTTTTTCCTCGGGGTATACCGCAGATACGTTCCGTCGGTATGCAGAACCAATAGGGTTTCCGAAGAAAACGTCGCTTCTGATTCAGGTTTCAATAGAGGCGCCTGTTCGGAGGGTTGATCTTTCGAAGTCGCCATTTCCTGAGGGTCAGGAGGGGGAAGAGCGATCCGAGACTCCCGTTGGGTCCCCAGCAACAACCAGTACAAATCCAGCGATTCAAAGGTCATGGCCATTTTTTCTACGATGGCCAAACTCGGTTTGTTTCTACCACTGAGGATATGGGACAGAATGGAGCGATTCAAGCCAATGGCATCGGCAAATTCCGATTTACTCATCCCGGACGCCTCGATAAATTCAAGCATGCGCTGCGTTAAAGGATCTTGGAGCTCCATACATTCGTAATTTATAAATGTAAATATCGGGTTTTTCGCCCAGCGCAGATGGGATGACCCTCGGAATTTTAACTCTCAACCATTACTTTAATTTGTAATATTTAAAATGCTGAATTTCATTATACTAATTCATTACATAGGGATTGCCAATCGGCTCTTTTGGGCTAGAATTCAAGGTCTCTAATCCACAGCGTAGTGCCTTGGGCATTGACAATTTCGATTTGAAGCGTGCGCGCTTTGAAGGTCCCCCCGAATTTGAGTAGTCCAAAATTGTTTTCATTGACCAACGTGCCTTCCACTCGATGGCCATTTTCCTCGTTGTAGTCTTTGCCTTTGGTCGATGAAGTCAACGGGCTACAGGTCAGGTCATACACAACGGCACCCTTGGGGAGTGCCAGGCGGGAGAGTTCTGTATGATGTCGGTCGCCCGTCACAAAAACCACCCCTCGGATGCCCTCCTCGTCAATTCTACGGAGCAAATAGGCGCGTTCTTCCTCATAAACAGCCATGTTTTCGTATTTCGCCAATGTATTGAGCACTTGGCTGCCACAAGCGACGATTTTAAAGGGCGACCGGCTGTATTTCAAATTGTCAATCAACCAGTCAATTTGGCTTTTTCCCAGCATTTGTCGCCCCTCGGTCAAGTCAGGGCTGGTGCGCCAAGTGCGGTTGTCGAGCAAGATGAAATCAATCCCGTCCCTATTGAAATAGCCGGTTTGATCATCTGGATGATGGGCTCCATAGACTGAATTGGCCCAAAATAGGCGAAAGGCTTCCGAGGTCCAGGTTTTATAGGGATAGGATCCCACTGCGTCGTTGGGTCCATAATCGTGATCATCCCAAATGGCTTGATGGCTGCACGTTTGGAGCAATCGTTGCATTTCAGGGACATTCCGGCTGTGGGTATAGCGATGCAGAATTCCACTTCGGCTTCCAAAGTCGGCAGGGCGGAGGTAGGTATTGTCACCCAACCACAGCATGACCTCAGGTTGGCGATCCGCGATCCGCTCGAAAATGACCGGATCCTGCCCGTAGGGCTTTCCGGGTCGATCCAATTCGGGTTCATTGATGTAGGTGCAGCTCCCCAGTGCGAGTTCCCAGACGGGAGGGTCTTTTCGAAAGGCCCAGTCTTCCGGAGTTTGAAAACGAAACGGCCCCATCGATTGCCCCTTTTTATCCGCATTCGACTTTCTGATCGTTAATTTATAATTGTAAATAGTATTAGGAGTGAGGCTATCGAGGGTGAAGTGAAGGGTATACGCATGGTCTTTTTCAGCCCTCCGAGTTTGGCTGCGGTTCGGCCCATTCTCGGTTTGAAAAGAGAGGGTTACCGTGGAGGACTCGCTCATTTGGAGCCATATCCGGGCCTCTTTCATCTCCAACGCCCCGAGCATAGGGCCCGAGACTAACTTGGGTGCCGTCTGGGCATGTACCAAAGGTGTTAGGGCGAAGAGGAGGCCCGTGACTGCGGTGAAAAAAGGCTTCATTGTAGGGAGAATCATGGACTAAATTTCTCTATCGATCTTCCCAAAGGTGTTAACTGAGGGTAAATAAACACAGATCTCTGTGAATTCAATTGATATTCAGCACTATTTGACCGTTGTTAGAGCGCTTGACCCGGGTCGCTATGTCCTACCCGAGGCATTCCACAAGCGTATTTCCGAGAATCTTGGGGCAAGGGCTCAGGCCTTTTCGGAAGAGGGAAGACCCTTGATGTTATGGGAGTGGGGATCGGGGCCAACGCGCATTTTGGCGTGGAGCCAAATGCACGGAAACGAAAGTACAGGTACCCGTGCGTTAGAAGGACTGATGTCTGTAATGGGCGATTCGAATGATGTTTACATAAGTAAATTAAGGAATAAAGTCTCACTTAGGGTACTTCCCATGATCAATCCCGATGGGGCTTATCGTTGGTCAAGACGAAATGCGTTTGGGATTGACATCAATCGGGATGCTCGGCAACAAGTTAGTGCCGAAGCTCGATTCCTAAGTCAACAAATCATCGACTTTAAACCGGATTATAGCCTGAATCTGCACGATCAGAGAACGTTGTTTCGATTGGAGCAGAGTGCTACGCCTACCACACTGGCCTTGGCTATCCCTCGCGTAGAGTCACCCAATCCCAATGCTGTGCAAGGGCGATTGCGCGCCATTCGATGGATCGAAAGGTTGTTGTCAAATGTAAATTTTAAGGATACCTCTTCTTGGGGCCTATTCGATGAGGCTTATTATCCCACCGCTTTTGGGGAATATGCCCAAGAGCATGGAGCCGGTACCGTTCTTATAGAATCGGGGGTTAGCGCAGACGATTACGCCAGAGTTCGCAGTGTAGAAAAGTTATTCGAGGTCATCCTTCGATTGTTGTTCCTCTTTGTAGAAGGCATGGATACTGCGAACCCAAAAGATGAGGGTAGGCTTCGCTTGGCATTGCCCCGCAATCAGATCGGTATGTTCGATTGGATCGATCGAGCTGCGGTGGTCCATTGGAAGGGTAAATCGATTGTGACCGATATCGGTTGGCGGCTTGTAGAGCGTCTGGTTTCCGGAACCTTGGTATACGATGCACTCCTCGAGGAAATGGGGGATTTGTCTGGAATTCCCGCTCGGCAAGAAGCGGCTGGAAGGCTTGTATATCTAGGTGAAGACGAGGCTCCCGGACCTGGTTTGATCCGTCCTTGGAGGGCGGTATCCAACGCCGATTCTTCGATTCGGTAAAACGGGGGTTCTGGAGAGAAAAGGGCGCTCCGTTTCCGGAGCGCCCCGCGCTTCACTGTGCGGTACTCTGGGAGTTGAACAGGACCACCTCGTTCGCGACGATTTCGGTGATGTACTTCTTTTCACCATCCTTCTCGTACGACCGATTCACCAAGCGTCCGCTCACCGCCAACGCCTGTCCCTTGGTCACATTCTTCTCGACATACTCCGCATTCCGACCCCATGCCACCACGTGGTGCCACTGCGTCTCAGTTACACGCTCCCCTTTTTGGTTTTTGTAGTTTTCATTCGTGGCGACGCTCAAGGTGGCCAACTTTCCATTTTCCCCAAAAGTTTTGATTTCGGGATCCGCTCCCGTATTTCCAATCAGGGTCACGTGGTTTCGAACGCTGTTCATGATGTTGATGATTTGATGCAAATGTGTAAAATGAAAGGATAGTATTATATTTTTAAATACTTTTAATCGATTATAAGTACTTCAAGCCACCCATTGTTCTCGCTTTATTGAATTTAATGTTCATGTCGTCAGATAGAAAGTCCGAGTGTATCGATTGTGGAGCGCCGCTGAAGGGGCGTTCTGATCGAAAGTTCTGTAGTGCCGATTGTAGGAATTCGTACAATAACGCACGCCGAAGTCGAGATGCGTCGGTTCGGTACATCGATCAGATCCTGCATACCAATCGGGCATTGTTGCTCGAAGTGTGTTTTGAACAACCCGTTTCACTGTCTCTTATGGGACTGAAAAGCAGGGGGTTTCAGGTGGATTTTATAACCCACCGAACGGGAGATCCAGACTGGCCCTGGGGCGTCTACGAATTCGAATGGAAGCTGAATTCCCCAAACCAGATCGAGGTGCGCAGGTCGGGGTGATCGCAGGTAGATGTTCACAATGGAAGATTGGGCATTACCGATTATTTTTGTGCCCCTTTTGCCTCTTTAGCTCAGTTGGTAGAGCAACGCATTCGTAACGCGTAGGTCGCGGGTTCGAGTCCCGTGAGAGGCTCTTCTAGACATCTTGGACGAGAAAAGCTTCTGAAGAACAGAAGCTTTTTTGTTTTAGGGGCTGGGGGCATCCCATAAAAAAGGCCGGAAATTCCGGCCTAAAAGGGTGGTGCGGATGAAGGGACTCGAACCCCCATGTCTTGCAACACTGCCGCCTGAAGACAGCGCGTCTACCAATTTCGCCACATCCGCAGATAACGGGGCGCAAATTTAGCGATTAATTATGGGTATCTGATTTTTTAGTTTGACGGGAGGGTGTAGGGGTGTGCTGTTTTAGCAATATGTTATAAATGAGTTTATTATAAATCCTTTCACGCCCGGTGCATCTTGCTCTTTCGGGCTGAATCTACTCAGCATCTGCATTTTTCACTCCTTTTTCATTGTTATGCTCATTAAATTAGATTTCTTTCTATTTTAGCAATGTCAAAACCCAAGCATCATGCTTCAACACCATTTAAAGGTCTTTCGAAAGCGAGAAGGTCTTACACAGGCAGCTCTGGCAGAGCGACTTGGATTGAGTCGGGCCGTTGTTGGCGCTTATGAGGAAGGCCGAGCCGAACCTGCGCTCAAGACCCTTCAGCATATGGCGATGCTCTTTCGCTGCACCCTCGACGAACTCGTTTCGGGGGGGCAAGGGGGGGATCCCGATGCTTCGGGGCGGAACCTCCGGGTATTGCCCGTGGCGGTAGACGCCGAAGGCGAAGAGCACATTTCGTTGGTCCCCATCAAGGCGGCAGCGGGATACGCCAATGGGTACGGAGATACAGAGTTTATCAAAAATCTGCCCCACTTCCGCATGCCCTTTATCGAACTGTCGCCCAAGCGGAGTTACCGGGTCTTCCAAATAGAAGGGGAGAGCATGCTGCCCGTACACCCGGGATCGTATGTACTCTGCGAATACCTGGCCGACTGGAACGACATCAAGAGCGATGAATGTCATGTGGTCCTCACCCGAGAAGAAGGCGTGGTGTACAAGCGCGTGGTCAATCGACTGAGGGAAGACGGAACCCTGTTGATGAAATCCGACAATCCCAAGTTTCGCCCCTTCGTTCTCGGCGCTTCAGAAGTGTGCGAAGTGTGGAAGGCGAGGGGATACGTCAGTTTTCGGCTTCCCGAGCCCGGAGAAGGGACCGATGGACTGCGCCACGTCAGCGAGGTTCTGGACGAAATTCGGGGCGATTTGCGCACCCTCAAGCAAAACCTGATTCACTGAATTGGAACGATCAACGCAATGTTGCACTGAGCGCGCCGAAAGAAAGAATACCTTGTTGAACCCCTATTGCAGCCCTTTATGTGCGGACGCTACACCACGGTGAGCCGAATCGAGGAAGTCGAGTCGCGCTTTGCGGCCCGTTTTGAAAAGCCTGGGCTATTTCTCTCTAGCCCCAATGTAGCTCCAGGAGAGTCGGCTCCGGTCATCCTTTCGGGGCGCCCTGAAGTCATTCAACTGCTCCGGTTCGGGCTTACGCCTTTTTGGGCGCAGAAGCGAATGCTCCTAATCAATGCACGGGCCGAAGGAGACCACAATCCCGACAACGACCCCTTGTATGCGGGCGCGGCCGGAATTTTCCAAAAACCCTCGTTTCGAAAACCCATCCGAACCCAGCGCTGTCTGGTGCTGGCCGACGGATTTATCGAGGGACCGGAAAAAGAAAAACTCTCCAAGCCTTATTTGGTGCGTCGCGCGTCAGACGATGCGCTCTTTGCCATGGCGGGAATCTGGGACCACTGGACCGATCCGGTAACCGGAGAGATCCTCCACGGTTTTTCCATCATCACCACGGCCGCCAACGACCTCCTCCTCCAAATTGGACACCACCGGGCCCCCTTGATTGTACCCCGAGAACTCGAGCGGGAATGGCTGGACGAGCGAATCCCCACCGAAGTGCTCTCCGAATGGTTCAAGCCCTTTGATGGTTCGGCTTTTGTCGCCTGGCCCATCAGCCCCGAGATCAAAAAGCCCGGTCAAAAATCCATGGAACTGCTGTCTCCTGTGGGGGCCGCCCTTGGGGAGAGCAAGACTTTTATTGCCCGCGAACAACTCGAACTCCAAGGGATGGGGCACAGTTCGGCCCGGGTTCGGCGGAGGCGCCAAGACGACGAAATTTCGCGACCGGCTCCGGATTCCACCTCAGAGAAGGGGTGAATTTTCACTCGAATTGAAAAGGTCTAAAAGACACAAAACAAGTTTTATGAGTCGAAAAATTTGGGTTAATCTCAGCATGGTAGACGCCCGTCCAGGAGGGGTGGGACGGTATTCGATCCGATTGCTCGATGCGCTCAAGGGGAGTCCCATTGCCCCCAAAATGATTCTATTGCTCCCTGAGGGTCTGGATAGCCTGTGCTCTACCGCGTTCGAGGGATTTGAAATCGCCCCGATTTCCGCCCAACTCCGAGGCGATCTACATCCCAAAACAGCACCTTTTTACCGCTTTGCCTGGAACCGTTGGGAATTGAAGCGATGGGTCGGCAAGCGCGATTTAATCTATGCCCCGAGCAGCCATGGCGCGCTCCCGCTCGCGCCCCAAACGGCTTTTACCGTTCACGACACCCTGGCCTTGGCCTTTCCCGATCAGCACAAACTCCAGCACCGCTATTTCAAGAGCAAGGTGACCCCCATGGCGCGAAAAGCCCGCAGTCTGATCTCGGTTTCTGCGTTTTCCGCCTCCGAAATCCGGCAGCGGTTTGGTCTGAGCCCCGACCATCCCATCCACCTTGTTCCCCCAGCCGTAGACGACACCGTGGTTCCCGAAGTCTGGAGCGAGCTCCCCGAGCGCTTTTTTTTGGTAGTAGGAGCCACCTATCCGCACAAGAACATCGATGTGGTGCTCGAGGCGCTGCGCAAAGAGTCGTGCCGATCGATGAAACTCCTAATTGCGGGCGCGGGGCTTTCCTATGGACACGCACTGCGCAAACGGGTTGAGGCCGACCGGGTACTTTCCCAACAAGTGCAATGGGCACCCTATCTGAGCGAGGGGCAAATGCGCTTTCTGTTTTCCAAGGCCGAAGCCCTGCTCTTTCCGAGCGTATACGAGGGGTTTGGAATGCCGGTCGCCGAGGCTATTCACTGGGGGCTCAAGGTGTTGGCCTCCGATATTCCCGTGCTGAGCGAATGCTTTGATCCGCACATCAAAAAACTGCCCCCGCATAACCCCGAGGCCTGGGCCGAAGCCATGGCCCAAACCTGGGAGAGCGGGATTCGACCGGCGGGGATTTCGCTCTACCGCTGGGGCGACTCTGCCCAACGACTCGAAGCGGTCTTATACCACGCCCTCGAAGCATGAACGGATCTGTCCCTTCTCCGCGCATCGCCACCAAACCCAAGCGCATTCTCGTAGTGGCCAATACGTTTCCTCCGGAAGAACAAGGGGGGGGCGGAAGGGTAGCTGGCGACTGCGCCCTTGGAATGCGGGCCCTGGGGTACGAAGTGGCCGTGCTCACCACCCGACTGCATTCGGGGTCTTGGCGAATGTTCCCCCAGCCCGAAGACTGGAACGGATGCGCAGTGTATCGCTGGTACCCCCCCAATGTATATTCCCTCCGAAAGGCCCTGGGAAAACCGGCTTGGCTCAAGGCCTTGTGGACGCTGTGGGATGCCGTCAATCCGCTGTCTCGATGGATTGTGGGGCGTTGGATCCGAACGTGGAAGCCCGATCTCATCGTATCGCACAACCTCAAGGGCATGGGTTATGGATTGCCCTCGCTCTTCGTCCAAAAGGCGGCTTATGTGCACGTACTCCACGACGTGCAACTGATCGAACCCAGCGGTATTCTCTACGCGGGTCGATTCGGGAACCCCAATGGACCCGGCCTGTCTTCGCGCATACACATCCGCTTGATGCGCCGGGCTTTCCAAAAGGTTCGCAAAGTGGCCGCCCCCTCCGACTTCCTGCTCAACTTTCACGCCGAGCGCGGCTTTTTTCCGGACGCGATCTTAAAGAAAATTCGCAATCCGGTCGAAATACCCGAAGGAGAGGGGGTTCCCGAGCGCGTGCTGTTTGTGGTGGGAGCTAGCGTCTACAAAGGCTTGCCCGAAGCGCTCGAACTGTGGGATCGGTTGAACTGGACCGATTGGGCTTTGGTGGTGGTCGGGGGAGGAGATGCGTTGGAAATGCTCCAACAAAGAGCGGAATCCGATCCGCGCATTCGGGTGCTCGGCAACCTTCATCGCAACGCGTATTTCGAGCAACTCGGGAGGGCGGGCATCTTGCTCCACCTCTCGCGCTGTTTGGAGGGCTGGCCTATGGCGATGGCCGAGGCCCGGAGCTTAGGAATTCCGGTGTTGGCCAGCAAAGCCGGGGGGTCGGTCGATTTTGAGGCCGATGGCCACATCGAATGGGTCGAGCCCGGAGATCTTGAAGCCTCGGTCCGCGCCGCAGAGCGCTTTCGAGAAGAGTTTGATCAGATTCGACCCTCAGCCCACTTCCCCGATGCCCGGACCTACGCCCAGTCGCTCTTGGATTGGGGATGGGAACCCCCGCCCGAGTAGGGCATCCGCTGCGCCGGTAGAGATTTTCCACCCATTTCAGTTAAGTAACAGAAAATCAGGATCCTTCATTAGGTTCCCCAGCCCTTCTATCGCCTTTCTCCACCATGTTGCTCCAAACCCACACCCATTTCAGCCTGTGTTATGGCGCGCTCAGCGCGGTGGATTTGCTGCGCGAGGCCGCAGAAAGAGGCTATTCTGAGCTCGCGTTGACCGACATCAACAACACCTCTGCAGGCCCTGATTTTGTCCGTCTCGCTCCCAAGTTTGGGATTCGCCCCGTGCTCGGCATCGATTTCAGAACCGGAGCCCGACCCGAATTTGTAGGGCTGGCGCGGAACAACGAGGGCTATGCCGAGCTCTGCGCCCATTTGAGCGAACGGCTGTGTTCGGGGCGAACCTCCAATCCTCTTCCCGTTTTCCGCCATGCCGCGGTCGTATTTCCCCTCGCGCACTACCGCAATCAACCTTTGGGCCTGGGGATGTACGTCGGTCTGAGGCTCGAAGACCTGCTCGCGCTCCGCCGGGGGCTTATTACCCTCCCCCCAGAGCACCTGGTGCTGATGCACCCCTTTAGTTTCAGACACCGACGCGATTTCAACGTACACCGCCTACTGCGCTGCATCGATCTCAACTGTCTGCTGAGCAAATTGCCCGAAGGAGAAACGGCCTCGATCAACGACTCCTGGAAATCGGCCGCCGAAGTGGAGCAGGTGCTCGAGGGGCTTGATTTTTTGCGCGACAACACCCTCCAACTCCTGAGATCGTGCTCCATCCACTTCGAGTTTAGTCCCGGAGACCGTCACCACAACCTCAAGAGCTATACCGGCAACGAGGCGCTCGACTTCCGCCTCATGAAGCACCTCTGTTTTCAAAACCTGCGGGTTCGCTATCCCAACCCCGACGCCCGGGTGTTGGAGCGCATCGAAATGGAGCTCGACCTCATTCGTCAAAAGCGCTTTGTCTCCTATTTTCTCATCAACTGGAAAATTCTGAAGTATGCGCGGAGCCAGGGCTATTTCTACGTAGGGCGGGGGAGCGGAGCCAACAGCGCCGTGGCTTATTTGCTGCGCATCACCGATGTGGATCCCATCGAACTCGACCTCTTTTTCGAGCGCTTCATCAATCTGCACCGCATCAATCCCCCCGATTTCGACATCGACTTTTCCTGGGCCGACCGAGACGATGTTACCCGCTTCATCTTTGAGCGGTTTCCGCATGTGGCCCTGCTCGGAACCTATGTAACCTTTCAGTTCAAGGGTGTGGTGCGCGAGCTCGGCAAGGTGTTTGGGTTGCCCGCCGCCGAAATCGAAAAACTCGGAGAAATCCGAGCGGGAGGCGCGCTGGCCGCAGACGACCCCACCCGTTGGGTATTGAGCTACGGCGCGCTAATTCAGGATTTCCCAAAACACCTCGGGATTCACGCGGGGGGGATTTTGATTACCGACCGGCCCTTGTCGGGGTTTTGCGCCTGCTTTTTGCCCCCAAAGGGCTTTCCAACGGCTCAAATCGACATGGTGGTGGCCGAAGACCTCGGCATCTACAAATTCGACATCCTGAGTCAGCGGGGGCTCGGCAAAATCCGGGACGCGCTCGAACTGATCCGCGCGAGCCGACCGGGCGTAGTGCTTCCCGACATCCACGACATCGGCCCCTTTCGCGAGGACCCCCTCATTCAATCGATGTTGAGCGAAGGCCGCGCCATCGGCTGTTTTTATGTCGAATCGCCCGCCATGCGCATGCTGATGCGCAAACTCCGGGTCAACGACTATCTCGGGTTGGTGGCGGCGAGTTCGGTGATTCGCCCCGGGGTGGCCAAGTCCGGAATGATGCGCGAATACATCTTGCGCTATCGAGACCCCAAGCGTCGCGCCGAGGCGCATCCACGGCTCCTCGAACTCATGCCCGAAACCTTTGGGGTGATGGTCTATCAGGAAGATGTACTCAAAGTAGCCCACTACTTTGCGGGGATGAGTCTGGGCGAAGCCGATGTGTTGAGGCGGGGCATGTCGGGCAAATTCCGGGGACGAGAGGAGTTCGAGAGCGCCCGGCGCGGTTTTTTCGAGGGGTGCGCTTCCAAGGGGCACGATGCGGCATTGAGTGCCGAAGTGTGGCGTCAGGTCGAGAGTTTTGCCGGCTACGCCTTTGCCAAAGGCCATTCGGCTTCGTATGCGGTCGAAAGCTATCAAAGTCTATATCTCAAGGCGCATTTTCCGCTCGAATACATGGTGGCCACCCTCAACAATGGAGGGGGGTTCTACAGCCCCGAGCTCTATCTACACGAGGCGCGCATGCTCGGAGCCGAAGTACTGCCGCCCTGCATCAACCGCTCAGAGGCCCTGTGCAGCCTCGACGGACGCCATCTCTACCTCGGCTTGGGGATGCTGAAGGGGTTGGAGACCCAAACCCTGCTCGATGTACTCGAAGAGCGCGCTCAAAACGGGGTCTTTGATTCGCTCGAAGACTTGATTCGACGCGTCCCCATGGGCATAGAGCAAATCCGATTGCTGATCCGGATCGGGGCGTTGAGGAGTTTACATAAGACCAAGCAGCAGTTGCTTTGGGAAGCGTATGCGTTGCTCGGCAGGAGGCGACCCGATCCCGAGCGAACCCTGTTTGAAACCCCGAGCAAGCCCTATCGACTCCCCGAGCTCGAAAGCGAGCGCATCGAAGATGCCTACGACGAAATTGAATTGCTCGGCTTTCCTCTCTGCGACCCTTTTGATTTGTATGATTTTGATAATGAACTACTCAATGAATCTGACCTAAACAATTACATCAATAAAGAAGTCCGCGTAGCCGGCTACCTCATCACCGCCAAAACCACGCGTACCAGCCGGGGACAACGCATGATGTTTGGGAATTTCATCGATCGAAAAGGCTTTTTTATCGACACCGTACACTTTCCGGAAACGGCCGCCCGGCATCCGTTTCGGGGCAGGGGGGTCTATGCCATCCGGGGCAGGGTGAGCGAGGAATTCGACTGTTTGAGCATCGAGGTTCAATCGATGGAAAAGTGCCCCATGCACCCCGATCCCCGCTACCGAGACGCCGTTTTAAAACGCCCCGAAAAGAAGGTCAAGACATGAATCCCTCCGACCGCACCATTGTCCATATGGACCTCGACAGCTTCTTTGTCTCGGTAGAGCGACTGCTCGACCGCCGTCTCGAAGGGCGCCCCATCCTGATTGGCGGCACCAGCGGCAGGGGAGTCGTGGCTTCGTGCAGCTACGAAGCACGGGCATTTGGGGTGCACTCGGCCATGCCCATGCAGTTGGCGCGTCAGCTGTGTCCCGAGGCCGTGGTGATCCGGGGCAACAGCGCCAGCTACAGCACCCAGTCGCAAAAGGTGACCGAAATTATTCGAGAGTCCGCTCCTGTGTTCGAAAAGAGCTCGATCGACGAGTTTTACCTCGACTTCAGCGGGATGGAGCGCTTTTTTGGCGCCTATCGCTATGCCACAGAGCTCCGACAGCGCATTCAGCGCGAAACCGGGCTTCCCATTTCGTTTGGATTGTCGATCAACAAAACGGTGTCCAAAGTGGCCACGGGCGAGGCCAAGCCCAACAACCAAATGAAGGTAGACCGGGGTTTTGAGCGCGGATTTCTCGCTCCGCTTCCGGTTCAGCGACTCCCTATGGTGGGACAGCAGACCTACAAAAGCCTGTCGGAATTGGGGGTTCGGAAAATTCAAACCCTTCAGGAAATGCCGGTCGATCTGGTCGAGCGCGTCCTTGGCAAAAACGGCCGATCGCTTTGGGAAAAGGCGAGGGGCGAAGACCGATCGCCTGTGGTGCCCTTTCACGAACGCAAATCGATTTCGACCGAGCGCACCTTTGACCGAGACACCATCGATGTGCACCGGTTGCGCGGTCTGCTCACCGCCATGACCGAAAACCTCGCCTACCAACTCCGAAGGGGAAACCGACTCACCGCCTGCATTACCGTAAAACTGCGCTATTCCGATTTCGACACCCGGAGTTTGCAAGAGCGCATCCCCTATACCGCGGCAGACCACGAACTCATTCCCAAGGCGCTCAGCCTTTTTGAGCGGCTCTATCAGCGCCGCTTGCTCGTGCGCCTCGTCGGGATTCGGTTCAGCGAACTGGTGGGTGGAGGACATCAAATGGACCTGTTTACCGCCGATCAAGAGCGGCTCGAGCTCTACAAGGCGATGGATCAAATGCGCAACCGCTATGGAGACCGAGCGGTGATCAGGGCATCGGGTCTGGAGGCCCGCACCATAGGCCGAAGCAACCCCTTCAATGGCGACCCGCCTCCGTTGTTGGCCAACCGACGTCAATAACAAAAACCAGCATGGACGACACAATGCCCGAAAAACCGGCCTATCTCAAGGGAAAAGGAGCGCAAAAAGAAGGCGTAAACCGCTTTCTTCAACACCAATATGTCGATGAAGAAACCGGGGCGGTGCGCGCTGAACCCGCCAAGCCGACGGCCACCGCGGTGTTTCCCAAGACCGTGCTGAATCGAATCAACAGTCCCGATGTGCCGGGGGCCTGGGGACTCAATCCCTATCAAGGCTGCGAACACGGGTGCAGCTATTGCTACGCACGGCCTACCCACGAATACTGGGGCTATGGACCCGGGCTTGATTTTGAACAAAAATTGCTGTACAAACCCGAGGCCGCCCAACTGCTCCGACAACACTTCGAGTCCAAAAATTGGAAACCCGAAGTGGTCCTCCTTTCCGGAAATACCGATTGTTACCAGCCCATAGAGCGCACTTTTCGACTAACCCGCAGCCTGCTTGAAGTATTTGTCGAATACCGAAATCCGCTGCGCATCATCACCAAGAACGCCCTGATTGTACGCGACATCGATCTGCTCTCGACCCTAGCGGCACAACAACTCGTCCAAGTGACGCTCAGCATCACCACGCTCAAAGAAACGCTGAGGCAAAAGCTCGAGCCCCGCACCAGCAGCGCGGCCAAACGGCTGGACGCCGTGCACCAACTCCGCGCCGCTGGCATTCCGGTCGGAGTACTGATGGCGCCCGTTATTCCCGGACTCAACGACAGCGAGATCTTCTCGATTGCCCAAGCCGCGGCAACGTCTGGAGCACAGTACTTCGGACATACCGTGTTGCGATTGAGCAAACCGGTGCGCATCGTCTTTGAAGATTGGTTGGGCAAGGCCTTTCCAGACCGCGCGGAAAAGGTGCTCCATTTGTTGCACTCCATACACGACGGAAAAACGCATTCGTCTGAGTTTGGGGTGCGGATGCGCGGCAAAGGGACCGTGGCCGAAAACTGGGCGCAGCAAATGGTCTTGGCGCGCAAGAAATACGGCCTCGAAGCCCATGCCACCCCTTTGAGAACGGATTTATTTTGTCCAAAAAAGGGAAAACAACTCGATCTATGGCCGGGCGACCCCCAGTGTTAAGTACTTATTAATTTCTGTTTTTCAAGTTGTTATACGATTATTTTCCAACAATGAGACAACCGATTCAGCTCGGGTTCGTATCTTCGCGAAAACCGCTCCTTGATAGAGCAGCGAAGCTTATATCAGGCCGTTTTCATCAATCCAATTCGAAATGATTTCCACAAATTCTACGTCTAATACGATCACAACCGAAATTCCCGGCATCGACTTTTGGATGCAATTGCTGCCCGAATCGTTTGATGTGGATCGTTTGCGGATCGATAACGACCGGAGTTTGATTCACCACGCGGACTTGTGCACCTGGTTGGGCATTGAAGCCAGTGCGTTGTTGGATCTCATCGTGCGCAACGAGAATCAGATCGAGCGCGGTTGGATTGAGACCGACGAGTTGGGCAAGAACCACGCTTGGCTCGAACCCGATGGGGTTTTGATGATGATCGGCTTGGTCGAAACCGACTTGAGCAAAGCATTGAGAATGGGTTTGATTCGCCACTATTTAATGATGCGTTCCGCTTTGGCGAGCCAAATGGAACAAGTGCGCAAAGTGGGCACGGCGGGTATCGGCGCTGAATTGCGCGTTCTCGAATAGAAAAGGAGGACAAGAACAAGGTATTCGTATGGAGTTATACCCGCACCACGAATGTGCCGGCGCGCTATTTCTTGATATCAGAAGTATTATAATTAATATTATGTTAACTATGTAATTGTGACAAACCGGACTTTCCAATTTTCCACCCCTCCTTTTCCAAAACACGATTTCAGCGCTTACCATGTACCCCGAACATTAGACCCTAATTCACAGGAAAAAAAAAGAGGCTGCCCATTTTTGGACAGCCCCTCGTAACACACCACACTACGTTTTTTACGCTCCGAGCAAGAGCGCATCCATCGCTTTGCTCTTCTCGATTTTCCCGAGTTTGTAATAGACTTCCTTGAGCGCCTTGATGGTATCCACGTCCTTGGGATCGGCATTGTGCGCTTGCTCGAACAACGGTAAAGCCATTTCGAACTCCTTGGTCTGATCGGCTTTGAGTTTGTTGTATTGCTTCGTGGCGCTGAGTGGCAATTTATTCATGACCTCGGTCATTTCGTTCGCACGGCTTACATAGAGCGATCCTTTCATATACAACGCTTCTACATAACTGGGATTCAATTCAATGGCTTTGTCGTAGGCGGCCAAGGCTTCGACTTCCTTCTTCATATTGGTCTGGAAGATGTAGCCCTTGACGTAATAGAACAAGGCGTTGTTGGGATCTTGTGCGATGGCCTGATCGAGATTGGCCATGGCCGCGGTATAATTCCCGGAATCGAGGAAATCCTGAAGCTCAATGCGCAAAAGCGTTTCGTCGTTGGGATAGGCCGAACGCGCTTCGGCGAGCGCCTTCTTGTAATTGGAGTCGTCATTTTTGGCTTTGTACAAGCGAATCTGCGCTTTATAGACCTCGTCCCGAATCGATTCGCCGACTTCCAATTGGGTATACAATCCTTTTTGAATGCCTTCTTCGGCTAGGGCGCGAGAAGCCATTTGGAACTTCTCCCCTTTTGGATCGGTCACCGTGTACGTAATTCCATCAAAACCCATATCGATCAACTCCTGATTCCAGGCAATTGCCCGATCGATGGAGGCCGGATCTCCTGCCTTTTCGGCCAAAAGTGCCGCATTAAACAACGAAGTAGAATCGGTCGTGCCGAATTCGCCGTTTTTGCGCAGTTCATAGACCTTGCGGAAATCTTGGCTAGCACCGGCATCATCGCCTTTTTCGTTGCGTGCAAAACCGCGGTTTGCGTACGCCACCGCCAAACTCCCATAATCCGCTCGAACTTTGGGCGCGAATTTCTCTTTGCCGAGCGATTTTTCATAAGTCAACAACTCTCCGTAATAGCGCTCGGCATCTTCGCACGCGTTTGCGTTAAGACCCATAATCGCCGGATCGGTGTTCGTGGCAATCAACAGATTCATAAAGCCCATGTAGTACAGATACTTCTGCATGTTCTTGGGCTTCACTTCGCCCGGGGCTTTGCTCTCAATAATGGCTTGGGCTTTGTCCATAAAGGGCTTGCCACTCACCACATCCCCCTTGTCCAAAGCGAGAACGGCGCTCGACAATTCGGGTCCTTCCTGAGCCCAGCTCAGAAATACCGATAAAAGACTCAAAAACAGAAGCTTAACTTTCATCTCTCGATTTTTTTCAAAAATACAACAGCCCCGCGGGATGTCTTAATCAATTCTTATTCCAAACCCGGGGTTTCTCCTTCTGAAGTGGGTTCCATGGGGATGTCGTCAACAACAATCTCCTCATCGGCAGGCACTTTGGTGATGCTCGAGATGCGGTCGTTCTTGCCTTTGATGTTGATCAACTTTACGCCCTGCGTATTGCGTCCCATCACGCGCAGGTCGCGCACCGGCATGCGAATCATCACCCCACTTTGGTTGGTGATCATCAAATCGTCCTCGTCGGTGACCTCGATCAAAGAAATCAACGCCCCGGTTTTGTCGGTTACGTTCATGGCCTTGACTCCTTTGCCACCCCGCTTGGTCTTGCGGTATTCCTCGAGTTCCGAACGCTTTCCAAAACCATTTTCGGACACCACGAGCAGATGTTGCTGCGCGTTTTCGGGCACCACCACCATACTGATGACTTTTTCGTCCCCTTCGAGGCGAATGGCGCGGACCCCGCTCGCATTGCGCCCCATAGGACGCACCCCTGCTTCGTTAAAGCGAATGCACTTGCCCCCGGAAGAGGCGATCAGCACTTCGCTCGTACCCGTGCTCAAACGGGCTTCCAACAAACGGTCTCCTTCGCGCACCGTAATCGCATTGATGCCGTTGGCCCTCGGTCGGCTATAGGCCTCGAGGGTGGTTTTCTTAATAATCCCCTCCCGGGTGCACAGCGTGATAAAGTGGGAGTTGATATACGCATCGTCCTTGAGCGTATCGACATTGATCAACGCTCGGATTTTGTCATCGTTCGGCAGTGCGATCAGGTTTTGAATCGCCCTACCCTTGCTCGCCTTGCTGCCCTCTGGAATTTCATACACTTTGAGCCAGAAGCAACGACCCAGTTCGGTAAAGAACAGCAAATAGTTGTGATTGCTCGCAGTAAACAACTGTTCGATAAAATCCTCGTCTCGGGTGGTGGCCCCTTTCTGCCCTACCCCGCCCCGGTTCTGAACCTTGTACTCGCTGAGCGAGGTGCGTTTTACATAACCCGCATGCGAGAGCGTGATAACGACCTGTTCGTCGGGAATCATGTCTTCCATGCTCAGATCGCCCCCGGCATAGTCGATTTCGGTGCGCCGCTCGTCTCCAAACTGCTCTTTGACCTGGAGCATTTCGTCGCGCAAGATCTTCATCCTCAATACAGAATCGGCCAATACTTCCTTGTAGTGGGCGATTTTCTGCATCAATTCGTCGAACTCTTCCTTGATCTTGTCGCGTTCGAGACCGGTGAGACGCTGCAAGCGCAATTCGAGGATGGCCCGCGCTTGCACTTCAGACAGCCCGAACTCGGTCATCAATCCTTCTCGAGCTACGTCAGGCGTGGCCGAAGCGCGAATCAGCGAAATGACGGCGTCGAGATGATCGAGCGCTATGAGCAAGCCTTCGAGAATATGCGCGCGCTTTTCGGCTTGGTCGAGTTCGTACTGCGTCTTGCGGAGCAAAACCTCGTGGCGATGGTCGACATAATGCCGAATCATATCCTTGAGCGCCAGCGTCATAGGTCGCCCTCCTACCAGGGCGATGTTGTTGACGCTAAAGGAGTTCTGAAGTTGGGTGTACTTGTAGAGCGTATTGAGGACGATGTTGGGAATCGCGTCTCGTTTGAGGTAATACACAATGCGCATTCCCTTGCGGTCCGACTCGTCTTTGATGTCGGCAATGCCCTCAATCTTCTTGTCGTTGACCAGGTCAGCGGTCTTTTTGATCATTTCCGCCTTGTTGACCTGATAGGGGATTTCTGTCACCACAATACAGTCACGACCGTGCACTTCTTCAAAGTTGGCCTTGGCCCGAAGCACAATCCGTCCGCGTCCTGTAATAAAAGCGTCGCGCACCCCTTCATAACCATAAATAATGCCCCCGGTGGGGAAATCGGGCGCCTTGACATACTGCATCAACTCCTCGACCTCGATGTCGGGATTGTCGATATACGCCGCAATACCATCGATGACCTCGCTCAAATTGTGGGGAGGCATATTGGTCGCCATACCCACAGCGATGCCCGAGGACCCGTTGACGAGCAAATTCGGAATCCGAGAAGGCAGCACGGTCGGCTCTTCGAGCGAATCGTCGAAATTGAGTTGGAAATTGACCGTGTTCTTATCGATATCGGCCAGCATTTCTTCGGCCACTTTCCGAAGTCGCGCTTCGGTGTATCGCATGGCGGCCGGGCTGTCGCCGTCTACCGAACCAAAGTTGCCCTGTCCATCGACGAGGGGATAGCGGAGCGACCAGTCCTGGGCCATCCGGACCATGGTGTCGTAGACCGAAGAGTCGCCGTGGGGGTGATACTTACCCAATACTTCTCCGACGATCCTGGCCGACTTTTTATAGGGTCGGTTGCTCATCACACCGAGTTCGGACATGCCGAACAGCACCCTGCGGTGCACGGGCTTCAAACCGTCCCGCACGTCGGGCAAGGCTCGGGAAACAATGACCGACATCGAATAGTCGATGTAGGCGGTCTTCATTTCCTCCTCGATGTTGATGGGAATAATGCGTTCTCCTTCAGCCATAATGTCAGTCTGCGCGAATTACGAGTTCTCCTGTGCCTCAGAACCCCGAATCAACCCTTTGTACAAACGGGACGATTCCGGTCGATGTACAAAAGGCTTGCTCGGGAAACGGCCTGAGGACCCGATCCCAAGGGTTCCAGTCCTACGTCGGCTCCGATTGAGGCGTTCTGCAAAAATACACCCTTCGCCCCCTGTTTTAACCCAAGGCTAGAGTTGGCTCTGGGCAATTATGCACAGTTCGGTGTGCATAAGCAAAACGCGCCCGAACCGACACCCTGACATTCGCTTCGTGTACATTTGAGACCGAACCGCTTTGGCACTACATTCGTTATAGACCCCATGTGCGGGCGTTGCATCGCCCGGTGAGGCAATAAGATTAGAGACCCCCCGACCCGTTATTCCATGGACGAAAATTTTTCCCCCCGCGTTAAAGATGTCATCAGCTACAGCAAGGAAGAAGCGCTGCGGCTGGGTCAAGAGTACATCGGCACCGAACACCTGATGCTCGGGCTGATTCGCGAAGGCGAAGGCAGCGCGGTGCACATCCTCAAGGACCTCGAGGTCGATTTGCGGAGCTTTCGATCGAAAATCGAGAACATCTCTCCCCCCAACCCCTCGGGTTCGGCCAGCGCCAAAAAGAACCTTCCCCTGACCAAGCAAGCGGAGAAAGCGCTGAAAACCACGTTTTTAGAGGCTAAGATTTTTCAAAGCAGCGTGATTCGCACCGCGCATTTGTTGCTGTGCATTTTGCGCAACGAAGACGATCCAGTTTCCCGCATTCTCAAGAACTATCAGGTGGACTATGAACGCGTAAAGCGCGAATATGTCAACCGTTATGCCGACGGAACGGGTTCGGTTCCGGGCATTCGCAGCGAAAATCCCTTTGAAGAAGAAGAGGATTTTGAAAAGCGCGAAGCGGGGTCGTTCGGAGCCCGCCCCAAGGCCGAGGGCAAGACCAAGACGCCTGTACTCGACAATTTTGGGCGGGATTTGACCCGGTTGGCTGAGGAAAACAAGCTAGATCCGGTCGTGGGACGCGAAAAGGAAATCGAGCGGGTTAGCCAAATTTTATCGCGCCGAAAAAAGAACAATCCGCTGTTGATCGGCGAGCCCGGCGTCGGCAAGAGCGCAATCGCCGAAGGTCTGGCGCTGCGCATCGTCAAGCGCAAGGTGAGCCGGGTGCTGTTCGACAAACGCGTCGTTACCCTCGACTTGGCCTCGCTCGTGGCGGGAACCAAGTATCGAGGTCAGTTTGAAGAGCGCATGAAGGCGCTGATGAACGAACTCGAAAAGAACGACGACATCATTTTGTTTATCGACGAGCTGCACACCATTGTCGGCGCCGGAGGGGCCACGGGTTCGCTCGACGCGAGCAATATGTTTAAACCAGCGCTGGCCCGGGGCGAAATTCAGTGCATTGGCGCAACGACCCTCGACGAGTATCGGCAGTATATCGAGAAAGACGGGGCGCTCGAACGCCGTTTTCAAAAAGTGATGGTGGAACCGACCACGGTCGAGGAAACCATCCAGATTCTCCATAACATCAAGGAGCGGTACGAAGAGCACCACAACGTGCTCTATACCCCCGAGGCCATCGACGCCTGTGTAAAATTGACCGATCGCTATATTACCGATCGCTATTTGCCCGACAAAGCCATCGACGCACTGGACGAGGCCGGTTCTCGGGTGCACATCACCCGCATCAAGGTTCCTGAAAATGTGATCGAACTCGAGAAAAAACTCGAAAAAGTTCGGGAAGACAAGGTGCAGGTGGTCAAAAAGCAGAAGTACGAAGAAGCCGCCAAGCTTCGGGACGACGAGAAAAAGCTCGAAGCCGAACTGGCTGCAGCCCAGCAAGAATGGGAGGCCGAGGTGCGCAAAAACAAGGAGATTGTCTCCGAAGACAATGTCGCAGAGGTGGTGGCCATGATGACCGGTATTCCGGTGCAGCGGGTGGCTCAGGCCGAAGGGAACAAACTGAGCAAAATGGCCGACGAGCTGAAAAGCCGCATCATCGGTCAGGACGAGGCGGTGGACAAAATCGTCAAGTCGATTCAGCGCAACCGAGCGGGACTCAAAGACCCCGGAAAGCCCATTGGTTCATTTATCTTCCTCGGTCCGACGGGCGTGGGCAAAACCCAGTTGGCCAAGGAATTGTCTCGTTTGCTCTTCGATAGCGACGACGCCTTGATTCGCATCGATATGAGCGAATACATGGAGAAGTTTGCCGTTTCTCGGCTGGTCGGGGCGCCTCCCGGTTATGTGGGCTATGAAGAAGGCGGGCAACTGACCGAAAAAGTGCGGCGCAAGCCCTATTCGGTGGTCCTGCTCGACGAAATTGAAAAAGCCCACCCCGATGTGTTCAATCTGCTCCTCCAAGCCTTGGACGACGGGCATATGACCGACAGCCTGGGCCGCAGGGTCGATTTCAAGAACACCATTATTATTATGACCTCGAACATCGGTTCGAGACAACTCAAGGACTTCGGAATCGGGGTGGGCTTTGGCACCCACGCCCGGACCGAACAGGTAGACGACCATGCCAAAGGCGTGATCGAGAGTGCATTGAAAAAGACCTTTGCCCCGGAATTCCTGAACCGCATCGACGATGTGGTGTTGTTTAACGGTTTGAAAAAGGAAGACATTCTGCGCATTATCGACCTCGAACTCGAAAAACTCTACCGACGGATTCGCTCGATGGGCTATCAGATCGAAATGAGCGAAGAAGCCCGTGTGTTTATTGCCGACAAGGGTTTTGATGAGAAATTCGGCGCCCGTCCCCTGACCCGTGCCATTCAGAAATTCGTCGAAGATCCACTGGCCGATGCGATTATTCACAGCAAGATCGGCGCAGGAGATTTGATCAAAATTGGAATGGATGCCGAAGCGAAAAATCTCTCGGTCGACATGATTCCAACCGAGACGACCGAGACAACGGCTGAATTGCCTCCCGCCAAGGAGGAATAATGGGATTGCCCGAAGAACAGGGCTGGTATTGGACCCCGGAGCGCGAAGGCCGTTCCGAGCTCCGGGAGTTCGGCAGTCGGTTTCTGGGCTATGCCATTTCCACAGACGACCCGAATTCGCTGAAAAACCGGGTCCAACAGCTCCGGGCAGAACACCCTCAGGCGACCCATGTTTGCTCGGCGAGTCGCATGGGGGCGCTGCACCCCGAATCGCGTTCGAGCGACGACGGAGAACCGGCGCATACCGCGGGGGATCCCATTTTGCAGGCCATTCGCTCTGCCGATTGCTACAACGTTTGGATTGGAGTGGTGCGCTACTACGGGGGAACCAAACTCGGCCGACCGGGATTGATTCAGGCCTATCGCCAATCTGCTGCACTGGCCTTAGCGGATTCTGGGCGCAAACGGGTCGAATTGATGCAAAATTTCGTCATTACACTGCCCTACGACGACGAACACTCCCTCTATCGCTTGGCTCAGCGAAAAGGGCTCAAGGTTCAATCGCGGGAATCCAATGGGCATCATCGGCTAATTTTGCGTGTGCCCTTGTTGCAAACCGATGCCATCCGAAGCGAATTGGCCCCGTTGTTGTTGAAATCGGGCTGGGATTTAACGCTGGAATTACTATGAAAAACACGCTGTGGATCGTCGGACTGGGACTAGGACTGGGTCTTGGTGCTCAAGAAATGCCCGTAGCCTGGACGTATGACCCCTATGGTCTGGAACAATGGCCCAGTGTGCGACACCCGCAGTTGGCCACCCCTTCGGAGGGTCTGTCGCTCGAAGCCTGTGCGGAAGCCTTGGCACAGGCCATTGATGCCAAAGCCGACTTGGGATGTGTCTTGACCGAGGTGCGGCGGAGCCCCATGGGTGAACACGCTTTATACGATCGATATTGGAAAGGTCTTCCCGTGTATCGAGGTGAGGTCAAGCTCAATCGGGATTTCCAAGGGCGGGTGTTTTCATGGTACACCCTTGATTTGCCCCACCGTCCAGCTTCGGACTTTACCCCTTTGACCCCTTCTCCTGCGCTTCCCCTTCCCGCGGCCGCGCCCTACCTCGATCGAAAGGTTTGGTTTCCGACCCGTCAAGGAATGGTCGAAGCGCGACAACGCAGGTCTCGGGACCGGGCGAGTCAGCACGTTGAGTGGATCGAAGATGCCTTGGGCAATGTGCTATTTGCCCGCGACTTGAACGCGTATCACGCCCTCCACCCCAACGACACTACGCTTCAACTCAAGGTGTTCAATCCCGATCCCCTCACCACGGCGGGCTTCACCTATGGAGGCGACCCCCAAGGGCTGTTGATCGACAACAACGACCAAGACATCGGCGCGCTCAACAACCAGCGACAAACCAAGTCGATCAAAGGCGAATACCGCAATGGGACCTTCCAATTGCGCAACAGCCGGATTGTGCTGCAGGATTTTGAAAATCCGGTGGCTCCGGTGGTGACGCGCACCAGCCCCATTTTTGATTTTACCCGGGCGCAATCGGGGTTTGAAGACTGCAATGCCTATTACCATCTGACGACCTATCAGAACCATATGCAATCGCTGGGCTTCAATTTGTGCGAAGACACCGTTTTTGTCGATCCCCATGGGTGGAACGGACAAGACCAAAGCTCGTTTAGCTATTTCCCGAGCGGAGGGGGCAATTTGAGCTTGGGCGAGGGGGGGGTAGACGATGCCGAAGACGCCGATGTTATCGTGCACGAATACGGGCACGCGATCAGCTATAGCGCGGCGCCCAATACGAACAACGGAACCGAGCGGAGGTGTTTGGACGAGGCCTTGGGCGATTATTTGGCCGCCTCGTACAGCCATTCGATCAATCCCTACGGATGGGATCGGGTATTTAGCTGGGATGGACACAACATCTATTGGGACGGTCGCATGGCCAGCTCCACCAAGTATTATCCAAATTTGAATTTCGGGGGCAACATCTACATCCACGCCGAGTTGTGGGCCGCGGCCATCATGGATATTTATTTTGAACTGGGTCGTTCGGTCGCCGATGCCACCTTGCTCCAGTCGCTCTATGCGTATTCGTCCAACATCGGTTTTCCGGAGGCGGCACTCGAATACCTCGAAGCCGATAGTCTGAGAACGGGTGGAGCGCATGCGCTGGCCATGTACGAGGTCTTTCACGATCGCGGCATCCTCGACATCCCCAACTTTTCTGCTTCAGAAGCGGGAACGCTCAACGCATCCATTCAGGTGTTCGGGACGCTTTCTTTTGCGCGAGGCGGCAGTGCTCGGGTGGTTTCAGAACAGGCCTTGGGCGCATGGTCGCTCGTCGATTTGAGCGGCCGGACTGTGGCCTCGGGACTGACCCGCGAATCCGAGTTGGAAGTGAGTGGGGCGAGCGTGGCCCCGGGGATGTATGTTTTGCAATTGTCCGGGAATCAAGGGACTTCAGCGATACGCTTAATTCGCCACTGATTTTCAAAAGGAAGACATTTTCACCCCTCAAACAACCGCACAAAATCCTCTGGGGCGCGCAGGGGTCGGCGGCTTTGGGCATCGACAAAGACCAATTCGACCCGGGCTTCGGCTAGCAAATCGCCAGCTTCGTTGAACAGCCGATGTTGAAAGGCCAATCTCGAGCCCGTGGGTGGGGCTACGATCGTTTCTATGCGAATGAGCGAATCGTATAAGGCTGGCTTTCGATATTCGATTTCGAGGGTGCGTACGGGCAGCATAATCCCGCGAGCCTCGAGCGCGGCATAAGGCATCCCCACGGCCCGCATGGCCTCTACCCGGCCCACTTCAAGGTAGAGCGGATAGGCTCCATAATAGGCGATTCCCATTTGATCGGTCTCTCCATAGCGAACCCGAACTTCGGTGGTATGCGTCATTGAATTTGGCGGCTTTTGAGTTTGACAGTTAGTTCGTTCCAATGTAAACACTAGGGGTTCGGGGGCTTAACACTCCCTTAACCGTAGCAAAAGAAAGTGTCATGTCAAGAGGCTTTCGAATTTTTTGATAACGAAATGATACACATTTTTGTCGCGGTCGGTCGCCCTGCCCCATTCCTGAAAGAGTCCCTGATACAGAGCTCGAAAGGGAACCCAAAGTGCGCAGAACGACCGTCTGGGAGCCGAAAAGCTCGTGTGGGTAGAATTTAATCGAACAGTTTTCAATGGAGCGGACTGCCAAGACGGTTTGGGAGGGGTGCCTCTCATTTATTAAGGACAACATCAATGAGCAAAGCTATAAGACTTGGTTTCTTCCCATAAAACCATTGAAGCTGCAAGATCAAGTGCTCAGCATCCAGGTGCCGAGCAAGTTTTTCTACGAATGGCTCGAAGAGCACTACATCCGCTTGCTCAAGGCGGCGGTGGGTCGGGAATTGGGACCCGAAGCGAAGCTGGTGTACAGCATCGTGATGGAGAATACCTACGACAATCAAGAACCGAGTTCGATTAAAATCCCGAGCAGCCAGCGCCCACCCATCGTCAATCCGAAGGTGTCGATGCCGATCGAAATTGGCGGTAGCAATGGACTGCGCAATCCTTTTATCATTCCGGGGCTCCGCAAAGTCAACGTAGAATCGCAGCTCAATCCCAACTACACCTTCGACAACTTTATCGAAGGCGATTGCAATCGGTTGGCTCGGAGCGCAGGTTTTGCCGTAGCGGGCAAACCGGGGGGCACTTCGTTCAACCCCTTGCTGATTTATGGAGGGGTCGGACTGGGCAAGACGCATTTGGCCCACGCCATTGGCATCGAGGTCAAAGACCGCTATCCGGACAAGACGGTGCTGTACGTCAGCGCCGAAAAATTCACGTCGCAGTTTATCGAGTCGATTCGAAACAACACCAAGAACGACTTTGTCCACTTCTACCAACTCATCGATGTGCTCATTATCGACGATGTGCATTCGTTTGCGGGCAAAGAGAAAACGCAGGACGTCTTTTTTGAGATCTTCAACCACCTTCATCAAAACAACAAGCAAATCATTTTGACTTCCGACCGGGCCCCGGTCGATCTACAAGGTATGGAGCAGCGCTTGTTGTCGCGCTTCAAATGGGGATTGAGCGCCGATTTGCAGTTTCCCGATCTCGAAACCCGCATTGCGATTATTCACAAGAAGTTGTACAACGACGGGGTCGAAATGCCCGAGGAAGTCATCGAGTATTTGGCGTACAGCATCAACAGCCATGTGCGCGATATCGAAGGGGCGTTGATTTCGCTTCTCGCCCAGAGTTCGCTCAACAAGAAGAAGATCACCGTCGATTTGGCGCGGCAAATGATCAACAAGTTCGTCAAGAACACCACCCGGGAAATCTCGATCGACTACATCCAAAAAGTGGTGTGCGACTATTTCGACATGCCGGTGGAGCTGCTCAAGAGCAAAACCCGCAAACGCGAAATTGTCCAAGCGCGGCAGCTCACCATGTATTTTGCCAAACAACTGACCAAGAGTTCTTTGGCCAGTATTGGCGCCCAATGTGGCAACAAAGACCACGCGACGGTTCTGCATGCCTGCCGTACGGTGAGCAATTTGGCCGAGACCGATAAGCGCTTTAGGGTGTATGTAGAGGAATTGCGCAAAAAGCTCACCCTGAACTGAGTTCGAGCAGATCGTGCCTCAAAATCCCCACGACAAAAAGAGCAAGAAACACTCCAGCGATTCGGAGTTGGGGGGGTATGTGTATTCGACGGGTTCGCTGAGTGCCCTGCAGCAAGCGCTGGCAGGGGCGGGGTTCAAAGCGGAAGACGAGACCCCCACGCAACCGATGGCTTCCTCCTCTTCGGTCAAAGCGACGCTGGAGGTGCGTTTGGAGCGCAAGTCCCGCGCGGGCAAAGCGGCCGTATTGATCTCAGGACACCCCGGAACCGATGCCGAAATCGCGGAACTGGCCCAATGGCTCAAGGTTCAGATGGGTTCAGGCGGTTCGGTCAACGAAGGCGTGATTTTGATTCAAGGCGATCGCCGGGACAAAATCATGGAGTTGCTTCAAACCCGCGGGTTCCGCTGTAAGCGGGTGGGGGGGTAAAACCCGATTACTTGGCGCCTTTTTTGCGCGATTTCGGCTTTTTGTACATCCCCAAGGCCCGGTCGTACAATTCGAGGTATTGTGGCAGAATCCGCTCGATCTCAAATTCCTTGGCCTTTTCAAACGCCTGCATCCGAAACCGTTGAAACCGTTTTTCGTCCTTGAGGAGCGCAATACCCTTGCGCGCCAGGGTTTCGACATCGCCCACATCGGCGGTAAATCCCGTCACCCCATCGATGTTGACCTCGGGCAAGCCCCCCGCATTGCTGCTCAACACCGGAACTTTGGCCGCCATCGCTTCTAAGGCAGCCAATCCAAAACTCTCGCTTTCTGAGGGGAGCAAAAACAGATCGGACATACAAAGCACCCGATGTACTTCTGTGGTCTTGCCCAAAAAGATGAGTTGATCAAAAATGCCGAGTTCTTTGGCCTGCTCTTCGGCCCGTTCGCGCTCTGGACCATCGCCAATCAGCACCAATCGGGAAGGGATTTCGGCGTGTATGAGGGCAAAAATGGAGACCACGTCCTTGACCCGTTTCACTTTCCGAAAGTTCGAAACGTGGGTCAAGATCCGCCCCCCTTCCGGAGCCAATTGCGCTTTCTTGCAGTTGACTTCTCCTTCGTAGAGCGAAACATCGATAAAGTTGGGTACCACCAAAATATCCTTGCGCACCGGGAAAAACCGGAGCGTATCCATCTTCAAACTGTTCGAAACACAGGTGACGATATCGGAATGGTTGATCGAAAAGGTGACAGCGGGTTTATACGAGGGGTTTTTGCCGACTAAGGTGATATCGGTGCCGTGCAGGGTCGTAATGACCGGTATGTCTACGCCCTTCTCTTTTAAAATCTGCTTCGCCATATAGGCCGCATAGGCATGCGGAATGGCGTAGTGCACATGGAGCAATTCCAATCCCTCGTTGAGCACTGTATCGACCATTTTGCTCGACAAGGCCAATTCGTAGGGTTGATACTGAAACAGCGGATAGTCGTGCACATTGACCTCGTGGTAGTAAATGTTCTCGACGAGGATGTCCAATCGGACGGGTTGGCTGTAGGTGATAAAATGCACCTTATGCCCCATTTGGGCGAGGTGCTTACCCAATTCGGTGGCCACAACTCCGCTTCCGCCGAACGTGGGATAGCACACAATGCCAATTTTCATAGGGAGAGGGGTCGAATTCTGTGCAAGGGTAACGGCAGAAATGGGGGCTTTTGTTCAGGATGCGGCTCGAATCAGCTCGGTCGAACCGCTGGGTCGTTGAGATCTACCGGGACTTTCCGCCCTTGTATTTCGTTTTTTGGGCCACCTTTCCGTTTTCGTCATATTCGATCCAGGTTCCTTCTTCCAAATCGTTGACGAATTGTCCAGATCGGCGCAGCCTTCCACTTTCGTCGAACTCTTCAAAGGTACCGCTGCGCTTGCCAGCCCGGTACTTCTGACGGCTTTTGACGAGTTCGTTGGGATGGTAATACACCACATCGCCTTCAATGACCCCGTCGATATAAGCGTAGTCGGTCGCCTTTTTGCCATCGGCATAGAACCAGGTATATACTCCATTTTTTTGCCCTTGTCGGTATTCGCCCCGCTCGGTCGGCTGATTCGAGGCAGAATACAGCTCGAACGCACCGTGAAGCTGCCCGTCTTTATAATTCATCAAAGACTTTAAGTTACCACCGTTATAATACACATATTGAGAACCATGAAGGGTGTCGTTTTTAAACTGAGAACGCGCGGTAACCCGTCCTTGGGGGTCGATGTCCCACACATTGCCTTGTTTGCGACCCCCAGCGTAGTGTGCAATTTGCCGAAGCATTCCGTTGGGATGGTGCAATATCCAGGTTCCCTGCGGCAAGCCCGCTGCGTTGACGGGTTGCTCGTCTTGGGGAATTTCTTGTCCCCTAAGCCCGAACGAGGTCAAAGCAAGCGCGCAGATCAAACCCAAATCACGGATTTTCAGTCTGTATGGCATCATAGATCACGGTTTGAATTTCGGTCCTCAAATTAGAACGCAACAACCCATTGTTGGCGGCATCGGGGTGGACACGGTTCGATAAAAACACATATACCAACTGGTGTTCCGGATCGGCCCACACCATGGTACCGGTAAATCCTGTATGTCCAAAACTGTTGGGGCTGGTGCATCCGCAGGTGGGGCCACTCCCGCTCAATTGCGGCTTGTCGAAGCCCAACCCCCTGCGGTTGCCTTGGGCACAAAAAGCACAGCGCGTAAACTCGGCGATGGTTTCGGGTTGTAGATAGCGGTGTCCGCCATAGGTGCCCGATTGAATCAGCATTTGCATCAACCGCGCCAAATCGAGGGCATTGGAAAACAACCCAGCGTGCCCGGCCACGCCCCCCATCAAGGCTGCCCCGGGATCGTGCACATAACCGTGAACCAATCGCTTGCGGAACAAGAGATCGTATTCGGTGGGGGCCATCTGTTCGCGGGGATAGCGTTCGAGGGGATGATAAAGCAAGCGATCCAGCCCCATGGGCCGATAGTATTGGTTTTCGACCAAGACATCGAGGGGTTCTCCCATTTCCCGTTCCAGGATGCGCTGGATAAAATAATACCCCAAATCGCTGTATTTATAGCCCTGGGCCGGACTGAGCGGGGCGCGCACCACTTCTTGGAAAATGCGGTCCGCAAATTCGGTTTGCAAGAAGAGCGAATCGCATACCTCTCGCTCGAAGCCCTCTTCGCATCGCTTTCGGTAGAGTTCGGGATTGGGCGAGCCGTGTTCGAAGGTCAGCGGCCACAGCGGAATCCAAGCTGGTAGACCCGCCTGATGCGCCAATACATCGCGCAATACCAGCCCCGACTTATCGGTCCCCCTCAATTCGGGCAACAGCGCACCCAAGCTGTCGTCGAGCCGGACTTTGCCCTTTTCGACCGCATGCATTAACCCGAGCGTAGAGGCCGCCACTTTCGTAATCGAGGCCAAATCGTATAAATGATCGAGCGATACGGAATCGGATCCCTCCTTATGAAGCGTTCCAAACGCCTTGTGGTACACCACTTTGCCCCTTCTGGCTACCAAAACCTGGGCACCGGGAATATCACCGCGACCGATGGACGCCTCCACCATACCGTCGATGGCGCTGAGCTCGACGGAATCCATGCCCACCGACTCGGCCGAACCCCATCCCAGAACCGACCCCAGTTCGGTGCGCTCTCCCGACCCCTGCGGGAAGTGTTGAGCGGCATCGACGGGCAAGCGCCCACCCAGCGAAGTACCGTCAAAGAGCACCTCGGCGGCGGCGCGTTCAAACGCGGGATGATTTTGATGGGCCAAGACGACCCCATCGGCTTCGTCGAGCCCCCCGCAGAACTTTAACCCATAGGGATTGCCAAAAAACACCAGCATTGTACCCTTTTTGCGGCTGAGCCTTTGCACCGTTTCGGCTTCTTCGGGTTTGATTTTGTACGACTTCCAAGGATTGCCCCCGGCCGTATACACGGCGAGAATCAGCCGGTCATAGTGCCGCACCGTGTCGATTAAGGACTCGACTTGGTTGGGGTCGAAGACGAACACCGATGCCGTTTGTCTGAGGCGGATCGATTCCGCAAACGCGGTCCCTGGCTCTTTGCCGACCACCACAATCGCTGTGTTCCCGTAGGGAGGTCGAAAAGGAATGCGTTCCCCTCGATTGCGGAGCACCACCACCGAACGCTGTGCGGCCGATTCGATCCAACGCCGATCCGAAGGGGCATTGAGGGCGTCTGTTCCATTTGGGAGGGTCCCTTTGCGGGCCATTTGGGTCCGCGACCAGTATTTGGCCGAAAGAATGCGGTGCACGCTCCGCGCCAAACGGGCCGAATCGATCCAGCCCGAGTCGAGGGCCTGATGCAGTGCGCGCATTCCGGCTTCGGGATCTCGGGGACAGAGTAAGACATCACTTCCCGCCAAAAAGGCGGCTCGTTCCAAATCGCCTGGCTCGGTATATCCGTCGGCCCCCTGCATATTCAAGGCATCGGTCACAATCAACCCCTCGTAGCCCCATTGCTCGCGCAACAGCCCTTGAACCATGATATTGGACAGAGATGCAGGCGTGCCGCTGGTGTCGAGGGCCGGGACCGATAGATGACCCACCATCATCGAGGCCATGCCGGATCCAACCCCAGCTTTGAAGGGCACCAACTCGATTCGATTGAGCCGATCGACCGAATGCTCGAGCCGGGGCAGGGTTTTATGGGAATCGTCTCGCGTATCCCCATGACCGGGAAAGTGTTTGCCACAGGCCATTACACCCTCGCTTTGCATGCCCAGCGAAAAGGCCAGCGCTGCCCGACGTACTTTTTCGGGATCTTGCCCATAGCTGCGGGCGTTGATAATCGGGTTGTCGGGGTTGGTATTGACATCCAAAACCGGTGCAAAATTCCAGTGAATGCCGAGGCTTCGGCACTGGGCCCCGATGCGCCGTCCGTGTTCGAAGTGAAAGGTGCTATCGTCTACGCTCCCCAACGTAAGCGCCCAGGGAAACCGCAAGGTGCTGTCGAGCCGCATCGCCGGCCCCCACTCTCCATCGATGGAGACCAACAAAGGCACGGCCGCGCGGTTTTGCAAGTCCCGAGTGAGGTTGGCCTGACGCCCTGGGCCCCCTTGAAAGAAAATGACCCCGCCTACTCCCCTGCGTTCGACCCATTCCATCAACTCGGCCCGATGGTCTTCTCCGCGGTTGGAATACGCACTGATCACAAAGAGTTGGGCAATGCGCGCACTGTCGTCGAGGGTGGTCAACACGCTATCGGCCCACCGCTGTGTCACGGGATCGTTCTTCCACGGCTGTGCATAGGCCCCAACCGCCCCCAGCACTACCGCCAGAAGGGTTCCCATTCCGCGATTCAACACCTCGGATGACGACTGAGGTTGATCAACTTCAAAACCGATAAAATATCTTCTTGAAAGCGCTCTTGGGCCAAGGCTTTTACGAAATAGGCGGTCGGGTGATAGCGAAATGCTTCGGCAAGGTCCTCTTCTTCGTCGGAGGTTGAAAAGACGACCAACGGGATCCCGTCCAACTCGGGATTTTGACGAATGCGCCGGAGCAATTCCAAACCACCCATTTTGGGCATGTTTAAATCCATGATGACCGCCAAGGGGCCGGAGCGCCGAAATTCGACCGACTCCAGTTTCGACAGGGCTTCGGAGCCGTTGCGGGCAAATTCCAAGGCATTGAGGACGTTGTTGCGGCGAAACACGCGTTCCATGTTCAGGATGTCGATTTCGTCGTCTTCCACCACCAGAATTCGCGGTAATTTGAGCATAGATAGTACGTATGGCGGGTTAAGAGATCAATTCGCTTGTTCGACAAGGGGCCAGGTAAACCGAAACAGACTTCCCCATCCAGGTTGAGACTCCAGCAAAACGCGCCCTCCCTTTTCTTCGACCACCTTGCGCACCAAGGCAAGACCGATTCCGGAGCCTTCCGGGGCGGTTCCCTTTGAATCTTCTCGGGGAATGGTTTGGAAAATTTCGAATACTTTGTCGTGAAAGCGCTCCTCGATTCCAGGGCCGTTGTCTTGAATGCAAAATAAGGCAAACCGAGGGTCGGCATCCAAATGGGCTTCGAGTTGTACCCACCCCCCTTCGGTCTTGTCGTGGTATTTGACGGCGTTGTTGATGAGATTCGAAAAAACTTGGATAAAAGGGGTTTCTTCGACGGTCAATTCGGGCCAATTGCCCGAGACCCGCAGTTCGAGGTGATCGGGCCAGTTGGACAACTGCAAGGCCGCATCGAGCAAGGCGCGCGAAGCCGTTTTGCGCACTTCGTATTTTTTGCGTCCGATTCGGGAATACGACAAAATACCGTCGATGAGCCGCTCCATTTGCTCTCCCCTTCTGCGCATTTCGCGGAATTTTTCCTGAACCGCCGGCGCCATTTCGCTCAATTCGTCCTCAATAAACAAAGTCAAATTGAAAATGGCCCTCAAGGGCGATTTCAAATCGTGGCTGACCAAATAGGCAAACCGATCCAATTCCTTGTTTCTGCGCTCAATACTCCCCAAATACTCGCGGAGCTTGGCCTGCTGATTGGTCCATTCTGTAATGTCCCGACTCACACCCCGGATGCTGCGCACCGCGCCCCTCTTGTCGATGTGCGGCGCCATGGTCGTTTCGACCACGATCCCTGAGGCCTTGGGGCCGAGAAGTTTGTGTTCGAATTTAAACTCTCTGCGGAGTACCGGTACTTGTTCAACGCCAGAAAACAACACGGTTCGATCGTCAGGTGACAATGCATGGACAAAGGTCTCCCAAACCGGGGTTTCCAAATCGGGCAACCCCATTAGGGTTTTCATTTGATGCGAACATAGAAAATGCCCGGTGTCGAGCTCCCATTCCCACGACCCCAATCGCGCCATTTCTTGGGCCCGATCGAGCTGTTCCCGAGAGGCCCGGAGCGCCGCTTCCGAACGCACCATTTCGGTGACATCGCGGAGGTAGACCACCACCCCTACCGATTGACCCTCTCGCACAATCGGGTTGAGCGACAAATCGAAATAGCGCCGTTCGTTTCCATACCAGCGGTTCATCCGCTCTTGCACGGATTGACCTGAAAAGGCCGTTTGAAACAATCCATTCCAAAACAGCTGCTCGGTTTCGGGCATTCGGTCGGTGAGCGACACCCCGGGTTGGAGCGGATGCGAATACAACTGCCCGAAATCGTGCTTGGCTTTGTGGTTGATCAGTTCGACGAGGCCTTTTCGATCGACCGACCAAATCATATCGTCGATGCTGTCAAATACGGCACTGAGCCGAGCCTCAGAGATTTGAATGCGCTCCTGAATATGCCGTTCGTGGGTGATGTCGGATAAGAGCACGATAAACCCTTGAAAAACCCCGCGTTCGTTGTGCAAGGGGTCCATATTGATCGACATCCACCAGGGGGAGCCATCGCTCTTGCGACTTTGGAGCGAACCTTTGTGAGAGGCACCTTGTTCGAGGGCGGTTTTCACGGAAGCCAAATCGGAGGCATCACCGCAGTCGGATTCGAAAAAATCGATCAAAGGCCAATCGCCAATGTGGAGCAAATCATAACCACTGAGCCGACTGAGCGACTCGTTGACCCATTCGATCCGCCCCGCGGCATCGGTAATAATGACGCCATTGGCGGTCCGTTCGGCCACCAACGACAGCCGGCGAATGCTGCGTTCTGCGGCCACTTGTTCGGTCACATCGCCAATGGAACCCGCCAAACCGTAGATCTCTCCCTGGGGATCGATCAAAAACCGAGCGCGGAATTCGATCCATCGCAGGCTATTCGATGCCGATCGATAGCGCACCCGGCCTTGAAAGCGTTCGCTTCGGCGTTCGCGGACGGAGCGTCGAAACAACTCGACAACGCGCACTCGATCCGATTCGTCGATGTACTCGAGGGCTCGGTGACCGAGCGACTGGTTGACCGGATAGCCCGTAATGCGGGTCCAAGCCGCGTTGAGGTAGACCCAACGACCGAGTAAATCGGTCTGAAACACCACTTCGCTCACATTGTCGACTACCCCTTGAAGCTCATCTCGGGCCCTGCGGGCTTCTTCTTGGCTTTGTTTGGCCTGGAGCGTGAGTTGGCGGTTGACGACAAACAGCTCCCTGAGGCTTTGTTCGAGAACCGCTTCGCTCTGGCTCAAATCGCGATCAAAGTCTCTATAGGCCTGATCGATGGCCTCGAGAAACGCTTGCAGCCCTGGTTCCACCAAGACCGCATTGGGAAGGTGTTTTTCCATCTGCCGCTTGAGCAGGCGGTGGAATTGGGGTGTTTCAGAGATCATCGCTCGCGAAAGGTCGTTATGGTCATGGTTTGATTGTGCACGTCGCAAGCGAGTCCCTTTCGAAAGGGCGCTATTTCGCCGTACGAATAAAAGCCCGAAACCGCAGGGCTCTGCACCACCGATTCCACCCATTCAAGTTCTTCTTCTACCATTTGCTTGAGCACCAATTTGCGCCCTACACAACTGACCAATAGCGCCCATTCTGGGGTTTCTTCCAAGGCTTCTACCGCGGTTTGCGCCGCCGCTTCGGCCCCGCGCAACAGTCGATCCACGCTGGCATTCATCAATTTGGCATACGACCCTTGGGGGATATCGCCCGCGAAAATGAGGCTCCTCTGGGTTTCGTCTATGCCCAGAATGGTGCGCACCACCGGACGATCTTCGGCATTGATGCGGATGCTGAGCGGAAACAGCAATCCGGAGGCCGGCAAATCGGCGCTGCGTTCGCCCAAATAGCTTTTGTAGAGGTCGAGTGCCGGCTGACCGTCGATTTCGTAGAGCACATTTCCCCGAGAGCGGGTCACCAACCGCTCGATGCCAAAAGCACTCCAACCGCCCATCGACCCAAACCCGATCTCCCACACTGGCTTGTACAGTCCAATGCCGCAAATCACGTCCGATTGGGCGCTTCCCAACGCGTTGTAGACCCAGGTTTCTCGAAATCGGTCTCCGTCTCCAGCCAGCCCCCCAGTGATCGATACCCGATGGCCTAAAACCATCGTCAGCCCTTGTACCAAGGCGGTTCCATTGACATTAAGCCCGTCACTTAAAACGATGAGGTGTTCGAGCTCTGGGGTATTCAACTGAGCCGCTAGCGCTTTGCCGGCCACTTCGGACCCATCGGGCTCGAGTTGGACCCAGTGAGCGCGCACCTCGCCCTTTTCGAATCGCAGAAACTGGACCACACTGCCGGTTTCGCGCAAAGAGCGCCCATCGATGCTTCCCGCGGTGCTACAACCGGTCAACAATACGCCGGGAAACTGCGCCTGAAGTCGACGGGCTACAACATCGGCGTCTTCGCGAGACTCGTTCGAAAAAACCAATATCCAATCGGGATTAAAACCCGGATCGGAAATTGTTTCGGTCGGAAATTGAAGCCATTGGGTTACTGTTTTCATCGGTTTGCGCTTTGTGCCGAGCCGAGGTCGGAGCCCGGTTCGGCTTTGATTAAATTTGTCCCCATGGAAGCCCCGCGACTGCCCTCGTTGTTCAAAAACCGCAGGGCGAAATCCTTCGAGTTCCAACCTCGATACTACAGCGAAAGGAAAGAAAGATTGGAGAATCTTCAAAAGCAGTATGCCGAAGAGCAATCCAACACTTTGTTCCGCCCTGATTTTCGGGCCGATTCTCGTTTCAGTCGAGGAGCGCAGCGCAGGGGTCAAATTCGATTGCTGATCGCGGTCGCTTTGGCGCTGCTGATCTATGGGCTGATGCGCTCTACGACCGTATGAGCGATTCCATTATTCGGGTATTGCCCGAACACCTCGCGAACCAAATTGCGGCGGGAGAAGTGGTTCAAAGACCCGCTTCGGTCGTTAAGGAATTGCTCGAAAACGCCGTAGACGCCGGCGCCCACAACATCGATTTGATCGTGGAAGATGCGGGACGAACCCTTGTCCACGTCATCGACGATGGAAACGGCATGAGTGCCGAAGACCTCGAACGGGCCTTTGAGCGTCATGCCACGTCCAAACTCAATCGGGCCGAAGATCTGTTTGCCCTGCACACCATGGGGTTTCGGGGCGAGGCCTTGGCTTCGATTGCCGCGGTGGCTATGGTCGAAGCCCAGACCCGGCGGAGTCAGGACGAAGTTGGGCACCGTCTGCGGATCGAGGGGGGAGCCTTGGTCGAAAAGGGCCTCTGCGCGGCCCCCGAGGGGACCGGCATTGCCGTGCGCAACCTCTTTTTCAATATTCCAGCCCGACGGAATTTTCTCAAGTCGGATTCGGTCGAGCTGCGCCACATCAGCGACGAGTTTGTGCGCATTGCACTGGCGCACCCCGAGCGGGCGTTTCGATTTCACCACAACCGGTTGTTGATGCACGCCCTCGATCCACTCGGGAGCCGCCCCCGAATTGCCCAATTGTTTGGGGCGGCCCGCAACGAACAACTCGTTCCGGTCGAAGAGCGCACCGATTGGATTTCGGTCTCCGGGTTTGTCGGCAAGCCGGCTACGGCTCGGCGCAGTCGGGGGGAGCAATTCTTGTTTGTCAACCGACGCTTCGTGAAAAGCCCTTTGATTCACAGCGCCGTGGCTACGGCCTTTGAGGGGTTGATCGCCGAGGGCATGCACCCCGCGTATTTTCTCTATCTCGACATTGATCCTGCGCGGATTGACGTCAATATTCACCCGACCAAGACCGAGATTCAGTTCGAAGATGAAAAGTCGCTTCACCGCTTGGTGCGGGTCTCGATCCGTCACGCGTTGGGTCGGCACAATATTGCCCCCTCCCTCGACTTCGAGCTCGATGCCAACACCTTTATTCCTCGACCGGGATCGAGCCTGCCTCCTCCCCCTTCGATTCGCATCAATCCCGATTTCAATCCCTTTGCTCCCGACAGCGCGCCTGCCCCGCCCCGTTCGGTGCATTATGCCACCGAGCCCGAGCCCGACTTTGTCACCGAGCGGCTTTGGAAAACGCGGCCCGATGATGCCCCCCTCCGCGGATTTCCGTTCGCCGATTTCGCGTTGATGGTGCGCGGGGCTCATTTGGTTTTCGTAGACCCCAAACGGGTCTTGTTCGAACAGACTTTGCGCGAAGAATCGTCTCGCTGGGCTGAAGGCAATGCCCTATCGCAACGACTGCTCTTTCCGCATTCCATGGGTTTTGACCCCATCGATTCCGCCCGACTCCTCGAGTGGTTGCCCGAGCTCAGTACGCTGGGATTCGATTTTGAGCCCGACGACCAAGGCATTTTGGTGCTTCAAGGCACCCCGCTGGGGGTCGCCGCCGAAGAGGCCGAATCCCTGTTGCACGAATGGTTGGATACCCCTCTAGACGGACCCGATTCCGAGCAGATTCGCTGGAAGCGCACCCTCGATTTGGCGCTGTGCAAAAGCGCCTCCCTGACATTTTCCGGTCGTGAGGCCGAACTCCAGGCCATGGGCACGGTTTTGGAGCAATGGAACTGGCCCGAACGAGATGCTTTGGGTCGACTACTGTGGTGGAGCCTAGAGCCGGGCGAAATCGCGCAAAAATTCGACGAATGAATCCTGGAACCCGCTGGAGTTTGTTGCCCGAAGTGATTAAGAACCTCTTGATCATCAATGGGTTGTTTTATCTCGCCACCCTCAGTCTTCAGATTTACGGAGTCGATTTGACCCGTATCCTTGGCTTGTATTTACCGGGTTCAGAGCTTTTTAAGCCCTACCAACTCGTTACGCATATGTTTATGCACGGGGGGCTGCTCCACCTGTTCCTCAATATGTTCTCGCTCTGGATGTTCGGCATGTCGATGGAGAACTATTGGGGCGCACGTCGCTTCTTGACCTATTATCTCGTAACGGGCTTGGGCGCGGCCCTGCTCCATCTGGGGGTGGGGTGGTTTGAGGCCTACCAATACCACCAACAACTGTTGTCGGTGGGTTTTGGGGCCGACGAGCTCGATGTCCTCGCCCGTACCGGTCAATACTACCCAAGCGCACTGAGTCAGCAATACGATCGCCTTCTGACCGACTATGCCAGCAAGTTTCGCTATCCGACCGTGGGTGCCTCGGGAGCCGTATTCGGCATTCTCTTGGCCTTCGGAATGACCTTTCCCGATCAGCGGATCTACCTCTATATGGCCATTCCGGTCAAGGCAAAGTATTTTGTGATCGGGTATGGTTTGCTTGAGTTGTGGAACGGGCTATCGATGAGCGGAAGCAATATTGCGCACTTTGCCCACTTGGGCGGGATGTTGTTTGGTTGGTTGTTGATTCGTTTTTGGCGCAGCCGAGGGTCGATACGTTAAACTGTTATGAGTCAACTGAGAGCAGAGCTGAGACAGTATTTTGACGAAGGTCCAGTGTCCAAACTAATGCTGACCCTGATCGGCGTTTTTGGACTGATCGCTCTGCTTCAAGTCCTGCAACTGTTGACCAAAGTCCCCTTTGCAGATGCTGTATTGCGCTATCTGGTGCTTCCCGCTCAGCCCGCTGCCCTGCTGTGGAAACCGTGGACCTTGTTGACCTACAACTTGGTGCACGAAGGTTTTTTGCACTTGTTATTCAACGTGCTCTATTTGTTCTTCGCCGGACGGTTGTTTGTCGATTTTGTTGGGGCCCAGCGGTTTATTCCCACCTTTCTCCTCGGAGGATTGGCGGGTGGGTTGTTTTACGTGCTCTGCTACAATCTCTTCCCCTATTTCGCCCCCGTGCTCGACCAAGCGACCAACCGTGGCGCTTCGGCTGGGGTGATGGCCATTTTGTTCGGGCTCACCGCCAAAGTTCCTGGCTTGAATGTTCGATTGTTCTTTGTGCTCGATGTCAAACTCTGGATGATCGCCCTACTGCTCCTGCTCCTCGATTTGGCTTATTTGCCCGAGGGCAATGCCGGGGGGCATTTGGCGCATTTGGGCGGTGCGGCTTTTGGATATCTCAGCGTAAACCAGCTCGATCAGGGACGCGATTGGACATCCTGGTTGTCGCGGTTGTGGGAACGCAGACCGACGGGACGAAAGATGCGGAGAAAGGGGCCTTTGAGTGTCGTAAAGGGCCCGGGCACCGCAGAAACCCTTCGGGCGCGCAAGCCGTCTCAACTCGATCAGGCGCAACTCGATGCCTTGCTGGACAAGATTTCTCGTTCGGGCTACGACAGCTTGAGTCCCGAGGAAAAAGAGCTGCTCTTTCGCATGAGCCAGAAATAAACCCATGTTCGAACCCCTCAGTTGGAGAGCTCGGTTAATGCTGATGCTCAATATTTTGGCCTGTTGTGGGTTGGTCATGGCACTGCTTTCGTCGGCCATCGACCCCCGGGACTATCGTCTATCTGTGGTCCACAGTCTGAGTTTCCCCTATGTGTATTTGCTCAATCTCTTGTTCTTCGGTTTTTGGCTCGCCAAACTGCGGTGGCCGCTGTTTTTATCGCTACTCTGTCTCGTTATTGGGTATTCCGATCTCACCTCGGTTTTGCGTTTTGCCCGTCCCAAACCTACGCTGATCGAAGGGCCTACGTATCGGTTGATGAACTATAACGTTCGCATGTTCAACCGCTTCAAATGGATCGATCGACCCGGGGTGGGCGAGGACATCAAGACCCTGATCGAGGGTTATGCACCCGACATTTTGTGTATCCAAGAATATCACGACAACAAAAACACCCCGCGCTTGGGCTACCGGACTTCTCACTTGCTCGAGCGGTCCGATGGAAAAACCGGCGAATTGGCCATTTTTAGTCGTTTTCCCGAAGTGCACCGAGGCCGCTTAACCTTGTCGGGACCTGAAGCCGATGAACTCCGGACCTTGATCTACTCCGATCTCGCGATCGATCAAGACACGGTGCGCGTTGTCAACGTCCACTTGGCGAGTTTGGCGTTGGGCTCGAAACAACGCGAATGGATGGAGGGCAACACTTCCGAGGACGAAAACCCGGAAACGGTCAAGCGAGGCTTGGTCTATGCCATAGGTCGTTTGATGCGCAGTGCCCAAGTTCGAGCGGGCGAAGTCGAAGTCTTGAGCGCATTTTTGGCCGACAGTCCCCATCCGATCTTGTTGTGCGGCGATCTCAACGACGTGCCTGTCTCTTTTGCCTTCGAAACCATTAAAGAAGCGGGGCTAAGCGATGCCTTCGAACAGGTAGGCAAGGGGTTTGGCGAAACCTTTGCCGGGTCTCCCACCCCATTGCGGATCGACGCGGTGTTCGGGCATCCCGAAATACGGTTCGACCGATACAGCGTGGTGCGGGCCAAACTCAGCGACCACTATCCGATGGTGGTGGACTTTGGGATGGTGCCGAAGTCGCTTCCCGATTCTGAACATCCTCCCGTTCGGAGCGAACCCGACGCAGGTCGAGCCGATTGAGCGGATCGGGGGCCAAACCCCTCCATTCTGGGGTAGTGCAGCGCACTACTTCGTCGTACCACAATGGCAAGACCGGAGCGCTTGCGAGCAAACGGGCTTCCATCGATCGAGCCCGTTCAATTCGGGGTTCTTCGTCTATTTCAGCCCGAAGCGCGACATAGTCGGAATCGAAAACGGGGTCGGTATAATGCGTATAGTTGGGACCCTTGGGACTGTGGTTCGGGCTGTAGAACAAGGCCAAATAGTTTTCGGATTCGGGATAGTCGGCAATCCAGGATCCTCGGAACATTCCGAATCGGGCATTCGCCATGCCTTCGCGCAACGCGGCACTGGGCATCACTTCGATTTCGAGCGGAATCCCGAGTCGCTGGGCCGAACTTTGGACAAACTCTGCGATGTCGAGGTACTCCGCTCCCGTATGCAATGCGATGGGGGGCAACCCAACACCCCCGGGGTAACCCGCCAAACGAAGCGCCTCTGCGGCCTTTTCAGGGTCGTATTCCCAGCCCGATCCCAAGGGTAGGCTGCCTTCGAGTACGTTCGGCAACATCCCCCCCCGGGCAGGAATGCCCACATTGCGGCGCAAATAACGCACCAGGGCTACTCGGTCGATCGACCACCCTAAGGCCTTGCGCATTTCGGGATTCGCGTAGGGCGTTCCCCGGAGGGCTTCGAGACCAAACCCCAGGTATTCGGTGTTGAGATAGGGGGCTTTGAGGAGCACCAGCCGGTCCCGGTAGTTTTCGCTCAATTGACCCGAGGCATCGAGCAACTCATCGGCATAGGAGGGATCGAGTCCCGAAATAAAATCGACCTCGCCTTGGAGCAAGGCCAGAAAAGACGATTTGCGATCGGGCAAAAAGCGAATGGCCACGGATTCCAAATAAGGCAACGACCTGCCTTGGGCATCGGTCTCGTAATAATCGGGATTCCTCCTCAGGACCATTTTTTCGTTCGGAATCCACCGTTTGAAGGCAAAGGGGCCCGTACCCACAGGCCGTCGTCCGAACTCGCTGCCCGACTCCGCTACAGCCCGCTCGGAAACCACCCCACAATAGGCGTTGGCGAGGGTCGATAAAAACGGCGGAAAAGGCTCGCTCAAACGAACAATCACCGAATCGGTCCCGATGGCCCACAGGCTGTCGATGGGGCGAACAATCCAGGCACCCGAAGAAGCCAAGCCAGTGTCGCTCAGGCGCTTCAAACTGTACACCACGTCAGAGGCGCGCAACCGACGGGATTCCGGATCGGCATCAAAACAGGGATTCTGATGGAACCACACATCGGAGCGCAAGCGAAACCGGTATTCCAGTCCATCGTCGCTCTGTTCCCAACGCACTGCCAAACCCGGCCGAATCTCGAGCGCGGAATCGAGTTCAACGAGGGTGTTGAAGAGCATACCGACTGCCCAAATATTGCTTTGAACCCGGGCAAAGGCAGGGTCGAGCGAGGAAATGCCCGAAGCCTCGTTATAGCGGAACACATTCGGGTCGCGCTCTTCCGAAGCCGGGGCGCAGGAGCCCAACAACAGATTCAGAACCAAGAACTTGAAAAGGGCGATTGGCTTCATTCGGGGTGGAGCAAGGTAAAAAGGAAGTACCTTTGCGGCCCTTATGGAAATGGCTGTTCCCTCTTCCCCGCTTTCGACTCGTTTTGAGGGCCATACGGTGGCCTTGCAAACCTTGGGCTGCAAACTCAATCAGGCCGAGACGTCTGCGGTGGGCAAGCGACTCGAAGAACGCGGTTTTACGCGGGTTCCGGGCGATCAAGCCGCCGATGTATACGTACTCAACACCTGCTCGGTGACCGAAAACGCCGATAAGGAAACCGCTTTGCTGATACGCCGTGCGCTGAGGGCCAATCCCTCGGCTTATGTCGTGGTTACGGGGTGTTATGCCCAATTGCAACCCGAGGCGGTGCGCTCGATTCCGGGCGTAAAACTCGTCCTGGGTTCGAACGAGAAATTCCAGATTGCCGAGCGTTTGCCCGCCGATCTGCTGACGAGCGAAACCGCGGTGCATCGATGCGAAACCGAAGCGTTGGGCGGTTTTGAAACAGCCTGGTCGCTGGGCGACCGCACCCGGGCTTTTCTAAAGGTGCAAGATGGCTGCGACTACAAATGCACCTATTGCACCATCCCGATGGCACGGGGGGCCAGCCGAAGCGATACCCTCGAAAACGTCGTACAACAGGCGCAGAAACTGGCCGAGAGCGGGGTTCGAGAAATCGTTTTGACCGGGGTCAACACCGGCGATTATGGAAAGGGCGAGTTTGGGGATAAAAAGCACGAGCACACGTTTTTGCAGTTGATCGAGGCCTTGGACGAGCGCGTGGAAGTAGCCCGGATTCGGATTTCGTCGGTCGAGCCGAATTTGATGCACCCGGAGTTGATTCGGTTGATCGCTTCGAGTCGGCGTTTTGTGCCGCATTTTCACTTGCCCTTACAGTCGGGAAGCGATGCCGTCTTGGGGCGGATGAAGCGGCGCTATCGCTCCGAATTGTATGCGGAACGGGTGCGCGCCATTCGGTCGGAAGTCCCCGAGGCTTGCATCGGCGCCGATGTAATTACTGGATTTCCAGGCGAAACCGAGGCGGAGTTCGAACAAACCCTCGATTTTGTCCGCGAACACGCGCTCGACTACTTGCATGTGTTTACCTATTCTTCCCGACCGGGAACCGAAGCGGCTTTGCTCGAGCAAGTGTCTTTGGCGGTGCGCAAAGCGCGAACCACGCGTCTTCGAGCCATGGGCGATCGATTGGCGCTGTTGTCGGCCGAACGCAGCCGGGGTCGGGTACTCGAAGTCTTGTTTGAAGAGGGAAAAGATGCGGAGGGCGCGGAATGGATCGAGGGTTATACCCCGAATTATCTCAGGGTATCGGTTCCGAGGGGCAGCGCCGAACCCGGTCAATTGGTCAAGGTGGTGTTAAAAGAGGTCTTGGGTCCGGGGAAACTGCGTGGAGAATGCGTCCCGGCTCCTATCTTGGCGGTGTGATTGCCGTCTTTACCCGCTATACCCTCAACCCGATTTTTGAACCCGAGTTTGTCCGGGCATGGACCGATTTAAAGGGGTTATGGCTTCGCAGCGAAGCGGTGGGCAAGGCAGAATTGCTCCACGAGGCTTCGGGTCGCTACTTGGGCCTGGTGCACTGGTCTTCTGAAGCACAGTGGCAGGAAGCGGTCAACACCGCCGATCCCGATCAGCAAAGACTTCAGTTAAAGCTCGAGTCGCTCTGCAATCGAATGCAACTGCTGTATACGCTGCCTGTGGTGGTGGCTTGAAACCGCCCCGAATCCCTCCCTATTTTTTGAAAAATCGGTATCGTTTCCTCTCTCCTCGTTTTCAAAGCGTGCATTGGGAGTACAAGGTCGATACCAAACCGCGAATGCTGCCGGGAACCCGTTTGTTTGAAGCCCTACGGACCATCCTCGAGCAACAACGACCGCACTATCGGGAAGGGTTGCAGCGTGTTTTGGCGAATGCCGATTCGTTGGCGCGCATTCCAGACGCCCAAAACCAACCCGTTTCGGGTCTAGAACCCCATTGGAACAACGGGTATTTTCCGGGCCTGGACATCGCGGTGCTCTATACCCTTTTGGGGCACTGTAGGCCCCAACACTACCTTGAAGTGGGTTCGGGTACGTCGACCAAGGTAGCGGCCCAAGCGCGCCGCGATTTCGGGTTGACGATGGAAATGCGTTCCATCGATCCTGCTCCCCGCCAGGAAATCGATGCCTTGGTCGATCGGGTAGACCGGGTTCCCCTCGAAGATCTGAGGGATTCAGAGGGACTCATTGCAAATCTGGGCCCCAGTGATGTGCTCTTTCTCGACAATTCGCACCGGGTATTTTCGAATTCCGATGCCTTGATTGGGCTGTTGGAATGGCTTCCTTTTCTGTCCAAAGGGGTTCTAGTGCATGTGCACGATGTGTATCTGCCTTTTGACTACCCTCAGGAAATGTGCGATCGGTTCTACAACGAACAATATATGCTGGCGGCCTTGTTGATCTCGAATCCGGATCGCTATAAAGTCTTGATGCCGAATTGGTTCATCAGTCAAGATGCCAAGCTGTCGGAACTCGTATCCCCTTTGTGGACCACACCGGGTATGCCTGTAGTCGAACGACACGGTGGTTCGTTTTGGATTGAAATTGGCTGAGCGTCTGGGAAATGATGGGACGGCGGAAATTTCTGGGGACTCCTTGAATTTGAGCTTATTGTAGAAGTTATAGAATACTTTCAGAGTCAATGCTTTACAATAAGACAACTGTCTCTGATCGCATTTGGCCTAGACTTCAGGTTCTAGCGACGAATTTTACACTTCAGAAACCTTCGAGAAGACCGAACCTCAGGTGCTAATTGCCTCTCGACTCCGGGTATATTGATTTAGAAAACCCAAGGGCAGCGACGCCGATTCACAACAAGCCGCAACGGCCTAGTAGAACCGCGACACCTTGCTTTTCGTGAAAAGTGTATGAAGAGGACGTTGTGCGAGCGATTGAACGAACCTCGTCCAAAGGCCGTCAACCAATAAGTTCCGCTTAAAAAAAGCTCGTTTCTTTCCTTCTTTCTTTGGAGCAGCAAAGAAAGAAGCCCACCGCGGGAGCGGAGTGCACACTAGAGTCGTAGAGAGGGAATGAACAGCGTAGGCGAACTTTGAATGCTCATCGGCGTAGCCGGAAGACTACGAACCGAAGACCCAGATACACCTCGGTGGACTCAAGTCCAATCATTGATTTGTACGCTTTGCCCGCACAAAAGGTTGAATCTTGAATTGCCAGAAAAAACACATCTCCTCTGAAACATCCCTTGACCCGAAATGACGCTCGAACCTCCCCTTCTTCCCGTGCACCGCGTCACGGTTCGTTTCTGGCCCAAGGGTGCGGCGGTTTGCCTTCCCCCCTGGGGTATTTGGGCCGCCCCCGACTGCGGCCCGGGCTTGCTGAGGCACGAACAAGGGCACGGGCTTCAATACCGACAAAGGGGTTTCCTGTTCTACTATTTGATCTTGGCTCCGCTCAGCCTCGGCAGCGCCTTTGGGTCTGTGCTCTGGAAACCCCATCGCCACTTCGCGACTTGGGTAGAACGCCACGCCAGTCGCCTCGCCTATGAACACTACGGCCGTCCCCTCGATTGGGATCTGGAGCGGTTTCCGGTGGGGCGATAAAGAAAAGGCTTGGGGTTCCTTGTTTACCTCAATCCGGTCTTTTTGCGCTCCAAAGCCCTGTCCTTAGCATGAATACGTATATTTGATTAAAAAATACGTATCATGTCCACTAAACTCACTTTAACCGTCGAAAAGACCTTGATTGAACGAGCCAAACAGTTTGCCCGCAAGAGCGGCAGAAGTTTGTCCGAATTGGTTGAGCACTACTTTGAGTATCTCACGAACGAAAAAAGTGAGTCCGAACTTTCGCCCCAGTTGAAGAGTCTTGTGGGTGCTGTTTCCTTGCCCCCTGATTTCGACGAAGAACGCGAATTGCGCACCGCATTGGAAGACAAACACCTGCGCTCATGAACGCATTTCTTGACACCAATATCCTCTTGGATCTGTTGGCCGACCGAAAACCTTTCAGCAAGCACGCCATTGAACTTTTTCGGTATGCTGAGGATGGAAGCGTTCAACTTTTCACCTCTCCTCTGTCCATTATGAACGCTCATTATTTGTTGAAAAAGTATGTGGAGGAAGGGGCACTTCGCACGCTGTTGGACGGACTTTTGGATTGCCTTACCGTTCTCCCGATCGATGTAGATGTACTCAACAAAGCGCTACGTTCCCAACATAAGGACTTTGAGGATGCCGTTCAAATCCTGTGTGCCCATGGGATATCGGGAAACACCGTGATCGTAACCCGAAACCTGAGTGATTTCAAAAAGAGTGAAATTCCCGTTTTGGCCCCCGATGAACTTTGTTTGAAGCTGAACAGGAGTATCTAGCCTATTTTATACTGGATATCAGCATCTTAAATTCAAACGGCATCGGCGGTTGTTCTCAAAAGTCCAAAGACATCAGATCATCCTACACCCAATTGATCTCCGACAACTCTCGTCCAACGGCCTGAATTCCTTTGAGAATTCGTTCACTCTGTGCGGCTGAAGGCTTCTTTTTTCCGCGGACATATTGCGACAAGAGGGCGGGATTCATTCCGATGCGTTGCGCCAGATAACGCGCATTGAGAATACGGTAATACAAGAAGAACTGTTGAAAATCCAAATGCAATTCAATGTCCTCCATTCCGATGGATTTCCCAGAATCTTCCTAAGCCAAATTCAGGGCATCGATCAACTGCTCGTATAACTCAGGAACATTTTTAGCGGTTGTATAGACACCGTGCGCTCCTGCAAACGCCGAGAAACCTGAATCGGTTCTTTCGACCACCACTTGAACTTTCTGACTTAAAGGACCTTCTGTGTTCATCGTACAATACCGGCTTGTTGAAAGAGTGCCTTTTCCAATCCGTTAGCGCGTGCCTCCGGCTCGTGCCCTCGGGTCACTACACTGTCTATAGGAAGGTAAATAATAATTTACTTATAAATACCCTCGGTCGGACGGATTCGTGCCTTCTGTTTCGAAACAACTCAAGAATATGTAATAACTTTGTAATCACAATCCCGACGCATGGACATCCCCATCATTTCTATAGGCAACTCCAAAGGCATACGGCTTTCGAAGACCCTTTTGGAAAAATACAACCTCAAAGACAAGGTGGAATTGATCCTTGAACAGGACTATATCATTTTAAAACCCAAATCAGAACCCCGATCGGGTTGGGATCAGGCCTTTCAATCCATGCGTCAAAGTGGAGACGACGCCTTGCTGATCGATGATGTTTTTGAAGACGACGCACTGGAAGAATGGAACTAAGGCAATACGACATTGTCTTGGTGGTTTTGGATCCCACCGTGGGCCGCGAAATCAAGAAAACACGGCCCTGTGCCATCCTTTCTCCCAATGAAATGAATCGACATCTTCAAACCGTGGTGGTAGCACCCATGACCCGCAGCGATAAGCAATATCCCACCAGAGTTGCCATGTTGCACGAGGGGAAAGATGGGCAAATCGCCATCGATCAAATTCGCACCATCGATCGGCGTTGCGTTTTGAAGATATTAGGACATCTGAACGAGTCGGAAATCGAACAGGTAAAGGCGGTTATTCAGGAAACCTTCGTCGATTGAGTGGTTTGGAGCATCTACCCCACCTTCACCATCTCCACCTCAAACACCAGAGGCGTATGCGGAGGAATCACCCCGCCGGCTCCCCGGCTTCCGTAGGCCAGATCTGAAGGGATGTACAATTCGGCCTTGCTGCCTTCGGGAAGGTGCAACATGGCTTCGTCCCAACCCTCGATGACCTGTCCGGCTCCGGCCTTAAACTGAATCGGTTTGTTGCGCGAAAACGAAGAGTCGAACACCTGCCCCCCGGCAAAACGCCCGGTGTAATGGACACTAACCTGTTGACCCCGCGTAGGCTTGGGACCTGAACCCACGTTCAACATCCGAATCCGGAGTCCATTGGGCAAGCGTTCTGCGCCTTCACTCTCTTGTTCCCAAACGGCATTGCGCTCTTTCTGTTCGGCTTCCAGCGCTTGTTGGGCGCGTTCCTGAAAGTTCTTGAACACAACCGGTGCATCAAAGGCCTCGGCAGGGACGCCTTTGCGCACTATCTCGACTTTTTCGAGAACGTCACCTTGACGAACGGCATCGACCACCGATTGGCCTTCGACGACGCGTCCAAAGACCGTGTGTTTGCCATCGAGCCAATCGGTCGCCTTGTGGGTAATAAAAAACTGACTGCCGTTGGTCCCTGGACCCGCATTGGCCATCGACAAAATGCCTGGACCGTCGTGTCTCAGTTCGGGATGAAACTCGTCTTCAAACTGATAGCCTGGGCCTCCACTGCCCCGACCCTCGGGATCGCCCCCTTGGATCATAAAATCGGCAATCACCCGGTGGAATTTCAACCCATCGTAGAACGGTTCGCCGGAAGCCCGAAACCCATTCGGTTGGCTTCCTTCGGCCAGCCCCACAAAATTGGCCACGGTCAGAGGGCAGCGCTCGAACTCGAGTTGAATCCAAATCGAACCCCGGTTCGTGAGAAAATGGGCATACAGGCCTTCGGACGAAACGTTCATAATCAGTACTTCAGGAATCAAAAAATCACTTAGGGCGCGAAAGAGACCATTTCTACATCAAAAATGATCGTCGCTCCGGGGGGAATGACACCTCCTGCCCCGCGCTCTCCATAGGCCAAGTTGGCAGGAATCACAAAGCGGGCCTTGTCGCCAATCGACATCAATTGCATTCCTTCTTTCCACCCTTCAATAAACTGGGCATTGGGACCAATTTCAGCTGGCATGGGCGCATAGGGCTCGAGGCGGGGATCGTATTTGCCGTTCTTCTCGGCCACCTCCTTGATCGAACTATCAAACAAGGTTCCGTCGATCAAATAACCCGCATAGTGTACCAATACCTTATCGCCGGCTTTCGGCTTGGGTCCGTTGCCTTTCTGGGTAATGGCATACCCCAACCCTGAGGGCGTACGGGTCATTCCTTCAAACGCTTTTTCCGCCATTTTCGCGGCCTCGGCTTTTTTGGCTTCCGCCTTGGCCACCGCATCGCCCTTGCCTTTTTCAAAAGCCGCCATGGCATCAAATGCCTTGGCCTCTTTGCCTTTGCGGACAATGGTCACCTTGGTCAATACCACATCGGTTTTGGGCTTATCGCGCGGATCGCGTTCAACCTGAGAAATTTTGGTTACAATATCCATACCCTCAACCACTTTACCGAAAATCGAATGCCGGTCGTTCAACCAATCGGTCGGAGCCACGGTAACAAAAAACTGGCTACCGTTGGTACCGGGCCCTGAATTGGCCATCGAGAGCATTCCCGGTTCGGCGTGGCGCAAACTCGGATCGAATTCGTCCGGGAAGCTATAACCGGGACCTCCAGAGCCATTGCCCGCAGGGTCGCCGCCCTGAATCATAAATTCCGGAATAACGCGGTGAAAAATCGTCCCATCGTAGAAAGGAGTGCCCTCGGGTTTGCCCGAACCGGGCATGACGCCTTCGGCCAAAGCGACAAAATTGCCCACCGTCATCGGGGCTTTTTGAGGCTCCAAACGGATCAAGAAATCTCCTTGGGTCGTGTTCATTAAGGCGTACAGACCGTCTTCGAGCGCGACGCTGTTGCCGTTAACCTTGACCTTGCTCTGCGAATTGCACGCGATGAACGCCAAAGAGGCGATCAGCAAAAAGGCATATTTTTTCATGGTAGTGGTTGAGAAATTCAGGGTGAATGAAAGCCCTATTTCAGGCTGCGAAGAAAGCAAAAAAACCAAGGCACTGGCTCGGTTCACGGCAAGAACCTGAGATCGACGCGAACGGCCGAGGCCAGCGGAACGCGTTCGTGGGCTCCGGCCAAACCAAAGGCCAGATGCGCGGGCAAAATGATCCGGGCCGAATCGCCCCGATGCAATACCTGAGCCGCCTCGTGCAATCCAAATGGCTCCACTTCTTCTCGTTCGATCCTCCACTCCCATATCCCCAATTCTTCTGCAGAAAAGAGCAAAGTGCCATCGAGCAAGCGGATTTCGCCCTGCATGCGCACGAGCTCTCCCACCCGCCCCTGGGCCCCTTGACCCGATTCCATCACCGCATAATGCATCCCCGAACCCGTCCGCGCGTAGGCAACCGTTTCGGATGCAATAAACCGCTTAATATCAGCGCGTTCTGCTTCCAAGTGTCGTATGCGGCGCTCGATCACTTCCTCTCCCCGATCGGGTTGACCCTGCCGGGTTTCGGTTTCGGGACGGCTGCTTTGGTTTGGACCACAGCCTAAGACCCAGCCAAACAATCCGGCTGCCCCGATCCACCACAGCCATCGATTCGTCTTCATGATGCGAGGGACTGATCCAAATGACTTTTCAATGCCGCAATCGCCGCATCAATACTGCCGTCAAAACTCCCGCCCGCGGCATTGCGGTGTCCCCCGCCCCGATAGAGGGCCGCGGCCAGCGCATTGACATCGCGATCGCCTTTGGAACGCAGCGATACCTTGCCTTTGCCTTCGCGAATCACAAAAAAGGCCGAGAGTTCCATGCCTTCGAGTGTCAATCCCATATTGACCAACCCTTCTGTATCGCCTTTTTCATACCCCTGTTCCACGAGTTGGGCTTCTTCCAGCCGAAACACTACTGTGCGGTGGGCATCCCACACCTCAAAGGTTTGATAGGCCGCGCCAAACAACCGAAGCCTGCGGGGCGAATCGCCCTCAAAAAGGGCCTGGTGGACCACTTCGGGGCGGGCACCGAGCGCGAGCAAATCCGCCGCGGTGTGGTGGGTTTGTGGGCGAACGCTGGGAAAGCGAAAGGATCCCGTATCGGTTACCATACCGACATACAGCCATTGGGCGGCAAAAGCGGGCAACGCGGTGTGCCAACCCTCGTTTTTCAGGCAAGCCCACACCAATTCGCAGGTGCTGGGAGCGGCGGTTTCCCAACAGCGCCAAGCGGCGTAGTCGGCGGGTTGCTCGTGATGGTCGATCATTCCCTTGGGAATCGCGGATTGCTCAAACCATTCACCCAAGCGCTCTCCCGCCCGGTCGAGTCGGTTGAAATCGAGGGTCAATAGGCGGTCGCAGGTTTCCAATTCCCTCAACAAAGCCTCGGATTCGCGGTCAAAAACACGGATTTTTTCGATGCCGGGCAAGCGGCGAAACGAATCGGGATAGGCATTGGGAACCAGGGCGACGCACTCAAAATGGGCCATTTCGAGCGCCGTTGTCAGGCCAATCAGCGATCCCACGGCATCCCCATCGGGGTTGAGGTGCGATACCAGCCCAATGCGTCGGGCGCCCTTCAACCATTCGGACAGTCCAGAATAGTCCGGACCGGTGTGTACTTCAATCATTCGTGCACTTTAATCTCTTCGAAAATGGAGCGCGAAAGGTACGCTTCCCCGCCCCGCTCCCCTGAAAACCGTGGCCAATTGCGTAGGTTTGCGCCCTGAAATCCGACGACGTTTTTTTAACCCCGACTTCAACCCCCGAAACCATGGCTACGAACCGCACCTTCACCATGATTAAGCCCGATGCCGTTGCCAACGGACACATCGGCGCCATCCTTCACCGCATTAACGAAGCGGGATTCCGCATCGTATCTATGGAACTGACCCGTCTGAGCCGAGCCGAGGCCTCTGAGTTCTACGCCGTTCATGCCGAGCGTTCGTTTTTTGGCGAATTGATCGATTTTATGACCTCGGGCCCGATTGTAGCAGCCATCCTCGAAAAGAACAATGCGGTCGAAGACTTCCGCGCCCTGATCGGTGCCACCGACCCGACCAAGGCAGAGGCCGGTACCATTCGCCGCGATTTCGCCAAATCAATCGAAGCGAATGCCGTTCACGGTTCCGATGCCGACGACAACGCCCGCATCGAAGGCCAGTTCTTTTTCGGAACCCGCCGCGAATACGCCTATTAAAATCGACATCCGCGTGGAATGGCCTCGTTCGAGGCGCGTTCTGCGGTCAAAAGGCCCTGATTTCTCGAATGTGTTGTTCGGGGGTCAGGGCTTTGTTGATTTCGGTTAGCACCCGACTGCGAATCATCAACAACTCATGACGCGCCGTGCTGTCGGTCATCGAGGCGTACAACACCCCATTGCGCAGTTCGAGTGTCCGGGTGGCCCGGTGCAGTTCGCGCCCGACGTGTTCCTCCCATAGACCCAACAAGGCCGCGTGCTGCAATCCCGATTCGAGTCGCAGCCTCCGAGCCCAATCGCCCAGCACTTCTCCGATGGGCTGCAGATTGTCGTTGCGGCGCTTGGCACTCATGCGGGTGTTGGAATCAAGCGGTGGATTCGGGCTTCTGCGCCCATGCCCTCGAACAAAACGGCAACCCGATCTGGATGGGTATCGGTTACAAACACCTGTCCGTATTCTTCGGTGCGCAGCAATTCGATGAGTCTCCCTGCCCTGCGCGCATCCAATTTATCGAACAAATCATCGAGCAACAAAAGGGGCGTGAGCTCGAGTTTGGAGCGCAACAAGGCGTATTGCGCCAATTTGAGCGCGAGCAAAAACGATTTTTGCTGGCCTTGCGAACCATAGTGGCGGAGCACGCGACCATCGAGACTCCATTCGAACTCGTCTTTGTGCAACCCGCGTCGGGTGTGCCCCATCCGGAGATCCTGTGCTCGATTGCGCTCGAGGACTTCGGCCAAAGAACCTTCCACATCGGGCCGATACACGATCGAGGCCTGTTCCCCTCCCCCAATGCGGTCGATAAAGGTCTCGAGCCAAGGACGCAGTTCGTCGCAAAAACGAGCGCGCAGGGCGGTGAGTTGTTCTGCCGCTTGCGCCATCCCAAAATCAAAAAAGGCCAATTGCTCGCCTGGATCGCGACCTTGGGCCGATCGCAAAAGGGCGTTGCGCTGTTTGAGGAGTTGCTGATAGCGCGAAAGGGCGTTGAGATACCCTCGATCGCTCTGGGAAATGACCTGATCGGCAAACCGCCTGCGTTCATCGGCCGGCCCGTCGACCAATTCTTGATCGCGGGGGGCAATCACCACCGCCGGAAAAGCGCCGAGGTGGTCTGCGAGGCGATCGAGCGCTTTGCCGTTGCGCTTCAGTTGTTTTCGATCGGCGGGCGCATACGCCAATTCCACATCTTCCTCTCGCCCCAACCGAGTAAACTGGGCTTTAATCAGAAAAAAATCGGCACCCTCCCGCACCGATTGCCGATCGTTTCCGCCAAAATAAGGCTTGCCCAAACTGAGGTAGTGAATGGCCTCCAACACATTGGTCTTGCCCAATCCATTGTCGCCCACCAAACCATTAAACTTGGAAACAAACTCGAATTCGGCGCGCTCGTGGCTCCGAAAACCGGTGAGCTCAAGCCGAGAAAGCCACAATCCTGACATCGTCGGTCAAAGATAAGCGGCTCCTGCTCCAAATGAATTAGCTTTGCCGACCGATTCCGGGAGCGTTTTCCCGCAGATGCAGCACAACCATGGCGAAGAAAGTAACGCACAACAAGCAGGACGAAGAAGTTCTGATCGACGTAACCGGGGGTTTGACCCGGGCTGAACAGTGGTTCAACCAAAACAAAAAGATGCTGGGTGCCGTTGGTGGTGGCCTGGTCGCTTTGGTGGCCTTGTATATGGCTTATATAAATTTTTATCAAGCTCCGCGAGAGCGCGAAGCATTGGACGCCATTGCTTATGCCGAAATCATGTTCGAAAAAGACTCGCTCGACGTCGCTTTGAACGGACGGGGCGATCGACTCGGTCTGATCGATGTTTCGGAAACCTATTCGGGGACCAAGGCGGGCAATTTGGCCCACTATTACGCCGGTATAGCGCAATTGCAGAAAGGCGCCTTTGAACAGGCCATCCAACAACTCGACCAGTTCAAGCCGGGCGATGCGGTCATGAAGACCGTGCGCAACGGAGCCATCGGAGACGCGTTCCACGAATTGGGCCAACCCAAGGAAGCCCTTGATTATTATCAAAAAGCAGCGGCCTCGGGCAAAGAGGGCTATTTGACGCCTTTTTATCTCAAAAAAGCCGGATTGACCGCCGAATTGCTCGGCGACTACAGCGGTGCCAAACGCCACTACGAGCGGATTCAAAGAGAATTTCCGAAGTCGAACGAAGGCACGGATATTTCCAAGTTCCTCGCGCGGATCGAGGGTCTGACCACGAAATAAACATGGCCACTGGGCTGCATTCCGGAGCGGCTGAACCGCCCAAAGCCACCGGGCTTCGATTTGCCTTGGCCGTAGCAGGGTGGAATGCGGAGATAACCCATGCGCTGAGAGACGGCTGTCTCGAACGGTTGCACTGGGCCGATTGTGCTTCGGCTGAAGTATTCGAGGTCCCCGGCAGTTTTGAGCTGGTCTACGCTTCTTCTCGTCTGGCCCAAAGCGGACACTACGACGCGGTGGTGGCCATTGGGAGCGTCATTCAAGGCGAAACTCGGCACTTCGAATTCATCTGTCAGGCCGTGGCCCAAGGCATTGCGCATCTCAACACCCTTTCAGACTGCCCCGTCGTGTTTTGCGTCTTGACCGACAATACCTGGGAACAGGCCAAAGACCGATCGGGTGGGCGGTTGGGCAACAAGGGCACCGAAGCCGCCGATGCGGCCATCGAAATGGCCCGGTTCGGACAGGCGCTGATCGGTTAAGCGCCGATGAACGCTTATGCCGAATTCGCGCTGGTGGTGTTTACCAGTTTTTTGACCTTAATCAATCCGTTCGGGATCTTGCCGGTCTACCTGACCATGACCGCTGAGCTCAGCCCCAAAGCCCGGCGTTGGACGGCCATTCGAGCCAATGGGGTCGCGTATCTGGTGCTCCTGCTTTTTGCCTTTACGGGTCAATTTCTCTTCGGGTTCTTTGGGATTTCGGTCGACAGTTTCCGGGTTGTAGGCGGGATTATTTTCTTTATGCTGGGTATGGATATGCTCCAGGCGCGTTTGAGCCGGATTCGCGTGCCCAAAAACGAGGTAAAAGCCTATGTGGGCGACATCAGCATCACCCCACTCGCAATCCCGATGATTACCGGACCGGGTTCGATCACCAATGCCATCGTATTGATGGAAGATGCCCACAGCATTGGGCTAAAAGTCGTTCTCGTCCTCGTGATGGCCGGGGTGCTCGCGCTCAATTTGCTCGGGCTGCTCTTTGCCGCACCCTTGTCGAAGTGGCTGGGCGAAACCGGAAACAATGTGATGATGCGGCTCATGGGGCTGATTGTGATGGTGATTGCCGTCGAGTTTTTCTTTTCGGGGCTGGGTCCGCTCATTCGGCGATTTATGACCGTGTCTTGAGTTCGCGCATGGCGTGGCGATTTCCCAAGGTCGATAGGGCATCTTTCGGGTCGCTGACCTTTCTTTGTTCAAACATTCATTGATGGCTATGCGCACTACTTTCCTCTTGATGGGCCTTTCCGCCCTTACGGCGACCGCACAAAAATTGCCCCAACCGAGTCCTTCTTCGATTTGGAGCCAGTCGCTCGGACTCACCGAAATCTCGGCAGACTATTCTCGGCCTTCTGCCAAAGGACGCGTCATTTTTGGCGAACTGGTTCCCTATGGCGAACTGTGGCGGACCGGTGCCAACCGCGCCACGATCGTGCGCTTTTCGACCGAGGTGGAAGTCAACCGGATCCCGGTAGCCGCTGGATCGTATAGCCTTTTGACCATTCCCGGCAAAACGGAGTGGACCGTGATCCTCAATCGGGATACTACGCTTGCGGGCACCGATGGCTACGACCGGGCCAAAGACGTTTTGCGCACCACCGTGAAGTCGAAGCCCTGCGCCTTTACCGAGACGTTCACCTTTGAATTAACCGATCTGAGCACCACTTCTGCCCATTTGAAAGTGCAATGGGCCGAAACCTCGGTCTCGGTGCCCGTCAAAGTCGAAGTGCGCAAGCGCGCCCAACAGAACATCGAAAAGGCGATTGCCGAACAACCCGGCGACTGGAGGGTGTACCGCAATGCCGCCAACTATTACCACAACGAGGGGATTCAATATCCCAAAGCGGTAGAATACATCGACCGTTCGATTGAATTGAAGTCGGATAACTGGTATAGCCACTGGCTGCGCGCTCAATTGCTCTACAAGACCAAAAAGACGGCCGACGCCAAGATGGCGGCTCAGAAATCCATCGAATTGGGCGAGGCTCAGGCCGCCAAAGACGGGAGTACGTTTGGGTACAAAGCCTTTATTGAAGGCGAAATGAAGGGCTGGAAATAAGCCCCCATGTTGGGTTCAAACCCAATGGAAGCCTACGGCAACCCCGGCGATCGCATTGCGCGGTCTCCGGGGTTTTTTGTTACAGGAGTTTGCCGGGTCGGGGCCATCCCGGATTTCCCATGAGATCCGTGTGGAACCGATCGAGGTGTTCGAGCAGCTCGAGCACCTGTTCTTTTTGGGCGCGGCTGAGCGGGGCAGAAACCAATTGGCCTGCGGGTCCGATCACCGAGAGCAACTCTTGCACGGTTTGCATTCCGGTTGCGGTCAATCGCACTTTTTTGGAGCGTCGATCGGTTTGTTCGGGATCCAATTCTACCAATCCTCTTTGAATGAGCCTTTTGAGAATATCCATCCCGGTGGGGATTTCCAAAACTTGCTCTCGAATCAACGCGCTCTTGGCCAGGCTTCGGCCTCCGTGCAGCGCCATCAGCATACCGAATTCTTCCGGGCTGCCCACCAACGTCTTGTCCAAAACACTCTTGAGATAGTGGCGTCCAAACTGCGCTAAACGGGCAATTCGGTAGGCAATTTGGTTTGAAATGCCTTCGTCCTCGTCCCCAAAAACCTCGGCCGTTTCGGGAGCCGAAGCGCTGTTGGACAATCGGTCTGCCACCACCCGAAGCAGGGCATCGCCTTCGAGATTCTCCCAGCCCACTAAAAAATCTTCTCGCTCTAAATGAGGCATTAAAGCCTGAAAAAGCGCAAGCACTTGATTTTTTTTAATGGATTTAGAACTTATTCTCTGAATCTGTGTCATTATGTGACAAAACCGTAATAAAATGAAAAAGTTCGTACGGCGGGTTCTTTTCTTCGTTTTACTGGGGGGAGGCTATACCGAACTCTGGGCCCAAACCGGCATGATTCAAGGGACCGTGTCGGATGCCGTGAACAACGAAGGGTTGGCGCTGGCCACCATAACCGTGCAGGGAAGCGCCAAGGCCACCGCCACCGACCTCGACGGCAACTACCAATTGGATGGACTCGAACCCGGTTTGTACAATGTGGAATTCAAGATGTTTGGCTACGAGGCCTACGTTGCTTTTGAAGTGGCCGTAACCAACAACAAACCTGCCCGCGTCGATGCCCGACTCAGTGCATCGAGCACCAATCTAACCGAAATAGAGGTCAGCGCTCAGAATCGCTTTGAACGCAATCCCGAGAGTCCGGTGTCGGTGCAGAACATCGGCATCAACGAAATTCAGCGCAATCCCGGGGGCAACCAGGACATCAGCAAGGTGGTTCAAAGCCTGCCTGGGGTGGCGGCTCAACCGGGTTTTCGAAACGACCTCATCATTCGGGGCGGGGCGCCCAACGAAAACCGATTTTACCTCGACGGGATCGAAATTCCCGCCATCAACCACTTCGCCACCCAGGGGTCGAGCGGAGGCCCAGTGGGGATGATCAACGTCAACTTTTTGCGCGAAGTCAATCTATATACCGGTGCCTTTCCCGTCGAGCGGGGCAATGCGCTGAGCTCGGTCATGGAGCTCCAGCTCAAAGATGCCCGCACCGATCGGTGGGGGGGTATTGGTCAGGTCGGGGCTAGCGAAATAGGAATTACGGTCGATGGTCCTTTAAGCGATAAAACGGGATTGATGCTCTCGGCCCGCCGCTCGTATTTGCAGTTTCTCTTCAGCCTGCTCGAACTGCCTTTTTTGCCGACTTACAACGACTTTCAGGTCAAACTCAAGCACACCTTCAACCGCAAACACCAAATCACCTTTCTCGGGCTGGGCGCCATCGACAATTTCGCTTTGAATTTGGACGCCAACGAAACCGAGGCGCAGCGATATACGCTCAACGCACTGCCCGTCAACGAGCAATGGAATTATTCGGTGGGGGCGAAGTACACCTATTTTGCAGAGAAGAGCTACACCAACGTGGTTTTGAGTCGTTTTATGCTCAACAATACCGCGGTCAAATATGTCGACAACGACGAATCAAAAACCCAACTGCTCGACTACGACAGTCGAGAAATCGAAAACAAACTCCGGGTCGAGAACTTCTACCGCAACAATGGTTGGCGATGGACCAACGGATTTGGTTTCGAAGAACTGAAATACACTGCGGACGAACTCGATTTGCGGGTACCCGATGGCCAACCCGCGCGTTCGTACACGACCAATCTGCGGATGTTCCGCTACAGTTTGTTCAGTCAGGCCACCAAAACCGTTTGGAATGAACGCTTGACCCTTTCTGCAGGTTTTCGCATGGATGCCTTGAGTTTTAACGCTTCTACCCGCAATCCACTCGAGCAATTGTCGCCCCGGCTTTCGGCTTCCTATGCCCTCAATTCGAAATGGAGCCTCAACGCCAACTGGGGGATCTACTACCAATTGCCCCCCTATACCCTGCTCGGCTTTCGCGATCAGAGCGGAGACCTGGTCAACCGCGACGCGACCTACATCCGCTCGACCCATACCGTGGTGGGTGTAACCAACTACCTCCCTTTCAATGCCAAATGGTCGCTTGAGGCCTTCTACAAGGACTATGGCGACTACCCCTTTTTGTTGACTGACTCGATCAGTCTGGCCAATCTGGGCGGCGATTTCGGGGTCATTGGCAATGCCCCTTCTCGCTCGGTTTCCGAAGGGCGCAGTTATGGGCTGGAACTGACGTACCAACAGAAGTTCTACAAAGGCTTTTTTGGTATTCTCGCCTTGACGTTGGTGCGCAGCGAGTTTGAAGACAAGCGGGGAACCTTGGTGCCCACCGCTTGGGACAACCGCATCATTGGATCCCTTACGGCGGGCAAGCGATTTGGCAAGAACTGGGAAGTGGGCGTTCAGTATCAGTTCCTCGGCGGTGCGCCTTTTACCCCCTTCGATCTGGACGAAAGCGCGCTGATCGTCAACTGGGACAATATTGGTTTTGGGATTCCAGACTACGATGCGCTCAACACCCAGCGGTTTGAGAACTTCAACCGGCTCAATGCGCGGATCGATAAAAAATGGTTTTTTAAGCGCTGGAGTCTCGATGTGTACTTCGACGTGCAGAATTTGCTCGGGCAAACGGTGCAAGGACCTCCCTTGGTCGATGTCCAAAGAGATGCTACAGGAGAACCCATCGTGGACCCGAACGATCCGACTCGCTACTTGATCAAGGAGCTGGAAAACAGTTCGGGCTCTACCCTGCCCTCCATTGGGCTCATCATCGAGATCTAAGCCGCAGGCCGTTCAGCGGTACTTGGCGCGATCGAGCTCTCGTTGCACATCCCGGTCTTTGATGGAATCGCGCTTGTCGTGGAGTTTTTTGCCCTTGGCAAGCGCGATGTCGAGCTTGGCCAATCCCTTATCGTTGATGTACAATCGCGTGGGGATCAGGGTCATACCCACATCTTTCAGCTTGACCTCTATTTTGTCGAGCTCCCTGCGGCTGAGCAATAATTTGCGTTCTCTCCGAGCCAAATGGTTCACATGGGTACCCAAAGCATACGGTTCAATGAGCAATTCGTGCACCCAGAGCTCGGTTCCGTGAAAAACACAATAGGCTTCGGAAATCTGCGCTTTGCCGGTCCTTAAGCTCTTGATTTCGGTACCCATCAAGACCATACCCGCCGTGTAGCGGTCGAGCAATTCGTATTCGTAGCCCGCTTTGCGGTTGCGAATCTCGATCGTAGAAGCAGGAGAATTCTTTTTCGACACAGTTCAACTACCCTTGCCAGTCGTGCCCGTGGATGCGAAATCGCCCGGGTCTTGGCGGGGCGCGAAGTTCGCATATCTGAACCGATTGAAGAGCGCTCTTCGTCGCTCGAAGTCGTTCGTCAAACCAATTCGACCGAATGGATCCGGTGAATGGGAATCGAAAGCCCCGCCTTTAGGATGATTTTCCGCTCGGTAATCGCCCAAATGGTGGTGTGGACTTTTTTGATTCCCCCCTCGTCTTCGAAATAAATATGGACTTTTTGTTTTTCGAGATTGCCCAAATGGGTCGCTCGATGGAGCGCCTCCGCCCGCTCTCGGCGCTTGCTCTCCGTTTGCAGCACTTCCCACTCGGGAAACCACAGACCGATCATTTTTTCTTTTTCTATTTCTGGCGTCGAGGCAAATGCATTCATGTTCTGTGTTGGATAGGCGTTTTCAGGTCAAGCTGCCTCGTATGCACAGTTCAACAGACCTATAGTCGTCTGATTTCTTGCGCGCTATGCGCAGCATCTTTCAACCACTAGAGCTGTAGTGTACGATCTCCGGCTTAGGGTAGCCTCTCACCCAAGCAGACGGTTCGACCCTTCGGTGCGTCCATCGCAGATCGTCGATCGCTCAGGTTAGAAACTTCACTTGACCCAAACCAATTTCCGATTTTTTCGACAAACCACCAACCCCTTTTCTTTCAAAGGGGCTCCTTTACGGAATGATCTTGTCCTTTTGCATCCGGTAGGTCAAGGCTTCGGTGTGTTCGGCCACCGCTTTTTCGCGGTTCGAAGGGTTGATGACTTCGCTTTGCGCGCTCCAAATGAGTTGCTCCGAGGCGACGTCGTACAAATTGCTCTCGATAAAATAGGTGTTATCCGTGGTGTAATAGCCGGGCGAATAGGCCACGCCTCCCATATGCCCGTAATACCCGTAGTAGCCGCCATAATAGCCATACGATGCCGCGGGATAGGTCGATCCAGGTACATAACGGGTTTCGCTTTGTTCTTTGACCAAGGCCATCACCAAAACGGCATCGGCTCCTGTTTTCTTCACCACGCCCACCATAACCTCACGGGTTTCGGGCTGTTGTACGGGAAGGGAAACAGGAACCACGTCAATGCTCTTGACCACTTCAAAGCCCTTCTTTTTCAAGGCATTGGCCATGCGCTCTTCGACCATGGCCCGGGTGGTGGCATCGTTGACCAAGGCGGAGACAAAGATTTTCTTCGGAGCGTTGGATGGGCGACTGGGCGACACATAGCTGCCCGTAACGACAGCAGAACTGCCACAGGCGGTCAAAAGGGTCGCGACCAGCGCCACCGACCAAAACAAGCGGTATTTCATCGGGAACAACAGATTTAAGGGCTGCAATTTACTCCCTTCCCTGACCATTGTGCAGACGGCTTAGATCAAGTCGCGCAAATCGCGAACGCCAATCAATCGCTCGGTCTCGAAGGCCTCTGCCGCCTCTACCCCGATCAACCGCCCCCAGTTGGCGCATCGATAGCGCACGCTATCGAGAAAGGCCTTGGACGAAATGACGGTTTCGGGTTCTGCCGAATTCGGATCGTATACCTGCGAACGATGCGCAAAGACCGATTGCATCCGGATCTCTTCGAAACCCGAAATATCGACCGCCAAATGCGGCTGGGGTTCGTAGAACTGAAAGTAATAGTAGAGCTTTTCTGGCCTCCAGGCCTCTTGTTCAATGCCTTCCCAACTTGTTTTAATCTTGGATAGACCCGATAAAAACACCGCCTCTCGGACCAAATTCGATCCTCTGCCATGGTCGGGATGCCGATCGCGGGGGGTATTGGCCAAGACCACTTCGGGACGGAATCGGCGAATCTGGGCGATGACTTTTAGCTGGGTCTCTTTGTCGTTTCGGAAAAAACCATCCTCCAATCCGAGGTTGGCTCTTTGTTGAACCCCGAGAATTTCGGCGGCCAACCGGGCTTCTTCACGTCGGATTTCGACCGTGCCCCGGGTACCCATTTCCCCATAGGTCAAGTCCACAATAGCCGCTTGGGCTCCCTGGGCGGTCATTTTTGCGAGCGTCCCTCCCGCCCCGAGTTCTACATCGTCGGGATGCGCTCCAAAAGCCAATACGTCGTATTTCATGGATGCAAATTACGGTTGGGGATTCGGCATGGAATCCAGAGCCTGCTTGAAACGAGCCAATACCCGTTCACGGGCAAAGCGATGGTCTACAATGGGTTTGGGATACCTCGAGGTGTTCCACTCTGGCACCCAACGCCGGATGTATTCGAATTGAGGGTCAAATCGCTGTTGCTGGAGTTCGGGGTTGAATACGCGGAAATACGGAGCGGCATCGCAACCGCTCGAAGCAGCCCACTGCCAGCCCCCGACATTCGACGACAACTCAAAATCGAGTAGCTTTCGCGCGAAATAGCGCTCGCCCCATCGCCAGTTGATCAGCAGGTGTTTGGTCAAGAAACTCGCGACGACCATGCGCACCCGATTGTGCATAAACCCGGTGGCATTCAACTCGCGCATCCCCGCGTCGACGAGCGGATAACCCGTTTTTCCGGAGCACCAGGCTTCGAAATGGGCCTCGTTGACTTCCCACTCGATGGCGTCGTAGGCGGGTTTAAACGATCGTTCGACACTCTGGGGAAAATGGTAGAGAATCATCATATAAAACTCCCTCCAAATCAACTCGTTGAGCCACTTTTCCGAATGAATCTCTGCCGAGCGGATCAATTGCCTAAGGCTCACGGTGCCAAACCGCAAATGCACGCTCAAACGCGTGGTTCCTTTGATTGCGGGCAAGTCGCGGTGGGCCGAGTAGCCCTGGAGCACCTGCACATCGAGTTCAGAGGGAGGGAAGTCGAGGGTAGATGCCACAAATCCCATCGACGCTAAACTCGGCAAGCTCCCGCTACCTTTCGAAAACAGGGCGCTCGCCCTTGATTGGACATCAAAACAAGGGATTTCGCCCTCTGCCCTTTTTTGCTTCCACCGTTTCATATACGGGGTAAAAACCGTGTAGGGCGAGCCATCCGCCTTGACCACTTCGTTTTTTTCAAAGAGCACCTGATCTTTAAAACCCTTGAAAAACAAGCCTTTATTCTCCAAAACTTCGTAGATCTTTCGATCGCGCTCCCGGGCTTGGGGCTCGTAGTCGCGGTTGGCGTACAATCCTTGGAAACCGGGTCTGGCACTCAGGGCTTCAAAAAAGGCCAAGGGATCGGTATAAACAGCCCACAAATTGGACTGTAAGGCCTTGAGTTCCCCCTGCAGCCGGGTCACTTGGCGGTGGATAAAATCGACCCGGGCGTCGTCTCGGTCTTCGAGCCGATCGAGGATTATCGGATCAAAGAGAAAAACGCACAGGACCTTATGCCCCGAACCGAGCGCCTCGTACAGCGCATGGTTGTCTTCGAGCCGCAAATCGCGCCGGAACCAGTGGATGACAAAGGGCGAATTGGCCGCATCGAGCGCCTGACGCAGATCTTCAGGGACGTTCATAACCCAACGTCTTTTGAAATGCAACGCCATGGTACGCATCGAGGCCATTGATGTGCAACAACCCCTCGAAACAAGGCAATAAAGTCTCGGGTTCCAGAGCCAACTCGTCGATCCAAACCCCTCGGAGGTTCAAAACGGCGAACACGCAGTCGTTGGGCAGCCGAAATTCTGTTGCGCGTTCGAGCGCGAGTCGTATGGGCGCCTCTTTGACGAAAGGAGCGGGAATATCGGGCTCAAAATGAGGCGCTATATCCAAGATTTTAAATTCTGAAACCCCCTCGGGAAATTCGGCAGAGGTCCGATGGATGGTCTCTCGGTATTCTTCCTGGCAGAAATTGGCCGTGAGCCAACCATTTTGGCGCAGATTGTATAAAGTTCCTCTTCGGTCTGTTTCCGGTCGAAACACCAGCCCCATCAGGGCCGGAGAAGCGCCCAAGTGCTGGAGCGAAAAAAAAAGCCCCAAATTCGGCTTGCCATCGGGACCCATAGAGCCCACGGCTACCGCAGCCCGGACGCCTTGCAGGCGATTGACAAATGTCCTGCGGTAGGCGCGATCGAGTCGACCCAGGTCTGAGGCCGAATAGTACAGCGATCCCAAGACTCAAAACATGCGCAACGTCGACATGCCCCCGTCTACCGCCAATACCTGACCGGTAATCCACGAGGCTTCGGGAGAGAGCAGAAAATGCGCCGCTGCCGCCACGTCTTCAGGCTGCCCGATGCGCTTGAGCGGATGTCGGTTGGCCGAATTTTCGCGCTTGGCATCGGTGTTGAGCAGGGCTTCGCTCAAATGCGTGTCGGTCAAAGAGGGCGCAATCGCGTTGAAGCGAATCTGGGGGGCGAACTCGGCAGCCAACGAGCGGACCAGCCCTTCTATGGCGCCTTTGGCCGAGGCGATCGAACTGTGAAACGGCATCCCCGTGCGCACGGCCACCGTGCTGAACAACACTACAGAGGGGTTATTCCCCTTTTTCAATCCGCTGAGCGCGTGCTGAATAAAATGGACGGCTCCGAGAAAATTGATTTCGTATTCCTCGCGAAAATCCTCGATACTCAGCCGGTGGAAGGGCTTGAGGCGGATGGTGCCGGGCATGTAGAGCAGCCCGTCGATCGACTCGGGCAACACAGGGCGCTCGAGAAAATCGCTGGCGTTGTAGTTGTGGTATTCAACCCCGGGCATTCCGCCCGTTTCTGCGGCATTGCGGGCAAAAGCAACCACATTGTTTCCGTGTTCGGCCTGCATTCGGGCCACTTCCAGACCAATGCCCGAATTGCCCCCGACAATGACTATGGTGCGGTTCATTTGCGTTCGATATGGGCCAGAAGTTCCCGGCGTACTTCCGATTCGGTAAAGCGCCCTCCGTAGTGCACGGTGGTTGTGCTGCTGCCACAGTCTTCTACGCCTCGGGTTTTGACGCAAAAGTGCTCGGCGTCGATCACCACTGCGACATCGTCGGTGCCCAACATCTGCTTGAGTTCTGCGGCAATTTGTTCGGTGAGTCGCTCTTGCACCTGAGGGCGTTTCGAGAAATAACGCACCACCCGGTTGAGTTTGGACAAGCCTACCACCGGCCCAGACGAAAAATAGGCCACGTGCGCCTTGCCAATAATGGGTACCAAATGGTGCTCGCAATAGGAATGCACTTCGATGTCTTTTTCGACGAGCATTTGTCCGTATTGATACGGATTTTCAAACAGCGTAGGCTCGGGCTTGTTTTGGGGATCGAGACCACTGAAAATCTCGTTGACGTACATCTTAGCCACCCTTCTCGGGGTGTCTTTCAGACTGTCGTCGGATAGGTCGAGACCGAGAATTTCGAGAATCTCTTTAAAGCGCTGTTCGATCTGATCGATCTTTTCGGAAGCGCTTAAGGCAAAGGCATCCGCGCGCAAAGGCGTAGACAATGGAAGGACGCGTCCTCCGCTGCCGCCCGAATCCAATTGATCGGTCAAATTGTCCAAGTCGACGATGGGGTGCTCAGCGCGCTTGCTCGCCTTCGTAGACAACGAAGTTTCTCGGAGTTTCATAGAGCGTAATCTTGAGGTGGAGGTTGGTGGGTAGATGGGGCCGCAACAAATTCCAAATCACATAGGCAATGTGTTCGGCACTGGGAATAAGTTGAGCGAACTCAGGACAGTCGAGATTGAGGTTTTTATGGTCGAAACGCGCCTCGACCTCGCGTTCGATTAGATCGGCCAACAGCTTGATGTCAAACACATAACCGGTTTCAGGATCGACCGGTCCCTTGAGTTCCGCAATCAGCTCGTAGTTGTGCCCGTGGTAGTTCGGGTTGTTGCACTTTCCGAACACGGTTTGGTTGCGTTCCTCGCTCCAATCGGGCCTGTACAAGCGGTGGGCCGCATTGAAGTGCGCCTTTCGGGCTACAGTCACAATCATGCGTACAGTTTTTCGGCGTGCGATTCCATCAAAATGCGAAACCAAGCGGTAAAGGCTTCGGGTTCGGTCTTCATCCAATCGAGGAGCTCGGTCCGCTCTACCCAACAAACCTCGGCTACTTCCGCCGGTTCGGGCCAGGGCAAGGCATCGGACTGAGCGACAAAAACGTGGTCAAATTCATGCTCGGTCAATCCGTTGTCGAATTCCGCCCGATAGACGAACGACAGCACAAATCGCACCTCGAGATCGAGCCCGAGTTCTTCGCGCGAACGCCGACGGGCCGCATCGACCGGGGTTTCGCCCGGACGGGGGTGCGAACAGCAGGCATTGGTCCACAACCCGGGACTGTGGTATTTATCGAAGGCGCGCCGCTGCAACAACATCCGTCCTTCGGGATCAAAGACCACCACCGACAAGGCCCGATGGAGCAATCCCAATCGATGCGCCTCGAGCTTGGCACGTTGACCGATTTCGCGATCGTATTCGTCGACCAAAACCACCGATTCTTCTCGGACTTCTGTCAATGCCTCTTGGCTGGATTCGGGCGCGCTTGGCAGGCTGCTCATCACAGGAGATTTAGACTGTGTTTGACGTACGAACGAAGCAACAGGGTGTATTTCTGTTGATTGGGAATACGAATGCGCTGGTTGAGCAAATGCTCGGCCGGCGTATTCTTGATGCGGTTGAGCAGGGCGAAATAATAGACATACGCGATATAGACCCCAAAGCGCGCGCCTTTGGGCAAGGCCAAAATGCCTTGATATCCTTCCGCAAACTCGGCCTCGATTTCCGCTTCGATTGCCTTTTTGGTCACGCGGTCAAACTGGGTCAAATCGACATTCGGGAAATAGACCCGGCCTAGGTCGAACCCATCGGCCTTTAAATCGCGCAGAAAATTGATCTTTTGAAAGGCCGAACCCAACTTTCGGGCGGGTTGTTTGAGATCCGCATACCGGTGGCTGTCGCCTTCACAAAAAACCGAGAGACACATGAGTCCGACTACTTCGGCCGAACCATAGACATATTCGTCCAACAGCGCTTGATCGTACGATTTCGGATCCAGATCCATCCGCATGCTGTGGAGAAAAGACTTGATCAAACTGGGGTCCATTTGGTATAGGTTCACCACGGTCTGAAACGAGTGCAAAATCGGATTCAAGCTGATGCCCTGTTCGATGGCATTCCAGGTATCTTCTTCAAATCGGTCGAGCAGAGCTCGCTTGGGATGATCGTGAAAACTGTCGACGATTTCGTCGGCCAAGCGAACAAACCCATAGATGGCATAAATGGGGTCGTGAAACTTGGTCTCCAGACAGTAAATGCCCATGGAAAACGAAGTCGAATACTGGCGGGTCACCAATTTGCTCGTTTTGAGCGAAACGCGGTCAAACAATACCTTCATAGTTCGAGGGAATAGTGCTTCAACAGTGCTCGGCTCACCACCTCGCCCGATATAAGCGCAGGCGGAACCCCGGGACCGGGATTGGTCAATTGACCGGTAAACCACAAATTCGGGACTTTCTTGCTCTTGATGCTCGGTTTGAGCACGGCGGTTTGGTCAAGCGTATTGGCCAACCCGTAGGCATTGCCTTTATAGCTGTGATAATCCGCGACAAAATCGCGATGGGCATAGCTGCGCAAATGGACAATATGGGGTTCTGGATTGAAGCCGCATCGTTGCTCGATGCGCTGCAAAACCGTTGCCAAATAGGGCTCGCGGGCCGAGAGCGTATCATCCAATCCCGGAGCAGTGGGAATCAAAACAAACACATTGTCCATACCCTCGGGGGCGACCGACGGATCGGTGGCACTGGCCCGGCAGACGTAAAATAGTGGATCGGAAGGCCAGCGGGGTTGCGCATAAATCTCTCGGGCATGGCGCCCAAAATCCGCATCAAAGAACAAATTGTGGTGGAGCAATCCGTCGAGCGGTCGGTTCAATCCGAGGTAAAAAATCAAACTAGAAGGAGCCAATTTGCGGCGGTTCCAATAGGCTTCCGAATAGTTGCTTTTGTCGGGGGTCAATACCTCCCGATCGAGGTGGTGGTAGTCGGCCCCGCCCACAACGGCATCGCAAACCAAAGTCTGGGGACCTTGGGGTGTTTGGCCTTGTACCCGATCGATGGCCCCTTGGCTGTTATATCCGAACCCGGTCACCTCCCATTCGGGTTTCAGGGTAACCCCGAGCGATTGCGCCAAATCGACCATCGCCTCGACAATCTTGTGCATCCCCCCCATCGGATACCACGTGCCCAGCGACAAATCGGCATAATTCATCAGGCTGTAGAGGGCCGGTGTATTCTCGGGCGTGGCGCCCAAAAACAAGACCGGAAATTCCATGAGTCGAACGAGATCGGGATGCTTGAAATGCCGGGCCACATACGACTTCATCGACCGCAACAAATCCAATTCGAGCAACCCCTTCAACACGGTGAGGTTGGTGTATTCAAAAACCGATAAACCCGGGCGCTGCACCAAATCTCCGATGCCCGCTTCGTATTTGATGCGGCTTTCGCGCAAGAATTGCCTGAGCCGAAGAGCCGAACCCGGTTCGAGGCGCTCGAACAAGGCTTCCAATTCGTCCATGTTGGCGGGGACGTCGAGCGAACGGTTCCCTTCAAAGTAGATGCGGTACGACGGGTCTAAACGCTTCAGGGTATACTGCTCAGAAACCTTTCTCCCAAAATGGCCAAAGAATCGCTCGAACACATCGGGCATCCAATACCAACTCGGCCCCATATCAAAGCGAAAACCTTGATCCTCGTACGTACGGGCTCGCCCCCCCCAGGAGGCATTTTTTTCGACCAGCGTCACCTTAACTCCAGCCTTGGCCAAAAAGCACGCCGCGCTCAGGCCGGCAAATCCCGACCCAATCACAACCACTTCGGGTGTTTTCATTTCAGCCAAATCGCTGTGTGTTGAATCGTATCCGACGGTACATCAGTTGCGCAAATCCTTGAGCTTGTCCATCAACTTGCGACGGGCCAAGAAAATGCGGCTTTTTACGGTTCCGAGCGGGATGTGCAACATCTCTGCGATCTCCTCGTATTTGTAACCGTTGTAATACATCATAAAGGTCTCGACATAGTGCCGATCTACCGACTCGATTTGCTTCATCATATACTCTCGGTCGACGCCGGCATCCGTATAGCTCTCTTTGTCGGCCTCTTTGCTATTGATGAAATACTTGTTCTCTGAATCGTCGATAAAGGTGTTCTGATTCTTCTTCTTCCGGTAATTGTTGATGAAGGTATTGCGCATAATGGTGTAGAGCCACCCCTTCAAGTTGGTGCCCTCCTGATATTTATCCTTGTTTTTCAACGCTTTAAAGACCGTGTCTTGCAACAAATCGGCCGCATCTTCCGAACTGCGGGTCAATTTGAAGGCCAGTTGATTCAGGAAGCTCTGTTGGGCGACAATCAGATTGGTGAATTCCCGGGTTGACATGGTGGTTTTGTTGAGGGTTTGCTGAGCAAAGTTAAACACGGATAATTAGCGTGCAAACATTATGTTTAATTTTTTGCTCAAATATCTAAACAGAATCAATGGAGTTCTTCCGCTTAGCGCACCGCCTCCATCAGGGGGGTCGATCCCACCAAGGACGTGCGCATCGAATCGAAATCGGGATGCAGCACGAAGCGTGGGTCGCTCGGGCCTCCTCCCTGCTCCATCGCCACCCGCACCGGATGCCCCCCGAGGTGAAAGCGACACCCAGGGCGATCAAAAATCCGCCCCAGTCGTTCCGAGAACACACCGACATCTTCCGACCGAGGAGCAGTCGTAAATACACTGATCACGCGGTCGGGCTGCAATTTGGGCGATACTTCTGCGAGGAATTCCAAAGGCACATCTTGGCCCAAATACAAACTGCGCTCTCCTCTTTTGCGCAGCAGGAAGTGCAAGTAGAGCAGCCCCATTTCGTGCAGCTCTGTGGCGGGTAAAAACAAGAGATTGAACGGAGCGTTGGGCGCAGGGTGTACCGCAAGCCGGTCAATGCTCGCAAAGAGCTTCTGTTTGATCAGGTTGGTCACGAAATGTTCGTGGGCTACCGCAATGGCATCGGTTTGCCAGAGCAGCCCGATGCGCCGAATAAACGAGGCCACCACTTCGTTGAAAGCCCGCTCCGTACCCAATTGCATCACACTTTGGTTCAGCACTTTTTCAAAGAGCTCCTGATCAAAATCGAGCATAGCCATCTGGAGGGCATGGAGCAAGGCGTCGCCGTTGTCGGCGTGCTGCATTTGGTCGAGCACCGCACTCCGGAGTTCGATCTCGCTCATTTTGGCCACCTTCGAAATCCGATGACCCGCATTGACCAAGGCAGCCACGTTGAGCACGCGTTTTAAATCAGGATCCAGATAGTAGCGAATATTGGTTTCGGTTCGCTGAGGGGCAATGAGTCCATAGCGGCTTTCCCAGATGCGAAGCGTGTGCGCCTTGATTCCAGAAAGCCGTTCGAGGTCCCGAATACTGTATTTTACATCCACCGATTGAATTGTTGCAGTTGTTTAAGGAATCATGCAAATATATTAAACGAAATAAAACCCCTCACCCACCCGTACTGGATTGGGCGTTCTCTGCCGAGGTCCACTTATCTTTCCCAACTCAAAATTGCTACCATGAAGCTCGGAGCCTTTTCTATAAGTCTGTCTGTGAAAGACTTAAAAGTATCAAGGGCTTTTTATGAAGCCTTGGGATTCCGTGTAACTGGAGGTAGCGAGGAACACCGCTACCTGATTTTGAAGAACGAAAACAGCCTGATCGGGCTATTTCAGGGTCTTTTTCAAGGAAATATGTTGACGTTTAATCCGGGGTGGGACGCGACCGGCTCCGAAGTCAATCCCTTCGACGACGTTCGAACGATTCATTCGAATTTGGTTCAGTCCGGAATAGAGGTGAATCGAGCCGTTTTGCCTGAATCGGGACCTGGTCATATAGTGCTCAACGACCCCGACGGAAACGTCATTCTGATCGATCAACATCGTTAAGAAATCGATAAACCGCAAGGGTTGGGGCAGCTCGTTCCCTTAAACCCCGCGCTTATTGTATTTTTAACCCAGACTTAACACACATGAATCGACTGTTTAGGCCCCTTCTGGGGCTGATTTTGTTTTTGTGGGTCGCGGCCTTTCCTGTCTGGGGACAGGAAAACAGCATCTCCGGTGTCGTTTTGGATGAAAAAGGCGAACCCTTGATTGGGGTGGGGGTGCGGATTGCCCAAACCCAAACCGGCGCTGCGACCGATGTAAACGGTCGGTTTGCCCTCAAGCATTCGGGGTCTTTTCCAGTCACGTTGGTTGTGCAATACATTGGTTATCAAACCAAGAACGTCGATGTCAAAAAACCGGTTGTCGGTCTGAGCATTCGACTGCAACCCGATGCCACCGCCCTGAAGGAGATCAGCGTGGTCGAGCGCCGTTTGAGCGAAAAGCAAAAGGAAAGTGCCCTGACGGTCGAAGCCATGGACGCTTTGGCCATCAAAGAAACCCCCGCCGTCAATTTCTACGAAGGGCTGGCCAGTCTCAAAGGAGTCGATCTGACCTCGGCCAGCATCGGGTTTAAGGTCATCAATACAAGAGGGTTCAACAGTACGAGCCCGGTTCGTTCCCTCCAACTCATCGACGGGGTCGACAACCAGGCTCCGGGTTTGAACTTTTCGCTGGGCAATTTTCTCGGCGCTTCCGATCTCGATGTGCAACAAGTCGATCTGATCGCAGGCGCCAGCAGTGCCTATTACGGTCCCAATGCCTTCAACGGGGTGATCGCCATGACGACCAAGAACCCGTTCGATTTCCCGGGACTGAGCGCCTCGGTCAAGGTAGGCGAACGCAATCTGGCCGAATTTGGGCTTCGGTGGGCCCAAGTTTTTAAAGATGGAGATGGGGTTGAGCGCTTTGCGTATAAGTTCAACCTCTTTTATTTGAGGGCCGACGACTGGGAAGCCTCCAATTTGGATCCCACGGCCCAAAGCGAAGAAGGAATCGACAATCCCGGTCGATACGACGCCGTCAATCGCTACGGAGACGAAGTGCTGTTCGACGACGGGGGCGATGTCAAAACCTATCCTGGATTGGGCAACTACTACCGCAATGGTTTAATGGAGCGCGATTTGGTCGATTACGATACGCGCAATCTCAAATTGGGCACTTCGCTGCATTATCGATTTCAGCCCGATTTGGAGTTGACGTATGCCTTCAATTTTGGAAATGGCACTACGGTATATCAAGGCGACAACCGCTACAGTCTCAAGGACATTTTATTTTTCCAAAACCGCATTGAATTGGCGCGCAAACAAAAGTGGTTTGTTCGGGCTTATGCGACCAACGAAGATGCCGGCAATTCCTATGATGCCTACTTCACCGCTCTGCGGATGCAAGAGGCCTATTTGGGCGAACAGAGTTGGGGCAATTTTTATCGCAATTTCTTTTCAGCCTTTGCGGTCCCCTCGATCAAACAACTGGAGGGGTACCCCGACCCTTCTTTGCCCGCCGACGAATTCAGCGCCCAAATGGATGCGTTGATTGCCGCCAATCCCGAATTCTTTGCCGGCTGGCACGATTCGATCAATCGACTCGTCGCCACGGCCTATGAGGGTCCCGGTTTGGTTCCCGGCACCGCCTCGTTCGACTCGCTCTTTCAATACGTGGTTTCGCGCGATTTTAACGAAGGTGGGACCCGTTTGGTGGACCGCTCTGCCCTGTATCATCTACAAGGAGAGTATCTCTTTGATTCGACCCGATTGGGCCATTTTCGGCTCGGTGGAAACTATCGGTTGTATCGCCCGCTTTCCGAGGGCACCATTTTTAGAGACAGCGCGGGGTTGCGCATTTCCAATCGAGAGTTTGGCATTTATGGAGGATGGGAACAAAAATTTGCCCGGAACAAGCTCAAACTCGGTGCGAGTCTTAGGATGGATAAAAATGAAAACTTCGACTATCTCTTTTCCCCGGCCGTTTCGGCGGTTTACCAAGTCGATGCAATCAATACCCTTCGCCTCTCCTTTTCGAGTGCTATTCGCAATCCAACACTTCAAGATCAATACCTCTACTACAATGTCGGGCGGGCCATTTTGCTCGGCAATTTGGAGGGATACGATTCGCTGGTAACCACCGACGAAGTAGTTGACTTTTTGGGCGCAGGGGTTCAAGAAAGGGCCAATTGGGAGTTCGATTATTACGCGATAGATCCCGTGCGCCCTGAGCGCGTTCAAACGGTGGAAATGGGCTACCGAACTACACTTTGGAATCGGCTGTACCTCGATCTCAACTATTATTTCAGTTGGTACACCGATTTTATTGGGTACAACATCGGTCTCGACATCGAAGACGATCCCTCGGCCGGGCCGATTCAGCGACTTACTGGGGTTCAGGCCTATCGCATTGCCACCAATGCCCAAGATCAAGTGACCACCCAAGGGTTCTCGATCGGCGGCAACTACTATTTTGGGGAGTATTATTCGCTCAATGGAAACTACAGTTGGAACGTATTGAATACAGCCACCGACGACCCCATTATTCCCGCTTTTAATACGCCAGAACACAAATACAATATCGGAATCAGCGCCCGCGATTGGCAATGGCGAAAAATCAAGAATGTTGGATTTAGTGCCAACTACAAATGGATTCAGGGCTTTTTGTTTGAAGGCAGTCCTCAATTTACCGGTTCCATCGAGGACTATTCTATGCTCGACGCCCAGGTAAGTTGGAAGTATCCGGCTTGGAAGACCACTTTCAAATTAGGCGCATCCAATGTGCTGAACCAGCGCGCTTATCAGGTATACGGGGGACCCGAAATCGGCCGATTGGCCTATTTCAATGTCCTCTTCGAACTCTGAGCATACAAATTGACCCAGAATCGAATTGAAACCCCATGGGCTGCGCCTTTAAAAAATCGGGGAATCAGCTCAATAGTTTTTGACGGAGCAAAAACTCGAGTTGTTCGTTGGCTCGTTCGAGTGCCTTGAGCAATTCGGCATTGCGCCGTCTCAATTCGTAGACCTCAAAGGCACTGTGAATGGCATTGCGCAATTCTCCTTCGTTCCACGGCTTGGTCAAATACCGATACACCTGACCTCGATTGATGGCATCGATCACAGCACTGATATCAGAATATCCCGTTAAAAGCATGCGAATGGGAGCCGAATTGACCTTCTGAATGGCTTCGAGCAATTCAATGCCCGTCATTCTCGGCATGCGTTGGTCGGTAATCACCACATCGGGCCGGAAAGACTGAAACAGTTCGATGCCCTGAGCGCCCGATTCCGCCAATTCTACTTCAAATTCTCTGCGAAAAACCGCCTTAAAGGATCGGAGATTCTCGACTTCATCGTCGATGTACAAAACCTTGATGCGGTCATTTTCAGGGTATTCAGCGATATTTCCCTGGGCAGTTTCCATGCGCAATGTTTTAGTTTCTCGGGGGTGCATCCTGATTCGCTCGCGCCTTTCCCGTTCCTGTAAATTTAGGATAAAATTCGACGAATTCCTCATTTTTCATAGTATCCGGCTTACGAAAGATTGAAACCGTAAATTTGAAGGATCAATTCCCACTTCCCCTCCATGGAATCTGTCCTTCTCCCCAAAAATTTTCCGGTTTTTAGCCCTTTGATTGTGCCCTGTTCTGAGGTCGCTCCAGAGGGAGGCCTGTTGTCGGTTGAAGGTCGCGCATGGCCCGTGCTCGATGGGATTGCGGCTCAGTGGGCTGAATGTTATGCCCTCGATCATCCGCATTTGCGTCAGGACCCTTTTCGGTTGCGCAAAGAAGCCCAGGCATATGGAATCGAAAGAGCACAAGAGACCGCGGGAAATTGGGTGTTGTACCCGTGGCTCAACCTCGCCCTTCGTGTGCTCCCCGAGACTGAATTCATCCGGGTTCGCACATCGAGAAACCGGCTCAAGATTAGCTCAGAAGAAGCCGCGCAACTGCACACCAAAACGATCGGGATTATTGGTTTATCGGTAGGGCAAAGTGTGGCTTTGACCTTGGCGATGGAGCGCACGTTTGGAACCCTGCGCATTTCGGATCACGATACCTTGGATTTGAGCAACCTCAATCGGGTGCGCGCTGGTCTACAGAATCTCGGGTTGCCCAAAACAGCCGTAGCCGCGCGTTTGATCGCCGAACTCGACCCTTATCTCAAGGTCGAATTGTATCCCGAGGGAATCGACGTAAAAAACGTTCGTAAATTCGTACAAGGCCTCGATTTGCTCATCGAAGAGTGCGATGCTTTGGATATCAAATTGCTTTCGCGAATGGAGGCCCGAGAGAACGAGATACCGGTTTTGATGGATACCTCTGATCGGGGGATGCTCGATGTGGAACGCTTCGATTTGGAGCCAGATCGACCCTTGTTTCACGGTTTGGCGGGCCCGCATCCCGAGAGTATCGGATTGACTTCGATGGATCCCGAACATCGACTCGGGCTCATGATGCGCATTGTCGACTACCCCAATTTGAGTCCGTCCCTGCGCCTGAGCTATGAAAAAATCGGCACGGAGCTCCTCACCTGGCCGCAACTGGCCTCCGACGTACAATCGGGCGCGGGCCACACGGCAGCAGTAGCCCGCAACATCCTGCTCGGCCATCCGGTTCCATCAGGGCGTTATTACATTGAAATGGACCCCCAACGCGTACTTCACCACCAGATTCAAGCATTGTAATGGTCATTATTCGCGGTTTTCGCGCCATCGACGATCCGGAAGCCTCCGAGCGGTTTATTCTCGGACATCGGCGTGTTCTGGAAGCCCACGGGGTTAAAAAAGTGACTTCGAGTCGGAATGAATGGGCCCAGAATCCCAATGTTTTTGTCGTGAACGTCGAAAGCGAAGACGGAGACAAAGTGTATGGGGGAGCCCGCATTCACGTAGCCGACGGCATCCACCCCCTCCCCATCGAAGAGGCGACGGGTTATATGGATTCCACGATCTACGAGCGGGTACACTCGATGCGGGCCGAGGGCACGGGAGAACTCTGCGGCTTGTGGAATTCGATGGAAGTGGCGGGCATGGGCATCGGCAGTTTTTTCGCCACCCGGGCGGCGACCGTATTGACCCGTCAAATCGGAATTCAATCGCTTTGGGGGCTCTGCGCTCCTTTTACCGTTCGTTGGGCCGAACGACTGGGCAGCAGGGTGCAAAAAGACATCGGAAACGACGGGACTTTTTATTATCCCAAACTCGATTTGGTGGCAACCGTGGTATTGCTCGAAGATGCCGAAGCACTGACCTATTGCAAACCGTATGAACGCGTTCGCGTTCAAGAGCTTCGCGAAAACCTGAGACAGAATGCCGTCGAAGCGCCCCCTGGCCGCAAACAGGAGGTCGAAGTGCGCTACGAATTGCTGATTCCCAATTCCCATCCGAGCGAGTTCCACTTCCCGAATCTCGGAACGCGGGTTCCTTATTCCATGGAACTCAAACAAGAAGAGCGCCTGCCTGAATTCTAATCGCCCAGAGGGGTCCTTTCCGCGAACCAATACCCCTGCAGGCGGTTATCTTTAACCATGCGAATTCCCCATTCCGGTTTGCGGTTCGGCGCCTATCGCGGACGCGAAAAATCGCCGTTTGAACGCCTCTTTGAACTATTCAAAGAACTGCTGCTGCACACTTCAGGCGAGGTGGAAGAAGCGCTCGACTGGTTGCGCGTCCTCGACAAAGAACACAATCTGACCACGTCCGAATACACGGTGGACGATTTTGTAGAAGACCTCAAAAAGCGCGGCTATTTGCGCGAGGTCGTCGAAGGAGGTGGAGGGCTGGAAATGAGCGCCAAAACGGAACAGGCCCTTCGGCAGAGCGCGCTCGAAAAGGTGTTTGGCAAGCTCAAGAAAACCGGGAATGCGGGCAACCACCGAACGCGCTATACCGGGAGCGGAGACGAAGACACTGCAGAGCTACGGGCCTACGAATATGGCGATGCCCCCGATACCATTTCGATGACCGAATCGCTCCAAAATGCGCAGATTTTGCGCGGCCCCGATCCAGAATGGATGCTCGAATCGGATTTGCTGGTGCGCGAACGCCTGCACAAATCTCAGCTCAGCACCGTGCTGATGATCGATTTGTCGCACTCGATGATTCTGTATGGAGAAGATCGAATTACGCCGGCCAAACGCGTGGCACTCGCGCTGGCTGAATTGATCCGCACGCGCTATCCCAAAGACAGTCTGGATATAATTGCCTTCGGAAACGACGCTTGGCCCATTGAATTGAGCGAATTGCCGTACTTACAAGTAGGCCCGTATCATACCAATACCGTGGCCGGTCTCGATCTGGCCAGCGAAATTCTGCGAAAGAAGAAAGCGTCCAACAAGCAGATTTTGATGATCACCGATGGCAAGCCGAGTTGTGTTACCGAGCCGGACGGAAGCCACTACATGAATAGCGTGGGTCTGGACGATTATATCGTCGGCAAGTGTATGGGACGCGCGGCCGCCTTGCGCAAAGCCGGAATCCCCGTCACCACGTTTATGATTGCGCGCGACCCCTATCTCCAACAGTTTATCCGATCCTTTACCGAAATCAACAAAGGCAAAGCCTTTTACACCGGTCTAAAGGGGTTGGGAAGCTTGGTGTTTGAAGACTACGAAAAGAACCGCAAAAAGAGATTATGACCCCTCCCGATATTGCAACCCTGGGTGCGCTGAAAAAATCCGGTTATCGCCCACGCGGCATTCGGGATGAATTGCGTCAAAATTTGATCGAAGCCCTGCGCGAAGGCCGCGAGGTTTTTGCCGGAATCCACGGCTACCAACACAGCGTTATTCCCGACGTACAACGCGCGCTACTCTCGCGTCACCACATCAATTTGCTCGGTTTGCGCGGTCAAGCCAAGACCCGATTGGCGCGGAGTATGGTGGGACTGTTGGACGAATGGGTACCCTACTTGACCTGCACCGAGTTGCGCGAAGACCCGCTCCAACCCATTTCAAACCGCGCCAAGGCGTATGTCGCCGAGCACGGAGACCTGGCCGAGGTGCGGTGGATGCACCGAGAAGAGCGCTATTTTGAAAAACTCGCCACCCCGGACGTCAGTGTCGCCGATTTGATTGGAGACGTCGACCCGATCAAAGCGGCCAACCTCAAGCTGTCGTATTCGGACGAGCGGGTCATCCACTTTGGTATGATCCCAAGGGCCCATCGCTGTGTGTTCGTCATCAACGAGTTGCCCGATTTGCAGCCCCGAATCCAAGTGGCCTTGTTCAATATTTTACAGGAGGGCGATATTCAAATCCGAGGCTTTCAGCTCCGTCTTCCCATCGATGTTCAATTTGTGTTTACGGCCAATCCGGAAGACTATACCAACCGCGGATCGATTGTAACCCCACTTAAAGACCGAATCGGGAGTCAAATTATGACCCATTATCCCGAAGACCTCGAGACCGCTTCGCTGATTACGCAGCAAGAAGCGCGCATTGCCCCAGGGTTGCGCGAGGCGATCGACTTGCCCGAAATGGCGGCTACGTTGCTCGAACAAATTGGCTTCGAAGCCCGCGAAAGCGAATACGTCGATCCGAAGAGCGGGGTCAGTGCCCGTTTGAGCGTTTCGGCCCTCGAAAATTTGTACAGTACAGCCGAACGCCGAATGCTCCTGAATGGCGAGACCCATACCTGCATTCGGCTCAGCGATTTTGCCGGGGTTGTACCCAGCATTGTGGGCAAGGTAGAATTGGTCTATGAAGGAGAGCAGGAAGGAGCGCATTCGGTGGCCGAACACCTTTTGGGCGCGGCCATCAAACGGTTGTTGCCTCGGTATTTTCCGGCGATGGAAAAACTCAAGCAAAGCGATCCCAACAATCCCTATTTGGGCTTGATCAATGCTTTTGGCGAAGGGCTTCGGCTTGATTTGTTCTACGACTCGAGCGATGCCGACTATCGCAAGGCGCTTGAAGCCCATCGGCCCCTATTGGATTTTGCCCGAAACCACTCGGGGAAAATCGATTCCAACGGATTCTATTTCGCCATGGAATTTGTCCTCTGGGCCTTGTCCGAGCACGCCCGAATCAACCGGGATAAATTGGTGCTCGGACTCCGCTACAGCGATTTGTATGCCGGATTGTTTTCGGAACAAGCCGAGAACGACGAATAAGCGGCCGCTTTAGAGCAAATCGTTGGCCAAATTGGCGAGTTCGCTGCGCTCTCCTTTTTCGAGGGTGATGTGCGCAAACAACCGATTGCCTTTCAGTTTGTCGATCAAATAGCTCAGCCCGTTGGACTGTTCGTCCAAATAAGGGGTGTCAATTTGGTGGATGTCGCCCGTAAAAATGAATTTGGCATTTTCTCCGGCCCGGGTAATAATGGTCTTTACCTCGTGGGGGGTTAGATTCTGGGCCTCGTCGACAATAAAAATAACGTTGCTCAACGACCGGCCGCGGATGTAGGCCAATGGCGTTACCAAAATCTTTTCGGTGTTCACCATTTCGTCGATCTGCTTATACTCTTTGTCCTGCTCGCGAAACTGGTTTTTGATGTACTTCAAATTGTCCCAGAGCGGCTGCATATACGGATTGATCTTGGCCTTCATATCGCCCGGCAAGAAGCCGATGTCTTTGTTGCTCAAAGGCACGATGGGACGGGCGAGGTAAATCTGTTTAAAATCGCGGCGCTGCTCGAGCGAGCCCGCCAAAGCCAAAAGCGTCTTGCCCGTTCCGGCCACCCCTTGCAAACTGACCAATTTGACTTCCGGATTCAAGATGGCGTGCAGCGCGAAGGTTTGCTCGGCATTGCGGGGCTTGATCCCATAGAAAGTCCGCTTTTCAACCTGTTCAAACGCGTGCTCAAACGGATTGTAGTACGACAACATCGAACTGCGGTTCGACTTGAGGATGTAAAAGTGGTTGTTGACTGGCTGAAATTTGCCCCCGACCGCATCGATCACTTGATCGGCATCCACCTTGGATTCCCGGTAGAGTTCGTCGATCAGTTCATGGGGAAACCCATCGATTTGCCCGCGTCCGGTAAATAGGTTGTGGACGTCCTTGATCTTGCCCGTCTTATAGTCTTCTGCAGGAATATTCATCGCCTTGGCCTTGAGCCGCAGGTTGATGTCTTTCGTGACCAAAATGACCTTTCGGTCCGGGGCTTCGGCCATCATAGCGAGTGCCGAATTCAAAATAAAATGGTCGTTTTTCCGCATCGAGAACACCCGAGTGGCGTCGAGCCGACTGCCTTCGGTGTTCATAATGACTTTGAACTTTCCCTTGGTGCCTCCGTTGAGCGAATTCCACTCTTGTAGGCTATTATCACCTACTTTTTTATCGAGAAAACGAATAAACTCCCGGGCTTCAAAGTTCTTGGTGTCGTTTCCTTTTTTGAATTCGTCCAATTCTTCCAATACCGTAATCGGAATGGCGACATCGTGCTCCTCAAAATGCTGAATGGCATTGTGATCGAAGAGAATGACCGAGGTGTCGAGCACAAAGATTTTTTTCTCCGAATCCTTTTTTCGGACCGTTTTTTTGCCCGCTGTTTTGGGGTGCGCTCCTGATTCAGCAGACTCCGAAGACTTGAGACGGGCTCCTTTGAGCGGAATGTTTTCCGGGTCGACCGAGATCGGAGCAAGGAGGGCTTGGGTTTGGGCCATGGAGGTGGACGGTGTTTTGGGTTGTTCCAAATTAGGGGGATGCCGCTTCGAAAACGATTCGGATCTCCCTCAATCTTTTCACCGTGGCTGTTTGATAACTCCCATCGCCCAAAGTGAAATCGTTGGCGTAAACTGCACTCCCTTTTTTAATCGACTCAGGCGAAGCGCTCGGCCAACCCGTCGTGGGTCGCTGTGCCTCAAAAAGACCGCGAAGTGCCGTCGTGATCCGTTTAATTTGTGTTCCATGAATCCATCTAGGGCCTTGTTTGGGTTGTTGTTGCGGTGGATTGCTATTGTGCTCCCTGTCAGCAGCCCTCTGTACGCCGCGCATTTGGTCGGGGGCCATCTGACTTATACTTGTTTGGGCGGGAACGACTACGAAGTCACTTTGCGCGTATATCGGGACTGCGGTGGCAACGGGGCGGCGTTCGACAACCTCGCCGATTTGGCGGTCTACGATGCTTCCAATAACCTGATTCTCAACGTCGGTATGTCCAAAGGCGTAGAGATTGTCTTGCCCAACAACAGCACCGGCAATCCGTGCTTGAGCTCTCCGCCGGGCTTGTGCACTGAATATGTGGACTATGTTTCGGTGCTGAATCTGCCGCCCATCGCGGGGGGTTATTTGCTCGTTCACCAGCGGTGCTGCCGCAATGGGGGCATCGACAATGTCGCCAACTCAGGCACCTATGGCAATACCTATTCGGTTCGAATTCCGGACCTGGGCGCCAATTGCAATAGCTCCCCTCAATTTACGGCTCCCCCGCCCATTGTGCTTTGTTTGGGCGATCCGCTCCAAGTCCAGATTGCCGCCAGCGATGCCGACGGCGATTCGCTTTACTTCGAGTTTTGTGAAATCTTCAATGGAGGTGGGCAAAGTGGGGGCAGCGGTTGCACCGCGGTAACCCCTCAACCTTCCTGTCCGCCTCCTTACACCGCGGTTCCTTTTAGTGCGGGTTATACGGCGACCAATCCCATGCCCGGTTCCCCCGCGATTGGGATCGAAGACAGCACGGGCAAATTGTTTGGATTGCCCAATCAGTTGGGGCGTTTTGTCGTGGGCGTTTGTGTTACAGAATACCGCAATGGGCTTCCGTTGAGCACTGTACGACTGGATTATCAGTTTATCGTCACCCAATGCGTAAGCAATTTGGTGGCCGATATGCTCACCCCAGTCGAAGATCCCGATATCAATTGCGTCGGGCTAACCGTCGGATTTGTCAATCAGAGCCCCAATTTCACGACGCTGCATTGGGACTTCGGAGTGCCGGGCGTTTTGGACGATACCGCCAATGTATCGAACCCCAGCTTCACCTATCCCTATGCCGACACCTTTACGGTTCAACTGATTGTCAATCCGGGTTTTGTATGCAGCGACACCACCTCGTTTCAATTCGTGGTACAGCCCGAAGTAAGCGGCAATCTCCTATGGACGGGGGTTCCCTGTTTTGAAGTGCAAAACATCCAGTTTGAGGCAATCGGGAATTGGCCGCCCGGATCCAGTTTCGTCTGGGATTTTGGACCGGGAGCCAGTCCGATTGGCTGGGGACAACTCGTTCCGCCCCCCGTCAGTTGGTCTGCGCCCGGTTGGCATGTGGCCGAATGTTTTGTTTCCTATCCGCCCAATTGTCAAATTGTATTGAGCGACAGCATTTTTATCAGCAATCTCAACGCTACCGTCGACGCCGGTCCCGATCAAATTATTGCCCCCGGTCAGAGCGCGGTTTTGGGGGCGAATGGCGGTCAGTCTTATTATTGGTACAGCGACGTTCCCGCCCGCTACAGCGGTCGTTATGAGCAGAGCATTGTCGTATGGCCCTTTGACGATACCACCACTTTTTATGTACGCGTCCTCGACGCCCTCGGATGTGCCGGTGTCGATTCAGTACGGGTGTTTGTCTTGGGACCCGAATCCGATGATCCGCCAGCCAATACCCTTACGCCCAATGGAGACGGATTGAACGAATCCCTCGATTTGTCTCGATTTATCGAAAGCGACCCCGCCGATTTTCTCGTCTACAATCGATGGGGTTCTCTGGTGTATGAACGCTTCGACTACGACAACCAATGGAGGGGTCAAGATGCGGGAGGCAATCCCCTGCCCGATGGCACCTATTACGTGCTTTTGGTTCGATCTGGACAGGTGTTGTACAAAGGCCCAGTTCACCTGATCCGCGGCCGATAGACCGAGACCATTCGTTCAGGGTCGAAGCCCCGTTTCTTCACAGAATAACCGGGTGGATTGCGCCCCTTTTTTACCTCCCTGTGCGCATTCTGATTTTGGTATGAGTATTTGTACTACTTTTGAGCGCATTTTGAGTGGAAGCCTGTGCCAAGTACTGTCTTTTGTGCTGAAAAGAGCCCAAGGTCGATTGTGCCTTCTCTCCCTCAAGGCCTTATTCAACTTAACCTCTTTTCAGTGTGATGAACATTTATGTGTCCAACCTCAGCTACCGTGTTGAGGAAAACTCACTCCGGTCGCTCTTCGAGCAATACGGAGAAGTGAGTAGCGTCAAGATCGTCATGGATCGCGAAACCGGCCGCTCACGGGGTTTTGGCTTCGTGGAAATGACCAACGATGCCGAGGGCAAGCTCGCCATCGAGCAACTCAACGAAGTCGATTTTCAAGGCCGTAACCTCCGGGTCAACGAAGCCCGTCCCCGCGAAGAAGGCGGAGGCGGAGGCTTCAGCCGCGGTGGAGGAGGCGGTGGAGGATACAACCGCGGTGGCGGTTATGGTGGTGGTGGAGGCGGTGGCTACGAGCGCCGCAACGATCGCTACTGATCTACCCTTTTCGAATTTCTTAAACCCCGGTCTCCGGGGTTTTTTTATTTCCCCCCATCCCCGTACCAACCCGGGATATTGGGAGCCCTTCATACTACCGAAGCGGCTCGATACGCGGGCTTTCCGGATTCTTCGGATTGCGCAAACGACCGATGGGTACGGCAGGACAATCGTGGGACTGCAACAAAGAAACCACAGAGGCCACCGCCTCGGGGGCTACCGCAAACAGCAATCCCCCAGAAGTCTGAGGATCGGCCAACAAATGGCGTTCCCAAACCCCATTAAAACCGATCTGGGCACCATAGCTCCTTAGATTGCGCTGGGTGCCTCCAGGAGCACAACCTTGTTCAAAATAGCGCTGAGCCCAGTCAAACCGAGGGATGGCACTCCAGTCGAGTTCGGCATCTAAGCCCGAACTGTGGCACATTTCGAGCAAATGACCCCCCAGGCCGAAACCCGTTACATCGGTCAGGGCGTGGACACTTTCCCATTCGGACAGAGCCGCCCCGAGCGTATTGAGTTTTTTCATTGAAGCCCATCCCTCGAGCAAATCGGATTCCAACGCCAATCCGCGTTTCTGGGCGGTCGAAAGCAACCCCACGCCCAAGGGTTTGCTCAGAAAAAGGACATCGCCCGCACGAGCCCCTCCGTTGGTTTTAAGCCGGCTTTTCTCGACCCAACCGCTCACCGCCAATCCAAAAATGGGCTCTGCCAAATCGATGCTGTGTCCTCCAGCCAGCGGAATACCCGCTCTTTCGCAAGCCGAACGCGCCCCTTTGACGACCGCTCCAGCCAATTCTACCGGCAGTTTGTCGATCGGCCAGCCCAAAATGGCAATCGCCATCAAGGGCTTTCCGCCCATGGCATAGACATCCGAAAGGGCATTGACCGAAGCAATTTCCCCAAAGTCGAAGGCATCGTCTACAATGGGCGTAAAGAAATCGGTGGTGGAAATCAGGCAACCGCCCTCGGTTTCGTACACCGCGGCATCGTCTTTTTGGGCATGACCGACCAACAATCGCTCAAACACCGAAGATGTGCCCGATCCCGCCAAAATGCGATCGAGTTGGTCGGGGGCAATTTTGCATCCGCAGCCCGCCCCATGGCTGTATTGGGTCAAACGAGGGGTTTCTGACGGATTCTCCGGCGGGTTCGCTGTACTATTCATGCGTGTGTACTGGGGGGATGGTGGGTTCCAAAAGAGTCATGAGTCGGGCAATCGATTCCACGTCGGTCGAGAAACCCGACCAAGTCACCCCCCTTTCGGGGTTTTTCTTGGCCATGCCTTCCCGGTAGGCTCGATCGTAGTATTTCAGCAACAAAGCGGCGCATTCCTTCAATTCGCCTCGATCGAGGAATTCCAGCGCCAAAGCGCAGTCCTTTCCCCCCAGTCGACGCCGGATGCGTTCGATCCCGGCCCGAAGCAACTCCCGGGATGCGTTTCCATAGGTTTCCACCAAATGGTTCAGGCGGAGTTCGAAAGGGCGATCGACCCATACCCAATGGGCACAGAGCAAACCCGCGTACAACCCATCGGGCAGACGCACTTTGCCAATGGCGTGCGATTCGTCTTCGATCCACATCCACTGACCCGGATCGAACCGCCGAAACGCCTCAAAAACGCGGTTTTGGAAGATTTCGTTGGTCGGTTGATCGGGCTGACCAATGGCGCCAAAACTCGAACCCTTGTGGTGGGCCAATCCCTCCAAGTCCACCACCTGCGCTCCTTGGGTCGCCATGGCCTGGAGGATTCCGGTCTTGTCGGTACCCGTTGGGCCGCATAGGACCCGAAGCGGCAGGGGCGACTCGAAAAACGCCATTAGCGCGCGTCGATAGTGTTTGTACCCCCCGGGAAGCGTGCGCACATCGAGCCCCGCCGTCTTAAGCAGCCAAGCCATCGAGCCACTCCGCATCCCCCCTCTCCAGCAATACAGTCCAATCGGGCGGCCTTCCGACAGGGCCTCGGCCCGATCGACGAGGTGCTTGAGTTGAGGCCCGACCAGTTCGAGTCCCAATCGAACCGCTGTGGCCTGTCCCGATTCGGCATAACACAAACCCACCCGATGCCGCGCTGCATCGTCAAAAAGGGGCAACGAAAGCGATCCGGGAATATGACCTTGGGCATATTCCGAGGGCGAGCGCACATCGATAATGCACGACCCTTCTGCCAAAAATGCGTCCAACGCTCCGCTCATAATGCCCTGATTCGATCTCTTGTATAGAGAAAAACTGCGGGATTTCGATTCCGATCGACGGTTTCTCCCCAGAGCAAAGGTCTAAAGACCCGGCCATGGCCCGACTGCTCTATACCTTTGGCGCGTTCAGAAAACCGAAACCATGTTATCGATTACGCTCCCCAATGGCGATGTCCGCGAATATCCGGACGGAAGCCGTGCCTACGACATTGCGCTGAGCATCAGCGAGGGATTGGCACGCAATGCGCTGAGCGCCAGTATAGATGGAAACACTGTTGAACTCATGGCTCCGCTCGAGCACGGAGGCGCCCTCAAAATCTATACTTGGGACAGCCCAGAAGGCAAACAAGCCTTTTGGCACAGTTCGGCCCACGTCTTGGCCCAGGCGCTGACCCAGCTCTATCCCGGAATCCACTTGACCATTGGCCCTGCCATCGAAAATGGCTTTTACTACGATGTCGATTTTCGGGGGGCGATTCCGAGCGACAAAGATTTTCCGGCCATCGAAGCTAAGATGATCGAATTGGCCCGGCTCAAAGCGGAGTTCAAAATGCGGTCGGTGTCGAAGTCGGAGGCCCTCGAGGTCTACAAAGACAACCCTTTCAAAACCGAGCTGATCGAAAACCTCGAAGACGGCACGATCACCTTCTGCGACCACGGGGATTTTACCGATTTGTGCCGGGGGGGGCATTTGCCCGATACCGGTGTCATCAAGGCAGTCAAAGTGATGAACATTGCCGGAGCCTACTGGAGGGGGGATGAAAAACGACCCCAGTTGAGCCGGGTTTACGCGATCACTTTCCCGAAAAAAGCGCTGCTCGACGAGTATTTGGCATTGCTCGAAGAAGCCAAAAAGCGCGATCACCGGCGGTTGGGCAAAGAACTCGAGCTCTTTGCCTTTTCTCAGCGGGTGGGCCAGGGACTTCCGCTGTGGTTGCCCAAAGGCACGGCCCTGCGCGAGCGCCTCGAACAATTTCTGCGCACCGCGCAAAAAAAGGCGGGCTATCTGCCTGTCATCACGCCCCATATCGGATCGAAGGAACTGTACGAGACCTCTGGGCATTACGCCAAATACGGCAAGGACAGCTTCCAGCCGATCCGTACCCCGGAAGAAGGCGAAGAGTATTTGCTCAAGCCCATGAATTGCCCGCACCACTGCGAGATCTACAAAGCGAAGCCCCGCTCCTACAAAGACCTCCCTTTGCGGCTTTCGGAATTCGGAACCGTCTATCGGTACGAAATGAGCGGAGAATTGCACGGCTTGACCCGAGTTCGGGGATTTACCCAAGACGATGCCCACCTGTTTTGTACCCACGATCAGGTGCTCGACGAATTCAAGAAAGTAATCGAATTGGTGCTCTACATTTTGAAAACGCTTGATTTTAAAGGTTTTCAAGCTCAAGTTTCGCTTCGCGACCCCGAGAATCCCGAAAAGTATATCGGATCGATCGAAAATTGGGAAAAAGCCGAAAAAGCGATTGTGCAGGCGGCCGACGATATGGGGCTTCCCTATGTGATCGAAACCGGCGAAGCGGCTTTTTACGGCCCAAAACTCGATTTTATGGTGCGCGATGCCTTGGGCCGCAGTTGGCAATTGGGAACCATACAAGTCGACTACAATTTGCCTGAGCGCTTTGAGCTCGAATACAAGGGGGCCGACAACCAAATGCACCGTCCGGTCATGATTCACCGAGCGCCGTTTGGCTCGATGGAGCGCTTTGTCGCGGTGCTGCTCGAGCACTGTGGGGGGAATTTTCCGCTCTGGCTCACTCCGGAACAAGTCATTCTGCTGCCTGTCAGCGAAAAGTCGATCGATTATGCCCGGGAAGTTTCACAATTGCTGGAAAATTCCGATATTCGCGCCCTCATTGACGAGCGCAACGAGAAGACGGGTAGGAAGATCCGCGACGCGGAAGTTTCGAAAGTCCCCTTTATGCTGATCGTCGGTGAGCTCGAAGCCCAAAACCGAAGCGTTTCGGTACGCAGGCACGGTCAAGGCGATCTCGGTTCGATGAGCATCGACGAGTTTGCCCAACTGGTGCAGCGTTCAGTTCGCGAAGAGCTGGGAGTTGAGTAGATTGTATCCGTATAACCCAATCTGAAAGCCACACTGAGGAAGTCATACAACCCGCGGGACAACCGGCAGGAGGAAGACAAGCACCGGATCAACGAGCGCATCAACGCGCCAAAGGTTCGTTTGGTAGGAGAAAACATCACCGAACAGGGGGTGTACGATACCCGAACGGCCCTGAGGATGGCTCAAGAACTCGAACTCGATCTGGTCGAAATTTCGCCCCAAGCCGATCCACCGGTCGCCAAGATCATCGACTACAGAAAGTTCCTGTACGATCAGAAAAAGAAGCAGAAGGAACTCGCTGCCAAGAACGTGAAAGTCGTGGTCAAGGAAATTCGGTTTGGACCCCAAACGGACGAACACGACTACGACTTCAAGAAGAAGCACGCTACCAAGTTTTTGGAAGATGGGTTTAAGATCAAGGCCTACGTGTTTTTCCGAGGTCGTTCCATCGTCTACAAAGACCAAGGCGAAATTCTGTTGCTCAAACTGGCGCAGGAACTCGAAGACCTCGGCAAAGTCGAGAGTTTGCCGAAGTTGGAAGGAAAGCGGATGTATATGATGATGGCCCCGAAAAAGAAAGCCAAAGCCTGAGTTCTCCTCCGGCCCGACGAGCGACAAACCCTTTGAAACCCGAGCACCATGCCTAAAATGAAAGCCAAATCCGGAGCGAGCAAGCGCTTCAAGCTGACCGGAAGCGGAAAAATCAAGCGCAAGCACGCCTTTAAAAGTCACATCTTGACCAAGAAGAGCACCAAGCGCAAGCGCAATTTGACCCATTCCACCTTGGTTCATCCTTCCGATGAAGCCGGTGTCCGTTTGCAACTCTGCATCTGATCCCGACCGATTGTATCGTCAGGACGGTTCTCGTTAACCCTGCTGTAGCGCCTCCAAGTCCGGCCGTGTGGTCGGCGCCTGCCGCAAAATTCAACCCACCATGCCTTTATCCAACAATGCGGTCGCAAGCCGCGCCCGCCGCAAAAAGATCTTCAAACTCGCCAAAGGTTCCTTTGGACGTCGCAAAAACGTCTGGACCGTGGCCAAGAACTCGGTCGAAAAGGGACTGACCTACGCCTATCGCGACCGCCGCAACAAAAAGCGCGAATTCCGTTCGCTGTGGATTCAGCGGATCAACGCCGGAGCCCGTCAATATGGAATGTCGTATTCGGTCTTTATGGGCAAGCTTAACCGAAGCGGCATTGAACTGAATCGCAAGGTTTTGGCCGATTTGGCCTTGAACCACCCCGAAGCGTTTAAAGCCGTTTGCACCCAATTGGCTTAAGTCAATCACAAGCCCCATGGCCAAGCCGAATCCCTCGTGGGTTCGGCTTTTTTGTTTCTCCCCTACCCCATCCATGGTTAATTTCGCCATCAGCCTCGATTCTATGCCTTCTCCCCTCTTTTCTCTCGCTCGGTTGGTTGGGTGCCTATCGCTCTGGGGATTGGGCAATGCCATTGCACTCCAGGCCCAGACCCCCGACGCCCCCTGTCTTTTTGAAGACTGGATGCGGGTCAGCACCCCATCGGGACTCAAGATGCGCTCGGCACCGGGTCTAAAATCGGCGGTCCTCGCGGTGGTGCCCAATGATTCCGTACTGATCTTGTGTTCCGAGTTCTACGGCGACCTCACGGTCGAATCGATCTCGGGTCATTGGCGTTTGGCGCATTATCGCGAATTTCAAGGGTATGTCTTCGATGGGTTCCTCAAACCGATGCCACCCGTGACTCCGACCGACACGATAGCGCTCGCTACGACGCCTGCACCCTCTGAGCCGCTCCCTCAGCCCATTCCGACCCAAGAGCTAGAAAAGCCACTGGAAATTAAAGTCTTGGGGGCGGTATACAACCATTGCGGACCCCTCGACGACATCGACCCGGGTTGGTATTGGTTTGGCGTCTATGCCGAGGAAATACAAGGCATGGAACAATGGACCTTCAGACCGATCGAGCTCCAGATTAGTTTGAGTCCTGGCACCAAACCCGGACGCCCCGAATTTGACCTTTTGCCGAAAAACGCCGATCCTCCTCAACTCATGATCGGTTTCAACCGTTCGGTGGCCCTGCCCGAACCCGTGGTCCCCAATCGCGGAGCCGTTTGGCCGCTTTCGCTGATGCCAGGAACTTCGGTCGTATTGCCGGCCTCCAATCCGGGATTGAACTCGCTCAATGTGCAATTGGGCGCATTGGGAACCGTAGAACAACTCGGCGAATGCCCGCGCGTAAGTGGATACCAATTGATCGTCGAACAAAGTGGAATACGTCAGGTGCTCGACGAGTTTTGGGGTTCTGCTGACCGATGCGGGGTGCCCGAGTTGTTTTGGTATGGCGATTTAAACCGTGACGCCATTGCCGATGCCGTACTCCTCGAAAAAGCCCCCAACAAGGTGCGCTTTGTCCTGATGCTCTCCCAATCCAACCCGACCGCCTTGTGGAAGCGCGCTTCGAGTTGGGAATACCAAAATTGCCCCTAAGTCCATGGATGCCCGACTTGAATTTGACCGAAACGATGATCAAATGCGCTTGATGCTCAGCGAGCTAAAACGCAGAATCGACATTGCCCATGCGGGAGGTGGAATGGAACTCCAAAAGCGCCAAAAAGCCCTCGGAAAGATGACGGTACGGGAGCGGGTGGCGCATATTCTGGATCCCGATCGCCCTCAATTGGAGATTGGGGCTTTGGCGGGAGAAGGGTTGTATGCCGAACACGGCGGCTGTCCCGCAGGGGGGGTCGTGGTGGTCTTGGGCTATGTTCAGAGCAAAATGATCTTGATCGTGGCCAACGATGCCACCGTCAAAGCGGGCACCTGGTTTCCGATCACCGCGAAAAAGAACCTCCGCGCTCAGGAGTTGGCGCTCGAAAACCGCATCCCCATCGTGTATCTGGTCGACTCGGCCGGGGTGTATTTACCGCTTCAAGACGAAGTCTTTCCGGACAAAGAGAATTTTGGGCGGATTTTTCGCAACAATGCCCTGCTGAGCAGCAAGGGTATTACCCAAATCGCCGCCATTATGGGAAGCTGCGTCGCTGGGGGCGCCTATTTGCCGATTATGAGCGACGAGGCACTGATCGTCGACAAGACCGGGAGCATTTTTCTCGCGGGGTCCTATCTGGTCAAGGCGGCCATTGGCGAAGACATCGACAACGAAACCTTGGGGGGAGCGACCACGCATTGCGAAATTTCGGGGGTAACCGACTACAAGGCGGCCAACGATGCGGAGGCGCTCGACACCATACGGGGGATTGTCGGCAAAATGGGGCATTTTCCGAGGGCGGGCTTCGACCGGGTTGAACCCCAAGAACCGGCTCGACCGGGATCGGATATCCACGGTTTGTTTCCCCACGACCGGAGCAAGCCCTACGATACGCTTGAAATAGTACAGTGCATCGTAGACCAAGACAGTATTCAGCTGTATAAGAAGGACTTTGGCAAGAGTATCATTACGGCCTATGCGCGCATCGATGGATGGGCAGTCGGCATCGTGGCCAACAACCGCCAATTGGTGCGCAATGGCAAAGGCGAAACCCAGTTTGGAGGAGTGATTTATTCCGATTCGGCCGACAAAGCCGCTCGGTTTATCGCGAATTGCAACCAGAAGCGGATACCCTTGGTCTTTTTGCAAGACGTTACCGGATTTATGGTGGGCTCTCGGAGCGAACACGGGGGCATTATTAAAGACGGGGCCAAAATGGTCAACGCGGTGGCCAATTCGGTAGTCCCCAAGTTTACCGTGCTGATGGGCAATGCCTTTGGAGCCGGTTATTATGCCATGTGTGGAAAGGCCTACGACCCGCGACTGATCGTGGCCTGGCCCAGTGCCCGACTTGCTGTTATGGGAGGCACCCAAGCCGCCGAAGTCCTTTTGCAAATCGAAAAGGGGCAGCGAAAGAGCAAGTCGCGCAAAGAGCACGACCCGGCCGATGTCGAGCTGTATGAGCGCATCCGCGAGCGCTACGACGAACAAACGGCACCCTATTATGCCGCCGCCCGTTTGTGGGTAGATGCGTTGATCGACCCCGCCGAAACCCGTCAGTGGCTGTCGATGGGGATCGAAATGGCCGACCACAACCCCGAAATTCCTCCCTTTTCGATGGGGATATTGCAAACCTAGATGGACGGCTATTTCGAATTTGGTTATGTCCAACGGAGTTTTGGACTCAAGGGAACTGTCGTGGTTCAGAGCGTAGCCGACGATCCGGCGGCCTATCTCGATACCGACGTATTCTTTGTAGACGAAGAGGGCAAAGCCCTTCCCTGGTTTGTCGAGCGGATTGAACCCAATCCCAATGGCAGCCTGCGCGTTCAATTTGAACACCTCAAAGACGAGGCCGGGGCCCGAAAAGCCATCAAGACCCGGTTGTACTTGCCGGAAACGCTGTTGCCCACCCTCGACGATCGTCGTTTTTACTACCACGAAATCATCGGTTTTTCGGTTTGGGAGCAAGGGAGCGACGCGACCCTGCCCCCCATTGGCCGCATCCGCGATGTGTTTGAACGCAGCCCCCAAGATTTGCTCGAAGTGGTGGGCGATAAAGCGACCTATTTGATTCCGCTTACCGACGATTGGGTGGTGGAGCTAGACCGGGTACAAAGCCGACTGGTCTTGCGCTTGCCCGAAGGTCTATTGGGTTTGTTTGAGGAACATGCACACCCCTGAATCGCCCCGAGATCCGGGTTGGTTCTATTGCACCCGATTTCGGCTTAAGAATGCGCTCAGTCCCCAAAAAGTAAGCACCGACGGCGTTTTGCTCGGGGCTTGGGCCGGACAGGGAATGGAATCCAGAAGGGTATTGCGCATCGCGGATCTGGGTGCCGGAACAGGCATTCTGGGCGCCTTGTTGGCCGATCGCTTTCTGAAGGCCCAAATTGATCTCTTTGAATGGCATTCAGCAGCTTGCGCAGACCTGCGCGAGAGTTTGGATCAATGGCCCTTTTCTGAACGGCTCGACCTGATCGAGGGAGATTGGTTCGAACAACTGCCGATGTATCGACCGAAAGGCGGATACGATTTGGTGGTGACCAACCCTCCGTTTTGGGTAGACCAACGGCCATCGATCCGGAGCGATCGAGCCCAGGCCCGGCACATGGATTCGGAAGCAGACTGGATTCGGTGGTTGCGCTCTGCGGCCGAGGCGGTGGCTCCCGGAGGCCGACTGTGTTGGGTGGCTTCGGCCGAACCGATCGCTGGAGAGATCGACGCCCTTCCCACAGAATTGCGTCTTCTGCGTCGGGTGTGGATACGGGCCAAACCTCAGAAACCGCGCATCAGGAGATTGGAGGAATGGATTCGCCCCCGATCGGTTGTATCCAGCGACACCGACCTAGGGCCTGTTGTAGAACAGGAATGGACCCTCTATGAAGCCAACGGAACTCCCGGTAATGACTACAAAAAACTACTCAGGGATTTTCTACCGTCGCTTTCTTCCCAAGAGTCGGAGCCTCCGCCCATCAATCCGAATTGTTCGAAGTGATGGCGAAAGTGCTTCATATGCAACACCGTCCATAAGTCCACATCCAAACGTCCAAAATCGGGGTGGATGGAGCTAAAGTCGGGCTTTTTGGTAAACAACAACTGCATATCGATCAAGGTGCGCAACAACCGAATGCGCGCCTCGTCAAAACCCACTTCCTGTATGGGAATATCGCAGAATTCTTGGGGGCTGCGCAGATTCCGCGCCATGGGCTTGTCCGAGCGCAAAAACGCCCAATAGCGCTCGCGCATGTCTTCGGGCACCCGGATTTCCCGAGGTTCGTCGAGCAGACTCAACCGAATGGCCCGGGTAAGGTGATCGACCATTTCCGGGGCAGAAAGAATCCCCCAACGCGGCGTGGCATCGGGTCGGAGTCGTCTTAAGGCGTCGGGAACGGCGCTATTGAAGAAGTCGTACATGGGGCATCTTTACGGATATAAAGATACGTAAAGTACGACAACAAAAAAGCGTTGTTGAAAAGTTATAAGTGAATTACTTCGCCGTAGGCATCGGCCGTGGCCTCCATAATGGCTTCACTCATCGTGGGGTGCGGATGCACGCTCTTGATGATTTCCATTCCCGTGGTCTCGAGCTTGCGCGCAACGACCGCTTCGGCGATCATTTCGGTCACATTGGCACCGATCATATGACAGCCGAGCAGCTCTCCGTATTTGGCGTCGTAAATCACCTTGACAAAACCGTCCTTGTGTCCCGAAGCCGAGGCTTTGCCCGAGGCCGAAAAAGGAAACTTGCCGATTTTGAGCTCGTAGCCTGCTTCGCGAGCGGCTTTTTCGGTCATGCCCACGCTGGCAATTTCGGGGAAGCAATAGGTGCAGCCGGGAATGTTGCCATAGTCGAGCGGCAGAGGATGATGCCCCGCGATGTGCTCGACGCAGATGATGCCCTCCGCACTGGCTACATGGGCCAGAGCGGGACCGGGAACACAATCCCCTATCGCATAATAGCCTTCGATATTGGTGCGGTACATCCCGTCCACGACAATTTTGCCCTTGTCGACGGCAATACCCACCTGTTCCAATCCGATATTTTCAAGATTGGCTTCGACCCCGACGGCCGATAGCACCACATCGCATTCAATTTTCTCTTCTCCTTTTTTGGTCTTGACGGTCACCACGCTCGATTTGCCCGAGGTATCGACTTTAAAGACTTCGCTTGAGGTCATTACGTTGATCCCCATCTTCTTAAAGCTCCGCTCGAGTTGCTTGCTCACGTCTTCGTCTTCGACGGGAACCAGTTGGGGCAGGTATTCCACCACGGTCACTTCCGTACCCATTGCGGCATAGAAATACGCAAATTCGACCCCAATGGCGCCGGAACCGACCACCACGAGGCGCTTGGGTTGCTCGGGCAGGGTCATGGCCTCGCGATATCCGATAATCTTTTTTCCGTCTTGGGGCAGGTTGGCCAACTTGCGCGAGCGAGCCCCTGTGGCCACAATAATGCTGTTGGCCGAGTATTCCACCGTTTTGCCATCGGCCGTCTTGACTGAAATCTTCTTGCCGGGAAGCAGGGTTCCCTCCCCCATCAAAACGTCGATCTTGTTTTTCTTCATCAAAAACTCGACGCCCTTGCTCATGCCTCCGGCCACATCGCGGCTGCGCTTGACCACTGCGGCAAAATCTTTGTCGACCGAACCCGCGGAAAGACCGTAGTCGGACGCATGCTTGAGGTATTCGAAGACATTGGCGCTCTTGAGCAAGGCCTTGGTCGGAATACAGCCCCAGTTGAGGCAGATGCCCCCCAGGCTTTCGCGTTCCACCACCGCCGTTTTGAGACCGAGCTGAGAAGCCCGAATCGCGGCCACATAGCCACCGGGGCCTGTGCCGAGTACAATCACATCGTAGTTCATAGTAGGCAAATCAAAGCGTAAACCAACGGGCTACGCGGTTTCAAAAATAGCGCAGCCGAACGGGCCTTAACCTATGGAAGCAATCGCGCTGATCTCGATGTTGGCATTTTTGGGCAAGGCCTTCACTTCCACGGTTTCCCGAGCGGGTGGTTCCGAAGTAAAATACTCTGCATAGACTTCGTTGACCACGGGAAAGTGCCCCATATCGGCCAAGAAAATGCTGCATTTGACCACATGCGAAAAGTTGAGTCCCGCCGCTTGCAACACCGCGCCCAGGTTTTCGAGCACCATGCGGGTCTCGATGCGGATGTCGCCGGTAATGAGCTTGCCGTTTTCGGGATTGAGCGCAATTTGACCGCTCAAAAAGACGAGGGAGCCGACCTGGACAGCTTGACTATACGGTCCAATCGGTGCCGGAGCCTCAGGAGAAAGGAGAATGCGCTTCACGGGGTAGGGGGTTTGGTAGGCGCAAAATAGCATATTTGAACCCCTGAAATGTCCCTCTTGAAAGACCTGTTGCTGGTCGACAACTACGACTCCTTTACCCATATTTTGGCCCACTGCTTGCGGGTGGCGGGCGCGCACGTGACCGTAGTGCGCAACGACGCCATCGGGCTTTCCGAAGCCCGTTCGTTTCGGCGCGTGGTCATTTCGCCCGGCCCAGGCATTCCGTCCCAAGCGGGAATTACGCCCGAGTTGATCGCCGACCGAATCGGGAAAGTGCCGATCCTCGGGGTGTGTTTGGGGCACCAAGCATTGGGCGAGGCTTTGGGTGGGCGGCTGTATTGGTTGCCCGAAGTGCGTCACGGGCAACCAGGTCGGCTCTCTGTGGTGCGCGAAGGGACGTTGCTCCGGGGTTTGGGGTCCGCCGAAGTGCGGATCGGGCTCTATCACAGCTGGGCAATTGATCCGACTTCGCTGAGGGCCCAAGTTTTGGCCACCGACGCCGAAGGAGTATTGATGGCGTTTGAAGATGTGGCTAGAGGGATTTTTGCGGTCCAATTCCACCCGGAGTCGATTCTCAGCAGCCACGGCTTGGTTCTTTTGCGCAATTTCACCACGTTGCACTGAGGATTCCGTCCTATTTTTCACCCTGTGAACCCGTCCATCCCCCGTCCACCCCGAGTCTGGCAAGCCCTTGTACCCATTCTATTTTTAATAGGATTGTTGAGTTTCAACGTGCTCGGGGTATACGGAGACGCGAGCATTGAGGGGGCGAACCAGATGATTTTGCTATTGAGCGGTTTTGTCGCCATGTTGCTGGCCCGATCGAATGGGGTGACCTGGCTCAACTTATTCGACTCGGTGAGTCATAGCCTCGGACAAACGGGTTCGGCCTTGATCATTTTGCTCCTCATTGGTGCGCTGTCCGGTGCCTGGTTAATCGGGGGGGTCATTCCTGGGATGATTTACTACGGATTGGATTTGTTGCGTCCTGCTTATTTTTTGCCTGCGAGTTTATTGATTTGTTCGGCTGTTTCGCTTGTTACGGGAAGTTCTTGGTCGACCGCGGCTACGGTGGGTATTGCACTGATTGGCGTAGGCGATGGCATGGGGATTTCCTCGGCTATGACGGCGGGAGCGGTGGTATCGGGAGCCTATTTTGGCGATAAAATCTCCCCCTTGTCGGATACGACCAATTTGGCCCCGGCCATGGCGGGAGCCGATTTGTTCGACCACATTCGGTATATGTTGATCACCACGATCCCCACCTTGTTGGTGACCTTGATCGTCTTTATTGCTCTGTCGATGGGCATCGATGCCACGCATTCGGAAACGGGGGTCGAGGCGTTGCAAACGCGCATTGCAGAGCACTTTGCCATTTCACCTTGGGTGTTTGCCCCACCGCTGCTGGTGATTGTTTTGATCGTCCGAAAAGTTCCCGCCATCCCGGCCATCCTCGCCGGTGCTCTTGCCGGATTGGTGGGAGCCGGGATCTTTCAACAGGAAGCGCTCAGGGCTTTGGGTGCCAGCGACTTCACCTCAATGTATCGGGTTTTGATGGATGCCTTAACCGTCGAAATCCAGATTGAAACCGGCGAGGCACAAATGAACGCCCTGCTCAAATCGAAGGGAATGGAAGGGATGTTGAGCACCATTTGGCTGATTGTAAGCGCTATGGTTTTTGGGGGCGCGATGGAAGGCGCCGGATTTTTACAATGCTTGGGCGATGCGCTCATGAAGCGGGCCAAATCGGATCGTTCGCTCTTTGCGAGCACCGTAGCCACCTGTTTGGGCATCAACCTGACGGCCTCTGACCAATACTTGTCGATCGTGGTTCCGGGACGGATGTACGCCCCTTTGTTTAAGCAGCGGGGCTTGGCCCCAGTCAACTTGAGCCGTACGCTTGAAGATGCGGGAACGGTGACTTCGGCCCTGGTCCCTTGGAACACCTGCGGGGCATACCAAAGTGGCGTTTTGGGGGTGGCTACAGGCGATTATTTTGCCTACGCTGTTTTCAATTGGCTCAGCCCCGTCACTACTCTGGTGGTTGCCTATTTCGGCATTAAAATAGAACGGCTTCCGGATCCTCCAAATTCGTCGGAATCGAGCCTTTAAGTACGGTCTGACTCCGCTGCACAATCGAGCGATCGCGGGTGGTGTGCCGAGCCAGAATCCGCCGATTTTCTTCCAGTACGCCGGGACTTTTTCGCTCAGCATGCCACATAGCGGAAAACTCGATGCCAGATCGGAAGTCTACAATCGGATCGGGATAGTCTACTCCTTTGCGAAAGCCATAAAACAGTTCTTCCATCGGGAGTAGATTCCATGGCTGTAGCGCCAAGCCGGGCGGAAGATGGGCCAAATCAGGCACCCAATGACGGACAAAACGGGCTTCGGGGTCGTGGTCGAACGCCTGTTTAATTGGGTTATAGACCCGAAGTGCGTTGATGCCCGTGGTCCCGCTTTGCATTTGCAATTGGGGATAGTGAATTCCCGGGAGGTAATCGAGAAACCACCGCGCCATAACCGGAGCAATCGACTGCCAGGGCAGCCTAAGCCAATGGGTAGCAAAACTGACCAGCATGGCGCGCATTCGGAAGTTGACATACCCTGTAGCCGTCAAACAGCGGACGCCAGCATCGACCAGCGGAAATCCGGTTTGACCGCGAACAAAGGCCTCGAAGTGATCCGATCGATGCACATGACCCAAGGAAGAAAAGCCCCGATTGAGGTCTTCAAACTCCATGCGCGACTCGGACTCAAATTTTTGGACAAAATGCGACTGCCAGTGCAGCCGGCTCGCCCAAGCCCGGATGCCCGCCTTGTTCCGACCGTATTCGAGTTCGGACAGCCCGCGTTGAAAGGCCTGCCTCAGACTGAGATTGCCCCAGGCCAAATAAGGCGACAACCGGCTGCAAGAGTCTCGGCTTTCGAGGGGTTTTGAAAGATGGGCGCGATACGCCCCCACCGCGTTTTGAAAAAAATGATCGAGTTGCGCCTGGGCCTGGGCCGTTCCCCCCTGTTGAAACTCCGGGGCTGTTCCTCGCGCACTTTCAGGTCGATCTGTCCCGCCCTCCCAACGTTGGGCCCATTCCCGTGAAGACTCCGAGGCCTTCTGCGCGAGTGTAGACAAAGGCTGTCTCATGCCTTGCCCCCAGCGCTCGTCCCATCCATCCCGGTGTTTCAAGCCCCGCTCCCATCCCGGTTCAGGCCATTCAGTCCACTCGAGGCTGTGTTCGCGAAACCACCCTTTCAGCCGAACGTCTCGGCGAAAACTCCAAGCATTGCCGACCTCTTGGTGGCTAAAAATTCGGTATTCGCTCCAAACCGAACGCGCCTTTTCAAAAAAACCGAGGGCTTCGGACTCCACCTCGAGCAGGGGCACCCCAAAAGGATGGAGGGCCAATCGAAGATCGTCTAAACTCTGGGCTACAAAACGGGCATGGCGCGGGTCGAAATCGCGGTTGTTCAGGGCCTCGGGTTCCCAGAGATATACGCCCACCACAGGGCCGCCTTGTTCCAGCGCCCGGGCCAAGGGAGGATGGTCCACCACGCGCAGATCGCGCTTGAACCAAACGAGGGTAAGAGGCGCACTCACAGTGATTCGATGTCCTCCAAAAGCGCAGCGGCTTTGGACCGAAATAATTCTATTTCCGAAGAGCTCATCTTGTCCAGGCTGCGGTAGACCATGCCCATGCGGGGATTGCGTTCGAGCAAAGACCGATTTCGATCGACAAAATCCCAATACAAACTGTTGAAGGGACAGGCGCGCGGACCGACCCGGTCGTTGGGATCATAGAAACAATTTCGGCAGTGATCGCCTTGTTTTTTCAAATAATTGGCCGAGGCCGCATAGGGCTTGGTCGCCATAATGCCCCCATCGGCATATTGACTCATCCCCCGGGTATTGGGCATCTCGACCCACTCGAAAGCGTCGATGTAGACCCCCAAATACCATCGGTCCATCGCATCGGGATGGATGCCTGCCAACAAGCCAAAGTTGCCGGTAACCATCAAGCGTTGGATGTGGTGGGCATAGGCGTGGTCGAGGGTTTGCCCGATGGCCCTTTGTAGACACCGCATCCGGGTCTGCCCCGTCCAATACCACGATGGCAAAGGTCGTTGGGCTCCGAAAAAATTGGTCTGGGCATACTCCGGCATCCGGGTCCAATAGAGCGCCCGTACATATTCCCTCCACCCCAAAATTTGACGCACAAACCCCTCGATTTGCGCGATATCAATCTCCTCGGGGCGTTCGAGATAGGCTCGTTGGCAGCGTTCGATGACTTCTGCCGGACCGAGCAATTTGAGGTTGAGGGCAAACGACAAACGGCTGTGCCACAAGCTCCAGGACTGTTCGTTCAGCGCATCTTGAAAGCGTCCGAACTGGGGGAGTAAGCGATCGGCAAAATCGTCGAGCAGGGTCAAGGCTTCGGTGCGATCGAGGGGCCAAAAAAAAGCCGCAGCCTCTACCCTGCCGAGGGTGCGAATTCCGGCGGCGGTGAGTTCTTGTTCCAACGGCCGCAGATCGTGGCTAAACAACAACGGCGCTGGCGGGACCTGCCCCTTGGGGATGGCCGATCGGTTCTCTGGATCAAAATTCCATCGCCCGCCTTCGGGCTGGGTTCCCTTCATCAAATAGCCCGTTTTGAGCCGCATTTTGCGGTAAAACCGCTCCATCAAAGGCGTCTTATCAGACGGAAGCCATTCGGCCAACTCCGAACGCTCGAGCAGAAAGTGTTCGGAAGAAACCACGGTACACGGAACCCCAGTGCTCGGTGCTTTCGCGAGAAAATCAGCCTGGAGTCGGTATTCGTCGGGCTCTTGGTAGGCCCATTCCACCGCTTGGGTATGCCCCAGCCATACCTTGAGGTTTTCGAAAAAGTCTTGTTTGTTTTCAGGATCGCCAATCCGGAGATAAACCACCCTATGCCCTTGATCTTGAAGGTGCTGAGCAAAACGGCGCATGGCGGCAAAAATCCCGAGCACCTTTTGGATATGGTGGTCCACATAATCGGTTTCGGTCCGAATTTCCATCAGCCCATAGACCACGGAAGGGTCAACGGTGCCAAACCAAGAATGACGCGGATTGAGTTGATCGCCCAACAACAGCCGAAGCACGCGTGCCGGCGCTATATCCGGGGTGGAGGTAATCAACGAGGGTGGGATCGCAGCATCCATCGACCGCCGTTAAACCACGATTTGCCCTTCGTCGGCCCGCCCAAAGGCTTGGTGGGTTCCCGAGGTATAATTCAAGCAAGACATCAGGGCCAACAAGGCATCGAGGTGGTGCCAGTCGGTCACATCGCCACAGTCCAAGCCGATGGCGGGATTGAGCAAAGCACGCAGTTGGGTACGACACTGCACCAAGGCCAATTTGCTTCCCTGATAGCCCAGCGCCTCCAATTTAAAATGCCGCGCCAAGGCCCTGGGATAGGTTTCGAGCACTTCAATGTTGCGCTCCTTGAGCGTAGCCGTCAACTGCATGGCGCGGGCGCTGAGGCCCCCCAGAAACATGGGACTCATGGCGTTGAGCTCGAGATCGGCTGCGCGAAAATGATAGTTGTCGCAACCTTCTAACCCCCGATAGACCCCGGGCAAACTCAGCGGAGCGTCGATGGCAATGCGCTCGGGTTTAAAGTGATGGGCGGCATTGAGCAAAAAAGCATCGGCATCGACGCCTTTATCGACCGACATAAAATGAATGCGCCCATGGTCGAAAATGCACAAGACGGTATTTCCCGATAGCTTGCTGCCATAATCGACCCCAAAAACCACTCGATTCATCGTACTGCTTTTCCAAAGCGCTGCTCTACTTGGGCTTCGCGGTAGGCAAAGATGTGCTCCAATCGCGGTTTGACCAGCCAGGGTTCGACCCAATCGCCCAATACGCCGAAAGGAATCACATAGCTGACGCGATCGAGCATGCGCACTCCTTTGTCGGTGGACTCAAAGTGGTGCTCGTGGTGCCAAATCGAATAGGGCCCCACCCGTTGCTCGTCGACAAAGAACCTTCCTTCTTCGACTTTCGTGATTTCGGTGACCCATTCCATCGGGATGCCAAGCAAGGGACGCACCGAATACCGAATAAAAAGCCCTTCGTACATGCGGTCGGGCAATTCGCTCAACACCTGAAACCCCAAGTCGGGGGGCGTGATGAGCGGAAGATTCTTGGGAGATGAAAAGAAATTCCACGCTTCGTCCAGCGTGGTGTTGAGCCATTGGACCCGGGTAAATTGGTGGAGCACTGAGAATTCGATTAGGATGGAACAAAAAACGGGGGGTTGTACGACGTTCTTAAAGACAAAATGAGGCGCATATTGTTTGGATTCGCTTCTTTGCACTCTCTCCCAATGACCCCTCCATGACCTACCCCACCCTATTCAAACGTTTCTCCTGGATTTTAACCTTCGTGATTGGGGTCCTTCCCCGAACGGCTCAATCGGTTGAAGGGATGTGGCTTCCCATGCTCCTCGAGGCCCTCAACCAAGACGAAATGCAGCAATTGGGCTTCCGGCTCAGCGCCGACGAGGTGTATTCGGTCAATCAAAGCAGTTTAAAAGATGCCGTGGTTCGATTTGGCGGAGGATGTACGGCAGAATTGATATCGTCTGAAGGCTTGTTGCTCACGAATCACCACTGTGGTTATTCGAGTATCCAATCGCACAGCAGCGTAGAAAACGACCTGCTCACCCATGGTTTTTGGGCCATGAATCGGGCCGAAGAAAAAAACAACCCCGGCTTGGTGGCCACGTTTGTGCGCCGCATGGAAGATGTCACCGAATGGGTGCTTAAAGACCTCGACCGAAACAGCGCTCCCGGGACTTTGCGCGAAGCGCTGACCGAACGCAAGAAAATTCTCGAGGCTCGAGCCCGGGCCGAATGGGATGGGGTATTGCCGAGCTGGGACTTCGAACTCCGCGCTTTTGACTATGGAAACCAGTACATTCTGATCGCCACGGAAACGTATAAGGATGTTCGATTGGTCGGAGCCCCTCCTTCGAGCATCGGGAAATTCGGTTCGGATACCGACAACTGGGTTTGGCCGCGGCATACGGGCGATTTTAGCCTGTTTCGCATCTATGCCGATGCCGACAACCGACCTGCAGAACCTTCGGTTGCCAACCGACCGCTCAAGGTGGAGCGTCCTTTACAGATCGAATTGGGCGGGGTTCAACCCGGCGATTTTACGCTTGTCTATGGATTTCCAGGAACCACCCAAGAGTACCTTCCGGCCGAAGGGCTGCGTCAAATCGTGCAAATCGAAGACTCGATTCGGGTGGCGGTGCGCGACCGACGGCTCGCCGTACTCGATGCGCGGATGCGCAAAAGCGATGCGTTGAGAATCCGCTACGCGGCCCAATATGCCCAAATTGCCAACGGCTGGAAAAAGTGGATCGGCGAGATGCAGGGGGTCCAGCGCAGCGGTGGGCTCGAGCGAAAAGAGACCTTCGATGCGGCCCTGCGGAAGCGCGCCGAGGAACAAGACGCCGGCCGAGCAGCCTACCCACGCCTGGAAAGCCGTTTCGACTCGGTGTACCGCCTTCGGGCCGATGGACTGCGCTGGCGCACCGCCTATTCAGAGGTCCTTTTGTCGGGAAGTGCTTGGTATCGCGCCATGGAATATCTCGGCAGCCGAAGCGGACTCAAAAGGGGCGAGCCGGCCTCGGAAGCCGTGTTGAAGGAACTCAGCACCTTACTCGAAATCGCCTCGGACACGGCGGGGATGCGGATTGAACGCGAAACCCTGCTGCAGACGTGGCCTTTGTTTGCGCGTTATACCCGATCGAGCACGGGATTCGCGGCCTTCGAAAAAGCCACATCGAGCGAAGATTGGGACCAAATCTGGGAGACCTATTTCGCCCCCAGTCTATTGACCGACCCCAAAAAGGCCGAGCGCTGGTTAAAGACTGCGCGTTCCTCGAGCGATAAGGCCCTCGAAAAATTGGCCAACGATCCCCTGTTTCAATTCTGGGCTTCCGGCATTCAATGGTATCAACAAACGGTCGTGCCCCAATCCACGGCACTCGACCCGATGCTGACCCAGTTGATGGCCGAACGCACCCGCATGATTCGCCAGTGGATGCCCGAATTCCGTTTTTATCCCGATGCCAATTCGACGCTGAGGGTTTCGTATGGACAGGTCTCGGGCTTTTCGCCCCAAGACGGGGTCGAGTATTTGCCCCAGACTTATTTGAGCGGTATGCTCGACAAATACCGCCCTGGCGACTACGAATTCGACCTGCCAGAAAAGCTGCGCCAACTGGAGGCGGAGCAGGCTTATGGACCCTATGGGGAAAATGGCAAAATGCCGCTGTGCTTTATTGCCTCGAACCACACCACCGGGGGCAACTCGGGCAGTCCTGCGCTCAACGCAGAAGGCCGGTTGATCGGACTCAATTTCGACCGCGTTTGGGAGGGCACCATGAGCGATGTCAACTACGACGCTTCGATTTGCCGGAACATTATGGTCGACATCCGCTTCGTGTTGTTTGTGGTCGACCGCTATGCCGGGGCCGGGCATCTGGTGGGCGAAATGGACCTCTATCGCGGGGGGTTGCCCGTGCCGCGGTAGTCCGTCCTGCTATCGGGCGTCGATCAAAAACAAAGCGGGTTCTTTGGGCAATTCGGGGCGCATCGACTTCCATTGGCCCGCGGTACGGGTCTCGAGCCGTTCGGAAGCCCCTGTCAAATCGAGGGCGAGACACAGCCGTGTCTCTGGCGAAAGTTGTCCGACGAGTTCGTCGAAGAGTTTCTGATTGCGATAGGGCGTTTCGATAAAAATCTGGGTTTCGCCCGTGGTGCGGCTGCGCTTTTCGCATTCTCGGATGCGCTTGCGGCGCTCATCTTTTTCGATGGGTAGATAGCCTTGAAACGCGAAGTTCTGCCCGTTCATTCCGCTCCCCATCAAGGCGAGCACGATGCTCGAAGGGCCGACCAAGGGCCGCACCCGAATGCCATTTTCGTGGGCCAACTGGACCAATTCGGCTCCGGGATCGGCAATACCGGGACAACCGGCTTCCGAAATCAACCCCAAGTCCGCCCCGTGCAAGCAGGGTTCGAGTAGCTCGATCCACTCTTCGGTAGGGGTGTATTTGTTGAGCACCCTGAGGCGCAATTCGCTCTGCTCTTTCGAAGGAGCCGCTTTTTTGATAAAGCGCCGAGCGGTCTTTTCGTTTTCGACCACATAGTGATCGAGGCGTTCGAGAACGCGCTTGATGCTGAGCGGCAATACTTCCAAGGGCTCTGATTCCGAAATGGGACTGGGAATCAGCCAAAGCGAACCGAGTGCCGGTCGAAGTGGGGGTGCTTCCAATAGGGCCAATATTAAAGGTGGGCGCGGTGTCGCTGGATCAGCGCATCGCAGGCCTGATCGAGCAAAGAATAAACCTGTTCGAAGCCCTCGTCTCCGCCGTGGAAGGGGTCGGGTACTTCAAGTTCTTCCCCAGGGTGGAGTTCGTCGAGCATCAGCCGAATCTTGGCCCGATGGGCTTCGGTTTGCGCCATGCCTAAGAGCGCCTCACGATTCGAACGATCCATGGCGAGAACCAGATCGAAGCGATCGAAGTCGGCAGGCTCAAACGGTCTCGAACGGATGCCCTCCATCGAAAGTCCATGGCGGGCGGCGCTTTTGCGGGTGCGAAAGTCGGGCGATTCGCCTCGGTGAAAACCCGAGGTTCCGGCCGAGTCCACCTCGAAGTGGCCTTCCAAGTCTTTGCTGCGCAGCAAGGCCTCTGCCAAAGGGGAACGGCAGATGTTGCCCAGACAGACAAACAAAACGCGGTGGGGTGTGCTCATGGTAGGGATGAAGATAAGCAGAGGGCTCGAAAGTACCTTGCACCCCTATTCTGACTTGGGGTAAGCGCCTTTGGTCTAAGTTTAAAAAACCTTATGAACCGAAAAGGCAGACGCGTTTGTCTACTGTGATAGGTTCGTTGAATATTCGTCACTCATCACGGCCCAACGACTGAGCCATCTGGACAGGCGATCCCAATGCACCGGATAAAACCAGCGATCCATAGCCCTAAGGCTGATCCACCCGATCTGGGGTGCCCTGGATCCACCGAGCACCTTCCATCGCTTTGATCACAACCGCTTCGATAAAACAAGTTCTTGATAAAAAGTAGTATCTTCGCGCCCCAAACCTGTGAACAGGGTCTCGGACCCTTCTAAAACCACACGTCTTTATGAGCGTACGCCTCCGCCTTCAACGCCATGGCCGCAAGGGCCAGCCCATCTTCACCATCGTAGCCGCCGACAGCCGCTCGCGCCGCGATGGCCGCTTTATCGAGAAGATCGGTCAGTACAACCCCAACACCAACCCCGCCACCATCGATCTCGATTTCGATGCCGCTTTGCGTTGGATGAACAACGGGGCCCAACCTTCTGAAACCGTCCGCGCCATTTTGCGCTACAAAGGGGTGATGCTCCGCAAGCACCTCGAAGAAGGCGTCAAAAAAGGCGCCCTGACCGACGAGCAAGTACAAGAGCGCTTCGACCAATGGTTGAACGACAAAGTAGGCAAGATTGAAGGCAAGAAAGACCACTTGAGCAAGTCGAAGGAAACCGAATTGCGCAAGCGCCTCGAAAAAGAAGCGGAAGTCAACGCCAAGCGCGAAGAGGCCCTCAAGGCCCGTTTGGCCGCAGCCGAACCCGTTGCTGAAGAGGCGGTTGAAGCCGTTGCGGAAGCCGAAGTAGAAGCGTCGCCAGAAGAGTCAGCAGAAGCCGAAGCACCTGCCGAGAGCGCTGAAGCCACTCCCGAGACCACTCCTGAGGCCGCTGCCGAATAAGCCGCCTTTCTTACAGAATTCCCAAACCGGCCGTCGAGCCGGTTTTTTTATGCTCGATGGGTGCTAGGCCTATCGTTTTTTCAACGCCCCCATCAACGCCCGGGTCAAGGAGCCGGCCAAGGCGACCCCAAAACTCCGCGCCACAGGACTGCGCAGCATCTTGTCGAGGGCCGAGGGCTCGGGCCGTTTTGGACGCGCTGTTTTGGCTGCAGCGGTTTCGGACTCTGCCGCCATCGCCTTTTTCAATTTCTGTTCGAGCCTTTCGTGGGCCGAATCGCGATCGACGGTTTTGCGGTATTTGGCCTCCAATTTCGAGGCGCCCAGCAAGGTCCGCACTTCGGTTTCGTTCAACACGTCCATGCGCGAAGCCGGAGCGACCAAATAGGTGTGCACTAAAGGGGTGGGAATGCCCTTTTCATTTAATCCTGTCACCAAGGCCTCGCCGATACCCAACTCGGTAATCAACTGTTCGACCTTATAAAATTCGCTAAGCGGGTAATTCTCGGCCACCAGCCGAATGTCTTTGCGATCGCGGGCGGTAAAGGCCCTGAGCGAATGTTGAATTTTCAAGCCCAATTGGCTCAAAACCGCCATGGGAATATCGCCCGGAAGCTGGGTGCAAAAAAACAGCCCCACCCCTTTGGAGCGAATCAGCTTGACCACGGTCTCCAATTGATCGAGCAGAGGCTTGGACGCTTCTTTAAACACCAAATGCGCCTCATCGATAAACAGCACCAGTTTGGGTCGGTCTCGGTCGCCTGCTTCGGGTAAATTTTCGTAGAGTTCAGCCAATAAGCTCAACATAAACGTCGAAAAAAGCTTCGGCTTGTCCTGCAAATCCATCAACCGCAACACCCCCAAAACCCCTCGACCATCAGAATCGATGCGCATCAGGTCTTCTACCTCAAACGAAGGTTCTCCAAAAAAGAGGTGCCCCCCCTCTTGTTCGAGCGCGACCACTTTTCGAAGCAGGGTGCCTACCGAGGCGGGAGAAATGGCCCCGTACTGGGCCGCTAGCTCGGTTTTGCCGGGTCCGCTTAAATAGTGCAGCGCGGTTTTGAGGTCTTCTAAGTCGAGTAGGGGCAGACCCTCGTCGTCGCAGTACTTGAACAGAACGGCCATCACTCCTTCTTGCGCCTCGCTCAGTCCCAAAACCCGGGAGAGCAACAAAGGGCCAAACTCGCTCACCGTAGCGCGCATTGGGGTACCGACGGCCTCTACTCCAAGTCCCAGCAACTCGACCGGCGATCCTTGGGCCGTATAAGGCATTCCCAACAAAGCATGCCGTTCGAGAATCTTGGCATTTTGGGCATCGCCGGGTTGGGCCACCCCACTCAAATCGCCTTTGATGTCCATCAACAAACAGGGTACCCCTTGTGCGCTGAGATTCTCGGCCAAAATCTGCAATGTCTTGGTCTTGCCCGAACCCGTTGAACCGGAGATCAATCCGTGGCGGTTAAAGGTCGATAAGGCCAGTTTGACCTCGGCTTCGGGTAGTACCTCCCCATCGAGCTTGGCCTTTCCAAGGCTGATAAACGCTCCTTTGGGCGCATAGCCCGAAGCGATCTGATCGATCAGTGCCGATTTCATGTTTGTTCGAATTTGAAAATCAAAGGTTTGGATTGGATCCTTTCCAAGTCGCCAAAATAGGGACGACGCGCACCAACTGCACTGCTTAGTTTCGCACTAACGCGCCATAAAGGATGTTTTTTTAGAGTCTATGTCGATTCGAATTTGGGAAGGGGGCATTAAGCGCATTGTTTTGACCGGTGGACCGGGTACGGGTAAATCGACCCTGCTCGAGGCATTGGGGCGCAAAGAACACGCCATACACCGAGAGAATGCCAGGGCCTGGATTGCCGCCCACAAACACGACGAAAAGGCCCCGATGCCTTGGAGAGAACTCGAGCGGTTTAGCGAAAAAATGATCGAAGCCGGCATTCAATCGTATGAATCGGCTTTGCCAGGCTCGTTCAATTTTTATGATCGGGGTTTGCCCGATACGCTGGCCTATCTGCGGCTGGAACAACGGCCCATTCCCGCAGAGTGGATCAGTTTGATGAGTACCTACCGCTACGAAGATCCGATCTTTGTGGCCCCTCCGTGGGAGTCAATTTACTGCGTCGATGGAGAGCGGACGGAAGACTTTGAAACCACGATGCGCATCCACGATCAATTGATCGAAGTGTACGACAGTCTCGGATACCAATGGGTTGAACTGCCTTTGGCGACCGTCGAAGAACGCCTCGATTTTGTGATGCACAAACTTTCCTGATTCGTGCCGACCGTTTCTGAGCATTCTGAACCGGACAAAGGTGGTGGTTCGGGCCTCCAAACCGCTATGGACCGGGCCCGTGCCATTTTAAAGCAATATTGGGGCTACGACGATCTCCGGCCTGGTCAGGATGAAATTGTACAGTCGGTGCTCGAGGGCAAAGACACCCTGGCCCTGCTCCCAACAGGAGGCGGCAAGTCCATCTGTTATCAACTGCCGGTGCTGTGCGGCACAGGACATGGACTGGTCATTTCTCCCCTGATTGCCCTTATGGCCGATCAAGTAGACCAACTCAACCGTCGCGGCATTCCGGCCGAAGCCCTGTCTGGTCCGAGAACCCTCGATGCGCTTGAAGCGGCGGTAGACCGCTGTGTATATGGAAATACCCGGTTTTTGTACGTCAGTCCCGAACGGCTCGAAAGCGGGCACTTCAGCCTGTTGCTCGAACGGTTGCAGCCTTCGCTGATCGCCATCGACGAGGCCCACTGCATTAGCCAATGGGGCTACGATTTTAGACCGGCCTATTTGCGGTTGAGCGCCTTAAAGGAGCGATTTCCCAATACCCCGATGCTGGCGCTCACCGCCACCGCTACACCCGAAGTCGTCAAAGACCTCATCGAAAAATTGGCGTTCAACCAACCCCGGGTCATTCGGCGGAGTTTTGTGCGCCCCAATCTGAGCTATTCGGTTCGCTATACCGAGAATAAGGAAACCGAACTCTTGTATTTGCTCGATCGGGTCCCGGGCAGTGCAGTCGTTTATGCCCCGACCCGCAAGGCGTGCGAAGAAGCGGCGGCCCAGTTGCGGGGCTTGGGATTTTCCGCAGAAGCCTATCATGCAGGGTTGGCACGCGAAGAGCGCTCGGCGCGTCAAAAGCGCTGGATGGACAACCAAACGCGCCTCGTTGTGGCTACCAACGCCTTCGGAATGGGCATCGACAAACCCGATGTCCGTCTCGTGGTGCATTTGATGGTCCCTTCGGGCATCGAAGCCTATTTTCAAGAAGCAGGTCGGGCGGGTCGAGATGGGGCTGCCGCCTATTCGGTGGTCCTTGTCTATCCGGGAGAGCCCGCGGATTGGCTCGAAAACCGAAAACAACTATTTCCCGAGTGGAAAGACCTGCCGCGCATCTTGGAAATGCTGTGGGTCAAAGGGGGAATCGCCCTCGGCTGCGGACGCGGGATGCGCTTGTCTATCGATCGAGAAGCCATTTCGAGGGAACTGGAAATGGACAAAGAGCGACTGTCCAAGGCGCTGGATTTGATTGAAGCCTCTGGACATCTCGAAGTAGTGCGCAATCTGCGGGCGGCTTCTACCCTTCAACTCCTTTTTTCGGCCCGCGAAATAGACGCCATCGGGTCCGAGCACCCCCGCATGCTCCCCTTGCTCAAGCACTTGGCTCGGACTCAACCGGGGATTTTTAGCGAGGCGGTCGAAGTGGACGAAACGGCTATAGCCCAAATTCTGGGAACTACCGCCATGGACATTGCCGACGGGATGAGGCGCATTGAGCATGTAGGGCTGGGTCACTACTGGGCTTCGGACGAGGAGCACAACGTCGTTTTGACCGAGAACCGGGTCGAAAAAGGCTATATCCGGATGAATAAGGTCTTCTTTGAACAGCGCCAACGGGCTTTTGTAGCGGGTACAGAGGGGATACGACATTGGTTGGCCGATGACGGCTTGTGCCGCACCCAAAAAATGATCGATTATCTCGGAGAACTCTTGCCCAAACCCTGCGGAAAATGCGATGTTTGCGTGGGCCGAAGGCGCAAAGACCGGGCACGACTCCGGGCAGAATTCCTCGAGCGCATGCAAAAAGGCCCTGTTTTGGATCCCCTCTCCGGATGGGCTCCGGACGAACAGAATGCGCTGCGATCGAGCTTAGAACAATGGATGCGCACCGGCGCATTGCATCAAAACCCCGACGGTACCTGGCAATGGAGCGGGATCGATGGAGAACCCAACAACCTCTGAGCCAAAACGTATGAGCCTTAATCCCACTCCCTCGGTGGTCTTTTTCGGAACCCCTGAGTTTGCCGTGGCCTCGCTCGAAGCCTTATTCGAGGCGGGCATCTCCATCAAGGCTGTTGTTACGGCGCCCGATAAACCTTCGGGACGTGGACAAAAAATGCAAGCGCCAGAGGTGAAAGTCAAAGCGCTGGAAATGGGGCTGGAAGTCGTCCAACCCACCGCACTGAAGGACCCCGATTTTCTTCATCGATTGGAAGACTGGGATGCCTCCATTTTTGTGGTTGTGGCCTTCCGAATGTTGCCTCGGGAGGTGTGGAGTCTGCCGCGTTTGGGCACCTTCAACTTGCACGCCTCGCTCTTGCCCGACTACCGGGGTGCTGCACCCATTCACCACGCTTTGTTGAACGGAGACGAAGAAACGGGGGTGAGCACCTTCCTCATCGACGACCGCATCGATACGGGATCGCTTCTTTTGCAGGCGACCGAGCCCATCGCCGCCGAGGATACCATCCAAACGCTCTACGATCGCTTGAAAACCCGAGGCGCCCAATTGGTCGTCCAAACCGTCATGGAGTTGGCCGAGGGACAGTTGCATCCGCAACCCCAACAACTCCGCGGAACAGAACGTCCGGCCCCAAAAATTGGACGCGAGGACGCGCACTTGCGCTTTACGGATACCGCTCAACAATGCCACAATCGGGTTCGAGCCTTTGCTCCCCAACCTGGAGCCTGGTTTGCCCTCGGCGCCCCCGACGGAACCGTTCAACGCATAAAAGTGCTCGAAAGCCGATGGGTAGAAACCGACGAGAACCCCCTCGACGCCTGGAGCATCGAAAAGGGGATTTGGCGGATTCGGTGCGCTCAAGGGGCGTTTTTTCCGCTCAGAGTGCAGCCAGAAGGCCGTAAAACCATGGATATTGAGTCATTTATCAATGGATACCGCCCAGACCCGCTTTCAAGGCTTTTATAATAAAGTACACAGAGTCAATTAGTTGATAAATGTTAAAATAAACAAACAGGGCATATTTTGAACAAAAATGCAGGAAACCCGCATCCTGCCTTGCATACATGGGGGCTTCTTCTAATTTTGTCTACGTCTCGAACACATTCAACACAATCAAACCTAAACCTCAGTCCATGAACAAAGCCGAACTTATCGATGCTATGGCCGCTGACGCCGGAATCTCGAAGGCCGCTGCAAAAAAGGCGCTCGATTCGTTTACCGAAAACATCACCAAGACGTTGGCCGACAATGGCCGGGTATCTTTGGTCGGTTTCGGTTCATTCGCCGTTTCTGAGCGCGCTGCTCGCGAAGGACGCAACCCCCAGACGGGAGCGACCATCAAGATTGCTGCGAAGAAAGTAGCCCGTTTCAAGCCGGGAGCTGAACTCAACGACCGCATCAAGTCGACCAAAAAGAAATAATCGGTACACACCGAATGTGCGAAAGCCCCGCGACCATGGTTTCGGGGCTTTTTTTTATCTGTTTATCAGGGAAACAAACGCCGAAACATCCATCCCCCCATTTCGAGCGGACGGTATTCGATGCGGTCGTGGAGCCGGGAAGGACGACCCTGCCAAAACTCATAGTGCTCTGGCACAATACGAAGCCCACCCCAGAAGGGAGGTCGAGGTACCGTTTGTCCGGTGTACCATTGATGCAATTCCTCAAAACGCGCTTCCAATTCTTCTCGAGAACCGAGTTCCCGGCTTTGTTGCGAAGCCCAAGCACCGATTTGGCTCTCGAAGGGGCGGGTGGCAAAATAGCGGTCGTTTTCGGCTTCACCAACCCACTCCACGCGGCCCCGAACCTTGACTTGACGCTGCATCTCCGGCCAAAAGAACAAGAGGGCTGCCCGGCCGCTTTCGCGGGCTTCACGCGCCTTCTGACTCTCCAAATTGGTGTAGATCACAAACCCTTCTGGGCTAAATTCCTTCAACAGCACCATTCGGGCATTGGGTCCTTCGGCCGCCGATTCGGTAGCCAAAACCACGGTATTCGGTTCAAAAACGGCCTTGGCTTGGTACTCTTCAAACCAAAGCGCAAACTGATGGAGTGGATTCGATTCGAGATCTTCTTCGCGCAATTGACCTTGGGCGTATTCAGACCGCTGATGGTGTAAATTGGCTTCCATACATCAAAGGTAACATGCCGAGCTAGGCTTGGTTCAGGATATGCCCCCAACTGCCCCCCTTGTCCATTGGGAACCTCTGCGAAAAGGCGTTTTGCTCGCCGCTCATCCCGATTTGGTCGATCCCCACTTTGCCCGAGCCGTCGTATTGCTCTGCGAACACGATGCCGAAGGCAGCGTAGGCTTTGTGGTCAATCGTCCCACCGATTTTCGGCTCTCGGAGGTTTTGCCCGAGTATCCTCGTTTGCGACAGCGGTTGTACGAAGGGGGACCCGTCAATCCGGAGCAGTTGTTTTATGTGGTTCAAGGCGCCCCTGTTCTCCAAGAGGTGCCCCTCGAAGCGCGATGGTGGATTCGAAAGCATTTGAGCTGGGGGGCCAATCGCGCCTTTATCGATTCGCTGCACGAGGGTGAAACCCAACGCAACCCGAATATTCGCTTTTTTACGGGTTATGCGGGCTGGAGTTCCGGCCAATTGCATCAGGAATGCCTTGAGCGCAGTTGGTATGTATTGGAACAATGGGATACGGAATGGCTGTTTAGCCCGGCCGAGGAACTTTGGGAATGGGTGGTCCAGGCGCTTCATCAGCGCGAAGCCCAGCTGATTAGCGGTGCCCGCCCTGAGCTCAACTAGATCTAAGGCTCAACTAGATCTAAGGCTCAACTAGGCCTGAGGGTTCCTTTCCGAGGATTGATTTTCGCGAACGACTATTTACTCTGTAACCCAAGGGTCCTAAGCGACAGGATCGGGGCGACTAACGGGAGTTTCATTCAAAGACCTGTATTTCGTCCCTTTCTTCGAAACGATGATAACTCTATGAGAGCCGAATTTCGAAGACTCCATCGCATTCTCACGGACCCGAAGTTTGGAATCATCGCTTCGATCTATTCGCCTTAAGGGTCGATTGGCTGATACCGTCCCGCATATCGGTACGACTTCGATTTAAATTTGGGTTAAACCAATCTGTATTTCCTCGTTTCCCAATCCGATATACAACTCCGATTCCATTCTATTCAATGTCCCATTTACTCTTTAAAATACTCAGTTTCAATTTGATATTTTTCTAATAAACCCGCCACTCCCAGAATGGAAAACTGAGCCCTTTTAACTCGATTTCTTTCTGGATCAATGGAATAATCATGCGAAGTTCTGAGGTCCGCATGTTCCAGTATGGTTTGGTCAAAAGTGGACCGAGTCAAAGTACAGTTGTCAAACAATGCATGGGTCAAGTCTGCCTCCGTAAAGTCAATTTCCTGTAGTTGTGAATTTTTGAAAACCGTCTTTTCAACTGGGTCTTGTAAAAAGAGGAATGATTGAGTTGACAACCTTCAAACGAAAATGAGAGGCCAAACGCGTTGCACATGTCAAACCGAAGCCCGAGCATTTTACACTCCTGAAATTGTACATTTCGAAACGCAGTCTTGTTGATTGGGACCAAACTGAGATTGCAGTTTTTAAAAGTGCAGTCGCTGAACGTATACCCAGCGAAGTCATTGTCGGCAAAATCACAATTGCGAAAAACACAATTTTCGTATTCGCCTTTGATTAGCCTATGTTGCTGTTCAAAAGTCTCGTCTGCGATATACCGATCCAATTTTTTCTGTAAGGTCTGTTTGTGGGCTATTTGGGGTATGGCATGTCGAAGAGCGTCGAATGCGTCACCCTGAATTCTCAACGTTATCCCGCCGATTCTACCGCCCAAGCGTCGAGCAGGGCCGCCGTTGCGTGGGCTCGCTCGCTGCTGTAGGTCCGATCGCGATATCGACCCACAGCCCGGATGCCTTGAATGGCGTTGGTGAGCCACACTTCGTCCGCTTGCAACAATTCGAAGGGCGAAAGCTCGGCTTCGACGCAATGGAGATTCCAAGCGCGGCTCTTTTTCAGCAACTGACCGCGCACAATACCCTGGGTACAACCGCTCGACAGCGGAGGGGTTCTGATTTGATCTCCTTGAACCACCATGATATTGGAAGCCGTCGCTTCGACCAAATGCTTGGTAGGCGAGAGCAACAACGCATCGTCGAGGCGGTTTTCGCCCGCCCAAATCGAGGCCAGGACATAGAGCGCCGACTGCGCGGTTTTCACATTGGACAAAATCCCGGGATACACCGTGTGATCTCGGTATAAATCGATCTGTAATCCCTGCTCTACCACCGCATAACCCGCGTGTTCGAGCGGGCTGCATTCCAATAACCAGGAAACCGTAGAATCTTCCGGCCGATAATACCCTCCCCCGTTGCGGTATACCGTAAAACGCATCCTACAGGGCAGTTCCAATCGATGGTGGGCCTCCGCAACTTCGCGCACGCGTTCTCCCAGCCACTCTGGGGTAAAGTGATCGGGAATCTGCATCCGGAAAACCCGCATTCCCGCCATGAGCCGGAAGTAGTGTTCTTCCAACCAGAATACGCGACCCGCATCGAATTTGAGGGTTTCAAACACTGCGTCTCCATAGCGAAAACCCCGATTGACCGCCCCGAATAAAGCCTTATCAGAATCGACCCAGCTTCCGTTCCACAGTATCATGGGGCGAAAGTAGAACCGAGATGCCAAAAAAAAACCCCGAGAACCGAAGCTCCGGGGCTGGAAAAACAGAGACCGATGGTTTACCGAACCGAAAGGCGACGAACGCCCTTGCCTTGGTTGGTTTGAACGGCGACGAGATAGATGCCCGGCTTGAGTCCTTCTACGGATACCTGCACCTCTGAGGAGGTGCCCGACTGCACTTTCAGGATTTTGCCGCCGAGGTCCATCACCTCTACCCGTTCGATCAGGGCACCGGGGGTGCTCAACACAAAATAGGTGCGGGCCGGATTCGGATAAAGCGACCACAACCGATCGTTGGCGGGGTCGTTGACCGAAAGACCGGGAACATTTAAACCATTCTGCTTAAAAGCGTAGGCAATGCGCGGAACGAAAAAGCCCATCACGGTGTCGATGTAGAGCATCGACTGCGATTTGATGTTCGGGTTGGTCTCGTTCACGCTGAGCGGATCGGCTGGATCCCACCAATCCCAAGGATTGGAATTGACCTGGAAGGGAAGCGCCGGGTTGACCGGGGGAATGTTGAAGGTCAACAACTGACCATACTGTCCGAGGTTGAACGGATTGTTGCGCGCCACCTGCGAAATGGGATCGTTGAAATTCGCATTCGCAAAAAAGCCGTTGTTGCCGTTGTTCTCGGCCATTTTCACCATGGTATGGCTACCCGCCACCTCGACCACAGGGAAAAACTGACCCGAAACGGGTACTTGAACCATTCCGCGATAGTAGGGCGCAAAGAAATCGTAGCGGCAATGCGCGCTTACAACGGGGGTTTCTCCTCCCTCATACCATGCACTGTCGCCCAAAGCACCGCCCATATTGAGACAGAGCGATACGTCGTCTGGAATGCCCGGGGTGTTCACATAGTTGCGACCCGTGGCCGTAAGATCGATTTCGGGGAGTCCAAGCGGAGTGGTGTTGCCGGTTAGGGTTACTTCGCCCCCGTAGCCGTTCCAATCGCCGACAATGGCCGTGTCCACGTAGGGATCGCCCGCATTGACCGCATTTCCAAATAGGCCGGTACCCGAAGCCGAATACTGAAACTTGGAAGGCGTGGTGATTTCGCTCAGATCGCTCAACGAGGCATAGGCCATGGTGATGTAGCCTCCGGAACCTTGACCGATCAATGCGATGTGGTCAGGGTTGATTTCAAAGGGATTGGTCGTAAAGGCCAGACCCCGGTTGGCGCGAACGCACGCCTTGACGTCTTGAACCGCGTTGTATACCGCGAGCAAATTGGTACCTCGGCGAAGGTCGAGGTTGGTCGAGTTGGCCAACCAGCCCACGCGATAGGTGGCCGAAATGGCGACATAGCCCATACGGGCGAGGCGCTTGCAGGCCTCAACCGCTGCGCTGTCGGTGCGCTCACCCATGGGTGAAGCCAATCCTTTGGGCAAGAAGCTGCCCGTATGCAGATAAATCACCACCGGACGACTGCTCGAGGTATCGACCGCCGGATTCGGCATATAGACGTCCATATAGAGCGGGAGCAATTGCGGACCGCCGATGCTACCGGGGGCATAGGCAAAGAAATTGATGCCGTAGACCTGATCCGGAACCACCGTGATTTCTGCGTCGGTAAAGACTTCGTCGAGATAGCGGGTCTGGGCCTGGGCCTCGGAAACTCCCGCGAAGGCAGACAGTGCAAAAGCTGCCAAGAGGGTACTGGTTCGCTTCATTCGGAATGATTGGGGTTAATACAGATTAGGGTTGAAAGTTACGCAAAAGTTAAGTCGAGCCTCAGGACTTTCAAAACCTTACGCCCCGAACTATTTTTCGGGATGAAACGATTCAAAAAAAATAAATGTCGATTGGGAATTGGGTTCCTTGGAGTCGCTTTATATATGGGAAGTTCGGGGGACTTGATGGGTCAATCCGATTGGAAAGAACCCGCTCTTCAGTATATGGAAGCACTGGCGGCTCGAAACCACAGCGAGGTCATTGCGCGCAGCGAACCCGGTTTGGTCGAGGCGGTAGGTCGTGAAGCCATCCGCGCATGGCTGGATTTACCGTATTCTGACCCCGAAACCCGCGTCACCTTGCTCGAGCCCAAATGGGTTTCTACACTCGGGCCGATGACTCAGGGCGATCGCCGTTTTGTGCAAATCACCTTCGCGCTCCGCATTCAAATTGAGTTGCTTCCTCCCGAAGGCAGCGCCCATCCGCTAGAGGAGACACGAGCTTTCTATCAACAAGTGTTAGAGGCCAGCTATGGGGCGGATCGGGTTCGGTATTCGGATAAACGCCACCAATTTGAGGCCGAAGCCGAGAACCTTATCTGGGGATATTCCGATGGAAGCGGTCGTTGGACTTTTGTCGAAAATCGAGAAGAAACGCGCGATTACATCTCGAAGAGCATCCCTTTTGAGATTCTCCGTGCTTTTTCGGACCACTAGAATGTGCGACGCGTAGCGGTTCCGAATCAACCGCTTTATCGAGCATCGCCTTCGATGGTTTCCGACTCGTTGGCGCCGGATGTACCATAGTCGTAGAGGCCGATTACCTCCCATTCCATCCATTCTTGACCGGGCTCTGCGATTCGGAACCCTTCGGTCTCGGGCCAGGGATAAACGGTCTTTTTGGGGCCGCTTTTTCGAAACAGTACGCCCAAGACTCCGCCCACGATGCCACCGCTGAGATGGACCTCCCACGAAACCGCTTCTTCAATGGGAAACAATCCCCAAAAAAGCCCCCCATACAAAAAGACCACCAGCAAGGCAAAGGCGAGCAAGTACCGGTTTCCTTTGAGCAGACCGGAGACAAAGAAAAAGGCACTCAAGGCATACACCAGACCGCTGGCGCCAATATGGTAGGAAGGCCGGGCAAAAAACCAGGCCAACACAAAAGGAAACAAAGCCGACGCCAGAAAGACGGCCCAGCCCGACTTGGGATAGAAATAAGCCAGCCCCAAGGTCAAAACCGCGACCGGCACACTGTTGTGGACCAAATGCAAAAAACTGCCGTGAATGGCCCATGCGGTCAACGATCCCGAAAGTCCGCGCAGGGTTCCCGGGAAAAGCCCCCACTCGTATAATTCGAGACCCAAGCGCACATCGGCCCAAAAAACACCCCACAGCACCACCACGACCAACAGGGGTCCTGCGATCAGGCTCCAAACCGAGCGCGTCTGCTCTTCCTGCTCCCGATTGGGAGCCGCCCCCGAATTAACTTGCGCCTTTGGATGTTGCGATGCGACCGTAGACACCCAAAACGGGCCCGATTCTTTCCCCTCCCCCATACCTGCCAAGATAAGTCATGAAGCCCTCTGCCCCCGCAGCCCCTCTGTCTGAGCGCATGCGCCCCAAGCGATTGACCGACTATGTTGGACAGAGCCACTTAATTGGTCCTAAAGGGGTTTTGAGTCAATGGATTGAATCTGGACACCTTCCGAGCCTGATTTTGTGGGGGCCACCGGGGGTCGGGAAAACCACGTTGGCCCAACTCTTGGCCGATGCCTTGGGGCGTCAATTGTACACGCTTTCTGCAGTGCATTCTGGGGTCAAAGATCTCCGCGACACCCTGGCCCAGGCCCAGCGCTCTGATCTGTTTCGGGAGGGGGTTCCCCTGTTGTTTATCGACGAGATCCATCGCTTTAGCAAATCGCAACAGGATGCCTTGCTCGAAGGGGTCGAGGCCGGAACCGTGCGCCTGATCGGGGCCACCACCGAAAACCCGGGTTTTGAGGTCATTCCAGCTTTGCTTTCGCGCTGTCAGGTATTGGTACTCAAGCCACATACACTCGAAGAACTCCGCACCATTGGGCACCATGCGCTCGAAACCGATCCGTGGGTCAATACCCTCGAAGTGACGGAAGCACACTGGCCCGTGCTGGCGCGTTTGGCCGATGGCGACGCCCGTCGACTCCTCAACCTCCTCGAGGTTTTGGCGGCCCAAACCCCGAAAGGTAGCCCCCTCGATTTGGGCGAAGAACGCTTGGAACAACTCCGCAAGGCCAATCCGATGTTGTTTGAGCGCGGTGGCGATCAACACTACGACCTGGCCTCTGCCCTGATCAAATCAGTTCGCGGGAGCGACCCCCAGGCGGCTTTGTATTACTTGGCCCGTTTAATCCATGGTGGCGAAGACCCAGTGTTTATCGCGCGTCGCTTGCTGATTTTGAGCGCCGAAGACATTGGTTTGGCCGACCCCAACGCACTGATGTTGGCCACGTCCTGTTTTGAAGCCGTGGAGCGGATTGGGATGCCCGAGGCCCGAATTCCCTTGGCGGAGTGCTGTATTTATCTGGCATCGGCTCCCAAGAGCAACAGCGCCTACAAAGCCATCGATGCCGCTCTCGCGGAGGTGGAGCAGAGTGGACGTCTCGAAGTTCCACTGGGGTTGCGCAACCCCGCCAACCGGGTTCTCCGCGATTTGGGGCATGGCAAAAACTATCGGTATCCCCACGATGCCCCAGGGCATTTTGTCCGCGAACGCTATTTGCCCGAAGCCGTATCTGGGGCCCGATTTTACACCCCGGCCGAAAATGAACGCGAACAGCGCATGGCAGAGCGATTGCGGCTATGGTGGGGGGAAGAGGGGTAAACGAGGCGGGCCGGGGCACAGCCCCGGCCCGCCTGAAGGTGCCCGATCGAAGAATGGGTTTTTAACTCTGGTCGAAACTCAAGGCAGGGTTACGGCCCAAGTGTAACCATTGACCGTTACGGTGGCTTGGTTGTCGCACACCGTGTTGCCGTAGTCGAGCAGACGATTGGGTCGGTTGGTCGAGGTCATCAACAGTTCGCCTTCGCTAAAATGGGGGCAGCCCCATTCGTGCACCAAGGGCGACTGGGTGGCCATGCTCCACACGGCTCCGTTGGGGCGCTGAGCCGTGGTGGTGCCGCTGATTTCCCGCACATCGTCGGCGGTTCCCGGAGTGCCATAGCCTTGGGTCCATACCCGAACCCGATTGCTCGAATAAAGCGCCGTATCGCCCGACAATCCGACCACTCCTCCTTGGGCGGTAATCGAATGCGTAGGTTGGTTGTTGGACAGCGAAGTGAGCACGCTTGTCCGTTGCCCAAAGAGTTCGCGGTTGTTGACAAAATAGTCGTCGTAGGTAGACTGAATCACGGCATTGACCTGCCAGCGCGGAACGTCAAAACAGCCCAAAATGCGGCCCCGGCGGTAGCGGCCATCGTTGCCCAAGCAGTTGACGGGACCAAAATCGATGACCACGGTGCGCGGATTGACCGTTGTGTCTACGGTAACCGTGGCACACGCCAAAATGCCCGATTGCTTGCCCAAAGAACCCGTTTCCAGGGCCTCGGTCAGCAATTGTTCGGCCTCTTCGGCATAGGCGTCGGCCAAGGCAAAATCCCGGGCCTCTTGGGCGTCGGTATCGACGGGAAGGGTGTCGTCCTCTTTCGAACAAGAGGCCGAAAAGATAGAAATCGAAAGAGCGCTGAAAAGAAGATACGGTTTCATGACTCTGGGTTTGTGGATTACACCCTTGAGACGTTACCGCCGTATATCCGTTTAATGTGAGGCGAATAAATGAGTTACAATGGACTCAATATCCGCACCCAACCCGCTTAGAACAACTCAAATCCCAAGGCGAGCACCCAGGCATCGGGTCGGGAATTGACGCTGATGGTCTCGCCCGAAACTTCGAAATAATCGGCGGAGTCCGACCAAGCAAACTCGTAGCGCAGGTCGGCAGAAATCTTCCAAATCTCGACCCCAGCCACGATTTGACCTGCCCAGGTGCCATTGGCCAATCCTTCGTCGAGCAAATCGGAGCTCGAACCCAAGAGGACCGAGTAGACCGGGCCACCTCCAAACCGAATCGGTCCGGGCTTGAGCAGCACCAAGAGCGGAATATCGAACCGGTTGATACCGATGTCTTCGGTGGTTTTTTGTCCCGTATTGGCATCGGTGGCTTGAACGGATCCATTCAATCGGGTGTAGAGCAACTCGGGCTGAATCTCGAGAAACACCAAATTGACATCCGCATAGACCCCGAAGTGATAACCAACGGAACGATCGCCATTGGCGATGTCTTCCCAGGTTTGCGATTCGCCGAACTCTTTAAAATTGAGGTCGGTGAGGTTCATTCCTGCCCGAAGGCCAAAATCGAGCTGGGCGTGGGCCACGGGGGCCATGCAGCAGAGCGAAAGCGCAATGAGTCCGCGTTTCATGGGAGGGTCTTTGGTGGATACGATTCGAACAAACCAAAAAATTCGGTCGGAAAGCTACGAAATCACTTAGACGCTCCAACGGCGAACAAAGTCGTTGACCTGCGATTGAATTTCGGCCGTCCGCATTTCGACCGGGGCGGGCACGAAGTGTTGAGCCGTAATTCGCTCAAAAAGAGATATATACCGCTTCGATATCGTCTCCACCCATTCGGACTCCATCGGGGGAACCTCCTGTCCGGGCTTGCCCTGGAAGCCGTGTTCCATCAGCCACTCGCGAACGAATTCCTTGCTTAGTTGAACGGGATCTTCCCCGTGTTCCAGACACTCGGCAAACGTGGAACGCTCAAAATACCGGGACGAATCGGGTGTGTGCACCTCGTCGATCAAGACAATGCGCCCATCGGGCAAGCGTCCGAATTCGTATTTGGTATCGACCAAAATCAGTCCCCGTTCCTCGGCCATGGCCTGCCCCCGGGCAAACAAGCGCAAGCTGTAGTCTTCGAGCACGGCGTAGTCCTCGGGATCGATAACCCCCCTGCGGAGCAATTCGGACTTGGACATGTCTTCGTCGTGCAGCCCCTGATCGGCTTTGGTGGTCGGGGTGATAATGGGTTGATCGAAAGGCTGGTTTTTCTGCATCCCTTCAGGCAGTTCCACACCACACAATACGCGCCCTCCGCCCGCATAGGTTCGCCACGCATGTCCGCTTAAATGCCCCCGAACCACCATTTCGACCTTAAACGCCTCGGCGGCATAACCCACGCTCACCGCGGGATGAGGAGAACCGAGATACCAATTGGGCACGATGGGGGCCGTTTGATCGAGGAAATAGGCTGCCGTTTGGTTTAGGACCTGCCCTTTGTGCGGGATTCCCTTGGGCAATACCACGTCAAACGCCGAAATCCGATCGCTGGCCACCATCACAATCAATCCATTGTCAAGCCGATATACGTCGCGGACTTTGCCGCGGTAGTGATCGATTTGTCTGTCAAAATGGAGGTCGATATCGACAAAAGCAGTAGGCGTTGACACGAGATTCAGGATTTTCGAGAGTGAAGACCCGCTTCAGGGGCCGTGGCGTCAGATCGGTCGTAGGCCGCGGCAATGAGCCGGACCAGTCTGTGGCGAATCACATCGCGCTCGTCGAGCTCGATAAAAGCAATCCCTTCGATGCCGTTTAGAATGTGGTTGGCCTCGCCCAAACCACTCCGCTGCTGACGGGGCAAATCCACCTGCGTGCGGTCTCCGGTAATCACAAATTTGGCCGACTGCCCCATTCGGGTCAGAAACATCTTCATTTGAGCGGGGGTGGTATTCTGGGCTTCGTCGAGGATCACAAAGGCCTGATCGAGGGTTCGACCGCGCATAAACGCCAAGGGGGCAATTTGAATGGTGCCGTTTTCCAAATAACTCGCCAAACGCTCGGGCGGAATCATATCGCGCAAAGCGTCGTAGAGGGGTTGGAGATAGGGATCGAGTTTTTCCTTGAGGTCACCGGGCAAAAACCCGAGGTTTTCTCCCGCTTCGACAGCCGGACGGGTCAGCACGATGCGGCGCACCGATTTTTCCTTGAGCGCGCGCACCGCCAAGGCCACGGCCGTATAGGTTTTTCCCGTTCCCGCAGGGCCCACGGCAAACACCATATCGTGGGTTTCAACGGCCTCGACCAGTTTTTTCTGATTCGGGGTGCGGGCCTTGATCGACTGCCCGTTGATGCCATACAAAATGTGTTCGGCGGGGCGCACTTCGGCCGGGCCTGTTCCGAGCATAATCCGCTCTACGGCGACTTCGCTAAGCGAATTGTGTCGATGGAAGTGCTCGAGCAGGGATTCGAGGCGCTGTTCAAACAACAGAATTTCTCCCGGATCTCCATGCACCTTGAGCTGCTCGCCCCGAGCCGTGATTTTGAGTTTGGGGAAATAGGACCGAATCAGGTTGAAATAGCGGTTTTGGGTTCCGTAAAAGGCCTGCGGCTGTACGTGGTCCAATTCGATGGTGCGCTCGGTAGAGGCGCTGGCAGAGGCGTTTGTTTCCAGGGGAGGGTATTTTTTAAGGGCAGAAACGCAAAACAACGGGACGCAGCGGTCGGAGCCGGGCGTTTCTGTGGGTTACTTTTGAAGACAAAATAAAGCAATACCGTCCGCTCCGGGGCGGAAATTCCACTTTGAAAGGTCCTGTTACGCTTACGACCGACTTTGGGCTGCGCGATGCAACGGCCGCCATGCTCAAGGGGTATTTGCTTCGGCACAACGCGGGGGTGCCCTTGATCGACATTAGCCACGACATCAGTCCTTATTTGATCGACGAAGCCGCTTTTGTCCTCGGGCAGGCGCTGCCGTGCTTTCCCGACGAAAGCCTCCATTTGGCATTGGTCCACGACCACCGCACCCCCTTGACCGAATTGGTGGCGGCCCGTCTGGAGCGCAAATGGGTGGTGGCCCCCAACAATGGATTGATCAGTCTGTTGCCTTGTGGCGATCCGCCCGAACATTGGGGTCTATTGCCCCTCGATGCCTCCCACCCCGGTCGAATTCAAGGCCAGCCCTTGTTTCGTCTTTTGGCAGAAACGGTCGCCGATTTGCTCGCCAATCGCAAACCCGCGCGGTGGATTCCGGGCACGGCGACCTCCGACTTTGCCCGGGTGCAAACGCTCAATCCCGCTTCAGAAGCCGAAGGACGCGTATTGTCCGGGCACGTGGTCTATATCGATCGGTTTGGCAACCTCGTGACCAACCTGCACCGCGATCGAATTGTCGAACAGGCGCAAGGACGGTCGATGCGCATCGAATTGCCGCGGAATCATCGAATTGTTCGGATTTCGAATACCTACGACGATGCGGCCGAAGGCAAATTGCTCGCGCTCTACAACGATTCGGGCTGGTTGGAAATCGCCCTGAGTCGCTCCAAGGGCAGCGACGAAAATGGGGCGGGCCGATTGCTCGGCATATCTTTGCGCGACCGGGTCGACATTCACTTTATCGACCCTACCCCACTGCGGTGATAATACGGTTGGTCAAAATGCGGTTCCGCCCCGAGGCGATTCCGCTCTTCGAAGCATTGTTTGCCCAAACGGCCCCTTCGATTCGCGCCTTTCCCGGATGCGAACGGCTCGAACTGTGGAGGGGTGAAGACGAGCCGTCGGTCTATTTTACCTGCAGCCATTGGCGACAGTCTTCCGATTTGGAAGCGTATCGCAACAGCCCGTTGTTTTCGAGCACCTGGGCGCAGACCAAACAATGGTTCGATGCCAAGCCCGAAGCCTGGAGTACCCAAAGACGCGTAGTTTTAGAATGAAGTCCCTGATTTACAAAGAACTGACTCATTTCTTTGGGTCGCTCACCGGGGTCGTGGTCATCGGGGTCTACCTATTGCTCAACGGATTGGTTCTGTGGATTTTGCCAGGCAATTTCAACCTCCTCGATAGCGGTTGGGCGAATTTGGATGGATTGTTTGTGGTATCTCCCTGGATCTTTTTGTTTTTGATCCCCGCCATCACCATGCGGATGTTTTCGGAAGAAAAACGCAATGGAACGCTCGAATTGTTGTGCACTTTGCCCCTCAAGGATTGGGAAATCGTCGGGGCCAAGTTTGCCGCGGCGGTCGTCTTGGTGGTGTTGAGCATCCTCCCTACCCTGCTCTATTTTTACAGCATCCACGCACTCGGGGCACCCGTTGGCAGCATCGACCACGGGGGTACATGGGGGTCCTATTTGGGATTGGTCTTTCTTGGCGCGGCCTATGCGGCCATTGGAATTTTTGCTTCGAGCCTGACCGACAACCCCATTGTGGGCTTTTTGCTCGCAGCTTTGCTCAGTGGATTGGTCTATGCGGGGTTTGATGCGCTGGGGGGCCTCGCAGGCAACACCCAGGCGGGACTGCTATTGCCCGAATTCGGTCTGAGTCAACACTATACCTCTGTTAGCCGCGGGGTGCTGGACAGCCGCGACCTGCTCTACTTTTTGTGCCTGCCCGCGCTCTTTCTGGGTGGGGCGGGGCTACAATTGAAAAGCCGTAGCTGGTGAATAAAACGACTCCAAGCAATCGGGCGCTCAAGCCCAGAACCCGAGACTTGATGTGGTTTGCCCTGTGGGCCTTGGGCTGCGTTCTGGTCTACCTCCTCGGCCGGCAGGGCTTTTTGCGCTGGGATCTAACCACCGAAAAGCGCTATTCAATTTCCGACCAAACCAAGGTGTTGATTCGCTCGATCGATCAACCGGTCATTTTCGACGTCTATCTCGAGGGTCAGTTTCCTGCGGGATTTGCCAAACTGCAGCGCGAGACCCGTCGGATGCTCGACGAATTCCGCGCCTACAACGACAACATCCGCTATCGGTTTATCGATCCAAATGCCGCAGAATCGGAGACTCAGCGTTCGGAGCTGTACCAACAACTCCAAAGCAAAGGCCTCGTGCCCTACCAACTCGAAGTGGCCGAAGCGGGAGGCACCCAGCGGTTGCAGGTCTTTCCCGGGGCCTTGGTGCGCAAAGGCGACGTCGAAATGGTCTTGCCCTTGCTCAGCAGCCAGTTGGGCCGTTCGGCCGAGGAGCAACTCAATTCCTCGATTGCCCAGCTCGAATATGTCATGGCCAATGTGCTGCGCAAGCTCAAAGCCGATGCCCGTCCATCGATTGCCTTTCTCGAAGGGCACGGCGAACTCGGACCGCGATACCTCGGCGATTTGGGCCGAACCCTCTCGGAGTTTTATACCGTGGATCGATTCGATCTCCGCGCCTTTTCAACCGATAGCTTGATCCCTGCCTCGATTGCCGAGCAGCAGAGAAGGCTCAATGCCTATGATGCGCTTTTGATCGCCAAGCCCAAGCGCGGATTTACCGATTTGGACAAGTATTTGATCGATCAGTTTGTGATGAAGGGCGGGGCGATCGTTTGGATGATCGACGGGGTCGAAGCCGAAATGGACAGCCTGAGCGAGCGCTCCGAGTTCCTTTCCATTCCGCTCGACGAGCGCCTCAATCTGCGCGATTTGCTTTTTAAATACGGAGCCCGGGTCAATGGAGATCTGATCGCCGACGCGCGTTGTGCCGGGGTCAACGATGCGCGCCAAATCCATCCATGGCCCTATTTTCCTTTAATTGTATCCGAAGTAACCCACCCCATTGTCAAAGAGCTCAACGCGCTCAAAATCGAGTTTGGAAGTTCGGTCGATACGGTCAGCGCCCCGGGCATTCAAAAGACCTTCCTCCTCCAAAGTTCGCCCTACAGCCAGCGATTTATGGCCCCCCATGTGGTGAGTTTGGATAAATTGTACAGCGATCCCCGAACCCAAGGTTGGCAAAGTGGTCCCTATGCCCTCGGGGTGTTGCTCGAAGGGTCTTTTGAATCGCTCTATGCCCATCGAGTTAAACCCAAAGACCTCAACGGAAGTCCCTTGCCACTGACCGATAAGAGCAAATCCACGCGGATGCTGGTGGTGGGCGATGGGGATGTACCCAAAAACCAACTCAATTTGGTCAATCCCAATGCCCCCAAAGGCGTACCCCTCCCGCTGGGATACGATCAATTTACTGGGGCTCAATACGGGAACAAAGAGTTTATGCTCAACGCGTTCGACTATTTGTTGGGGGCATCGGATCTCATGGTGCTCCGGGGACGCGAACTCCGGATTCGGATTCTCGACACCCCCCGCATCGAACGGGAACGGATTTTTTGGCAAGGACTCAACGCCGTCCTGCCGATGCTCGTTACCCTTGTGGGAGCCCTCGCCTTCGGCGCTTATCGCCGTTTTCACCACAGACGCACAGCTGCATGAAGCGTTACGCATTGCCTTTGGGATTGATTTTGGTCGCCGTCGCGATCGCGGCCGTTTTGTTCTTTCCCAAAAATTCCGGAGGGGTTTCTGAAGACGACTCGGAATACCAATTCGGTTTGAGCGATACCGCTTCGATCGACAGTATTGTGTTGTCAGACAAACACCCTCGCCGTTCGGCCTTGGTTCGAACCCAAGCCGGATGGACCATTGCAGGCCAACCCGCGCGGACCGATGCCATCGAAGTGCTGCTCGAGACGCTTGCCCGCATGGAAATGCGCAATTTTCTCGCCCCCGACGCCCAACCCGAGGCACTCAAACGGATGGCGGTCTATGGAAAAGAAGTGAAAGTGTGGGGCAAAGGGAAGCTGATTCACCACTTTTTTGTCGGAACCGATACCCCCGATCAGGCAGCCACCTATATGCTAAAAGCCGGAGCCCAACAGGTTTTTGCCGTGCATATGACCGGATTCAACGGCTTTTTAAGCACCCGATTTATTACCGACCCCGTGTTGTGGAGAGATCGGCAGTTGTTTGTGTGGAAAGGCATACCCCAACAAATCAAAGTCGATTATCCCAAAGAACCGGCCCAGGGATTCACCCTTGTGCGCCAAGGCGAACAATGGTCGCTCAAGGGCTCGAGTGCGGGTGTGTCGCCCCAAGCGGTGGCGGCCTTTGTCGGGGCGTTTCGGACGCTCAAATTCGAGGGCGCTATTGTACCCGAAGATGCCATTTTTAGCCGAAAAGACAGCCTTTTGGCTTCCGTGCCCGTCTTGGTTATCGAAGTGATCGATGCCGACGGACAACGGCAAGAGGTCCGCGGTTATGCGATCAAACCCCCAGAAGATACCTACGACAGTCAAGGGCGTCCTTTGGTGGCCGATCCGGACCGCATGCATGGCATTTTGAGCGATGGTCGCATGGTGCTGTTGCAGTATTTTGGACTTAAAACCGTGATGCTCACCCCGGCCAATTTGATTGAATAGGGTTCGAACCCTGCGCGTACCTCCGGCCCTGTTCTTCTATCTTTGGCGACCTCTGCACCCAACGCATTTTTTCCTGCTCCATGAAATTTATCGTATCCAGCGGCTCCCTGCTCAAACAGCTCCAATTGGCGGGTTCGGTGATTCAATCGAACAACGCCCTCCCGATTCTCGACAATTTTTTGTTCCAATTGGCGGAAGGCAAACTGCGCATCACCGCCAGTGATCTCGAGAATGTATTGACCACCACACTCGACGTGGAAAGCGATGCCGAAGGCGAGGCCTGTGTGCCCGCTCGTATTCTGCTCGATACGCTCAAAACCTTTCCCGAACAACCCCTTTCTTTCGTTTTCCAAGGCGAGGCAGGGGTCGAAATTGCCTCAGACTACGGAAAATACAGCGTGAATTCGTTTTCGGCCGACGACTTTCCGCGCGTAGCCGCGCTCGAAGACGCTTCGTTGACCCGGATGCCCGCGCATGTCTTGTTTTCGGCCATCCAAAAAACGCTGTTTGCCGCGGGCAACGACGATTTGCGCCCGGTGATGTCGGGGGTTTTTTTTCAACTCAGCGCCGAAGGGTCCACGTTTGTGGCGACCGACGCCCATAAACTGGTGCGCTACCGCCGCATGGATGTGCAAAGCGATCAAACCGCGGAGTTCATCTTGCCCAAAAAGCCGTTGAACATCCTCAAGTCCGTTTTGCCTGCCGCCGAAGACGAGCTCGAACTGCACTACAACAACCTCAACGCCCGGTTCAGTTTTGGCGGCTTTTCGCTGACGTGCCGGCTCATCGATGGGCGCTATCCGAACTATGAGGCGGTTATACCCCGGGAAAATCCCAACCAATTGCGGATTGGACGGAGCGAATTTTTGGGCTCTGTACGCCGGGTCAGTCTGTTTTCGAACAAAACCACGCACCAAGTGCGATTGCGCATGGCCGGAAGCGAAATGCAGGTCTCGGCCGAGGATCCCGATTTCGCGAACAAGGCCCACGAGCGCTTGCATTGCGATTACGCCGGAACCGATCTGGAAATTGGCTTCAATTCTCGGTTTTTGACCGAGATGCTCTCCAACCTCGAAACCGAGACGGTGCGCATGGAGTTTTCGCAGCCCAACCGGGCCGGCTTGTTGACGCCCGATGGCGGTCTCGAAGAAGGCGAAGAAGTGCTGATGCTCGTCATGCCTGTCCTGATCAATCAGGGCTGATTCTCGATACGGCACGGCCCGATGAATTTGCTGCTGGTGGGCGATGTGCACGGTTGTTTTTTCACGTTTAAAAAGCTCGTCGACGAAATTTGGCAACCCGACCGCGAATTCTTGATTCAAGTCGGAGATCTCATCAATAAAGGGCGCTACAGCACCGAGGTGTTGCGAATGGCCTTCGATATTCAGCGCGAGTACCCCTACCACAGCTTTTTTCTCAAGGGAAACCACGAATACCTCTTTGTCGAAGCCCTCAAGCAGAAAAATGGAGGGGCGGAATTCGATCAAACACTCGAACAACTCCGTTCGGCAGATATGCCCATAGCTCAGGCACAGCGATGGATGGAATCAAGACCCCTCAAATGGGAGTCTCCCTATGTGTTGGCCACCCATGCCGGATTGGCTAAGAACTGCGCCAAGCCCTACGTAGAATCCTCCTTGAGGGGTGTGCTGTTTAACCGGAGCCCGCTCAAAGCCCTCGACAAAGTGCAGGTGATTGGCCACAACGTTCTGAAAGGAGAAAAAGCCTTGTTCAAGACTTCCGAAAACGCCTGGCACATCGACACCGGCGCTTGGATGGGCAAGAAACTCACGGCCTTGCGCTTGAGTTATACCGGAAAATACCTCGACAGTTTTTCGATCGATGTAGACCGCCGGGATTTGCTCGTTACTCGGCTTTAAGTATCCTAAACCCTTGTTAGCCCACCTCAACTTGAGACACCCTTAAACGCGGACAATTCGCTAATTGGGTCCGAACGACTCGGGGTGAATCGGTTTGGATCGCCCACTCCCGATCCCCTCCTTTTCTTGATGTCGGATTTCGTGAAAACCCTTTGGATAACTTCGAAAGCAACGGATGCAGAACAAGAGTCCCGTTGTACTTTCGCAGAGTGAAAGCGCTGCTTTTACCGAGTATGCCGAAAATCGAAAGAGTAGGCGGCCAACCTTACAAATCATTTACACATGTTTAAGAAAGCAATTTTGGCAACAGCCCTGATTTGCGGTGCTTCTTTCGGCGCCCAGGCACAGTTGCGCGTAGGCGCCGGACTGATGACCGGTATGCCCATGGGCGACTTTGGTGATTCCTATTCGTTTGGTCTGGGGGGCGGAGTATGGGCAGATTACTTCGTATCCGACAACATTGCCGTTGGATTGAACATTGGCTATCTGAACTTCGGAGGCTCTGAGGAAGTGGAAGATGCCTTGGAATATTCTACTTCTATGCTGCCTATTATGGTTACTGGCGACTGGCACTTTATGCCTGGCGAAACCTTTGATTTTTATGCCGGATTGGGCCTTGGACTGAACTTGACGACGACAACAGTTGAAGTTTTGGGTGTGGAGGGAGAAGAAAGTGAAACGGCCTTCCAAATTGCCGTTCCTCGCGTTGGTGTGCACTACATGTTCTCTGACGCCTTTGGTCTCGACTTCAATACCGGTTTCAATATTTTGACCATCAACGAAGAGTCTGCCAATTACGTTCCGTTGAACTTGGGCGTATTCTACGTTTTCGAATAATCGAGAACTGGACTTGTTTTGAAAGTCCCGCTTCGGCGGGATTTTTTTTTGCCTCGTTTGTGCTACTCCGGTCGCGTCCCGCTAAAACACCCGCCCCTATCTTCGAACCACTGAATTGAAAATGCCTCCCCATGTCGAACGCCTTCTTTCAAGTACCTCAACCTCAAAACGAACCCGTTAAGAGCTACGCCCCCGGAACCCCGGAACGCGAAGCGGTTTTGACCGCTTACCGCGACCTTGGCGCCAAGCAGGTCGATTTGCCCATGTACATCGGCTCGGAACACGTACGGACCGGCCATACCCACCCGATTCGCCCTCCCCACGACCACGCCAAGGTACTCGGTCACTACCATCGTGGCGACCGCACCCACGTTGAACAAGCCATTGCTGCCGCCCTCGAAGCCCGAAAAGCCTGGGCGAAAATGCCCTGGCAAGAACGGGCCGCCATTTTTTTGAAAGCCGCCGATCTACTCTCAGGACCCTACCGCGCCTTGATGAATGCCGCGACCATGTGGGGCCAGAGCAAGAACGTTCATCAAGCCGAAATCGACGCCGCCTGCGAATTGGCCGATTTCTGGCGGTACAACGTCGCTTATATGACCGAGCTCTATGCGGAACAGCCCGGCTCCCAGCCCGGTATTTGGAACCGGATGGAATATCGGCCCTTGGAGGGTTTCGTCTTTGCCATTACCCCCTTCAACTTTACTTCGATTGCCGCGAACCTTCCCGGAGCTCCCGTATTGATGGGCAATGTGGCGGTCTGGAAACCCGCCGATACCCAAATTTACTCTGCCGACGTCGTGATGCAGATTTATCGGGCGGCCGGATTGCCCGACGGGGTCATCAATTTGATCTATGTCGACGGTCCTGAGGCCGGAGACGTGGTGTTCCAACACCCCGATTTTGCAGGCCTGCATTTTACCGGCAGCACAGGGGTCTTCAAACATTTGTGGAAAACCATCGGAGCCCAGATCGATCGCTACAAGACCTATCCGCGGATTGTGGGCGAAACCGGAGGCAAGGACTTTGTGCTCGCCCACCCCAGCGCAGACCCAATTCAGGTGGCCACAGGGCTATCGCGGGGTGCTTTCGAATTTCAAGGGCAAAAGTGCTCTGCCGCGTCTCGGGCCTACATTCCCGAAAGCCTGTGGCCAGTGGTCGAAGCCCGGCTCAAAACCGATCTGGCCTCGTTCCGCATGGGCGATCCGGGCGATTTGGGGAATTTTATCAACGCGGTGATCGACGAGCGCGCCTTCGACAAGATTTGCGGCTACATCGACTATGCCCGCAACAGCCCCGAAGCGGAGATCGTGGCGGGGGGCCGTTGCGACAAAAGCCAGGGCTGGTTTATCGAACCCACGGTGATTCGCACCACCAACCCTCGGTTTAAGAGCATGGTCGAAGAAATCTTCGGTCCGGTTTTGACCCTGTACGTCTACCCCGACGCCCAATGGACCGAAGTACTCAAAATGGTCGATCAAACCTCTGAATATGCGCTAACGGGGGCCATTTTCTCCGCCGATCGCTATGCCCTTGTACAAGCCACCGAAGCGCTCGAGAATGCGGCAGGCAACTTCTATATCAACGACAAACCCACAGGGGCCGTGGTGGGTCAACAGCCGTTTGGCGGAGCCCGCGGATCGGGCACCAACGACAAGGCAGGATCGAAAATGAACTTGCTGCGCTGGGTATCGGCCCGAACGATCAAGGAAACCCTCGTCCCCCCGAGCGATTATCGCTATCCGTTTTTGGGCTAATGCCCCGAAAGCTCCTTTTAAACCACCCTGATCATGCCGGACGAAGCGTAAAAGCGGGTCCGGCTTTTTTGTGCGCCGGTTTGACCAAATGCACCAGTTGCTTGGTCTCGAAAAAGGGTTGGGGAAACAGTCGATCCAGATGATATACGCTTGATTTCCAATCTATTTCAGCCAATTCTTCGCGTAAATCGCCCCCTTTGAGATAGAGCACCCCGTTTTCGAGGTCGTTGCGGTGCGCACCGCTCATTTTGTTCTGAATCCACGGCAAAAAATCGTTCAATCGGGTCACAGCGCGACTCACCACAAAATCGAAGGGCGCCTCGGCCTGTTCGGCTCTTTGTTGGATGGCCTGCACATTGGTCAATCCCATGCGATCGATCAGGTCTTGAACCACTTTGATTTTCTTCCCGATCGAATCGACCAAAACAAAACGGCAATCGGGAAACAGCACGGCCAAGGGCAGTCCCGGGAGCCCGCCTCCGGTTCCGACATCGAGAATGCGCGTGCCGGGCACAAAGGCAACAAGTTTCGCGATCGACAGCGCGTGGAGCAAATGGTGGACCTCAAATTCCGCCTCGTCTTTGCGCGAAATCAAATTGATGTGTTGGTTCCATTCCAACAATCCTTCGGCAAACAGACTCAATTGCGCCAACTTGGGCTCGCCCAAATCCGGAAAAGCCGCGCGGGTAGCGGGAAGATTCATCGTGCTACCAATTTTTGAGTTTGGGGCCAAATCGATTCGCGATCAACAAAACAGCCTGACTGACCACGATGCCCAATTCGGCGGGAAACAACACCCAGGCGGGCTTGGGCGTGCCCAATCGGCGTCCGGCGGCATAAAACACTCCAGTCACGACGACAAATCGGCCGAGGAGCAAATACCCGGCGAGCGGGGTTCCCCAAAAAGCCCACCCCATAGCCAAGGCATAGATGAGAAAAGTACTCAAGCCCCACAAGCCCAATCCGTAGCGATGCAAAGGACGATAGCGGGGCGCGGCGAGCAAATGCCGCTTTTTCTGGTGCCACCAGGCTTTGAAATCTTCCGGAGCTTCCGACCACACCATGGCCTTGGGGTCGATCAGGGCACGGTGGTTATCGGGGGTGGCTACGGCCGCGACAAACAGATCGTCGTCCGAAGAAATGACGTCCATATGCCCGCTAAAGCCCTTGTTGGCCATAAACAGCGCGCGGTGGTAGGCCATATTGCGCCCAACGCCCATATAGGGTTTGCCGAGACCCGACCACCCAAAATAGTGCACCGCGGTCTGAAGGGCATCGAAGGCGCTGACCCAACTGATCCAAGACGATTCGGTGCGGTAGGGACCATAGCCGAGCACGAGGTCGTGGGGCGTTCGCAGAGCTGCATCCATTCGACGGAGCCAATCGCGCGATTCGGGCACCCCATCGGCATCGGTCAAGACCAGCCGATCATATTTGGCGGCCTTGATCCCCAAGGTCAAGGCAAAGTTCTTTCCAAACCAAAACCGGTCGTTGTCTTTGATTTCGACAATCCGCAGCCGGGGGTCGCGCTCGGCGACCGATTCGAGCCACTCTTGGCTTTCGTCCCAGCTCCGGTCGTTGACCACCACCCATTCAAATGCAGGATGTTCTTGGGCCAACCACAGCGGAAGGTGTTTTTGGAGGTTCTCGAGTTCGTTCCGCGCACACACCACCACACTCAAGGGCTGGGCTGAGGCCGCTGGTTCACCTTCCACCTTGGGCAAGGCAAAAAACGCGCGAAACACGAACAAGATATAGAGCAACTGCAGGCCCAATGCCGCGCAGACTGCCAGGGTAAACAAGTGTGAAGCGTCCACGCGGTTTGTTGAAAACGGGCACAAAAGTAGCCAAAAGGACCGCGCCTATCTTTGTCGCTCACCTCCCTTTATGCGCTTCGAACTTCAAGGCACCGATTCGCGGAGCAAGGCCCGGGCGGGCAAGCTCTCGACCGACCACGGCGATATTCTCAGCCCCGTTTTTATGCCCGTGGGCACCCAAGGCACCGTTAAAACGGTCCACCAGCGGGAGTTGCGCGACGAGGTGAAGGCCCCGGTTATTCTGGGCAACACCTATCATTTGTACTTGAGACCGGGGATGGAGATTCTCCGGGCGGCTGGAGGGCTGCACCGTTTTATGGGATGGGATCGGCCTATGCTGACCGACAGTGGGGGCTACCAGATTTTTTCGCTTTCTGAGCAGCGCAAATTGAGCGAAGAAGGCGCTCGATTCAAGTCGCATATCGACGGTTCGACCCACTTTTTTACCCCCGAATCGGTGGTCGATATTCAGCGCGCCATCGGGGCCGACTTTATTATGGCCTTTGACGAATGCCCTCCTTATCCGGCCGAACGGGCTTATGTCGAAAAGTCGATGGAACTGACCCACCGCTGGCTCGATCGGTGCTGGACGCGGATGGAAAAAACCGAACCCCTGTATGGACACGCCCAAAGCCTGTTTCCGATTTGCCAAGGGGGGATCTACCCCGACCTGCGACAGCGCTCGGCCGAATACATCGCTTCGAAAGGGGCCGATGGAAACGCCATTGGGGGGTTGAGCGTGGGCGAACCCGCCGAAGAAATGTACCGGATGGTCGAAACCGTCTGTGGCATTTTGCCCGAAGACCGGCCGCGCTATTTGATGGGTGTAGGAACACCGGTCAATCTGCTCGAAAACATAGCCTTGGGCATCGATATGTTCGATTGTGTCATGCCGAGCCGCAATGCCCGCAACGGGATGCTCTTTACGTTCGAGGGCATCATCAACATACGCAATGCAGTATGGGCCAACGACTTTGGCCCGCTCGACCCGAGCGGAACCAGTTATGTCGATTCGGCCTATTCCAAAGCCTATGTGCGGCATTTGTTCGTGAGCAACGAATACCTCGGAAAGCAAATCGCCACGCTCCACAACCTCACTTTTTATGTGGAATTGATGCGGCAGGCTCGGGAACACATTTTGGAGGGGCGATTTACCGAATGGAAAAACGCTTTGATTCCGAAACTTGAGCACCGGCTGGGTGCGTAATATTCTGCCCAGGGTCGGCCGATGGTGCATCGGTGCCCCCCTGCATACGAACTTTGAACCGTGAAAATTCTCGACCGCTATATCGTGGGCAAGTTTCTGTCCACGTTCTTTCTCACCATTGCGCTCATTTTGATGATTGCCGTGGTGTTCGATATTTCCGAAAAGCTCGAGGATTTTGTGAGCAAAGGCGCGAGTATGCGCGAAATCTTGCTCCAGCATTACGCCAATTTTTTGGTGTATTACGGGAATCTGTTCAGTTCGATGATCGTCTTTATCGCAACCATTTTTTTCACTTCGCGCATGACGGCCCGAAGCGAGATTGTCGCCATTCTGACCGGAGGCGTGAGTTTCAACCGTCTGTTGTGGCCCTATTTTATCGCTTCGACCCTCATCATGACGATTTCGATGCTGCTCGGGCACTTCGTAATCCCCAAAACCAATGTGCAACGACTCGCCTTTGAATGGAAATACATCCTCAACAAAAACGTCGATCGGTTTCAGAACATCCACAAACAGATTCTCCCCGAACACATCATTTTCCTAGAAAGCTATAACAGCGAGCGGCAAAGCGGTTTGTACTTCAGCTACGAGCATTTTGAGGGGCGTGAACTCAAGGCGCGGATGCAGGCCGATTTTATCCGCTACGATTCGATTCACAAGCGCTGGAGACTCGACAATGCCGTGATTCGCACCTTGGACGGAGATCGGGAAACCCTGCGTACCTACAAAAAGCTCGATACCGCCTTGGCCTTGCAGCCCGAGGACCTCAGCACACTGGTCTACCGGGCCGAAATGATGACGACCCCAGAGTTGTTGCGGTTTATTGAACTCGAAAAACAGCGCGGTTCGGAAACCGTCGACTACTTTGAACTCGAGCGCTACAAGCGAACGGCCTGGCCCATTTCGACCTATATCCTGGTCTTGATTGCGCTCTCGCTGTCGTCGCGCAAAACCCGCGGAGGGCTCGGACTCAACATCGCACTCGGGCTGGCGCTTTGCGTGAGCTATATCTTTTTTATGCAAATCAGCACCACGTTTGCCACCAAGGGCGACTTCCCTCCGCTGATCGCAGTGTGGATTCCGAATTTTTGCTTTGCGATTCTGGCCCTCTACCTCTATGTCCGGGCCCCTAAGTAAGTCTCCGTTTTCGGCCCAAATGCGGCTCCACTTTGTCGTCTTCCTCTGGGGGTTTACCGGCTTGTTGGGGGCCTTGATCCACCTCAACGCCTGGGCCTTGGTCTGGAATCGGATGGGGCTGGCCATCGGGGTGCTCTACGCCTTCTTTCTCTGGAAAAAGTGGCCGCTCTACATCCACCCCGAGCGACGCAAAACCGTGGTGTTGGCGGGGGCCATCATCATGCTCCATTGGGTCACTTTTTTCGCCGCCATCAAGGTCTCCAAGGTCAGCGTGGCGCTGGTCTGCCTTTCGACCGGGGCCTTTTTTGGCTCGCTGCTCGAACCCTTGTTTTTTAAGAAAAAGATTGACTATAAAGAACTACTGCTCAGTCTTTTTGCCATCGTAGGATTGGCGACCATTTTTCAAGTCGAGACCGAACACCGCTGGGGCATTGGGCTGGGGCTTACTTCAGCCTTGCTCAGCGCGCTGTTTTCGCTCATCAACGGAAAGCTAATTCAAACCGAAACCGCCCACAGCATCACGTTTTTTGAGCTGTTGTCGGGCTGGATCCTCCTCGGTCTGTGTTTTGCCCTCCCCGGTCTAGGCCCGCAGTTTGCGCTTCCGCAACCGGTGGACTTGCTTTGGTTGGTCTTGCTCGCTACGGCCTGTACCGCCTATGCCTTTGTGGAAAGTGTCGAAGTGATGAAGGTGCTCAGTCCGTTTACGGTGCTGCTGAGCATCAATCTGGAGCCCGTTTATGGCATTGCCGTAGCGCGTTGGGTGCTCGGCGAGCAAGAAGCCATGAGCCCGGCGTTTTACCTCGGCGCGGGATTGATCTTAACCAGTGTTTTGGTCAATGCCTGGCTCAAAGCGCGGTTTATTCCGCCACTACCCCCATCTGCGCAAACTTCTTGATGCGTTCTTCGACCCGGCGATCGGGGTCGAGGGCTTGGAGTTTGGGCAAGGCTTTAACGATGACGTCCTTGACCCGACGGAAACTCTCTTCGGGATCGGTATGCGCCCCCCCCAGCGGCTCTTCGACAATTTCGTCGATCAACTTGTTCTTGAGCATGTCGTGGGGTGTCAGCTTGAGGGCTTCGGCGGCTTGTTCCTTGTAATCCCAACTCCGCCAGAGGATGCTCGAGCAACTCTCGGGCGAAATAACACTGTACCAGGTATTTTCGAGCATATAGACCTTGTCGCCCACCCCGATGCCCAAGGCTCCGCCCGAAGCGCCTTCGCCGAGGATAAAACACAAAATAGGAACGCGCAGGGTGCTCATTTCAAATAAGTTGCGCGCAATGGCTTCGCCCTGACCCCGCTCTTCGGCTTCAATGCCCGGAAATGCGCCGGGGGTGTCGATAAACGTGATGACGGGGCGGTTGAATCGCTCGGCCATCTTCATCAGCCGTAGGGCTTTGCGATAGCCTTCGGGGTTGGGCATTCCAAAATTCCGGTACTGTCGCATCTTGGTATTGATGCCTTTTTGGTGCCCGATCAACATCACGCTTTGTCCGTCGATTTGACCCCATCCGCCAATCATGGCTTTGTCGTCCTTGACGCCCCGATCGCCGTGGAGCTCGAGCCACCGACCGTTGGTAATGGCCTGGATATAGGCGAGCGAATACGGGCGTTGGGGATGGCGAGAGAGCTGCACCCGTTGCCACGGGCTGAGCTTGCTGTAGAGTTCCTTGCGCACCTTTTGCAATGCCCGTTCGAGCTCTTTGATCGATTTGCTCATATCGACCCCGGTTTCCTGCTGAATGGCCCGGGCCTTATCCAATTGCTCGACCAGTTCTTTGACCGGGAGCTCGAAGTCGAGGTATTCCATACTGTGTCCTTAACCCGCTCCCTCTAAGACCCTTTCAGAAGCGGTCTGCTCCGGGATGGGTAGCGTTGAAATGGTTCTAAAAAAGGAGGGTGAAAGTAGTCAATCTGCGCGAATCGATGGCGGGGTGCGCGCTTAAACCGTTTTGAACAACGAGTTCACAAAAACTTGTGCATCAAAGACTTGAAGATCTTCGATTCCTTCTCCCAATCCAACAAAGCGCACGGGGAGTTGAAATTCGGATGCGATGGCGACGACCACTCCCCCTTTGGCAGTGCCATCGAGTTTGGTGAGGACCAGACCTGTTACCTGGGTGGCCGCGGTAAACTGACGGGCTTGCTCCAGGGCGTTTTGTCCCGTAGACGCATCGAGCACAAGCAACACTTCGTGGGGGGCTCCGGGCAGGAGTTTTTCGAGCACCCGGCGGATCTTCGAGAGCTCCTGCATCAGGTTGACCTTGTTGTGCAATCGGCCGGCCGTATCGATCATCAGCACATCGGTTCCCGAACTCAACGCTTTTTGCAGGGCTTCGTGGGCCACGGCGGCGGGATCGGAGCCCATCGATTGGGCCACAAAATCGGCTCCCGAGCGATCGGCCCAGACCTTGAGTTGGTCGATGGCGGCGGCGCGGAAGGTGTCGGCGGCGGCGAGCATCACCTTGAGGCCTTGTTGCTGAAAACGCAGCCCGAGCTTGCCCAGCGTGGTGGTCTTCCCGACCCCGTTTACGCCGACGACCAAGATTACCTTGAGACCGGAAGAGGCCTCTGCAACCGGTTCTTCGGCTTTGGGCTCCATGAGTTCGAGCACCGCTTTGCGCATATGCGCTTCGAGCTCGCCGGGTTTGAGATAGGGATCTCGGGCCACGTTTTCTTCGAGTTTGCGAATGACCTTTACGGTGGTTTCCACCCCCAAATCGGCTTCGATCAGCACCGATTCGAGTTCGTCGAGCACGTCGGCATCGACCTTGCTCTTTCCGACGAGCATCCGGGCCATGCGCCCCAACAGGTTTTCCCGGGTCTTGTCGAGCCCCCGGTCCATGCGCTGTTCGTCTTCGGCGCGCTCGCTTTCTTTTTTCTTTTTGAACAGATCAAAGAGTCCCATGGGGTGGTTCTGTATTTGAATCAACAAAAAACCCCGCGGTTGCGGGGCGAATTTCTGCGTGCAGCGGGCGCCATGCGCTCGGGTTGCTTATTTCAAGAAGTCTTTGACGTTGTCTTTGGGCATAATGCGCTCTTCGAAAATGTATGCTCCACTTTTGGCGGAACGCACCAAGCGCACGGCCTTGGTCATCATGACCGAAGAGCCTTCTTTCTTCAGGGTTGCTACTACCTTCTTTGCCATGGTCTAGGGGTTTGGGGTGTTCGGGGATGTGCCGAACAACAATTACTTGATTTCCTTGTGAACCGTCATACGCTTGAGCACGGGATTGAACTTCTTGAGTTCGATGCGCTCAGGGGTGTTCTTTTTGTTCTTGGTGCTGATGTAGCGCGAGGTTCCGGGTTTTCCACTGTCTTTGTGCTCGGTGCACTCGAGGATAACCTGTACGCGATTGCCTTTTTTGGCCATGGCTGTGAGGGATTCTGGGACTTAAGACTGGGGCGTTTAGCGCTCGATCAGGAAGCCGTTGTCGCGGGCTTCTTTCAACACGGCGCTGATGCCTTTTTTGTTGATGTTCTTCAGTGCGTGGGTGCTGACCCTCAAAGTGATCCAGCGATCTTCTTCGGGGATGTAGAAGCGCTTGCGGGTTAGGTTGACGTCAAATTTGCGCTTGTTCTTCTTGTTGGAGAACGACACGCTGTTGCCGCTCATGGCCTTCTTGCCGGTCAGTTGACAAATGCGAGACATACGCTGGTGTGTGGCGGGTTGATCTGAATGCCGTACCTACAGCATTCCCGAAAACGGATTGCAAAGTTGCGAAAATTTTGCGAATTGGCGTAGGTAGTTTGGCGGTTAGAGGATATTTCCATTGAGAGGATTTGTCTTTGGTCAATGCTGAGTCCACTTATTGGTCAGTATCAATCTGCAAAATGACTATCACAACGAAGATCCTGAGAGATATAGGGTATTTCATGTCGATAGCTTCCAGCTGCGCCAATGAGCATTCAAAGTTCGCCTGCGCTGTTCATTCCCTCTCTACGACTTTGATGTGCACTCCGCTCCCGCGGGGGGCTTCTTTCTTTGCTGCTCCAAAGAAAGTGTAGAGCCACGAGAGCTCGTGGCTCTGTTGTATTGCCGAATCTCATTTGACCGTCAGGTGCGCTCTCTTGTCCACCTCGTCTTTGATTTCTTTGTGGAGCGCTTTGGCCGAGGTCGCGCCGCAAGGCTCACTGGCCGTTGCGGCTGGGTGCGACTCGGGGTCCCGGAGTCGAGAGGCCTTAGACACCTTGTTAGTCGGGCAACTCGTTGATCTTTTTGTTGCTGGATTCGTTCCTCAATCCTAAGCCGTTATACAGCTTAGTAACCGGTGTATTTATATCGATGGTAATTTTTAGTCTAGAAAAATTTTCTAGCCACCAAAACGACCTACTTCTCGAACAATCCTTGAATGTTCTCTTACAATCTAAGAAGTATTCAACGTACAGGAATTCATTCTTGTTGACTTTGAACAATTTAGAGATCTGTTCTGAGATAAAAAGTGTCGGATAAGGCTTATGGTGTAAATTACCATAACCTAAGCGCTGATGCAAGGGTCTAACAACGAATCCGATGATCCGAATGCTATGCTGTGCTGGGGCTTTGTTCTTTGGGGCTGGGCTGTGTGCCCAAAACGCTCCGATCGATTTTGAACCGGGGGGCCATGGGGCCAATTTTACCTGGACGGTGTTTGAAAACAATGGCATCACCGCGCTAGGAGTGGTGGCCAATCCCGATCCTGCGGGCATCAATCCTTCGGCTACGGTGGCGCGGATCGACGTCTCTCAGCAAGGCGCGCCCTGGGCGGGTTGCGAAACCCAGCACGGCTCCGACATCGGTTCGTGGACTATTGGGGCGTCGAATTACTTGATTCGGATTATGGTGTGGAAATCGGTTGTTTCGGATGTGGGAATCAAATTGGTGAAGCCCGATGGATGGAGTTTGGGCGAGATCAAAAAGAGCAATACGCTGACCAACACATGGGAACAATTGGAGTTTGATTTTTCGGCCCACATCGGTCAGACCTACGATCAAATCGTGATTTTTCCAGACTTCCAGTCGAGGGCGGCCGATCAGGTGATCTACTTCGACAATGTGTACGGGCCTGTGGCTTCGGGGATTGGCTTAGAAGAGACTGGCGCGGCTGCTGCACGCGTTTTCCCAAATCCGACCACGGGCTTGTTTGCGTGGACTTCTCCCGTGCGCGTTGAACGGGTCGAGTTGGTGGATGCCCAAGGACGGATTGTATGGGCTGAGACGCCGATGGACTACACTTCTGGGGGCGACATTTCCGACTTGCCTTCGGGCGTCTATGGGTTGCGTTTGATCGGCGCGGAGGGCGTCAGCATCCACCGGATTCTGCGGTAGGCCTCGCCCCTGCCCCTGCCCTTACACGATTCCACCACCTCGTTGGCGTTCTCAGAATCCAAAATGGGCTCTTTCTCTGCGTGGAAGGGGCCTGGGGTTTTTCGTTCCGTTCATACGACCTGAGTTGCGGTGAGCGAGGATGCCACCTTTTGCAAACACCACACAGTCGCTCGCTTTCAGAGACCTCTTGTGCTCCTATTCCATGAAAGTTCGTCCGAAGCCCAACCATAGGGGCCGCAATAGTCGTCACTCGGCTCAGCCGAGCGACTGTTTCGAGGAATACGAAAACTGCCTCTCAGAGTGAGACAACCGGCGCGGCAGCGGGGGGAGCATCGAATACGGTAATTTTGTAGCGATGGTCTCTCTGTGGTATGCGAGGACCTGTGGTTTCTATTCAGACTCTTTGACTCGACCGACAAGGCAACCATGAAACTCCAATTGATTCAGGACAGCAAAGGCAAAGTGACCGGGGTCTATATTCCCATTGACGAATGGACTGCGCTGAAAAAGGAATATAAAAAATTGGAAGATTGGGAAGAAAGCGATCCGACCCAAGAACAAATCCTCGAGGAACTGAAGGAAGCGGTGTATGAGCTCAAGAAAGTGGAACAAGGTCAATTGAAGGCGCGACCCGCCAAAGAGTTGTTGGATGAGCTTTAGCATTTATTCGATTCCGCTCTTTGACAAACAAGCCAAACGACTTTCGAAGAAATACCCCTCACTCAAGAGCGACTTGGCTGTTCTTATTGAAAGCCTCTCTGCGTGGAAGGGGCCTGTGGGTCCAATTCATTTTGAAGAGCAAGACACCGCTCCGCTTGATAAGCTTGTGTAGCCCCTTAGGCGTTCTGTTCTTTCAAGACTACTGGGCGTAGGTTCCAAGCTACGCCCCTGATGAATAAATAGGCGTAAGGCGGGTGCTTTGATGATTGCAATCAGATAGATCATTGCGGCTCGTGCATAATCTGTCACGAATGGTGCATAACTACCCCACTGGCGTTCTCAGAATCCAAAACGGGCTCTTTCTCTACGTGGAAGGGGCCTGGGGGTTTTAGATTGTTTGTTCAAAACATATGAAAGGGCGGAACCATTGGGGATCGTTATAAAACGACGGATTTCGGTGTTTCCTGCTGAAAAGTCAATCCGTTCTGCTGAAGTTCAAATGGCCGAGTGCGCGATTTTAGCCCTTGTATTCATGGGATTTCTTCGATCCATTTAACCGAAGAAGAGGGTCTCATTGAGCCAAGTTGCGCCCGATTTGATTAGACACAACTCCCAGATTCGCTCCCGCGCGAGTCCCCTCGCGTGGTCTGAAACACGCCGTTTCAATGACCGAATTTGGCTGCTGCGCGAATCCTTTCGCGCGATGCATCTCGTACTATGTAACCCCAATGATGGGAACGATGAGTAGAAATTACAAGTTTCAGAATGAACGAGGTGTTTATTTTGTGAGTTTCTCTGTTGTTCAATGGATTGATGTATTTACAAGGGTTGAGTACAGGGATATTGTCTTGGATATTTTGCGGTTTTTATGTTTGAATAAGGGACTTGAAATCTTCGGATGGTGCATAATGACCAATCACGTTCATTTGGTTTATCGCAGTATTGGCCTCCATCGTCCCGAGATAATATTGGCCACATTGAAAAGATTTTCAAGTCGAAAGTTGATCGAGGCCATTCAATCCAACCCCGTTGAAAGTAGACGGGAATGGTTGTTGTCTCGTTTTCAGGCAGCAGCCCATCAAAGTTCGAATGTGTCCAGATTCCAATTCTGGAGACACGACAACCATCCTATAGAACTGTGGAGTCCTGCCGTGATTGATGAAAAACTGGAATATGTGCACAACAACCCTGTCGAAGCGGGCTGGGTACTGCAACCGGAACATTACCTCTACAGCAGCGCCATTGACTACGCGGGAGGACAGGGTTTGCTCGAAGGGGTTATTGTGATCCGCTGATCGTGAAAAAACCTGGGCGAGTGGACTCGCCCAGCAGCCATGCTCCTCCACTGATTCGAGCACTCTTCAAGCCACGCGAGAGGACTCGCGCGGCAGCGGGGCGTAGCTTGGAACCTACGCCCAGGTGGGGTTGGGGGTGGGTTCAAAAAACACTACCCAAATCGGCCTTCTAAAATTCCAATAATCGATAGGTCTTCGTCTAGCTCTGGCCAGTGGAGACCGGTACCGTTGCACACAATTTCAATTAGCTCAAGCTGTTCCTTCGTGGCTCGGCTCAATCTCGGATTGAGTGCCACCGGAAACGAAACTTCTTTTCCATCGGACAACGCAAAATGAATTTTACCTTCATGGTACCAGGCTTTTTCCGCCTTAAACATGAATTCAGCGACCGTGTACTTCATTCCAACGTTGAATAATAATGTCCGAGTGCGCAACAATTAACTCTTCTGCCAATCGTATGTCTTGAACTTTCAATCCTTGAGAAAATTCCAGATCGATCGGTTCCATCCAAAATTTGGCGAATCCTCCAGCTTTCCGGACATGAATATGAATGGGTTCTTGCCCTTCATTTGAATAGAAGAAGAACACAAATCCCAATTCTCGAAACACTACAGGCACTGGACTTTCTTCTTTCAAGACAAATTTACTAAAGCGCTTTGGAAACTGCCCTAAGCGGTGAATTGATAAGTCAGAATAGTTGCGAATCTATCCCCCATCACACCACCTTCCCCCCATACAACGCAGGATGCTTGGCTGTGACCGATGCGTAAAACGCCTCGACGGGTTGCATATCCAATTCATAATCGCCGGTGGGAAATACCAACGCCTCGCGGATGCCCGCCTCTTTTTTCGCATAATCCAAATAACCCAGCGCAATCGGCACATTCGCCCCCAACGCAATGCGATAAAACCCCGTCTTCCAGCGATCTACCCGCTTGCGCGTCCCCTCGGCCGGCACCAACACCACCAAATCGCGCTGCTGCTTGAGCGTCTCGATCGCAAACTCCACCAGCCCCCCTGGATGCGAACGGTTTACACCAATGGCCCCCGACCACTTAAAAAACCACCCAAAAATGCCCCGCGTATAACTGTCCTTAATAAAGTAGCGCAGCGGAACCCCCATCACCCAAAACGCCCCAATCGCAATCGGAAAATCCCAATTCGACGTATGCGGAGCCGCGATCATGACCGAAGGCGTAAAAGAAGCCGGATCGGGATTCTTAATCTTCCAACCCAACACCCAAAACAACAAACGTCCAAAAGCCTTTTTCATTCAAACAAGGTCGATTCGAAACCGAGAAGATACACCTTCTGCCGCGCCCGCGTCAAGGCCGTATACAACCAACGAAGATCGTCGGCCGTCCAGCGATCTTCCGGCAACCAAGGTCGTTCAATAAACACCGTATTCCACTGCCCCCCCTGCGCCTTGTGGCAGGTAACCGCCTCGGCATACTTGACCTGCAGCGCGTTCAAATAAGGATCGGCCGCCGCCCTGGCCCGTCGCGCACTCAAGGGCGCATCCCCATACGAAAGCAAAGCCGCCTCGTACATCCGCTTCAACGACTCCGCGCTCATGGCTCCGGCCTCGCTCCCCAACACATCGAGCAACAACCACACCTGCACCGAAATCGGCCCCTCTGGCGCCTCGATCGACACATCGGCCAACGCAAACGCCGCCCCATAGCGCTCCGCCAACTGCACCACCCGATGCACCTCGAGCGTATCCCCATTCGCGATAAACCCCTGCTGCTTCTCCAACCAATAGTAGTTGTTACGGACCACCATCAACCGATCGCCCGCATCGATCTGCCCCTCTCGCTGCCGAATGCGGCTGCGAATCCCCAGATTGAACCCCAAGGCCTTTTTGTTCGAGCGCACCACCACCAACGCATCTCCATCGGACTGACCAAAATGCCGCTCAAACGCCTCCTCGACCGCCCAGGCCTCGTTCAAGCGCTCGGCATCGGGAGACGAACGCAGTTGGGGAAACTCGACCACCTCTTGGGCCAAAGCCTTGCGCAACCGCGTCGCATTGAGCAAAATACCCGACTCTTCTGCCTGCCGCAGCACCTCGGTCAACTCCACCACACCCGCCTCGATGCCAAAAGTGCGCCGGAGCGTTTCCGGGTCGATCGCCGGGCTCAGCGAAGCCCCCACCGGAGGCAACTGGGCCGGATCGCCGATCAAGAGCAGCTTGCAGCGCCCATTCGACAAACAAAATTGCAGGACATCTTCGAGCAAACTGCGCCCCATATCGTTGCGGTCGAGCCCGATCATCGAGGCCTCGTCGACCACAAACAAGGTGGTGGTGTAGGGATTTTCCTTGAGGACAAAACGCGGACGCCCCCCGCTCCGCTCTTCGGCCCGATACAAGATGCGGTGGACCGTAAACGCCGGGCGAGCGGTGTAGAACTTCATCACCTGGGCCGCCCGACCCGTCGGCGCCATAAGCAAGGTCTTGACGCGAATCTGATCCATGGCCGCACACACCGCCTTGAGTACCGTCGTCTTGCCCGTGCCCGCATAGCCTTTGAGCACAAACACCTGGCTCTCGCGCTTCGAAACAAACTCTGAAAACCGCTCGAAAAACACCCTTTGTCCAGCCGTGGGCTCGTGGGCAAAAGTCTTGAGCAACCGGCTACGGACTTCTGCGGCTTCGATCATGGGAACGGGAATCGCATGACCCCCATATCGCTCCTCGACAGATTGCGAAAATCTGAAGGACTGGTTGTCACTGAATGTCCAATGTACCGGGCTGCTCACTCAGCAATCGCTCGCCCTGATATACCCGCAATACAACAGGGGGATCGTCTTCTGTGCCGAGAACGATAAAGTGCACCTCATAAAGATATCCTTGATTCTCGAATCGGTAAGAATGATTGCCTCCGCTGCCCTGGGCTTCAAAAACGCCATTCTCTAAAACCAAACTCGGCTCAGACGAAGTGGGATTGGGCAGTTTCCATGCCGCATAGCGTATCCGTTCATTCGCCAATTCATCGATTCGAACGCGAAATGAACGGGTCGTAAAGGCAGCCATCGGTCGATGAAAACGGGCCACTGAACGATGGAGCTGTTGTTGGGTCGCTGCACTGCGCGCTTCTATTTCGGCCTGCTCGGCCCTGGATGTGCGGTTTAACGCTCTGAGCTTGCCATTTTCGTCCAACCACAGTTCTCCATCTCTAAAAGCCGTACCCCTCCAACCCACCGTAGCCCAATCTTTTTCAAGATCGGACTGAGAGATCGCCACCAAAAAATCGCCGTCAAAGACTTGGTAAAATCTTCGAATGAAGTCTTCACGAGAATCGATGGCCGGCAGAGGTTCTGGACGCGTTAGGGGATAAACAACAAAGTTTGCAATGAGCTCTGGATTTCGGGTGCCCATCGCTCCAACAAAAGCTTCTACCCCTGGCTGATGTTCAGGATCAGGTTGACCCCAAGCATTTTGCACCCCAGAAAGACCCAGGACCAACAACCCAAAAGAGCGCTTGATCAACCGATTCACAAGGATACAGGATAACGCATGCCGCCAAAATACGCTGAACCCACTTAGTTTTATCTCCACCCGCAATCCCTCAACCCGAAAATCTTGCCCGAGCACGGTGAGCAGCGTTCAAGACATCAAATAGCACTACTGATTCCCTTGGCTCCAGAGATTGTCAACAAACACCCGCATTTTCTCCTACGTTTTACTTCCTCCACCCATCTAAAATGTCGTAGTTTCGCCCTTGTCTGAAAAAAACGCTTGGTTTTCTATGAATGCTACGCTGCGCAACGCACTCACCGCTGTTTTGGCCGTTGTTTCCATCGCACTGGCTTACTGGTTGTTCCGCATCATCAACCACCCTATTGCCTACGAACGAATCAAGGGATTTCGCTATCAAATGGTGCAACAGCGTTTGGAACAAATCCGCGATGCCCAATTGGCTTATAAGCAAGAACTCGGCAGTTTTGCCGGCGACTTCAACACCTTGATCGCCTTTGTCGACACGGGTAAAATCAACATTGTAGAGCGCAAAGACTCGAGTTTTCAGTACTACAACACCACTTTCCAACAGGAAATGATCAAGGACACAGTCGTGGTGCGGGTGTTGGGCAACAAACCCGTCAAGACCTCGGTGTTTACCGAAGATTTTAAAACCGAATCGCTTCGCTACATTCCCTTTCCCGAAGGCAGCCAAAAAGAGTTTGCGATGGCGGCTTCGACCATTGAGCGCAACGATCTCAAACTCCCTGTTTTTGAAGTAAGCGCAGCCAATACCGACATTTTTGCGGATGTCGCCGACCGCTACAAGGATCTCATCAAACCCGACTATAAGTTGGTGTTGGGGTCGCTGACCGAGCCCTCTACGAGTGGCAACTGGAAGTAAAACAGCCCTGTATTTTTATCATCAGAACCCGGCCGAAAAACCCCCGCTCTGGGACGAGTTAAGGGTTTGGGTGGGCGCACAATCGCTGGGATGGGCCTTATATCGGGGCTCGGTCGCTGAGCGCATTTCCTTTCGCTGGACCGAACCGGAAGCTCCTTCGTGGAGCGAACGAGAACGCCTCGCCCAATTGGACAACGAACACTTTTGGACCGAGCGCTGTGCACGGGCTGTATGGCTGTGCGCTCAATCGGCTCCTACCCTATTTCCCGCACAAATCGATCCTCCCAACGCCCTCGAAGCCCTGTTTGGATTTAGCCACCCGCTCAACCCTACCGATCGGGTACACACCCTGCCCTGGCCAGACCATGCCAACCTGCAACTCGTATGGGCCAACGGCTCCGCCATCGAAGATCGAGCTACATCGCTACAGGCCCGAGAGACCCAATGGCTGAATCCTTTGGCCTATTTGACTTTGAATGAGGGTACGGAGGACCCCAAACGAGCGGAGCATCTGTGGGTTTATGCCCAGTCCGGATGCATCGATGTGCTCCTATACGGCGCTGGGCGCCCTGTTTTGCTCAACCGCTTCGAAGCGCAAACCCCCGAAGAAGCCCTGTATTACGCCCTCCAAGCGGGTCAGACCTCGGGCTGGAACCCGGGAATCCATGGGCTTACCTTATCGGGCCCACTGAGCCGCAACGTCGATTGGCGCAAGGCATTTCAGACCTTTGTTCGGGATTGTCGCTGGTCTGAGGACCCGAACGAAAAGGAACAGTACGCACGCTTGTTTCACCTCGCAAACCTCGATTGAGATGCGCATTATCAGCGGTCGATTTCGGGGCAAGCGCATAGCCGCCCCCGCTTCGCTCCCCAGCCGCCCAACCACCGATCGGGCCAAAGAGTCGTTGTTTCATCTTATCACCAACCGCCTCCACCTCGAGGACATCAAAGCCCTTGATTTGTTTGCGGGTACGGGCAACATCAGCTATGAATTGGCCTCTCGCGGCTGCGAAGAGGTGCTGTGTGTGGACCGTGAGAGAACCTGTATTGACTTTATCCGAAAAACCGCGGACCAGCTCGGGTTTGTCGGCTTCCGCACCCTGCGCACCGATGCCCTCGACTTTGTCCACAAAACCGCCGAACGCTTCGACTTCATCTTTGCCGACCCTCCGTTCGACTACGACCAACACGAAGCCTTGGCCTTGACGCTTATGGACCGCAAACGGTTGTTGCCCGGTGGATTGCTGATTGTGGAGCATTCTGCGGACACGGATCTATCTGGGGTCGAGGGATTTGTTGAGCTACGGAAGTATGGGAGTGTCTGCTTTTCGCTCTTTGAAACCGAAGAAGATTCTGAATAGACCGACGTTAGGGATGTAAAAACGCCCAAAAAGCCCGAAAGGCGCGGGCGCGGTGGCTGATGGCATTTTTTTCGTCGGGGCTCATTTCGGCAAAACTGCGCTCAGAGCCCTCGGGCGCAAATACGGGGTCGTAGCCAAATCCCCCACCGCCTTGAGGCATTTCAAGGATGCGCCCTGTGGCAATGCCTTCAAACAACCGTTCGCCCCCTGCTGCATCGACCCAAGCGATCACCGTTCTAAAACGCGCGGTGCGCACAGAATTTCCCTCGAGTTTTTCGAGCAACCGCCGAATGTTGTCCTCGGCCGAGCGCTGGGGCCCGGCAAAATGCGCGCTATCGACCCCGGGAGCGCCCCCTAGGGCATCGACTTCGAGCCCGCTGTCGTCGGCAAAACTGGCCAAGCCACTGCGCTCGTGTAGAAACCGCGCCTTTTGGAGGGCATTGTCCTCGAGCGTGCGCCCCGTTTCAGGCAGGTCGCCTGTCCACGCAAATTCTTCGGGATTCGCCAAGCGATAAGGTTCGGGCAAAAGCGCCGCGATTTCGGCCCGTTTCCCGGGGTTCATCGAGGCAAAAACCAAGGGAATGGGCTCGGGCATGGTACAGAGGGGGCAGATTTAGTCGTGGTGATAGGGCTCGCCTTTGAGCAGGCTCAACCCCCGATACAGTTGTTCGAGAAAAACCGGACGAATCAATTGGTGCGAGAGCGTCATCGGCGAAAGCGACAGCAGGGCCTGGGCCCGCGACTCGATCGAGGCGTCAAAACCAAAGGCACCGCCCACGCAAAAGACCAACCGTTTGGGTCCCGTATTCATCCACTTCTGAAGTTGATCGGACCAAGACCGGCTGGTGTACAAAGCCCCTTTTTCGTCGAGAAGCACGAGGTAGTCTCCGGGTTGCAAGGCCCCAAATTGGGCTTTGGCCTCGGCCGTTTTGAGCTGGGCTCTATCATCGCTTCCTTTCTTGATCGATTTCAGTTCGAGCCGTCGATACGGATGGTAGTGCTTGAGCCGCAGCTCGTAGCGCTGCATCAAGTCGAGCATGGGCCCATCGTCGGTGGGGCCAGTAAGTAAAAAGACAATCTCCACGGCGGGTTCCTAATTTCGCCGTACAAGATAGTTTCCACCCCGACGTGGTTTCTTTTTAGCCCATTGCCCATGGCGTCCTCGCTTTCTTTTGAATCCATTGCTCCCCACATCGCCCCTCAGGTAGACGCCGCCCTGCGCGAAGACCTCGGAGACGGCGACCACAGCTCGCTGGCCTGCATCCCACCCGACCAACGGGGACGGGTGCGGATGATCGTCAAAGACCGAGGCATTTTGGCCGGGATGGCGCTGTGTCGTTTTATTGCGCATCGATATGATCCCGAGCTGCATATCGAAATCTTGTTGGCCGACGGAAGCCCGGTTTCGGAAGGCGACTTTGCCCTGACCCTCGAAGGGCGTTCGCACAGCCTGCTCGCGCTCGAACGCACCCTGCTCAACTACGTTCAACGGCTCAGCGGGATCGCCACCCACACCCGGGCGCATGTGGACCGCATCGCACACACCCGATGCCAACTGCTCGATACGCGCAAAACGACCCCGGGGCTCCGATGGCTCGAAAAATGGGCGGTCGGGTTGGGAGGGGGCGTCAATCACCGCATCGGGCTCTACGATGCCATTATGCTCAAAGACAACCACATCGACCTGGCCGGGGGCATTCCCAAGGCGATGGAGCGCACCCGGTTGTATTTGACCCATCACCAGCTAACCCTGCCGATCATTGTTGAGGTGCGCACCCTGGAAGAGCTCACACAGGCTTTGGCCGAACCCGGCATTGACCGAATATTGATCGACAACTTTCCGCTCGATCGGGCACGGGAAGCCGTGCGCATCACGGCGGGGCGAATCCCGCTCGAAGCCTCGGGGGGCATCGATTTGGACACCATCGCGGCGCATGCCGAAACCGGGGTCGACTTTGCTTCGGTCGGGGGGTTAACCCACCGTTTTCGCAGCCTCGACCTGAGTCTCAAGGCGTTTTGAACGCGTTTTTGCGCTCCTTGATTCGCGGGCTCGACCGAATACCGCTCGTCATGGTCGAGGGCATGAGCGCCTATGCCCTGCTCCGCTTTTTTTGGCGGGCTGTTTCGGAAGGACGGGTGTCGATACGGGCTTCGTCGATTGCCTTTAGCTTTTTTCTCGCGCTGTTTCCCGGAGTGCTGTTTTTGTTTACGCTCATTCCGTACATTCCGATTCAAGGATTTCAAAGCGAACTATTTAGCCTACTTGAAGACGTTCTGCCCCCCACCTCGTTTCAAGCCGTAGAAAGCACCCTGCACGACATTGTGCTCAACAAAGACTTTTCGCTGTTGTCGTTCGGTTTTGTTGCGGCGTTGCTCTTTGCCACCAACGGCACCCACAGCCTGCTCGTCAACTTCGGTCAAACGGTCTATCGGCCAGAAACCATCAGTTTTTGGAAACAGTATTTCCGCGCCTTGCTCCTCACCTTCGTCTTTACCGCCGTGTTTCTCATCACCATAGCGGGTCTGCTCCTGACGCGTTCGGTGACCGAGTACCTGATCGAACTCGGCTATTTGAGCCGCAGAATTGGACAATTTATTCAAGCTAGTAGGGGTATTGTATTAACCTCCAGCATTTTATTATCCATCGGCGGCCTGTTTTATTTCAGCCCGCTCCGCAACAAACAATGGGGTTATTTCTCGGTCGGCGCCCTACTCTCGACCTTGTTGGTGGTGCTCTTGTCTCAGGTGTTCGGGTATTATGTGCGAAACTTCGCCCAATACAACCAACTCTATGGGTCGATTGGCACCTTGATGATTTTGTTGTTGTGGATCTACCTCAATGCTTTTGTTTTGATCATTGGCTTCGAACTGAACACCAGCGCAGCGGCGTTAAAAAGGACACAGGATGCGGTGGATAAACCGCATAGAACCGCAGAGTAGGTTCCCGAAATACCGAATTATATTGTACGCTGTTTGAGTACAACCCAATTGATCTAAACCGAAGCTATGAAGTGGATTCAGGAATTTAAGGAGTTCGCCATGCGTGGAAACGTGGTGGACCTGGCTGTGGGTATCATTATCGGCGGTGCCTTTGGCAAAATTGTCAGTTCGTTTGTCGACGACATCATCATGCCACCGCTGGGAATTTTGATCGGGGGCGTGGATTTTAAAGATCTGGCCATCGTCTTAAAACCCGCCGAAGGCGAAGCCGCAGCCGTGATGTTGCGCTATGGAAAATTTGTACAAAACACCTTCGATTTTGTCATTGTGGCGTTCGCCATTTTTATGATGATTCAGTTGATGAACCGATTGCGCAAAAAAGAGCCCGAAGCCACTCCAGAAGCCCCGGGTTTGACCGCCGATCAGACGTTGTTGACCGAAATTCGCGATTTGCTCAAAAACCGTTGATTGTACCGACCCCAAGGGGAGCCCATCTCCCCTGTTGGGGTTGGATTTGGATCTCTTTATTATGCGCTCTTCTCGATTACGATTCCCCCCTCTATTGTTGTGAAAAAAAGACTGCCCATGCAAATTCGTTTTCCCAAAATCGCCTCGATAGGGTTGGCTGGGATGGCCTTGGGCTGTTCTCCCGATTTGGCGAACAAGAGTTGGGAAGTCGATGTGCTGGCCCCCATTGCGTGGACCAGTTTGGAAGTGCGCGACATTGTGGGCGATACGCTGGTTTCGGCCGACTCGGAAGGGCTACTCAGTCTCGTGCGCCGTCAAAAGGTGTTTCAGTATGGGATGGACGACCTGCTCGACCCGTATAGCAGCACGTTTCAAAACACCGCCAAGCTTCAAACCCTCGATTTGGGTACCCGTCAACTGACCCAGGTCCTTACCCTCGGGCAAATTGCCTCGACCCAAGGGGCTTTGGGCAACTTTATCAACATCAACCACGGCAATGTGGTGCCCATTCCCCCGATCTCGAGTTCGAGTCCGATCCAGTATCCGGTGCAGGCCAACAATTTGTTTACCAGCATGACCCTGCTCGATGGTTGGATGGTGCTCAGCATCCGCAATCGATTGCCCATCGATTTGACCAACTTTGATTATTCGCTGGTCAACGCTCAGGCGGGCAATACGGTCATCGGAAGCGTCATTGCCTCGATTCCCGCAAACACCACGGTCAAAGACAGCGTTCGGCTCAACAACTACTCGGTGCTCGAAGGCTCGATGACGGCCAACATCAACACCTTTTCGTCTCCGGGGAGCAACGGGGTGGGCATACTGATCGATACCACCGATTTTATTCGCTTCGACGTGGTAATTCGCGACCTCGAACCCTACGAGGCTACGGCCATTTTTCCGGCCCAGGAACTCCTCGATTATACCGAAGAATCGATGTTGCCCACCGATTTTGAATTGGTGTCGATGGTCATCGATACCGGGGTGTTGTATATGGAGGCCGTAACCACCGTCGAGGAAGTCGTTTTTCTCGACTACGAAATTCCCTCGGCCACATTGGGCGGACAAACCCTGTTGCTCGCCGAAACCCTGCCTCCGGCCCCTCCGAATGGCACCAACTCTCTGTTTTCAACGCGCAACATCGAAGGCTATACGGTCAATCTCAATGGCATTACCGGGGCCCCGAATGTGTTCAACACCTTTTATGCGCACCTAAAGGCTCGGATCGATTCTACGGGGAATATGGTCTTTATCTCTTTGGAAGACAGTATTTTCCTAATAACCGGAATCGAAGGGATGATGCCCTCTAAGGTGAACGGATGGCTGGGCAGCGACACTACGGTAACCGACAACGAGAGCATTGATTTGTTTTTGTTCGAAGACCTGCTCGGGGGACAATTCGATCTCGAAGCCGCCCGCATCGATTTGGAGGTCATCAATCCGATGGGGGCGCAGATGGAGTTTGCCCTGACCGATGTGCGCGCCCGGAATACCCGCACCCAAACGACCCAGGCTTTGCAATGGACGAATTTGGGCCAACCCTTGCAGCTGGCGTCGGCCGTTGACCAAAGCGCGCTAAACCAAAGCGTGGCGAGCGAAAGTCACTTTTGGATCGACGAAACCAACAGCAATTTGGACGAACTCTTTGAGATCCAACCCAACCGACTGCTCTACGATTTGGAAATTCGCACCAATCCGGGTCTCAGCCCCGACTACAGCGGTTTTCTGTACCGCGATCAACCCATTGAAGTGTGGCTCAATCTCGAGGTTCCCCTGCATTTGAGCTTTGAGCATTTGCGCCTCTCTGACACCAGTGCCTTCAATTTTAGCGACATCGATCCCGATGCCCGGGTCGAAAGCGGGATTTTCTCCTTGATCTGCGACAACGGTCTGCCCTTTGAGGCCCAGATGGAGATCCTCGCCCTCGACAGCCTGAACGAAGTGGTCGACACCTTGGTGGCCTCGGGTATTGTGGCAGAAGCCGAGCTCGATGCCAACCTGCTCGTAACGGAATCCGTGCGTACCGTATTCGAATTTGCGGCCGATGGGGCCCGAATGGACCGGTTGCGCAAAGCGCGCAAACTCGTATTCAACGGCGACTATACCACCGCCAATCGACCCGACCGGCTCAAACTGTTTGACCACTACGCCACCGAAATCCGGTTGACGGGTGAATTTCAATATCGGGTCAATTGAAGGCTTTTGACGGGTTATGGCCCGCCTTCGGTCTGGTATGCAGTCTGGTGTCGGGTCTGAGCGCTCAAGAAACCGAAGGCATCGACAGTTTGGACGCCAGCCGAAAAACCCTGTCGCAAACCTTGATTGTGGAAGGATGTCAAATTCAGGGATCGCGTTCGCTCCCCTTTTCGGCGGTTCGGGGATTTGTGTACTCCGGGGCCGTTACCGAGTCCGACAAAACCGCACTGTCGGACGCCCTGAACCCAGTCAACAACTACGGAAACACCCTCGACGCGCGCATCGCTTTTCGGCAGTGGAACCCCAAACGCACCCTTGGGGCCCAACAGGGGTTTGAATTTGGCTTGGTGCATCAGCAGGCCTTTGGGGCGCGTTTTGGAGAAGACGTGGGCCGTCTAGCCCTCGATGGAAACGCGCAGTTTGAAGGACAAACCGCTGAACTCGATCCGCTGGATTATGCCCTATTTTCATGGTATGAAGCCTATTACGAACACCTTTTTCGAAAAGATCGCTGGCAGGCTTCGGTGGGTCTCGGATTTGTCTTAGGCACGGGCTATGAGTCTTTTTCGATGGAACGCGGCAGTTTGTACACCGCCCCCTCTGGGGAGTATGTCGACGTCGATGCCCAATACACCTTTCGGCGCTCGGGCGAATCGGGGTTTTTGGGTGGTATGGGGGCCTCGCTCCGAGCCTCGTTCGAGCATCGCTCTGCCCAGGGGTGGGTGACCCGATTTTGGGTGCGCGATCTGGGCTATGTGCAATGGAATTCGCTCAGCACCACGGTCGAGGCCGACTCGAGTTTTCGGTTTGAAGGCGAAGAATTTCCCAACATTTTTGACCTGCGCGACAGCCTTTTGACGGGCACGGACGACCGTTTGACCAACGCTTATTTTACCTCAGAAGAGGGTGGATTTGGCAGCGCGCTGCCTTTCGAAGTTTCGGCGGCTGTAGAACGGCAACTCAACGTGCGTAGCGGGCTCGATCGATACGGTTTGGACGTGCGTTATCGCTATCTACCTGGGGCCCTGCCCAAAGCATCGGCCTATGCCCGATGGATGTGGAACCGTTGGTTGCTCCTGCCCGAACTTACCTATGGGGGTTTTACGGGGTTGGGTTTTGGAGTCGGTTTCGGGCACCGGGGCAACGATTGGGAGTGGAATGTGCGCGGTCGCGATTTACAGGGGTTGATTGTTCCCACCCTAGGCGGTGGGCTTGGCTTGGAGGCCTCGGTGCGCTATCGTTTGTATTGAGCGACTTCGGAAGATTCCGACACACTTTGGGGACTTGATTACCTTCGCGCCACCAATTCAACAAAAGAAACACACCATGAAAAGGATGAATCTGAAAAAGACCCTGCACGCACTGGCGTTCTGCGCGGGCGTAGCCCCTGCACTCCAAGCCCAAACCGGCCCCCAACTCGTGGCGTTGGGCGGTTATGTCTTCGGCGACAAATGGTCCGTTGAAGGCGGCGATGGCCGCTTCGATGGAGGCGGAAACTATGGGGGGATGTTGAACTTTTTCGTCAACGACAACATCGGATTTGGGGTAATGTATACCATCAATCCCACCTTTGTCGAAGCGCGTTCCGTCTATATTCCCGTCGATCAACTTCCAGGAAACAAATACGATGTTCGCTTCGATGCCAATGTCCACTTTATCACCGCGGGTATTATTCGCCGTCAAATGGTCGGCAATGGGAGCGTGAACGGGGCCTTGATGTTGGGTGCGGCCGTCGGAGAGATCAGCGACGATCGATATCCTTCGTCTTCAGAAACCTTGTTTGCCACCGGTTTGCACCTCTGGTACGACCACAATATCAGCGACAAGGTGGGCATCAAATTGATGACCTCGCTCCAGGTACCCATCCGCGATTTCGGTGCCGGATTCTCGATCGGCACCGGTGGAGTCGACGTAGGCGCTGGGGGCTATTCTGATATTCTTCAATTCGGCTTTATGGGCGGATTGAATCTGAATCTGGGCAACTAAACCACACCTTTGGTTCACGCTAAAGCGGTCCTTTGGGCCGCTTTTTTCGTTTTTACAAGATCCGGATTTCGGTTCTCCGGTTGTTTTGCCGTCCCGATTCGGTGTCGTTGGTATCGATGGGAGCGGATTCTCCGAACCCTTTTCGCTCCAGTCGCGTCCGGTCAATGCCCCCTTCGACGAGGTATTCGAGCACGCTTTGGGCCCGGCGCTCGCTGAGATTTTGGTTGGCGGCCGCCTCCCCTTCGGAATCGGTATGTCCCTCGATGCGGATGCGGAGCTGAGGATGGGCTTTGAGGAGGTGCACAACGCGGTCCAGTTCGCTTCGAGATTCGGGTCGCAGCGCCGCCGAAGCCGTCGAAAAGAACACATTGTTGAGTCGCAAAAGCGACCCTGATTTGAGGGGCTCCAAACGGGCCACAATGCGGTCGGGGCGGGGTGCTCCGGGTATCAAATTGTGGTACGATGAATAAAATAAATAACCCTCGGCTTCGACCGAAAGCGCGTATTCGTCCCCCATCGGCGCGGTGGCGGTAAATAAACCATCGCTGCCCGTTGCGCCTTGAAAAAACACCTGCCCATCGCTGTTGCGCGTCCAACTCACTTCCGCTTTGAGGGGTTTTCCGGTTTCGGCCGAAACCACCGCACCTTTGATCCATTCCGTGGGTTGAGCTCGGAGCGAATCGGGCAAGGAAAACGCATAGAGATCAAAACTGCCCAATCCTCCTGGGTGGCTGTCGGAACCGAAAAAAGCGGTGGTCCCATCGGCCCCTACCACCAGCCCAGACTGATCTCCGGGTCCATTGAGCGGGGCGCCGAGGTTGATGGGGTACGACCATACTCCCTTATCGTCCATACGGCTCATAAAAAAGTCGAGTCCCCCCATGCCGATGTGTCCTTTGGAGGCGAAAAACAAGCTGCGCCCATCAAAGTGAATAAAGGGGGTCGATTCATAATCGGGGGTATTGACGGGCTCGGGCAGTCGAACGGCCTTGGCGAAGCGACCGTCGGAACGCCGATGCGCTACATAAATATCGCTGTTCGACTTGTCTTTCACCTTGCCGCGGATAAAATAGAGTGCCGAAGCATCGGCGGTCAAACTCGGTTGGGTTTCCCATTGCCCGGTATTAATGCTATCGCCCATATTCCGCGGTTCGCTCCACTGCCCGTCGGTTCCGAGCGAGGAGTAATACAAATCGCAACTGCCTTTGCCATCGGCCCGGTTGCACCCGGTAAAGACCAAGAAACGGCCATCGGCTGATATGCATTGGGCCCCTTCGTTGTCGTAGGTATTGATGCGTCCGCGGAGAAAATCGGCTTTTTCCCATTGTGCTCCGTTCCAGATGCTTTGCTTGAAATCTTCGTCTTTTTTGACCGAGGCTGTATCGCGAAACGTAAACACCAATACCGAACCGTCGACCGAAAGGGTCGGGAAATACTCCATGGCCGGGGAGTTGATGTTCGGGCCCAGATTTCGAATGCGGAGGTCGCGCTGCTGGGCAAGGCTGCTCAGAGCAAATTGCGCGTTGAGCAGACCGCGTTCACATTGCTCGATGTAGGGCGATCGCCGATCGGGCGCTTCGAGATAGGCCCTGTAAAAACGCTCTGCGCGCTCATACAGACCGGATTCAAAGCTCGATTCCGCAATGCGAAAGGCCACCAAGCCCACGGGGCGGGCTTTCCAGGCCTGATCGTAGTACGTCTGGGCGCGTTCGGTCTGCTGGGCGCGGGTGCACACATCGCCCGCAAACAGGGCCGGATCGGCAAAACCGGGGTCTTTTTCCAAAGCTTCGTCAACCCAGCGCAAGGATTCTTCGACTTCGCCTCGGGCATAGGCCTCCCGGGCTTTGTTATACGCCTTGATCGCCTTCGAATCTTGGGCTTGAAGGGGGATTCCCCCCAGGAACAGACCGATTGTGCAGAACCATAAAAACCCGACTCGCCGCACTACCGAAAGACGGTTCAAGGTATGCGGAGGTATTTGTGGGTCTGGATCGAGATTCTCCATTGGGGATGTTCTTGTACGTATTCGACCAGCAAAGGAGCCACAGTTTCCCGCCGACTCCATTCGGGCTGTAGGAACAAGGCGCAGCCCGGACCCACCCGAGCGGCGTGTTCTTCGGCCCAGGCCAAATCAGATTTGTGGTATACGATCACCTTCAATTCTTGCGCCAAAGCGTAGGCCTCGGGTACCGGGGGTTGAAACTTCTTGGGCGACAGGCAAATCCAATCCCATTGACCGCTGAACGGATGCGCGCCGCTGGTTTCGATGTGTACGGCGGTTCCCCGACTTTTGAGCGCCGAGGTCAACGAATCGAGTTTCCAGAGCAAGGGCTCTCCTCCGGTAACAACTGCGGTTTGGGCGCGGGGGTCGATCCCCTCGACGATATCGCTTAAGGAGGTGAGCGGGTGGAGGGACGCATCCCAGCTCTCTTTGACATCGCACCAATGGCAACCCACATCGCAGCCCCCCAACCGGATAAACCAAGCGGAACGCCCGGTGTGCGCTCCTTCGCCTTGAACCGTATAAAAGGTCTCCATGAGCGGGAGCATCTGCCCCAACTCCATTTGCTCTTGCACTCCAGGTTCAACCGCCCACTGCTTCATGGTCCTTTTTTGATCGGTACAAAGTTCGGTTCTGTCCGCTTGGCGACGGAGGAAATTGTCATGGGCTTTCGACATGCTCAACGGAGACGATGTCCGAAACGACCTCATTCCCATGGGCTGTCTAGAGGAGTGTTGTGGTAGGAACCCATCCGAGATATTCACTCTTCTCTTTCTACGAACAATCTTCCATTAGAACTTCGAATAACAAAGGCAATATCTGTTCGAAAAGGGGTTCCATTCAGGTGTGGACAATGGGGCCAGTCGATCGGATTGCACTCGGCGGAGGCAACTAAGCTGGTTCGATAGACCTCTTGGAATGAGACTATGGGAGACGGAAGCTTAATATTTATAATAATCCTTTATTTATGAGCGGATTAAGTCTTGAAGAATGAATAATCCTTGACTCCTAGGCCACTCTTTCTTCGCATTCTGCTGATTTTCAATCCAATCCCATATTCGCAATCCGAATATGGAATAATACTGTTGATGAGGAGTTTATATGATTTTTCGGGAGAATGTTGTAATCGTAAGTTGGGGTAAATATCCAATCCAATATTCGCAATCCGAATATGGAATAATACTGTTGATGAGGAGTTTATATGATTTTTCGGGAGAATGTTGTAATCGTAAGTTGGGGTAAATATCCAATCCAATATTCGAAATCCGAGTATGAGATAAGACTGTTGATGAGGAGTTTATATGATTTTTCGGGAGAATGTTGTAATCGTAAGTTGGGGTTAAAATCCAATCCAATATTCGCAATCCGAATATGGAATAATGCTGATGGTGAGTGACTTACTTATACAAGAAAGCAACTCAATCACGTAGCCCTGATCATCAACACGATCCCATATTCGCAATCCGAATATGGAACAATGCTGATGGTGAGTGACTTACCAACATGGAATAGTGACTCAATCATGCTTCCCGCTGATTATCCTATCCATACTCGAAACACTTTCCAACACCGGGTCCACCTATTCCCGTGATTCAAAGTCAGAACCTCTTTGAAATCGTTCGCTGTACCTCATTCCATAAAAAAAGCCCCTCTCGACGAGAAGGGCTTTTCGAAAATCAACCCAATCCTTTTAAGCCTTGTCCTCCGCCGATTTCTCTTCCTTGGGTAAAGCGTCATACATCAACGGGGCTGCGACGAAAATCGAAGAATAGGTTCCGACAAAAATTCCCACCAACAGAGCGAACATAAACCCGCGAATCACCTCTCCTCCAAAGAGGAAAATCACCACAATTACGATGAGGGTGGTGAAGGATGTGTTCAAGGTACGGCTCAGGGTTTGGTTTAACGCATCGTTGATCAGCGGCTTCATCCCCATTCGTTTGCTGTGGGTATGGAAATATTCGCGAATCCGGTCAAAGACCACCACCGTATCGTTAATCGAATACCCAATCACAGTCAAAATGGCGGCGATAAAAGCTTGATCAACCTCGAGAGAAAACGGCAAGATGCCATATCCTAAGGAAAAAGCACCGATCACCATCAACACGTCGTGGAACAACGCTACAACTGCGCCCAAACTAAATTGGAATCGGCTGAAGCGGAAAAGAACGTACAAAAATATAAAGCCCAATGAAATCAAGACCGACCACACAGCACTCTGTTTGATGTCGTCGGCAATGGTGGGACCTACCTGCCGCTGACTCATCAATCCCAGACCATTCGATTCGTCCAAGAACTCCTCCATCGTCAAAGCTTTGGCAAAAAACGGCTTTGAGCCCTCGTACACTTTTTGGATCACTTCGTTTTCCACTTCGGGAGTCGCTTCGCCTACCTTGTATTTGGTCGTGACAATGACCTGATTGTTCGATCCAATCGTCTTTACTTCTGGTGCCATGGGCCTACCGGAAGCATCGACAAAATAGGAAGACAAAGCGTTGCGCAATTCAGGCGCACTGACCGGTTGGTCAAAGCGCAACTGATAACTCCGGCCTCCGACAAAGTCCACCCCATAGTTGAGTCCTCTGGTGAACAAACTCACCATACCAATCAATATCAGCCCCCCGGAAATGCTGTAAGCAATTTTGCGCTTGCCCATAAAGTCGATGTTGACGTTGGCAAACCAATTGGCCGTAAATGGTGTCGCGAACGAAATGTCCTTTTTGCGACCGAGCTGCCATTCAAAAATCAAACGGGTAATGAAGATGGCCGTAAACATCGAGCACAAAATGCCCACGATCAAAGTGGTAGCGAAACCGCGAATAGGACCGGTTCCAAAATAGGCTAAGATGATGGCCGTAATCAAGGTCGTTATGTTGGCGTCCAAAATTGAACTGTAGGCGTTCTTGAAACCATCGTCGATAGCCAGCCGCAGCCCTTTTCCGTGCCGCATTTCTTCGCGAATCCGCTCAAAAATCAACACGTTGGCATCGACCGCCATACCGATGGTCAAGACAATACCCGCCAAACCGGGCAGGGTCAATACGGCCCCCAACGACGCCAAGACTCCGAAAATGAAGAACATATTGGCAATCAACGCCACGTTCGCGGCCAAACCGGCCTGTGCGTAGTAAAACCACATATAGAGCAAGACAATCACCATGGCCGCCACAAACGACCAAAGCCCTGCCTGTACAGCTTCTTTACCGAGCGACGGGCCGACCACATCGGCCTGAATGATGCGCGCAGGGGCGGGCAATTTGCCGGCTTTCAGAATATTCGCCAAGTCCATGGCCTCTTCTACGCTAAAGCTGCCTGTAATCTGGGTGTTGCCTCCAGGAATTTCGCCCTGTACGCGCGGAAACGAATACACATAGCCATCGAGCACTACGGCTACCGAACGCTGAGGGTCTTGGGCCGCAGCGGCTTTGGTCATCGCCTGCCACTTTTGCGCGCCGATCGCGTTCATCTGCATGGTGACGCTCGGCTGATTGCGTTCGTCGAAATCGTTGCGGGCATCGACGATGACTTCGCCGGTCAAAGGCGCTTTGTCTTCGCGGTTTGATTTGAGCACCAACAAATTGAGGGCTTCACCACTGCCTTCTACCTTGGCCGTCCACACAAAGCGCGCATAGCGCTGCTCAGAGGGCAACAGGGCCCGAACCGCCGGATGGTTGAGGTATTCCATCACCTTGCCCGTATCCTTGATGAGAACCGTACCCAACACCGGACCTTGGCCCGGGCGGTTGTTCTCGAAGTCGTAGTTGGGGTACAGAATATTGAACAGCGGGTTGTAGGCCGAAGCACCCGTCGAATCGGTCGTGAGCGAGTCGGTCGTCGGCGTCGCAGCCATGGCCGAAGCGCTGTCGGTTTGAAGCGAATCGTCGACTACGGCTTGGATGTCGGCGAGTGGATCGGATACAGCCTCCGGGGTCTCGGTTCCATCGATGGCCTTGGGATCGGGATAAATCGCCTTGAGTTTTTCGTTGGCCGAGTTTAAGAACCCGAGCATTTCGACCCCTTCGTACAAATCCCAAAATTCGAGTTCGGCCGTGCTCTGCAGCAGTTTTTTGACGCGTTCGGGATCTTTGACCCCAGGCAATTCGACCAAAATGCGACCCGCGTTGTTTTCCAATCGCTGGATGTTCGGCTGTACCACACCAAATTGGTCGATCCGCGCCCGGAGTACGGTAAAGACGTTGGCCACCGAGGCTTCGATCTGCGCATTCAATTCGGCTTCGATCTTGGCATCGTCGGCATTAAAGCCCACTACATCGTTGAGGGATTTGGTTCCGAACAGCTTGGGATCGTTGAGCGGGGTTCCGGGACGCGCCTTGCGGAGTTCGGTCAAAAAGACGCTGAGGTAGTCGCTCTGGCTATTGCCGAGGGCTTTGTCGGTATTGTTCAGCGCTTGGACAAAGGCCGGGTCTTTGGCGTCTCCCGCCAAGGCCGACAAAATGTCGCGCACCTGCACTTCGAGAATGACGTTCATCCCGCCCCGGAGGTCGAGACCCAAATTGAGTTCTTTCTCCTTGACCTGTTTGTAGGTCAATTGGTCGACCAAAACATTATAGACCTCTTGGCTGGCCATGCTGTCCAGATAGGCCTTCTCCTTGATCGGATCCCCTGAGGCAAACGATTTTGCATCGCTTTCAATCTTTCGACTCACGTAGGTGAACGAAAGTTGATAGAGACACGCCAAGGCGAAAAGAATGGCGAAAAGCCTTATAACACCCTTATTCTGCATCATTTACCTTTTTAGGGAAGGATTTTTATCGGAGGGGCAAATATAGACGCTCCTACCATACCCCTCGCGGGCCTTTTACAAAGCGGGCGAAGATGGGAATATTTTGTCTGGATTCAGGATGTTGTTGGGGTCAAACAATCGCTTGATCTGGCGCTGGAGTTCGATGTGTTCCGGCGCTTGGACCACCTCGAGATAGCCCTTTTGCACCCAGCCTACGCCGTGCTCGCCGCTCAGGGTCCCCCCCAACTGTTTGCAGAGCGCAAAAATTTCGCGAATGGCCGGGTCGAGCCCCGATGTCCAGCGCTCTTCGCTCAAATCGCCTTTCAGAATGTTGACGTGTAGATTTCCGTCTCCAGCATGACCGTAACAAACCGAGCGAAAACCATAGCGACCCCCGATTTCCTTGACCCCCGCGAGCAATTCGGGAAGATGGGCCCGGGGCACTACGGTGTCTTCTTCCTTGTACACCGAATGCGTTTTAACGGCTTCGCCCACCTTGCGGCGCAGCTTCCACAGCGATTCGCGGTCTTTTTCGGAATCGGCAAAGAGCACCGCTCCGGCACCGTGGTGTTCGGTGAGCAATTCCGCCGCCCCCAGGGCTTGTTCGGTCAGGGCGCTGAGGTCGTTTCCGTCGAATTCGATCAGCAAATGGGCTTCAACCCCTTCTTCGAGCCGAATGGGAGCATCGGGCACATACGGCAGGGTATATTCGATGGCGTCGCGTTCCATAAACTCGAGCGCGCAGGGGCTGAATCCGGCTTTAAACAAGGCAGCTACCGAGGCACAGGCTTGGGTGGCAGAACCAAAGGGAGCGAGTATCAAGACTTTGTGCGTCGGCAAGGGCAACAGCCGAAAGACAGCCTGGGTTATAACCCCCAACGTGCCTTCGCTCCCCACAAAAAGCTGGGTCAAATTGTAGCCCGTCGAGTTCTTCAGCGTATTGGCGCCGGTCCATAACACAGTCCCATTGGCCAAAACCACTTGAAGATTGAGCACGTAGGCATTCGTAACCCCGTATTTAACGGCCTTCGGCCCTCCGGCGTTGTGCGCTAAATTGCCTCCCAAGGTGCTGCTGCCCCAACTCGACGGATCGGGGGGATAAAACAGCCCTTTTTCGGCCAGCGCTTGCTGGAAGACGTAGTTGATGACCCCGGGTTCGACCGTGGCCTGAAAATTGGCTTCGTCGATGGAAACGATGCGGTTGAACCGTTCCATGCTGAGACAGACCCCGGCCCGAACCGCCAAAGCGCCTCCGCTCAATCCGGTCCCCGCCCCCCGCGCCACGACGGGCACTCGGTGTTCGTTGCACCAGCGCAGCAATTGGGATACCTGTTCGACCGTATGGGGAGCCACCACGACATCGGGCGGGAAAAACAGGTCTTCGGTCATATCGGACCCGTAGCGTTCGTTGGCCGAAAGCGGTAGGACGACATCGGCCCCGAGCAAGCGGACGAGGTCTTCAAGCTGCTCGGCAGTAAGAGAAGGGGATGAATCCATGGTTCAAAGTAAAACAGCCTTGGCCGAAACCGCTTAGATTCGCAGGCTCCGACTTTATTTTCTGAAATGACTGCCACTTTCCCCTCTCCCGCTCACCCACCCCGTATCGCATTCCGCGCTGTTTGGGCGTTGGGTATGGGGATGATCCTTTTTCCTTCTGCCGCCGGTGCTCAAACGGGAACGACACCCGAAGAGTTGACGCTCGAATCCATTTGGTCGGGGCGTTATTTCGCCAAGGGCGTGCAGGGCTTTACTGCGCTCAAAGACCCCGGTTCGTATGCCGCCTTCGATCCAGAGTCGAACGGGCAGCGCATTCAGCGCTATTCTTTTAAAGACGGCAAGCCCAAGGAGGTGCTGTTCGATGCGGAATCGTTTTCGGAAATCGATGCTCCCGACGACTTTTCGTTCAGCCCAGACGAGGAGGGAATCTTGCTGCTGACCGATGTCAAGCCGATCTACCGTCACAGCTTTACGGCCCAGACCTGGATCTATCACCGTCCAAACAAAAGTGTGCACCGCCTAGACTCGGATCCGGTGCGCAACGCCGTGTTTTCGCCCCGAGAAGACAAAATTGCCTTCTGCAAGAACAACAATATCTATATCAAGGATTTAAGAAGTGATCAAGTCCATGCCTTGAGCAGCGACGGACAGGAAAATTCCATCATCAACGGCACCCCCGATTGGGTGTATGAAGAGGAATTCAGCTACGACCGGGCGTACGAATGGTCCGTGGATGGCGCCCATCTCGCTTGGGTTCGGTTTGACGAAAGCGCGGTTCCCGAATTTTCCATGGACGTGTATGGCAAGGGATTGTATCCCACACCCGAAGTGTTCAAATATCCCAAGGCCGGTGAACCCAACTCCAAAGTGACGCTGCACCTCGCCGAAACGGGAACGTATTCCGTCAAAACGATCGATTTGAGCGCGTATGATTTCGAATATCTCCCCCGGCTCTATTGGACCCCGAAAGGCGAACTCTGGGTCCTATTGCTCAATCGGTTGCAGAATCGGATGGAGTTGGTGGGTATCGACCCCAAATCGGGTCAAAGCCGAAGCGTATTGGTGTGGACCGACCCCGCCTATCTCGAACTGCCCGAAAATTTGAGGTTTATGCCCGACGGTCGGTTTGTAACCACCGCTCAGGTCGACGGTTTCAATCGGTTGGTGGTCTACTCGGCCGAGGGAAAGCGTCTTTCCGTGCTTGGATCGGAATGGGGCGAGGTCGACGCGGTTTATGGGCTGGATCCCAAGGGCGAAAAGATGTATTATCAGGTGGCTGGGAAAGACATCCACCGCCGAATTTTGATCGAAACGGTGGTACAGACGGGCCAGAGTCGGGAGTTGAGTACGGAGGAGGGCTGGAATAGGGCGGTGTTCAACAGCGATTTCAGCCTGATGCAAAAAGTATGGGAGCGGGCCGATGCCCCACCGGTCACTTCGCTCTGGGATGTGCGCAAACGCAAGCAACTCCGGGTGCTTCAAGACAATGCGGAGCTTAAATCGCGACTTTCCGCGCTCGCATTGAGCATACCCACATTTTTGGAAATACAAGGGGCCCAGGGTCCGCTCAAAGCCTATCGCATTCTGCCTCCGGACTTTGACCCCACGAAAAAATATCCGGTCTTGATGCATGTGTACGGAGGTCCGGGCCACCAAACCGTGACCGATCGCTACGATGCGGCGAACGGGATGTGGCACCAAATGCTGGCGCGCAAAGGCTATATCGTGGTTTCGGTCGACAACCGGGGGACGGGCTTCCGCGGTCGCGATTTCCGCAAATCGACCTATGGGCAGCTCGGCAAACAGGAAACCGAAGACCAAATTGCCGCGGCCAAAGCGCTATCGGCGTTGCCCTATGTCGATGCCAGCCGCATCGGTATTTGGGGTTGGAGCTATGGGGGTTATATGAGTTCGCTCTGCATTACGCAGGGAGCCGAGGTGTTTAAGGCCGCCATTGCCGTGGCTCCGGTCACCAACTGGCGCTTCTACGACAACATCTACACCGAGCGCTATATGGGCTTGCCTCAAGACAATGCCTCGGGCTACGACGACAATTCGCCCGTATCGCACGCGTCCAAACTCAAGGGGGCCTATTTCCTTGTGCACGGTACCGCAGACGACAACGTACACGTCCAGAACGCCATGCGAATGGCCGAAGCGCTCATCCAGGCCGATAAAGACTTCGATTATATGCTCTATCCCGATAAAAACCACGGGATTTACGGGGGTAAGACGCGTTTGCACCTGTATCGCCGCATGACCGAGTTCGTATTGGAAAGGCTTTAAACGAATACGGTTCAAACCGGAACCGCAGCAATTTTTTGGAGATTGATCCCAAATTGTGCAATAGAGCTGAAAGGACCTCCTTATAAGCGTTTCATTGTTTAAGCCATGTTGACAATGCGACTCAATTTTTTCTGTGTTGTTTCAGAATTGTCTTAGCGCCTTAAAAATGAAAGAGTGGGGATGACATTCCGTTGTATAAGGCCTCTCGGCTCCGGGCATGATGACTTAGAAAAACCAAGGCCGGCGACGCCGAGTGGAACTGGGCCACAAGGGCCCGATAGAAGCGCGAAACCTCTTAGTTCCTGCAAAAAGAATACGGTCGACGTTGCAACTGTGAATGAGCAGCAGTCGGCCAAAGGCCGTCAACCAATAAGTTCCGATTAAAAAAGCTCGTTTCTTTCCTTCTTTCTTTGGAGCAGCAAAGAAAGAAGCCCACCGCGCTTTTTTTTCACCAACGGATGTGCAGCCCCACAACATGTTGTGGGGCACCTGCAGAGTCGTAGAGAGGGAATGAACAGCGCAGGCGAACTTTGAATAATCATCGGCGTAGCCGGAAGACTTCGACCCGAAGACCCAGAGACTTCTCATAAGACCCTAATTCAAAAGTTCAATTGTTCGCTTTGTCATAATAGAATGAACCGTGAATAATTCGAAAGGACTTCTACCCAGAAATACCCTATGACCCCTTTTGACCCCATGGCCGACATGAATGATTGGACAACCCACACCCTCCACCGACCCCCAGGCGATGGAGTACCCGACGCCCCCTTATTGGTATTGCTCCACGGCTACGGCAGCCACGAAGCTGATTTGTTCAGTTTGGCCGAAGCCTTGCCCCAGCGCTATCGGGTCATTTCGCTCCGAGCCCCCTATTCCACGGGGTGGGGGGGACATGCCTGGTATCCCCTCGATTGGGGTCCCGATGGGCTCAAAAGCGATTTAAACACGGGCCGCGACACCGCAGTCCGGTTAAACCAAGCCATCGTAACACTCGAAACCCAATGGGGAGCGCCTCCCGGCCAAACCGCGCTCTTGGGATTCAGTCAGGGTGCCATTGTCGCATTGGCGATGGGTTTGGGCCTCCCCGATCGCTACGACCGCATTTTGGCGTACAGTGGTTATTGGGATGGCGCGCTGCTTCCCCTGAACCGAGGCAATCGCGTTCCCGAGCTCTTTATCGCCCATGGAACTCAGGATGAAGTCGTCCCCTTTGAAGCCCACCGCAAGACGGTCGAGGCCTGGAACCGCTTGGGCTTGACCTTTACCCCCTTTGTGGCCGACTACGCCCATGGCATTCCTCCGGAGGCCTTGAGGGCCGGTGGTCTTTTGCTCTAAAATCTGCGCTACGGTTCGCACCCCTTACCTTTGCACCGTGCGCGCAGAAACCACCCCCATTTCCGGACTCCTCGTCTTGCACCCCCGGGTGTTTGAAGACGAACGCGGTCATTTTTTCGAATCCTACAACCGCGATGTATTGGCCGAACTCGGCATAGCCGAAACCTTCGTTCAAGACAATCAATCGCTTTCGCAAAAGGGCGTGTTGCGCGGTTTGCACTTTCAGGCGCCCCCCTTTGCCCAGGGCAAATTGGTCCGGGTGGTGACGGGGCGTGTGTACGATGTGGCCCTAGATATTCGAGTCGGTTCTCCGACCTATGGCCAACACTACGGCATCGAACTGAGCGGAGCCAACAAAACCCAATTTTGGATTCCCCCAGGCTTTGCCCATGGGTTTGTGACCCTCGAAGACCATACGCTGTTCGCCTACAAATGCACAGCCGGGTACTCCAAAATCTCGGAGGGTTCGGTGCGCTGGAACGATCCGCAACTCGGCATCGATTGGGGTTTGGAACAGACTTTGCTTTCGGAAAAGGACCAATTGGCCCCGCTATTCCACGAACTCAAGTCCCCTTTTACGTTTGAGCCTTAAAACCGATCGTCCTCTCAAGGCCTTGGGCATCTTAGCCCTCGCTTTTGTTGCCTTCAAGTTGTTTGTCTTTTTTGTGGATGAACCCATTGAAGACAAGGAGTTTGCGGCCGAATTCCGCGCCCATTATGGGGTATTTGCCCTCAACCGACCCGAACGCCTCGACTTTGCGGGCGAATCGGTTCCTTTAAACGACCCTGAAGTCTACGAGCGCTACGACCGGGAATTGCTCGTCAATACCTATTGGCAATCGAATGGATTGTTGTTGCTCAAGCGTTCTCGCCGCTATTTTCCGACCATCGAGCGCATTCTGAAGGAAGAAGGGGTGCCCGAAGATTTTAAGTATTTGGCCGTGGTCGAAAGCGGGTTTATGCCCGTGGTATCGCCAGCCGGGGCCGCGGGTTTTTGGCAAATTCTCCCCGAGACCGCCAAGGGCTATGGACTCGAGGTCAACGACGATATCGACGAGCGCTACCACCTCGAAAAATCGACCCGTGCAGCGTGCCAATACCTCAAAGAAGCCAAGGCCAAATTTGGCAATTGGACGCTGGCCGCCGCCTCTTATAATATGGGGATGGGCGGACTCGAACGCCAGGTCCAAAAGCAAAAAAGTTCCGACTACTATGGTCTTTATCTCAATAACGAGACCTCGCGCTATGTCTTTCGAATGCTCGCGGTGAAGCAAATCTTTGAAGAGCCCGAGGCCTACGGCTTTCGACTTCGCAACAAAGACTATTACCAACCCAGTCGTTTTCGCACGGTCGAGGTAACGGCTCCCGTAGCCGATTGGGTCTCGTATGCACTCGATCAACAGGTCAGCTATAAAGCCTTCAAAACCCAAAATCCGTGGATTCGGAATTCGTCTTTGACCAAGGCGGAGCGAACGATCTATACCGTTCAAATTCCTCTCGATCCCATCGAAGAAGAGCCCGAAGCATCGGAAGCGGAACCTTCGACCAACCCTGCTGCTCCTCTGGCGCCCATGGAGTCGGGAGCGGATGTACCGATCGAAACAGATCGGGCCTCGGGGAGCGAAAACGTTGAAAAACCGCGTTGAAGTGATTCAAACAGCGGCGGAAGAGTCCACCATCGATGTTTGGGGGGCGAGGGTCCACAATTTGAATAACCTCGATGTCTCCTTGCCCCGAAATCGGTTGGTCGTATTGACCGGGCTGAGCGGGAGTGGAAAATCGAGTTTGGCCTTCGATACGTTGTATGCCGAGGGGCAGAGGCGTTATATGGAAACCCTTTCGGCCTATGCCCGACAATTTTTGGGGTCGATGGAACGGCCCGATGTCGACAAAGTCGAAGGGCTGAGTCCGGTCATTGCCATCGAACAAAAAACCACCTCGCGCAACCCGCGGTCAACGGTGGGCACGGTGACCGAGATCTACGACTTTTTGCGCTTGTTGTTTGCCCGGGCAGGCACCGCCTACAGCTATGTGACCGGGGAACCGATGGTGCAGTACAGCGAAGAACGCATTGTCGAATTGCTGCACTCCGACTTTGACGGGCGGCGGGTGGCCCTGCTCGCGCCCTTGGTCCGCAGCCGGAAAGGACACTATCGCGAACTCTTCGAGCAAATTGCGCGTTCGGGGTTTGTCAAGGTGCGGGTCGATGGGGAGCTGACCGAGATTACCCGTGGGATGAAGCTCGATCGGTATAAAACCCACGACATCGAGGTGGTGGTCGATCGGCTCAGCGTGCGCACCGACGAAGGGGAACGGCTGAAACAGAGCCTCAACCGGGCCTTGAGCCTCGGCAAAGGAACCGCCTTGGTCCTGGCCGAAGGGGACGACAAACCGCGCTACTACAGCCGGCATTTGATGTGCCCCAGCAGCGGGATATCGTACCCCGAACCCGAACCGAACAGTTTCTCCTTCAACTCCCCAAAAGGCGCCTGCGCACACTGCAACGGACTGGGCGAAATCGCCGAGGTCGACTTGTCCAAAGTGGTGCCCGACAACCGATTGAGCATTCGCAAAGGCGGATTGGCGCCCCTGGGCGAATTCAGCAAGAGTTGGATTTTTGGCCAAATCGAAATCATCGGTCAGCGCTTCGGTTTCGATCTCAATACCCCGATTGCCGATATTTCCGAAGAAGGCATCGACGCGTTGTTTTATGGAGTCCAAGAGAGTTTTGAAGTCGAGAACAAAACCCTAGGGGTGACCCGCAAATTGAATGTCCAGTTTGAAGGAATCGTTCAATTTATTGAAAATCAAAGCAAAGAAGGAAAAAGTGCAGGCATTCTGCGCTGGGCCGATGCCTTTATGAACAAGGTGCGCTGTCCCCATTGCGAGGGCAGTCGTCTTAAAATCGAGTCTCGGCACTTTGTGATTCACGGACACAACATCGCCCAGCTCAGCGCTTTGTCCATCGATGCACTCGGGCGTTGGATCGACGATGCGCGCGATCAGCTGAGCGGCAACCAAGCGGTGGTGGGTTCCGAGATTCTCAAAGAACTCTCGGCCCGGGTCGGATTCTTGCTACGGGTAGGCCTCGAATACCTCAGTCTCGACCGTCCGGCCCGTGGACTTTCCGGGGGCGAAGCCCAACGGATTCGGCTGGCCACCCAAATCGGTTCCCAGTTGGTCAACGTACTCTACATTCTCGACGAACCCTCGATTGGGCTCCATCAGCGCGACAACCACAAACTGATCGAATCGCTCGAGCAGCTTCGGGACATCGGCAATTCGGTGTTGGTCGTTGAGCACGACCGCGATATGATGGAGCGGGCCGACCATATTATCGATATGGGCCCCGGAGCTGGACGACACGGCGGAAAAATTGTCGCCCAAGGCACGTTTGCCGAACTCTGCGCAACCCAGAGCCTTACGGCCGACTACCTGAGCGGGCGCAAGACCATCCCCCTGCCCGACCGCCGGCGCAGCCCGGGAAAAGAGTGGCTCAAACTCAAAGGGGCCCGAGGCAACAATTTGAAAAACGTCGACCTCGAAGTGCCGTTGGGGCTCTTGGTCGGGGTCAGCGGGGTCTCAGGCAGCGGCAAATCAACGCTGGTCAACGAAACGCTCTATCCCATCCTGAACCGTCACTTTTACAAAGCGGTTAAAAAACCCCTGCCCTACGACCGCATCGACGGTCTCGAACTCCTCGACAAGGTGATCGACATCGATCAAAGTCCGATTGGGCGCACCCCGCGCAGCAACCCCGCGACCTATACCGGAGTCTTGAACGAAATCCGCGATTTGTTCGCCCAGCTTCCCGAATCGAAGGTGCGGGGCTACAAACCGGGCCGTTTTAGTTTCAACGTAAAAGGCGGTCGGTGCGAGACCTGCCAAGGCGGAGGGTTGCGCACCATCGAGATGAACTTTTTGCCCGATGTGTATGTGCAGTGCGAAACCTGCCAGGGCCGTCGATTCAACCGCGAGACCCTCGAGGTGCGCTACAAAGGCAAGTCGATTGCCGATGTGCTCGATTTGTCGGTGGAAGACGCCGTTCGGTTTTTCGAACACATTCCCAAGATCTACCAGAAAATCAAGACGTTGAACGAAGTGGGCCTGGGGTATCTCACCCTCGGACAAAGCTCGACGACCTTGTCGGGGGGCGAGGCCCAACGGGTCAAATTGGCGGCCGAGTTGAGCAAACGCGATACCGGACGCACGTTTTACATCCTCGACGAACCCACCACGGGTTTGCACTTCGAAGATGTGCGGGTGTTGATGGAGGTCATTGAGAAACTCGTCGAACGCGGCAATTCGGTGCTGATTATCGAACACAATCTCGATGTGCTCAAATTGGCCGACTACCTGATCGATCTCGGGCCCGAAGGAGGCCAAGGCGGGGGCCGCATTGTTGGAACAGGCAGCCCAGAACAACTCGCCCGCATTCCCGAAAGCCACACCGGTCGCTATTTGGCGCTCGAATTGGAGCGCTCTTTCGCCACAACCCCAGTGGCTCCTCAACGGTCCTAGACCGACCCCACTTTGATCCTGCACGACTCATTTCTATGGACTTAAACAGCGAAATCAAGCGCCGCCGCACATTCGGCATTATTTCTCACCCCGATGCGGGCAAGACGACGTTGACCGAAAAACTGCTGTTGTTTGGAGGGGCGATCCAGGAAGCCGGAGCGGTCAAATCGAACAAGATCAAGAAAACGGCCACCTCCGACTTTATGGAGATCGAAAAGCAGCGCGGCATTTCGGTGGCGACTTCGGTGATGGCGTTTGAATATGCCGGGCGCAAAATCAATATTCTCGATACCCCTGGTCACCAGGATTTTGCCGAAGACACCTACCGAACCCTGACCGCGGTCGATTCGGCCATCGTGGTGATCGACGTGGCCAAGGGCGTCGAAACCCAAACGGAAAAATTGGTATCGGTTTCGCGGATGCGTTCGATTCCGCTGATTGTCTTTATCAACAAGATGGACCGAGAGGGGCGCGACGCCTTCGATCTGCTCGACGAGGTGGAGCAAAAACTGGGTCTTAAGGTGGTCCCTTTGAGTTGGCCCATCGGCATTGGGCGAGAGTTTAAGGGCGTTTACAACCTCTGGGAAAAGAACCTGAAGTTTTACACCGAAGCGCTCAAGCAAAAAATCGGAGATAGCGTTGAAGTAGAAAACCTCGAAGACCCCCGTTTGGAGTCTTGGATTGGGGCTCCGGCCACGGCCATGCTCCGCGAAGAAGTCGAGCTCGTGCAAGAGGTTTACCCCACTTTTGACCCCGAAGCCTATCGGCGGGGCGAACAATGTCCGGTGTTTTTTGGAAGTGCGTTGAACAACTTTGGCGTGGGCGAATTGCTCGATTGTTTTGTCGAAATAGCGCCTCCCCCCCAGCCCAAGCAAACCGAAGAGCGACTGGTCCGGCCCGAAGAGACGCACTTTTCTGGGTTTATCTTCAAGATCCACGCGAATATGGACCCCAACCACCGCGATCGCCTCGCCTTTGTCAAAGTGGTGTCGGGGGTTTTTGAACGCAATACAAACTACAAGCACATTCGGCTCAACAAAATGCTGAAATTCAGCAGCCCAACGGCCTTTTTAGCGAGCAAAAAGTCGGTGGTCGACGAGGCCTTTCCCGGCGACATCGTCGGTTTGCACGATACGGGAAACTTTCGCATCGGCGACGGGCTCAGCGCGGGAGAATCCCTCCACTTTACGGGCATTCCCAGTTTTAGTCCCGAGCACTTTCGGTTTATCAACAATGCCGATCCGCTCAAATCGAAACAGTTGGCCAAAGGCATTGACCAATTGATGGACGAAGGGGTGGCCCAGCTTTTTACGCTCGAACAAAACGGACGCAAAATCATCGGTACGGTGGGTGCGTTGCAATACGAAGTGATCCAGTATCGCCTCGAACACGAATACGGGGCCAAGTGCAGTTATGAGCCCTATAATGCGTTCAAAGCCTGTTGGATTCGGATTGAGGACGCGGCTCAATTCGAAGAATTTCGCAAACTCAAATCGCGCAACATTGCCCGAGACAAATACGACCGTCCGGTATTTTTAGCCGATTCGGCCTACAGTCTTCAAACCGCGGAACAGAAGTTTCCGGGTCTTCAATTCTTGCTCAAAAGCGAAGACTGAAGCACTAGAATTGGTCGATGCCGAGCGACTTTTTGAGCAAGTCGACTTCGAGGGGTTTTTTGAGGATGCGACGCACCAAGGGGTCGGCTCGAAGCGCGCGAATGTCGTCTTGGTTGGTGGTCGAGCTCAAGATAAACAACTCTGGAACGCAGGCCAATCGGGGTCGCAAATCGCGCAATCCCTCGAGAAAAGCGAAACCGTCCATGACGGGCATTTGAATATCGAGCAAGATCAAATCGGGGAGACGATCGGACTCCTGCGCATGGTCGACCAAAAATTCCAAGGCCGATGCCCCGCTCGAATGCTCCATAAAAACCCCATCCATCCCTTCGCGTTTGAGCAAATTCCGGTTGAGGAATAGATCGATCGGGTTGTCGTCGATCAGCATGATCTTTCGATAGGGCATCTGACTCATGCCCGATTGGGAATGCTGATGGAAAACAAGGTGCCCACGTTGGGGGTCGAGCTCACGCTGATGTCGCCTTCGACCTTGTTGAGCGCCTCTTTGACGATGTAGAGCCCAATGCCCGAACCGCTGTGCTGCGGATGCGCTTTAAAGAACATTTTAAAGATGTTCTGCATATGCTCCTGCAAAATGCCAATGCCATTGTCTTCGATCAAGATCTCGGCGCGCTTGTCGTTGCAGGACACCTTGATGCGCACTTCGGGACTCGGGTGCTCGGGGCGTTGAAAGCGGATGGCATTCGAGATGAGATTGCTCAAAATAATCCGCAACCGGAATTCGTCGGCCTTAAAGGTGCCCGGCGCTTGAATTTCGGTGTGGAACCGGAGTTTGGGATTCGCCGAATGAAACCGCAAGTTTTCGAGAATATCGTCGACCAATTGTTCAAAATCGATTTCGCGCACCTCGCTCAGATCTCTCGAATTCTGGTAGTATTCGATGATATTTTGAATAAACAAATCGAGTTTGTTGACGCTCGATTCAATCATCCCAAAATACTGGCGGCTGGGTTCGTCAATCTCTTCGTAGCGCGCCAATTTAACCACGCCCAGAATCGACATCAACGGAGCGCGCAAATCGTGAGAAGCGCTGTAAATAAAGCGATTGAGATCCTCGTTCGCCTTTTCGAGTTCGGCCACTTTGAGCTGGAGCTCGTGGCGGGTGTTGAAGATCTCGTAGGCATTCAGTACGGTATTGCGCAGTTCGTCTTCGTTCCACGGTTTGGAAACAAAGCGATACACATTGCCCCGGTTGATCGCGGCGACAATGTCTTTGACATCGGTAAAAGCGGTAAGCAAAATCCGAATGCCCTCGGGATAAATTTGGCGAACGGCATTAAAGAATTCAACCCCCGTCATTTCGGGCATGCGCTGGTCGCTGAAAATCACATGCGGACGCACGCTTTGGATCAAGTCGAACGCTTCTTTCGAGTTGTTCGCCACTTGAACGTCGAATTCCCGGCGAAATCCGGCCTTAAAGGCGCTTAAATTTTCCTGTTCGTCGTCGAGGTACAGAACCCGAATTTTTTCCTTCGCCATAGTGCGTTCAATTTAGGTAGTTTGTTTTCGAGGTAGGAAAATTTTAAAACGACTGCCCACCCCAAGTTCGCTGTCTACCTGCATGCTTCCGGCATGTGCCTGTACGATTTTATAGACAATCGACAGCCCCAATCCGGTTCCTTCTCCGACGGGTTTGGTGGTAAAAAAGGGCTCGAACATCCGTTTGCGCACTTCCTCGTTCATACCCGTGCCATTGTCGACGATCTCGATTTCGACCTGATCGCTGTGCAATTGGGTGCGAATCAACAACCGACCCGCAAGGTCTGGCTCGGCGCGCAACCGTTCTTCGATGGCCTGAATCCCATTGCTGAGAATATTCATGAATACCTGATTCAACTTGCCGGGATAGCAAGGAATTTGCGGAAGGTGGCAGAAGTCGGTCACGAGCTCGATGCGATCGCGCATTTTGTTGTTCAAAATGGTCAGCGTACTCAGCAAGCCATCTTCGATATCGGCCTCTTTGAATTCGTCCTCGTCGAGTCGGGAAAAAGTGCGCAAACCCCGGACAATTTCTCCGGTCCGGTCGGCCCCGTTCTTGATGCCATCTATGAGCCCATGGATTTCGGTTACGAGAAATTCGTAGTCGATGTCCTTTTTAAATCGGCGCACTTCGGCCAAGGCCTGGGCCGTGGTTTCGTCGGTGACCGGGGCCTGGTTTTCCAAGCGTTCGTACATACCGATCAACTCGATCAAATCGTCCAAATCGCGTTTGAGCGGATTGACATTGCTCGAAACAAAGTTGATGGGGTTGTTGATTTCGTGGGCAATACCCGCGGTCAACTGACCGAGCGAGGCCATTTTTTCGGAGTCGACCAGCTGGCTTTGGGCCTCCTTGAGTTCGACCATGGCTTGGTTGAGCTGGACGTTGGCCTCGCTGAGTTCGTGGGTGCGTTGCTCGACCTTTTCTTCGAGCACGACATTTTGCTCTCGCCCAATGCGCTCGTTTTCTTCGAGCATTTGGAGGGCTTCGCCTTGGGCAATTTCGCGGTCTTTGCGCAGTTGGTTGATCCGATCGCCGAGCGCAAACGACAGCAAGATCACTTCGGCCGAGGAACCCAGTTGAATCGCGCTATTGGTAAAGTCGTTGTAGACAAACAATCCGAAGTTCTTCCCGACGTAAATCACAATACCCACGATAAACAAAATCCACGCGACTCCATAAAAACGAGCCGGGCGATAGCCTTTGAACGCCAAATAGGATGAAAAAACGATGCCATACAAACTCGAGCCTAGACCGGCGATGTCGATCATGCGAAAACTCGCCATATCGTAGCCCAAAGCGCGTACCACCACTGCGGCCACATACAAGACCTCAAAAACCCGAAGACCTCGGCTCAACTGCGGGGCCGTTTGGGGCATCGACAAAAACTGACGCGCAAAGGCAATGGCGGTTAGACCGGTCAGTGAACTGAGCAGGATGGGGCCAAAGTTGTTCCCCTGCGGAAAGTGGGGTATAACGCGCTGAAAAGCAAATCCCTCCAACAACATCTGAGCCCCCAACAGGCTGAGAATGTACAAGATGTAGCTTAGGTAGCTCCGGTCTCGGGTGGTGAAGTAGATAAAACCGTTGTAGACGAACATGACGAGCATGAGCCCGATGTACATCCCAAACAGGACTTCTCGATCGGTTTTGGCGGCAGAAATCGCTTCGAATCCCCCCACTTGAATGGGCAAAAGCAACTGATCGTTCGAGCGGATGCGGAGGTAGAGGGTGCGCGATGCCCTGGGGTCGAGGCGAACCGGGAGGACAAAGGTGTTGTAGGAGAGCGGCCGTGCAGAGTGCGGCATTCGATCGCCCATCAGCCCGTGCTCGACGGGAACGCCCGCTTCTAAAATCCAATATTCGAGCGTGTCAATCAGCGGGTTGCCGATGTCGACATAGTACTTTTCCGACTGGTCTGTGGGGTTGGCCAATTGAAAGCGAATCCAGTATTGGGAGGCGCTTAAGTCGAAGTTGAGGATGTCTTTGGCCCCGGCCGTAAACAGGGCGCGCTCCTCGGCATTGGGAAAATCGGTCTTGGTTTTGAGTTCGAGTACTTCGACCGAACGCCCGATCAGCCGCGGCTTTTCGCCAGGGTTCACCACAATGGCCGGGCTCTGGGGAGCTGCATTGAGCAGAGGCTGGGCATAGAGGCTCTCTTTCGGGCTTAAAAACAGCCCGATGCCTACAATCAGTCCGAAGAGCCGGGTGGGTTTGCGCACACCGTAAAAATCGAAGATTTGGGGGTGTTTTGTTGGCTATTCCGATAAACCTTTGAACGGGAGGATGTTGGTGTTTATACGTGTTATTATTTTGATTGTGTTTATGTTATGAGCACCGAACTCAACGGAGTGTAGGACACAAGCAGACAAGGGGTCACGGGATTTTTCTGGGGATATCTGTTTTTTTCAATCATTCCAAGGTTCTGCATTTTGGCAGAATAAGGCTTATGATTATTTGATTAAACGAGGGTCTTCCAAAGTGTTTCTGGGACTTCGGGTCGAAGTCTTCCGGCTACGCCGATGAGCATTCAAAGTTGGCCTGCGCTGTTCATTCCCTCTCTACGACTCTGATGTGCACTCCGCTCCCGCGGTGGGCTTCTTTCTTTGCTGCTCCAAAGAAAGAAGGAAAGAAACGAGCTTTTTAGTCCGGCGTGGCGCTCTCTTGTCCACCCGCTAGCGCTTTGGCCGAGGTCGCGCCGCAAGGCTCACTGGCCGTTGCGGCTTGGTGCGACTCGGCGTCGCTGGCGGGTCCCGGAGTCGAGAGGCCTTAGACACCTTGATAGCTGGGCAACTCGTTGATCTCTATAGGTATAAAGTCATCTTGGAACTGTTTCTTCAAAGATCCCCATGAAATCAGCACAAGTCAATCTTTTAGAATTTCTTTAGGCAAGGTTGTTCCGATAGGCTCAATTGCGCATTTTTCGCAATCTCCCTAGAAATTTCCGCTGTCCCCAGACCCGCTAGGCTGCTGCGCAGGGGTGTACGGAGGGAGAACCGCGAATGACGCCAAGTAGGACGGCTGTACGATGGGTCTTGCGGGGTGGTGGGATATCTGACACCTCGAAGCCGACATAGGGCTCCATCTATACCTTGAACGAACCCACAAACGCAACATTAAATTTCCTGTACAATACCCCTGGTCCGGTTCAAATTCTGACATTCGTGAAGGCGGGAAAACGTGCACTCCATGAGCGGTGTATTGGTGGAGAGCGTTGAAGTGCTCAGAGAAGACTTCCTGGTATCGATGGATGGTCTGATGGGTGTGCCTGCTGGTGTGTATGTGATTGAACTAATCTCGTTAGAAGGCGAGGTGCTCTTTTCTCGTCAGGTGTTGAAACGTTAATAGCCACGGAATCGATTTGCATGACAGAGCGGCCACATAGACTGACTCGGAACATTGGACTCTTTTGTACAGTCCTAGTGAGTCTATGGGCCACTTTGGGCCATGCCCAACAGTACCCTTATGTGAACGACACCATTGGGAATGTTGCACCAATCGACGGTAACAGCCTGTGTTATGCCAATGGCGAGTTGTACATCGCGGGGAAAGACCTCTTTATCAGTGGACTCTATGAGTTTGCTAAGATCTCTTGGGACGGGACTATTTTGGATTCTTTCTCAGTGTATGTAGAGGAGAATGGTAACCTGAATAACCCGGCCGTGAACAGTCTAGTACACATGAATGGGAAGTTCTACTATGCTGTCACCGTTGCTCAGCCTGATTCATTTGAACAAACAAGAGTGGTTGTGCTCGAAATCAATGGCGACTTCAATGACACCATTGCAACGCATTCCTTTGCTTCGGACTCAACCCTGTGTGCCATACAACCTTGGAAGATGGTGGCGGACAGCGATTCTACTTTGTTGATGTGCGGCACATGCTATGTAGGAGCAGATACTGCGAATACCGGCCTTTACGATATATGGGTGGCTCGATTCGACACGAATTTGAATCTTCTTTGGGAAACGGTCATCGCCGATAGTGTGGTAAACCAGCCCTACGGAGACTATGGCACATCGATCCTTGTGGATGGGAACGGACATGTTGTTGTTGCGGGAAACACATACCGTCCTTTCGCAATTTTTTACTTCTCATCCCATGCAACAAGGCTAGACCAAGTCACCGGAGCGGTGAAATGGACCAGGACCTATCCTTTTCAGTTTGGAGGCTCGGGGATGTTTGTGGTCAGCGATAGCACAGGCGGCTACTCCTATGTCTCTCAGAACTGGACGAACTCCCCGGGTGTCAACGTAATCAACGTGGGCAGGCTGGACACAGCCACGGGTGATGTGCTGAGCCAGGCCGTACTGACAGACCCCGGTCGGCTACAAGCACCAAGGGACGTTCTGCGCTCTCGCGATGGCAGCATACTCATCGCGGGTATAGGATACTGGGGCGAACGCTATGGGTTCTTACTCCGAACGAATGAGATGGGCGATACGATTGCCTATAGAGAGTTGAGCTTGGAAGACACTGTAGGTATCCGTCAACACAACGTGGAGAGTCTGATCGAGCGGGAAGACGGGTCCATTGTGATTGGAGGATCCCACTTTGACCCCTTTAATGGCGGATGGAGGTACTGGCTGGTGGGGCTGGATCAGTACGGCTGCGATACCGCCGATTGCTCCATTGGTCTGGAGGAAGACCCCGGTTGGAGCAACGCGGGAAACAGCCCCATACGGCTCTATCCCAACCCCATCCACGACGGTGTGGTGCATCTGGACCTGAGCCAGGCCGAGGTCAACAGCCCCCTCGAATGGACCCTGATCGACCTCAAAGGTGCACGGCTCCAATCTGGAATCCTGCCCCGACCCCAAACCCTCGAAACCCTCCAACTCCCCCCCTGCGCCCCAGGATTCTACCTCCTCCACCTCACCGACGGCCGCAGGAGCATTCGTTTGAAGTGTTTGGTGGAGTGAAGGGCCTATTGACCCTAGGGTAGAAAAGGGGACCGTGGGATTTCTGGGGATTGAGGAGATCGTTTATAGTTTGGAGTTTGGAGTTTACAGTTCGCAGTTTACAGTTTGGAGTGGACAGCGGAAATTTCTGGGGACTGCCATTCGGTGGCCTCCATTTGGCCGAGACTTCAGGTTTTAGGGAAGAATTCAACACTTCGGATATCAACCAGGGGATCGAGCCCTGAGCGTCTAAGCTCAGTTGACCCCTAATTTGCACGCTGAAAATTCCCCTCATCGCTTCCCCATACTCCCCCCTCCTATTCATGAAGCCCGGCGCCGACTCCCACCAACCCGAAACCTTGTGGAACACCTTTGAATGGATCAATCGCCACCCAAGGGCCTCGAAAAAAGAAGAAGCCCTGCGCAAGGACATTGTGGAGCAATTGACCCAGGCGGGAATCGACCACCGCATCGACGCGGCGGGGAATATTATCGCGAGGAAACCCGGAAGTCCAGGCAAAGAACAACAGCCCCCGCTCGCGCTCCAGGCCCATTTGGACATGGTCCATCAAAAAAACAGCGACACCCCCTTTGATTTCGAAACCCAAGGCATACAGAGTTACCGAGACGGAGCTTGGCTGCGCGCTCGGGGCACCACCCTCGGAGCCGACAACGGACTGGGTTTGGCCATGATTCTGGCGGTCTTGCTCGACCCCAACGCCGTACACCCCCCGCTCGAAGCCCTGCTCACCGTAGACGAAGAAAGCGGAATGGGCGGAGCCAAAGGATTGGAAAGAAACGCGTTAAGCGCAAAGCGCCTACTCAATCTCGACACCGAAGAAGACGACGAAATCACCATCGGTTGCGCGGGTGGCATCGATACGACCCTCCGTGCCGAATTCCCGACTGAACGCATTCAAGATCAGGCCAATTTCGTCGCTTTCGAAGTTTCGATCTCGGGCTTGAGCGGCGGACACAGCGGCACCGACATCCACCTCGGACGCGGGAACGCCAACAAGCTGCTGTTTCGGTGTTTGAATGGCCTGTTGAACCGAGACATTGCCATTCGGTTGGTCTTATGGAACGGAGGCGGACTGCGGAATGCCATTCCGCGCGAGGCCAAAGCACAGATCGCAGTTGCTGCGGGCGACCACAGTCGCGTCCAAGCACTGTGGAACGAGGCCATCGAAGAGCTCAAAACCGAATACGCGCGCACCGACCCTGAATTCAAATCGGAAATCAAGACCGTCGAAGCCAACGGAACCGCGATGAACTCCATAAATATGGGGGACAGCGCGCGATGGATCCAAGCCGGACACGGCTGCCCCGACGGGATTGGGCGGATGAGCCCCGAGGTGGCCGGATTGGTCGAAACCTCGAGCAATTTGGCCTTCGTCTCAGTGGAAAACGGAAACTTTACGGCCAAGAGTCTGCAGCGGAGTGCGCTTCACGCGGCCAAAATCGCCATGGCCCAATCGGTGGCTGCCTCGTTTGAAAGCATCGGCGCCCGGGCCGAGTACAGCGGAGCCTATCCCGGTTGGACCCCTCGCCCCGAGGCGGAACTGGTGCGCCAAACCGCTGAAAAGCACGAGGTCTATTACGGACGCAAACCCAAGATCCTCGCCTGCCATGCCGGGCTCGAATGCGGGCTGATCGGCGAAAAGCACCCAGACATGGAGATGGTTTCGATCGGGCCCACCATCCGAAACGCCCACTCCCCGGACGAATGCGCGCACATTGAATCGGCCGAGCGCTTTCTCGGCTTTTTCCATCGGCTCCTTTCGGAGTTGTAGGCCTGACAGGATCTCTGTGCGACTCGATCGCAGCGCAGGCCGTCTTGGATAGAGCCTCTGTAGGAAGCAGTGCTTCATGGAAACGGCCATTAGTTTCATGCCCAAGACCTCAACGACTCTTTCCTGAACCGAAGTGTTTGGAAATGTCTCTGGTCCGGACGTTGGCCGATGGGTCCCTTTCATTTGAGGGGCGTGAAGGGAATTCGTGAACAGCGGTAATTTCTGGGAACTTCATGTGTGTGGGTTCAGAGTGAAAGTCCGGAAATTCCCAAACAAAGAGCACTTCGCAGGAAGACGAATGTTCATTGTCGGATTTGGCCGAGACTTCAAGTTTTAGGAACGAATTCAGCACCTCAGAAACCAACGAGGAGAACGAACTCTAGGCGCGAAAACTTCTCGACTTGGGGTCCTAGCGAAACCGAGCCACTTCAAGCCGCAACGGCCCTGTAGAACGGCGATAACCTGCTGTTCAGGCAAAGTGTACATCAAGAAAATTGAAGCTGTGATTGACTGGACCTCGGCCAAAGGCCGTCAATCAATAAGTTCCGCTTAAAAAAAGCTCGTTTCTTTCCTTCTTTCTTTGGAGCAGCAAAGAAAGAAGGCCCCCGCGGCAGCGGAGTGCACACTAGAGTCGTAGAGAGGGAATGAACAGCGCAGGCGAACTTTGAATGCCTATCGGCGTAGCCGGAAGACAGCGACCCGAAGACCCAGAAAAACCACGTAGGCCGTCGTTCAATCGTTTTATGTAAGGCTTTATTCTTCTAAAAAACTGAACCTTGAATTGACTGAAAGACTATCTCTCCACACAAATATCCCTTAACACAGTACACGACATATTTCGTAGCGTTAAGTTGACATCTTTTTCTTGTCGTTTTCAACGCGATTTTCGAACTTTGCTGCGGCGGTGGGGGCGGGATTGTGAGGGCCCACCCAGTCGGGAAAAAACGGGACCCGTGCAAATTTTAGAATATAAGAATTTTCTTATTTTTCAACAACACCCTACGCATTGCGAAGTTTCATCGTGTCCCATTCGAGATTTCACTGAGTCCGACCGCTGTTTCGATAAAACGCCAGCGCATCGCCTCCCAGCCTGCGTTGCGATCCGTCCAAAAAGACGAAAAGTCAACACCCCGCGTTCGTAACTCCCAAAGGGCTTTGGCCAAACCACTCCGAGGCCCGGCTAATTTTACCCCCGTTTTGACCCCGTATCGCATCACATCGGCCCTAGGGCTGTTCCTCCTTTCCATCTGCGCTGTTCCGGAAAAACTGGGAGCCCAGGAGACCGCGCACTGGCGGGCTTTGCCGCATATGGGCCACGAACTCTTCGAATGGGAGTTATACCCCAACGCCCAACACAATCTGTTGCGCGATGCCCGGGGCGAGGCTCTCGAAAGTGAATCAGACCGTCAGCGGTCCGCGTTTCGGGCTGTGGTTTCGGCCCTCGAACTGCTCAATCCCGATGCGGAAGCCATGGCGCTCGACTTTGAGCGCGACTATGCCGAAAGTGGCTTGGCGCTCGACCTAAGACTCAGGGTAGCCGATCACTTTTTCAAATTGCGTCGGTACGACAAATCGAGACAATGGTATCAAGGCGTCGACCGCCGATTGATCAGCGGGACCCAAAAGGACGAAATCGACTTTAAGATTGCCTACAGCCATTTTATGAACGAAGACGCGGCTTCGGCCCGTCCCTTGTTCGAAAAAGTCTCTGTGGGCACCTCAGAATACGCGGGATCGGCCGCCTATTACTTGGCCTATCTCGATTATACCGAAGGCCAATACGCCAAAGCCGGCGCTGCCTTTGAGCGCATGAAGTCCGACCCTCAGTTCGGCGCAGTGGTCCCCTACTACCTCGCCCAGATCTACTACAAAACCGGGCGCTACGACGAACTGATGCAGACGGGCAACAGCCTGCTCGAACGCCCCGACGCGGTCCGCGCCTCCGAAATTGAGCGCCTATTGGCCGATGCCTACTACCGCAAAGAGAACTATGTAGAAGCCGCGGTGCACCTCGAGCGGTTTATCGAAAAGGGCGGAAAACCCCTCGAAAACGATCGTTTTCAACTCGGCTATTCGTATTACAAAAGCCAGCGCTATGGCGAGGCCCGAGAGCACTTCAACAAAATTGCGGGGGGCAACGGTCCGCTCCAACAGCAAGCCTGGTATCATCTGGGCGATTGTTACCTCAAACTCGGCACCAAAAACGAAGCGCTGAATGCGTTCAAAGCCTCGGCTGCCCTCGATCAAAGCCCCGAACTCCAAAAGCGTTCGGCTTATTTGGCGGCCAAATTGGGCTACGAACTGTCCGACCCCATCGACGACCCCGTGGCTCGAATTCAAGACTACCTGAAAAAGTATCCCGATCCCACCACCGACCGAGAACTCAACGGACTGCTCGCCGATTTGTACCTCAATCGCCGCGACTATCTCAAAGCCATGGAGGCGCTCGAAAAGGCCGGAAGCGACAGCCCCGAGCTCAAAGCCGCCTATCAGCAAGTCGCTTTTTACCGGGCTGTGGAACTCTTCAACGCTCAAGAATTCCCCAAGGCCATCGAGACTTTTGGAAAGAGTCAACAACAGCCTGCCAAGCCCCTACTCACGGCACTGGCCTATTACTGGATGGCCGAGGCGCGGTTTAAGATGGGTCAATATGCCGATGCCGTGTCGGACTACGAGCGCTTTCGGGCGCATCCGGGGGCAGCTTCGAGTTCAGAATATGTGCGTTCCGAATACGACCTCGCTTTTGCGCGCTTTAAACGCAAAGACTACGCAGCGGCTGGAGTGGGGTTTCGCGCCTATGCCGATCGAAAAACCGGAAGTACAGCCCTCAAGGCCGATGCGCGATTGCGGGCCGGTGATTGCCACTATATGCAAGGAGAATTTGCAAGCGCCTTAGGACAATACCAAAAGGCCACGGAATCCGGTGGGCGAGATGTCGACTACGCACTGTTGCAACTCGCCAATTGTCAAGGGCTTACGGGCAAAACCGACGACAAAATCCGCACCCTGCACCGGTTGTCGACCGAGTTCCCCCAGAGTCGATTTGCCGCCGAAGCCCAATACGAACGCGGCGCCAGCTATTTGACCACCGATCGCCCCGCCGAAGCCCTCGCGGCCTTTGAACAGTTCGAACGCAATTATCCAGCCCATCCGCTCTACCGTTCGGCCATGCTCAACCGGGCCGTGGCCCTGCGGAATCTGGGCAAGACCGATCAGGCGTTGGGGGTGGCCAAAAAATTGGTTTCGGAAGCGCCTTCGACCCAGGAAGCCCGCGAAGCCATCTCGTTGGTGCGCCGTATGTACAGCGATTTGGGCGAGGTCGATGCCTATGTGGATTGGGTGGGCAAACTCAATATGCCCGATATGGCCGAATCGGCTCTCGACAGCACGCTCTACAATGGAGCCTACGATCGCTATGCCTCGGGAGACGATGCCGCGGCGCTCCGTCAATTCGATGCCTACCGAAACCGCTTTCCGCAGGGGCTGTTTTTGCGCAATGCGCTCCGCTTTTCGGCCGAAGTGCGCGAGCGCCAAAAGTTGAGTACCGATGCCGAACGCGATTGGAAAGCCTTGTACGATTTGGGTCCGGGTGCGTCCTACGACCACGCTTGTTTTGCCCTCGGTGTCGCGGCCTACAAATCGGGAAAAAACACCGACGCCCGGCGCTATTTCGAAGCCTTGCGTACCACTTCCAATTTTGGTCTGATCCGCGACAGTCGAGCCTTTGTGCTGCGGATGGAAGCGGCCGAAAGCCCCGAGACCGCGGTGGTGTTGGCGGGCGAAATCCTCGCCGACGAGCGCTCCAAACCCGAAGACCGAACCGAAGCCCGCTTGGTGAGGGCGCGCAGTCTCGATGCGCTCGGACAAACCGAAGCCGCCGCCGAAGACTACCGCGTCTTGTACGCCGAACCCAAGGGCGCCTCGGCCGCCGAAGCGGGAATCCGTCTCGCCCAAGGCATGCTCAAATCGGGCGATGCAGCCAAATCGGTCGAGCAGGTCTACGAAACCTTGAGCCGGCATCCGGCCTATCCCGAATGGAAAGAAGAAGGGTTTTTTGTCCTCATCGACGCCTTTTTTACGCTCAACGATTTGTTTCAGGCCGAATACCTGATCGACCATCTCGAAAAAAACGCCTCGGGTCCCGAAGTGGCCCAGCGCGCCGCAGCAGCCCGACTTAAGCTCAAAGCACTGCAAACGCCCCCAGTCTCGGCCGAAAGCACCTCTGATCCCGAAGGAGAACGGGACTTGGACGACGATACCAACGAGGTAGACGAAGAAACCGAAACCCCGGCAGAAACCGAAGCGCCCTGATGAAGTACCGCAGGCAGCCCATCGACCCTATGGAATTCGTTCAAAGCGTGACGGATCAATCCATTCTGAGCGGATTTTTCGGTCGGAAACACACAGCCTGGACTGTCTCGACACTCTATGTCCTTCTGGGCTTGGGGGGACTCGGCACTACCCCAGTGGCACATGCCCAAACCAACGGGTTGGGTGGAGTCGAATTGAGCGTGGTCGAGCGCTACAAAGGCCGCATTGCCGAAGCGTCCAAACTGTCCGAGCAGCCCAATACGTTCGATACCCTCGTGCAAACCCGGCCCCAACAATATCGGGTGCCCACGGTGCCCCTGCAGTTTGAGCTCGACCCTCCCCCGCTTAAGCCGCTGCTCGTTAGCAAAGTACAAGTTCCCAAGCTCCCCAACTACCACCTCGATCTGGGAGCGGGCAACAACGGGCTGTTCCTAACCCACCTTACGGCCGCTTCGGGGCGTTCTTCCAAACAACAATGGGGGGCAGAGTTCGACCATCGGTCCTATAGCGGTGGCGTGCCCGACAATGCCTTCGACGATCAAAACCGCAGCCAGACCCGTCTTCAAGGACACCTCAAGAAATTTACGCGCAGTTCGGTTTGGTCCGGTTCCGCGGCCTACGATCGGCAAGGATTTCGGTATTATGGTTTCCCAGAAGCGCTTATAGCCCCAGACAGCACCGGATTTCCCGAAGAAGCCGAGCGCCAGATCGTGCACCGCGTCGAACTCGGAGCGGGCTGGTCTCGGCTCAATCCCCAACCGCAAAAAGACCAATTCGATCGTTCGACCCTCGATTATGGGTATTTGAGCGATCGGTTTGGCAACCGTGAAAACCGGCTTGCGTGGGAAGGTGGAGGCCATTTCGATTTGGCGGGTCAGCGACTTGACCTCGACGGAACTTTCGACTTTTTCCGGACCGATTTCGATTCGGTGGGGCAGCAAAGCCGGTCCTTTGCCCAATTTGGCCTCAAGCCCACCCTCGTCGACCAATGGGGCGAACTCAAATTCAGTTTGGGTATCGATGTGGGCTACAATGCCACCACTTTTAATCTGAGTGGTACCGATCGCGGTGGATTCTATCTCCTGCCCAACTTCAAAGCCGATTATACGCTGGTTCCGGGCTATTTGAGCGCCTTTGCCGACTGGACCGGCTCCATCGACAATCTGTCGCACCACGAACTCAACCGCCGATTCGACTTTCTCTATCCCACCTTTGATCAAGAGACCACCCGACAGTCTCAAATCCGGCTCGGGTTGCGCGGTCGGATTACGCACCGCTGGGTGTACGAAGTCTCGGGGCACTTTGCCGACGCCCGCAAACAAGCGCTGTTGTATCGGGATCCGCTTTTTTCAGGTCCCCAGGGATCGGGGTTTGGGCTTTTGTATGATGCCGTTTCCCGCTTGGGATTCGAAGGCAGTATGGGGTATGAGACGCCGGAGCTCTCCTTTCGAGCGGTGCTCAACTACGACGCCTACGAAACCGATCGATACGATGCCGCCTATCACCTCCCTGCCCTGAGGCTTTCAGTCGATGCGGATTATGAAGTCCATCCCAAGATTCGCTTAGAGGCTTCGATGCGCGTGGTGGGCTCCCGTTTGGCCTACGAAGAAGGCACCGCAGGTCTCCTCGACCGCACTCTGGACCCCTTTGTCGATCTCGGGCTCGGAGGGCTCTATCACTACAACGAAGCCCTTTCGGCCCGTTTGCGGTTCGACAATGGGCTGTTCCAGTCCTACGATTTGACCTATGGTTATGGGGCACAGCGTTTTATGGCCAGTCTGACGCTCGGTTATCGATTCTGAGCACCTCGGTGGCTCAAGGGCTTCCTTTCCCGGGGCCGTTTTTGTTCAAAACCTGTGATTTTCTCGGTGTTTTCCATGGTTTAAGCCCAGGTAAACCCCGTGCGAATTCCGTACCTTCGAAGCGGTTTTCTGCCCAGCAGAGCGGAAGACTTCGCGGATTCGGAAGGATTGTGCGCTGAGAATATGTCGAATACACCTAGAGCTTTGGGCCTAAGCGCCTTAGCTCCTTCAAACGAAAAAAACCTCCATGGCTGAACACAGCGACTCGGCTGCCCAAAACGGCGCAGCAAAGGAATATCGCGCCGACAGCATCCAAGTACTCGAAGGGCTCGAAGCCGTGCGCAAGCGGCCCGCCATGTACATTGGCGACATTGGTCAAAAAGGACTGCATCACCTCGTCTACGAAGTTGTCGACAACTCGATTGACGAAGCCCTAGCCGGATACTGCAGCAACATCTTGGTCACCATCCACGAAGGGGAACGCATCACGGTGCAAGACGACGGTCGGGGGATTCCCACCGACATCCACCAAAAGGAACAGCGCTCGGCCTTGGAGGTCGTGATGACCGTGCTCCATGCCGGGGGCAAATTCGACAAGGACAGCTATAAAGTATCGGGCGGTCTCCACGGGGTGGGCGTGAGTTGCGTCAACGCGCTCAGCGACCATTTGCACGTCCACGTACACCGCAATGGGGTGCACTACGAACAGGAATACAGCAAAGGCGCCCCCCAGTATTCGGTCCGCGAAGTCGGAGCCACCGACATCCGGGGCACCATCGTGCATTTCCACCCCGACCCGACCATTTTTACCGAAGTGGTGTTTGTGACGAGCATTCTCGAGTCTCGTCTGCGCGAACTGGCCTTTTTGAACAAAGGCATCCGCATTGTCCTCGTCGACGAGCGCACCATCGACGCCGAAGGGGCTTTCTACCGGCACGAGTTTTACAGTCAGGGCGGTCTGGCCGAATTCGTCGAATTCATTGACCAAACGCGGGTTTCGCTCCTGCAAAAGGTCATGCATATGGAAGGCGAGCGCTCGGGCATTCCCGTCGAAGTGGCCATGACCTACAACGACAGCTATAACGAGAACATTCACAGCTACGTCAACAACATCAACACCCACGAAGGGGGCACCCACCTCGCAGGCTTCCGTCGGGCTTTGACGCGGACTTTGAAGAAATACGCCGACGACAGTGGATTGCTGGCCAAAGAGAAAATCGAGGTTTCGGGCGACGACTTTCGCGAAGGCCTCACCGCGGTGATCAGCGTTAAGGTAATGGAGCCCCAATTCGAAGGGCAAACCAAAACCAAGTTGGGCAACAACGAAGTGGCCGGTGCCGTCGATCAGTTGGTCGGCGAAATGCTGGCGTACTATCTCGAAGAGAATCCCGCCGAAGCCAAGGCGATTGTGCAAAAAGTCCTGCTTGCCGCCCGCGCTCGGATCGCCGCCAAAAAGGCCCGGGAAATGGTGCAGCGCAAAAACGTCCTTCAGGGGTCGGGACTGCCCGGAAAACTCAGCGACTGCTCCGAAACCGATCCGGCCATCTGCGAAATTTTCCTCGTCGAGGGCGATTCGGCTGGTGGAACCGCCAAACAAGGACGCGATCGGAAGTTTCAGGCCATTCTCCCGCTGCGGGGTAAAATCCTGAACGTCGAAAAGGCCATGCACCACAAGGTCTTCGAAAACGAAGAAATCAAGAATATGTACACCGCCCTCGGTGTGACCATCGGGACCGAAGACGATAGCAAAGCGCTCAATACCACAAAACTGCGCTATCACAAAGTCGTAATTATGTGCGACGCCGACGTAGACGGCAGCCATATTTCGACCTTGATTTTGACCTTCTTCTTCCGCTATATGAAGGAGCTCATCGAGGCGGGGCACGTCTTTATTGCCCAACCGCCGCTGTATTTGGTCAAAAAAGGGAGCAAACAGGCTTATGCCTACAATGAAGCCCAACGAGACCGCCTTGTGCTCGAACTCGGAGGCGAAAAAGAAACGGGGGTCGGCATTCAGCGCTACAAAGGTTTGGGCGAAATGAACGCCGAACAGTTGTGGGAAACCACGATGAACCCCGATTTCCGCACCCTGCGCCAAGTGAGCATCGACAGCGCCGCCGAAGCCGACCGGGTGTTTTCGATGTTGATGGGCGACGATGTCCCCCCTCGTCGGGAGTTCATCGAAAAGAACGCCAAATACGCCCGAATCGACGCGTAAATTCTGCGCCTCAAGGGAAGGGAAATTCCGCCAAAAATGCGCTTTCTTTAGCGCACCAATCGGAAGTCTATGAAACGAACCCCTCTCGGGCTGTATCTCCTTTTGTGGGGTGCATGCCTTGGGCTGGCCACCGGCCTGCTCTCTGCCCAAGAATCGAATAAACAACTCGATCCCCGCGCCCTGCAAATCCTCGACGGCATGGCCGATCGCATCGGGCAAATGGGTTCGTGCCGATTTGTGGTCGATGTAGCCCTCGACACCGTCGATCCCGAATTCGGACCGGTGCGCTATTTCAACCATCACGAAGTGGCCTATTCGGGACCCGAGCGTTTCTCGGTGCTTTCGAATGGGCAAAACGGACACAACGGTTTTTGGTACAACGGACTCGACCTGGCCTATTACGACTTCGACAAAGAACTCTACGGTCTCATTCCCGTTCCCGAAGGCAGTTCGATCGAAGCCATAGAAAGTGCCCATCAGCGCTATGGAATCGACTTTCCGGCGGCCGATTTTCTGTTTCCCACCTTTACCGACGACCTGATCGCGGCCCACGATCGCGTTGCCTATCTGGGGGTAGCGGTTTTGGGCAACCGGCGTTGCCACCACATCGTGGCCAAGGGAAAAGACCGCAATGTCCAATTGTGGATTGAAGAAACCGGCTCCATGTTTCCCGTCAGAATGGTCATTTTCGAGCGCAAAAAGAACCGTTGGGAAGCCTATTCGGCGGCTTTTGGTCAGTGGGAAGTCAATCCATCCTTGCCGGCGGCGTTGTTTGACTTCCCCGCTCCGTTCGGCGCACGTCCCTTGCGCATCCTCTCCAAAAACTGAAGCCGATGAAGCCTTTCGCACCCTATACCCTTGTGATGCAATTCCGTTTGGGCATCCTTGCCTTGGCGACTCTGTCTTTGTTGACGGTCGCCGAATTGAAGGCACAGCGCATGCCGCATGCCCCTGCTGCGCGACCTGCGGCCCGGCCCTCTGGGGGATCGATCAATGGTGGGGCCCGGCCCTCGCCCTCTCGGCCCGCCGCTCAACCAGCTCGTTCACAGCAACCTGCGGCCAAACCCACCCCTTCTCAACGCCCCTCGAGTCGACCCAGCACCCCCGATATGGGATCCAACGGTTCGACCCGCGATGTACAAAAACCCAAGAGCAAACCCAGCACAAAAGACAGTGGCAATTTGGGTACCGTAGAACGCCCCGGGAGCGGAAATTCGAGCAACAAGCCCGGCAGTAAACCCGGTCAAGGGGGTTCGGGCAACCGACCGGGCGGGGGCGGTAACAACATCAACATCGACAACAGCACCAATATCAATATCAGCGGAAACAACGTGGTTCGGCATCCACCGAGCTACTATCACCGCCCTCCCTACTACTACGGCGGTTTCCACTTTTACTGCGGCAATCCCTACTACTACCACCCCTATCATCCCTACTACTACGGCCCCGCTTGGCATCCCTGGGGGTTCTTTATCACCGCCATGGCCGTAACCGCTGTGGCCGTCTCGGTGCAAAACACTACTTATCACTACGATCAAGGGGTCTGGTATCAACCGAGCAATGGAGGCTATGTCGTGGTCCAAGCGCCTGTGGGCGGCACCGTGACCCAAATCCCGACGGGTTCTCAGCCGATCGTGGTCAACAATGTCACGAACTACTACTACGGTGGCACGTACTACGAAAAAGGCGCCGAAGGATACACGGTTGTCCCCCCTCAAGCGGGGAGCGTGGTCGAGAATTTGCCCGAAGGGGGCGAAGAAGTCAAGGTGGGCGACCAAACCTATGTCAAGGTAGGTGAGGTGTATTATTCTCCCGTTCAAGTAGATGGAAAGGAAATGTACGAAGTGGTGCAAATCGAAGAGGCCCCTGCCGAATGAGTTCAAAGGGGTCTCAACCCTCGATGGATCCGTCTAGACCGGGACTCAAGGCGGTGTTTTGGACAGGAGTGGTGGCCGTGAGCCCGCTCTTGGTCATGGTTTATGTGCTGATTCAAGCCCTGCGCGCTGTGGGCGCAGCGATCAGTCCTTTGGCGGAACGACTGGGCGTAATGCGCCTTATCGGAGAAATAGGGCTATTTTCCTTGATGGTGGCTGCATTGCTGCTCCTGTTTCTGTTGGGTGGATGGTTCGTATTGCGCAATGGACAGGGCCGATTGATGACGGCCGCCGAGCGTCTGGCGCTTAAAGTAGTGCCGGGATTGGCCGAGCTGAAAAAGCGGAAGGAACAGATTGTGGCGCATTCCCATGTACTTCCCAATCGAATTCCCGGTCTGATTGGGATTCACAACCAATGGCGCCCGGGTTGGAGGGTGGCCGACAACGACACATGGGTGGTGGTCGCTTTTCCTACGGCTTCCGAGGTCGACCCATATTCCATTGAAGTCCATCCCAAGGAAGCGGTCCAATTTAAACCTGTGGAAAACAAAGCGTTTGAAGCGGCTCTAGAAGGCTTGGGCGATGCTTGGCTTCGGTGGATGTAGCCCGTAGACACGATTTCGGGCTCCCTCTGCGTTCTCTGTGCAATGACGGCCACTGCTCCATCCTCGTCTTCGCATGCCATTCCGAGTGCACTTTGGGCGTTGGGCTATACCGCCGTTCTGTTTTCGCTGGATGAAGGCTACAACGACCTTCGGTGGATGGTATCCGTCGGGAATTGGCTGATGTTCGGAGTCTATGCCCTGCCCCTGTTTGCGGGACTCTACGCACTGTTTCCTCGACTTCAGTCTTTGCCTGGGCTATGGCGCCGCGCCATTCTTCCCTTGGTGTCTTGTTCCTTGCTCTTTTGGAGCATGGCCGCTGCGATGATCTGGCTGGGCTCGGCCTGAGAATGTCCGGTGCCTTGGATTGGTTTTCTTAAGCTTTGCGCACAAATTCAGATTTGAGGGCCATGGCACCAAACCCGTCAATTTTGCAATCGATGTTGTGGTCGCCTTCGACCAATCGGATGTTTTTGACCTTGGTTCCGGCTTTAATGGGTCCCGAGGCGCCTTTGACCGGTAGGTTCTTTAATACAATCACGCTGTCGCCGTTGGCCAAAACCTGTCCGTTGGCGTCCAAAACCGAGAGCGCGCCTTCGGTCGAAACTTCCGAAGGATTCCACTCAAAACGGCATTCAGGGCAGGTATAGAGGTCGTCTCGCACGGCATAGCCATAGGGCGATTCGCATTCGGGACAGGGCTTCATTTCGTCGTTCATTCCGGCAGATTTACGCCCTCCGAAGGTACATTCACCTTCGTTTTTTGAAAGGTTCTAAGGGCAAATTCACTGGAATCAGTATAAACTACGGTTGGGCAAAGGAGGCAGGGTTGAAAACCGTAACTTTAGTCTATCGATCCTTACTCCTTGAATCCCACCGATTTTAATACAGGCAGCATTCGACAATCGATCCGCTTCGACGCGCGACCCTTGGCGGTATGGACGTTGTTCACTACGGCTTCTGGGCAAAGACAAATTACCGGGGCACCTTGTCTGTGGGAAGAAGCAGTGGGAGGGGTTTTTGAATTATTTGATGGCTATTGCACGGGACGAACCCTCGAGCGCCAACCCCCAGTTCTCTTGGTGCAAGAATGGATTTTTGCCGAAGAACACTGGCCCGAGGGACATACCTCTCCTTGTCGATTTGAGTTTGTAGAAGAGATTGGTCTGGGATCGGTCTATTGCCGAATTGAGTTTACCCAACGGGGGGTTCCCGAACCGCATTTGGAGGCCTTGAGCCGGGGATGGGATCGGTATTACTGGACCCCAATGCGCACGTTGTTGGGGGGGTAACGGTTGTATACCCGCGAAAATTATAGACTTGTGGAGTGGGAGGGTGACTAAACCTGCGCCTCATTTTGGGCCTTCGGGCCAAATGCCCTCTGTGGCCAGATTGCCTCGCGCTTTCAGCGCTCGGCGATCTGGAGTGGGGGGGGACTAAACCTGCGCCTCATTTTGGGCCTTCGGCCCAAAATTCAAGGCCCTCTGCGCTTCTCAATGCAAGCAAGCTTGCTATCGAATCGCGAGAGGGCCTTGATTGGAGCTGCGCTCCAAGAGGCGGCGCAGTGTTTGTCGGGGTGGCCAGATTCGAACTGACGGCCTCCTGCTCCCAAAGCAGGCGCGATACCGGGCTACGCTACACCCCGCCGAGCAAAAACAAACCCCGCCACGGGAGCGGGGTTCTGCGGTCTGGAACCGGCGGTGAAGGGGGGATTCGAACCCCCGGTACGGTTTCCCGTACGGCAGTTTAGCAAACTGCTGGTTTAAGCCACTCACCCACCTCACCGGAACGACATCCTCTCGGAATCGCAACTCCGGGCGTTTGCGCCCTCGGCACTCATTCCAAGCGGACGGCAAAAATAGCGCATTCGCGTCAACCAGACGAAAAAAAACGCAGCCGCTTTAAGCACCGGCATACGCCACCCGAAAGTGATAGACATCGCGGAGTTTGCGTTTGAAAATCTCCTTGACCAATCCAATTTCTTTCAAGCTCAAATCGCTCTCGTCCAGCTGCCCTTCTCCCATTTGGTGCGCCACAATGGCCTCGACCAAGGCATCCAACGACTCTTTGTCGCGCTGGGGCAAGCTGCGGCTCGCGGCTTCGACGCTATCGGCCATCATCAAGACCCCGGTTTCTTTCGAAAATGGCTTGGGCCCCGGATAGCTAAACCGCTCCAAATCGACCTCGGTATCGGGAAAGTCGCGTACATGCCGACGATAGAAATACTGCACCGTCGAAGTCCCATGGTGGGTTCGAATAAACTCGATCAACCGTTCGGGCAAGTTCCGTTGTCGCGCCAGTCGAATGCCCTCTTTGACATGTCCCACGATAATCTCCGCACTTTCTTCAAAGCGCAATTCATCGTGGGGATTGACCCCTGTCGTTTGATTTTCAATAAAATAAAACGGATTCTTCATTTTTCCAATGTCGTGATAGAGGGCCCCGGCCCGGGCCAACAGCGGATTGCCATGAATCGCTGCCACGGCCGCTTCGCACAAATTGGCCACCTGGAGCGAATGTTGAAAGGTCCCCGGCGCCCGTTCGGCCAACTCGCGGAGCAACGGAGAATTGGTATCGGTCAATTCAAACAATGACAAATCGCTCACCATCCCGAACAGCTTTTCGAAGGCATAAATCATCGGGAAGGCAAACAAAACCATCACCGCATTGGCGCCCAAAAAGAGAAACTGCTTGCCCTCTACCGTGGCCCAAGGTTGATCGCGGAACAACAACAATCCTACATAGACCAAACCGTAAATGGCAAGCACTTTGACCAGCGACAAAAACAACTGTGCCCGGCGGTAGAGAAAACTGACCGACACAATCGAGTAAAATCCGGCGATAAAGTGCAGGAACACAAACAGCAAACCATCAGGGGCCATCAACCCCACCGACAAAATGGCGAGCATATGCACGAACAAGGCCAACCGGGTATCAAAAAAGGCCCTCAAAACAATGGGCAAAATCGGAATCGGCGCCAACAACAGATAATCCACCCCAAAACCCAAACTTACCCGACTGATTCCAACCACGAAGATCCAGGTCGATAAAATCAAAGCAATACCCGAAAAATCCTGGAGTACGGCCGCTCGAAAGTGCTTTAAGAACAAAAACAGCATAAACAACAGGAGCGAACTCAGGAGCAAGATCCCCAGCCGTTCGTTCCAGCGCAGCCCCCCATCCATGCCCCCACTTTCAAAAATTTGGCTCAGGGCTTGTAGCCTTTCGAAGGTCTCCGCATCGATCAATTCACCCTTGGCCACAATCACACTCCCTTTGCTCACTTTGCCTTTGTCGGGGACCATTTCCGCCAAGGCTTCGCGCTCCACCACCCGGCTTAAGCTATCGTCCCAAACCACGGCGAGTAAGCCTTCTTGGGGTGTGAGGGCTCTTGGGCCCATTCGAATCAATCGATCCCCCTGTTGCAGCAAACCCAAGGTTCGACCCGACGGAGGCAACTCAGAAACGTCCGAGAGCCGCCACGGAAGCCCCGGTGCAACCCACTCGCCCAGTGAATCGGACTCGAGCCGAAAGATCAGCGGGCAGTTGTTTCGAACCGCATTTTGTTCGGCCGCCCACTCTTCGGGCGATTTGGGCAGGGCAAAGTCAAAAGGGGCTTGCAAATCCCGATATTCCCAGCGGTGCCCTAGTTTGTACCGATACCGGAACGACCGCTGATCGGGATAGAGCAAAACCACCACGGCGGCCGTCAAGGCAAACATGCCCCACAATTGCACTTGGCGCAGCTGTGGGGTCCACCATTTCCACGACCCGTGCTTTTTCACAACTGCGAAGGTACAGGGCAAGGACCCAGAGCGACCCAGAAAGGCGAGAAAAAGCCGAATCGGGCCTCTCCACCAGACCCGCGCCAGTGTACCTTCGGGTCTATGACGGAACACCAAGAAGACAAGGTCAAAGACGCCTTCGAACAGAAGACCTGGAACGAAATCAAGACCTCCGATTCCTGGGGCATCTTTCGCGTTATGAGCGAGTTTGTCCAAGGCTACGATACCCTGGCGCGCATCGGCCCTTGCGTCACCTTGTTTGGGTCGGCCCGAACCCCAGAAACCCATCCCGAGTATGCGCTGGCCCGTGCCATTGCCTTTGACCTAACCCGCAAAGGCTACGGCATCATTACCGGAGGAGGGCCGGGCATAATGGAGGCCGGGAATCGAGGCGCCCAAGAAGGAGGAGGCGTTTCTGTAGGGCTCAATATCGAATTGCCCTTCGAACAAGGCAGCAATCCTTATGTCGACCCCGACAAAAACCTTCAATTCGATTACTTTTTTGTGCGCAAGGTCATGTTTGTCAAATATTCTCAGGGGTTTGTGGTCATGCCCGGCGGTTTTGGCACGCTCGACGAATTGTTTGAAGCCCTGACCCTGATTCAAACCAACAAAATCGGGAAGTTCCCCATCATTTTGGTCGGTCGCGCCTATTGGAGCGGTTTGGTCGATTGGTTCAAAACGGTGCTGCTCGAGCGCCATGCCAACATCAGTCCAGAAGACCTCCACCTATTTCACCTCGCCGATACCCCAGCCGAAGTGTGTGCCATCGTAGACGAGTTCTACGGTCGCTATTTGTTGAAGCCGAATTTTTGATCTTCGCAGAGGTTCTTGGACCCGACGTTCCCTCCCGTAGCCTTTTCAATCCCCATTTAAGCGCTTATGGCTTCTTGGTTTAAGCTCACCCAAGGCGTGCGTACCGTGCTCACCCTGTTGCTGTTGGCGGGCATCGGTTATTTGTTGTACCGATTGCAAGTGGTGCTGCTGTACCTCATCGCCTCGGCCATACTCGCGTTTATCGGCAGCCCATTGTGCTCAGCGTTAAAACGGATTCGTTTTCGCAATAAAAAATTTCCCGATGCACTGGCCGCCCTCGTGGTCATCGCGGTGCAGTTGGGCGTCTTTGCGGCGCTCATTTTGCTCTTGGTCCCCGGATTGCTCCGTGAATTGTCTCGACTGGGGCAAGTGGATTATGTGCATTTGTGGAACTACGCTCAGGAACAAATCAAAACGGTGCAGACCCTCAGCCAACGCTACCATCTCGAAATCGACCCCAACGATTTGCGCAATCTCGCGATGAATTACTTCAATTTTAATGACATTGGGAAGCTCCTCAGCGGTCTGGGTTCTTGGGTTGGGGGATTTTCTGCGGCCTTGTTTTCCATCCTTTTTATCACCTTTTTCTTTCTCAAAGAGGAAGGATTGGCCCGGAATATGTTGTTTTCGCTCTTCAAAGAGGAAGAAAGCGAAAAGCTCCAGCGCATCACCACCAAAACCAAGAATTTGCTGTCGCGCTATTTTATCGGTCTGTTGATCCAAATCAGCATCAATGCACTCCTCATTGGCGTCGGTCTCAAATTGGTCGGTTTTCGAGAAGTCTTGTTCGTAGCCGTCTTTGCGGGTATGCTCAATATTGTGCCCTATGTCGGGCCCTTGTTGGGGGCGGTTGTTGGACTGGGGGTGGCCTTGTTGCAGAACCTCGATCAAGATTTTGCCACCCAGGTCTTTCCGCTGTTGGTGCGCACAGCGGTGGTCTTTACGGCGGCACAAATGCTCGACAATATGCTGTTCCAACCTTTGATTTTTTCCAACAGCGTTCAAGCCCACCCGCTCGAGATATTCCTCGTCATTTTGGCGGCGGGGAGTTTGGGCGGTTTGCTCTCGATGGTCGTCGCCGTCCCTCTCTACTCTTTTGCCCGGATTGTTGCCAAGGAGTTCCTCAGCGAGGTGCGGATCGTGCAAAAATTGACCGAAGACGTCTAGCTTTAAAATGGCGCCCTCGGATTTTGAACGAGCCCTGGACGAGGGGATAGCGGGCTATCTCGATTTTCGAAAACGGAATGCGGCGGTTTCTCTCTCAAAATTGCTGTTGAAATTCAACGGTCGTTGGCCCGAATCCCAATGGACGTTGTGGATGGGCAACGAACGCAAACTCAAAGACAAAATCCCCTCCGATTGGTTCGATCGGGGCTGGATTTGTCCCCTGGCGCTTTCGGCCGAGCAGTGCAGCGCCTACGGCCTCGCTAGACAGATCGATTGGGGATCGGGGGGAAAGGCGCTCGATGTGTGCGCGGGTTTGGGCATCGATGCGGCGGCTATGGCCGAAAGCGGGTTTTCGGTAACCGCGCTCGAATCGAATCCGGTGTTGGCGCGGGCCCTCGATCACAATTTCGCCGTTCTCGAACACCAAATAACCGTGCTTCCGACCCCGGCAGAGGTTTTTTTCGAGAAGAACACCGATCGGTTCGACCTCCTTTATGCCGACCCCGACCGCCGTCCTGCGGACCGCAAAGCCTTGGCACTCGAAGACTGCCGACCCAATCCGGTCGATCAAATCGCCGTATGGAAGAACCGCGCGAGCCGTGTTTGGATCAAATTGAGCCCGATGTTCGACGCAGACGAGGCCATTCGACGGTTGGGCGAATCCCATTTGGAAGCCGTAGAAGCCTGGTCGTGGAACGGAGAGGTGAAGGAACTCTTGGTGCGGTATGGAGCACCGACCACGCAGCCCGCGCAACGCCGAGTTCGGATTGCGGCCCACAACGCCCCGTTGTTGTGCATGGAATCGGATTGGAATACACCGCAACCCTCCGTTCTGGATCGATCCTCGTCCCTGGATCTTCCCCCCATCGCCTCCGGCCAAATTCTAGCGGACCCCGCTCCTGCCCTGCACAAAATGCACTTGTATGCAGCGCTTGGCCAACGTTATCCCGATGCCGTTTGGATCAGTCCAACAACGCATTGGATGCTTTTTCAAACTCCGCCTGTGGCCTTTCCCGGAAAGATCTACCGACTCCTTCGAAAATTTGACCGCAAACAGGATCGCGGAAGCGCGCTCGAGCCCTTGTTGCGCAATTATCCAGACAAGGCTGAAGTGCTTCGAAAACAGCACCGTCTGTTGCCCGGTGGGCGAGATCGTCTGGTCGGATTTCGCAATGCCCACGGACAAATAGAGCTTTGGATAGCCGAGGCGCTACCCTGACAAATTTCGTCGGTTCAGGCTGCCCAGCCCCGCTATCTTTGATGAGTTGCGAAGACTATGGCCCTCCTTTGTCGGTCTCTTTTCCGGTTCGCTGCCCCCTTGGGGGTTCTCTTAGGGCAATGCCTTGGAGCGCCCGTCCATGCGCAGTTTGAACCCAACCGCGGGCAATGGGAGGGGAATTTTAGCCACAAACTTCGGCTCAACAAGGGGTCGGTATTTGTAGAGCCCTCCGGATTTACGGTGGTTCTGACCTCGTTCGACGAACACGACTTTCGCGATCATCCCGCATCGGAACGCAGCGCACAAGTGGTGCGCATGGTGTTGATCGGGGCGAATCCCCTCCACCCTCAGGCGGTCGATTCTGCCTCTACCCCAACGAATTATTTCTTAGGCGACGACCCGACACTTTGGAAAACGGGGGTCTATTCGGCCCAAAAACTGCGATCGCCTGAAGTGTATCCCGGAATCGATCTGTGGTTGGAACGAAGCGAAAACGGTCTGGTGTTCGACTTCGAAGTGCATCCGGGCGCCGACCCTTCAGTGATTCGCTGGAAATACGAAGGTGCCGATTCGGTGCGGCTTCGGGAAAATCAACTTCACATTTCGACCCGAGTGGGAAGCCTGTTCGAGCGTCTGCCCGGGGCCTACCAACCGGTGGGGACCCAAAAGACCGAAGTAGACCTCGGTTATCGGGTGTATCCCGACGGCAGTATCGGAATGGACATCGGCGCCTACGATCCCAGCAAGCGCTTGGTGCTCGATCCTGTCTTGGTATTCAGCAGTTTTTCGGGATCCTCGGCCGACAACTGGGGCTATACGGCGGCCTATGACCTCCTCGGAAACATCTATGGAGCCGGCATCGCCTTTGGTTTGGGTTATCCCATTTTCACTGGATATCAAAGCTCTTTTACCGGGGGAGATATCGACGTCGCCATCAGTAAGTTATCTCCCGACGGAAGCCAATTGTTGTACTCCACTTATTTCGGCGGAAATCAAAATGAACAGCCCCATAGCCTCATCGTCGACAGCCAAAACCGTCTGGTGGTGTTGGGGAGTACCGGATCGCCCAATTTACCGACCACGCCAGGTGCCTACGACCGAACCTTTAACGGGGGGATCGGGATCCTGCTCGGCGGGTTGGATTTTCCACTGGGCACCGATTTGTTTGTCGCGAAATTCAGCGCCTCGGGTCAACAGTTGGAGCGGAGTACGTTCTATGGCGGCTCAGGCAACGACGGGATCAATCTTGGTCTAGACATCAATTATGCGGACTACTTCCGGGGCGAAGTCGTCTTGGGACCCGACGAGTCGGTCTATATCGCTTCCGTGACCCGTTCGACCGATTTGCCCGCACCCAACGCCCATCAATCGGCTTCGGGGGGAGGAGAAGACGCGCTGATTGCCAAGTTTGCCCCCGATCTCGGCGCGCTCTCTTGGGCCACCTATTTCGGCGGCAGTTTGGCCGATTGCGCCAATGGCGTTCGCTTGAGTCCCGATGGTAGCCATGTTTATATCGGCGGTGGAAGCGCGAGCACGAATTTGACGCTCGCAGGGCACCAAACCAACTTTGCCGGCGGCGCTTCCGACGGTATGTTATTGCGGTTTGCCGCGTCGAATGGGGCCTTGACCGCGTCTACGTTTATCGGATCCGGACAACGCGATTTGTGCTTTTTTGTCGAAACCGACAAACTCGGGGGAGTTTATGCCTTGGGTCAGAGCTTCGGCAGTATTCCCGTTTCTCCGGGCGTCTACTCTTTTGGCGGAGGGGGGCAATTCCTTCAAAAATTCAGCCCCAATCTCCAAACGCGTTTGTGGTCCACATCGCTCGGGAATGGCTCGGTTCCGAACATGAGCCCTACGGCTTTTCGGGTCGACGATTGTCTCAATATTTTTATCAGCGGATGGGGCGGAATCACGAATGCGTCAGGGCTGGGTGTGATGAATGGAATGCCCGTAACCAACAACGCCTTTAATCCCAATTCTGACGGCAATCAGTTTTATTTTGCCGTGCTGGGTCCCAATGCCGGTTCCTTGGTTTTTGCGAGCTATTTCGGGGGCAGTTCTCGAGAACACGTCGATGGTGGAACCAGTCGATTTAGCCCCGAGGGAATCATTTACCAAGCCGTATGTGCGGGTTGTTCCAACGAGAGTTTTCCGACGACGCCTGGGGTTTATGGACCGAATAACAACAGCACGAATTGCAATTTGGGGCTGATCAAAATCGACTTCGAAACGGGCGTTCGCGCCCAGGCTTCGATCGACGCTTCGTTTGATTCCGATACGGTCTGTGACACCATTTTTGTTCGGTTCAACAATCAATCGATCCACGCCGATATCTATGAATGGGATTTCGGCAATGGGCAATTCAGCACATTGGCCAATCCGGTGGCACGATTCGATACCCTGGGCAATTATGTAATTACCCTGATTGCCACCGATACCGTCTGCGATATTGTCGATACCGCCACCGTGTCGTTTGAGCACCGTATTCTAAGGGATTTGGAAGTCGATTTTACGACAGACTATGCGCCGTGCAATCCCTCCACACCCGTGCGATTTATTCCCGAAAGGACCGATCAGCTCGGCTTTTCTTGGGATTTTGGAGATGGATCTACCGGAGTGGGCGCTTATCCCGAACATGCTTATCCGGGATTTGGGAGCTATACGGTGACCCTGTATTCCGTCGATTTATTGTGTGGTTATGTGGATACCACGGTGCGCACCCTCACCTTTGAAGCGCCTCAAGACGAACCCCGTTTGGAAATGGGTGATTTTGATTGTGCGCTCGGTCGTCATGTGTTGTTGATTTTGGGCAGCGGCCCGGCCGTTTCGGTTTTCTGGGCATTTGAAGACGGAAGCACGGCGACATCAGGCACCGTACTTCCGATTTGGCTCGAAGCGGGAATACCCACCGCAATTCAAGCGACCGTGGTCGATACGGTTTGTGGGGTAACTTATGTGCTCAACGAAACGCTTACCCCCGACTATCACTCGGGTGCCTTGTTTATCCCCAATACCTTTACCCCGAATGGTTCCGGTCCGAACGAATCTTTCACAATTTCAGGCGACGATTGTTTTGCGAACGGACACCTGATTGTCTTTGACCGTTGGGGTGGGAAAGTATTCGAATCCTCGAAGCCGTTTGATGAATTTTGGGATGGAACTCGCTCGGGTCGCCCCGCCAGTCAGGGGGTTTATTTCTATCTCTTTCGCTACCTCGATGTCGAACGTCGAGGGGCCGTCACTTTGCTGCGGTAAGCGATCATAAAAAAACGCCTCCGAACCGGGGATTTCCCGACCAGAGGCGTCTCGATAGAACCGGATTTTTTACTGCTCTTCTACCTTGGCCGAAGCGGCTTCAGACATTACCACCTTCATGGCATCGGTGCGCGCGGCTTCGCCTTCAAACATCGGGCTAGAGCCAATCACCTGACCGTTGCCGGCTTTGAGGTTGAAATACAGTTTGCCATTGGTCGATTCCAAGTGGGCATAGCGACCTTCGTCTTCCGCATTCTTGCGAACCGACTCAATGCCGTTGTCGCGGGCGGAAGCAGAGGTGTACCCTTCGCTCATCAGCAAGGCAGAACCGCTGTCGGAGCGAAGAACGAACTGGAACTCGCCATTGGCGCGTTCGGAAACTACAAAAATAGCCATGTTGGGTTGAGTGTTAAGTTGACGGTGCCAAGATAGCCCAGTCCGCCAATACCCTCAATTGACAATAGCCTGAAAAACCACTTCGGCGTCGGTACGTCCGAGCGCAATGTCGCCGGGCGCCGGAGCTTTGATCCCGGGTTGGTGCTTGAGCGTAATCGTGATGGCGCCCGAACCCGACTGAGTGGAAATCCATTCGGAATCCAAGCCCACAGGATTTCCATTCAGGTCTGCATCGGTGGTTGTGATTCCCAGTCCAGGCAAGACCTTGGTGTAAAAAATCTGGTGATCCTCCGATTCAGCGGCTATTTCGGCCGTGATGTCTTCGGGATCGGTGCCGCTTTCGTCGAGAAAAAACAACGAGCACTGATAGGTCGTGCTGGGCTCGAGTTCGAGGGTATCCCATTGGGTCGGTGCCGCTCCCCCAGGACCATCGGGGTCGCGAAACGCAAATTCGACCGGTTGTTCGCCTGGGGCGAGCAGCCGAACGATCAAGGTGGTGATGACCTCTTCTTCGTTTTGATTCGGAGGGTTGTTGACTGTGTTGTCGTCTTTGGAACAGGCGGTGCTCAGGCCCAACAAAGCGGTTGAGGCGAGCCCATAAATCGAATTGCGCAGTACAGACATGGTGTTTGGGTTTGGGTGAAACATTCAAGATTTCTGGGGGCGACTGGAATCCCAAGAATAGCGGAGCCTTACCGCCAGATTGAAACCGGGGGCGTCGGCGAAATAGCGAAAGCGATCGAGGTAATCGCGATAGGCGGTGTTGAGTGCATTGTCGATCCGCAGCCCGAGTTCCCAGGCCTCGGTGGGTCGATAGGCATAGTCGAACCGCAATTGAACATAGCCGGGGGGCGGAGGGGCGTAGTCGATCGGTTCTCCCGGAGCAAAATAGGCGCGGTGGGTCCATACGGCCTCGGATTGAGCCGAATGACGGCCCCATACTCGGGTGGCCCCTAACCCCAAACGCATGGGCGGCATATAAAACAAACCCGTACCTCGACTTAAATCGTTCGGGATTAATAAATTGCAATTAACCCAACTGCTCCAACCCCCGGCAAAAACCCGTTCATAGCGCCCGTCTACACCGAGCACCAAGGCTTGGGTTTGGTCGTATTCAAACGCCGGGTAGGCCCCGCGAATGGTGAGAATGGGTTCCGTAGGCTGAATTTGAATAAAGCCATCGACAAAACGGGCATAGGGCTGAAGCGTCCAACGGTACGAGCCCGGTCCCTTTCCGCGTTCTCGGGTTCGGGTCCAGCTCAATTCCCAACTGCGCTCGGGTCCCAAATTCGGGTCGCCGACTTCGTAGCTCAGTTGACCGTGATGAACCCCTCGGCTGTAGCGTTCGTGCACATGCGGCGGCCGAAAAACGCTCCCCAAGGTCCATCGGGTGCTCGTGCCCCGTTCGGTATTCGACTTGAGGCGCGACAGACTAAAGCTCGGCCCGTTAAATCGGCTGTTCAAGCGCTGTACGGTGCCATTGAGATTTTGATAGACGGCAAAATCGTCGACATCCCAACGAAACAGGGCTGTTCCTTGGGTGGCACCCCCTGAACTCCACTCCAAGCTCTGCACGGCGCTCAAGCCATTGCGCTGAAAATTGGGGAGAAAAAACCGCCCCTGATACGTATTGGCCTGCACCAATCCCGCCACTTTCGACTTCCACACATAGGTGCGCTGGGTTGCCGTCCAGCGACCTTCGACCCCCATTTCCGGCAAATGGGTCGTGATGGCATAGCGCAAATCGGAGGGTTCGAGCACCGAAGCCACATCGAATTCGTCTCGAAAATTGACCTGACGGCTGTATTCTGCAAAAAGCGTGGTGCGCTCGTGGAGGCGAATAGTTCCCGAGGCCTTGAACAATTCGTGGACGACTTCTTGTCTGGGCGCGTCAATGGAGTACGAAAACGGGGCGATATACAGCGGGCGATCGGCCTCGATGGCGCGCTCCAAATCGGTTAAACTCCCCACTTGTGCCGCATACAACAAACCGAATTCCTCTTGAAAGCGGTCGTAAAACACTTCGACTTGACGCGAGCCATCTGGACGAATCCAGTCCATTCCCCAATGCAGATCGAGCCCCCGCTTGCCCGTATTGCTCAAGAGATAATCGGAAGCCTGGGCATCGCCGGCCCCCCAGGCCGAGGCCCCGAGTCGCCAACCCAAACGGTGCCACAAACCGCTCGAAGTCGGGGCTCGAAACTCGGTTTGAAATGCGGTCTTAGCGCCCCAACCGTTGGAATAGAGACTCTGAAGGACCTGACCTTCGACGCCTTGGGTCGAGCGAATCGGTCCCCGAGCGATCCAAATGGCGCCTCCCAAGGCCTCGGGCCCATACCACAAGGCCTCTGAACCGTAGAGCACCCGAACCTCTTTGGCAAAAACGGGATCGAGTTCGGGGGCGTGGTCAAATCCCCATTGCTGACCCGAAATCCGCACCCCCTCGTGGAGCACGAGCAAGCGGTTGCCCGTAAAGCCCTGTAGCACGGGCTTGGCGGGGGCGGCTCCGGTCTGGATCAGTTGGACCCCGGCCCCGCTGCGCTCCAACCTGCGCCCGAGGTCCAAATCGGGGGCCGCCTTCCAGGCAGGCGTTTCGGCGTCGGAACCCGGCCGGGTTTCTCGGCGTTCGGTTACGACCACGAGGACCAAATTGCTGTGGGAATGATCCATCTGGACGACCCAGGCGGTGTCGCGGTTCATCTCCCAGACAAACTGCTTTTGAGGACAACCCACATGGCTGACGATCAACACCTGAGATCCGGGGCATACCCGAAAACGACAGCGCCCCTCGGCGTCGGTATAGGCCCATTGATCGCCGTTGAGCTGGGCTATGGCATTCTCTAACGGCAGCGCACTTTGGACATCTCGAATCACTATTTCGAGGACCAAAGAGCACGTATCGACCGAAGGTTGGGCCAGAGTGGGGCGGTGCAATCCCCACAGGAGAAACACCATCGACCATCCGGTCCAACGCCTGGGAAAAGCGCGGGAATTCAGAAACAAAGGGATGAGTTTAGCGCCCCGAGAACCTTAGAAAAGGCCCTTGGAGCCGGTCGTTGACCAGCAGAACGAAAACAGAGGGGGTTCAGGTCAACGCGCCGGAGGGCCACGATCGGCCGTGGCACTGCGCAAAACGGTCCAGAGACCACTGGTCAAACCCCCGACCAGCAGCGCGCGAAAATCGTCGTTGGCTTCGGCTTGATCAGGAAGTTCTGCCCATGTAGGTCCGCCTTGAAAAAAAGAGCAACTGTCGCAACGGTGGTGCGCCTCGTCTGAACAGACCGAGGTGGCTCCCGGATCATGATGAACGTGGTCAACCCCGTGATCGTGCTCCACCACGTGGGAAAGCGCGTGGAAACCGGGCCCCAACTCCACCCATAAAAAAGCGGCAACCAATCCGGCAAGGGCACAGAGATGGGTTTTCTTAAGACGACTCCGTATAGGGCCAATAACGTTCAAAGGGACCTCTTTAACCTTTCCTTAACAAGTTCATTCTCAAGCACTCACAAAGTCAAAGATAGCCTCGGTTTCCGTTTGACCAAAGATCTTTTGAACCCCTGTCTTCAAATTTTTAATAGACACCGTGTTGTTTTGGATTTCGTCCGCTCCGAGCAACCCCAAACAACCTATACCCGCTTTGTCGGCGTATTCCATTTGCTTGCGGAGTTTGTCTTCTTTGGGATAGAATTCGACCGCCTTACCCGATCGCCTCCATTCCGAGGTCAGAGCAAAGGCGCGCAAACCGGCTTCTCCCCCAAAATGCGCCATCAGCAAAGGCGGCGCTGCCGAAATCGATGCGGGAAAGACATCGAGCTGTTCCATGGCGAGTGCAATGCGCTCTAGACCAAAGGAAATACCAACCCCTCCAATGCCCGGCAGACCAAACAGCCCCGTAAGGTTGTCGTATCGCCCTCCCCCTCCAATGCTGCCGAGTTCGACGCCGAGGGCGCTTACTTCAAAAATGCAGCCGGTGTAATAATCCAAACCCCGCGCTAGACTGGGATCGAGACGGAGTTGCGCATGCCTTGGGGGCACGGCGCGCAAAAGCGCATCGAGCTCGTGCAAATCGGACAAACCCGGTTGGGCCAAGGCCTCTTTTGACAAATGAGATTTGTAGCGTTCTAAAGCAGAATCCCAATCGGATTCTCCTTCGCTCATCCAAGCGATGCGCGCCCAATCGATCGACAATTGTCGCTGAGCCCAATCGGCCCGCACCCCTTCCCAACCCACTTTGTCGAGCTTGTCCAATCCGACGGCAAAATCGACAAACCGATCGGGACAGCCCGCTTGAGCGGCCAAACCTTGCAACAAACTGCGGTGGTTGATGCGAATTTCCACTGGCAAGGCAAAGCGTTCAAAGGCCTGGTCGTACAGTTGAATCAATTCGGCCTCTTGCACCATTCCGCCGGGTCCCGCTACGTCGGCATCGCACTGGGTAAACTCCCGGTAGCGCCCTTTTTGGGGACGATCGGCCCTCCACACCGGTTGCATTTGGTAGCGCTTAAAAGGGAGCGTAAGCTCCGATCGATGGTCGACGACAAAGCGCGCAAAGGGCACGGTCAAGTCGTAGCGCAAGGCTTCTTCGATGTGTTGACCGATTTCGGAGGCGCTAAGACCCGAGAGCTGTTCAAATTTGGCGCCTCGGGGTAAAAGCTTGAACATCAGCCGCTCCCCTTCTTCCCCGTACTTGCCCGAAAGCGTTTTAAACAATTCGAGGGCTGGGGTCTCAATGGGTTGATATCCAAAACACGCAAACAGTTCGGCGAGCGTGTTTTGCAGATATACTCTCCGCTTTTTTTCAAGGGGCAAAATGTCCCGGGTTCCTTTGGGCAGCATGCTGGGGTTCAAAGCGCCCAAAGTTAGGGCTCAGTCTTTTGGAGCGCAGAGTCTTTCGTCGATCTGGAACCTTCGGTTTCGACTGCGCCGTGCATAGGTCCACTGATTGTGGCTCATGTTGTCGAACGGAGAGGTGTCTTTAAAGATCACATCGGCCAAGCCGGCATAGCCGTGGTGTTCAAAAATCAACAAGGCCATGCAGCGCAAGTGGTGCGGATGTCGGGACCACGTCGAATCGAGCACTTCGAGCAACTGCGATTCGCACAGCCCCAAATAGCGCTCAAAAGTCGGTCCGGCGCAGACGGAATAATCGACCAGATTCCATCGGGGCCGATCGGCCCGATACACCAGCTGAAATACATCGCCTTCTTTGAGCGGCATTCCATTGCCGCCAATCATGCTGCTGAGCATCTTACCGGTGCGCTCGTGTCCAAAATACTCAGCGCCCTGCACTTCATAGGCATAGTGCACCTCGCGATAGCCGACCCAGTTCACCCTGCACCAAGTGGTATCGGGCTTTGAAAGGACCTGCCATCGGTTGTAGCCCCGTTGCCCCAAATGCGCTCCCCAAGGCAATAGCATGAGTGCAAAAGGCAAAAACCACCAGCGGCGAAGGGCTTTGAGCCGTTCTTCTTCTTCTTTGCGGAGCTTTTCGAGATAGGCCTTTCGGAGCCGCTCTCGTTTGAGCGCTTGTTCGTCGACCAGAGGTTCGCGAACTTCTCCTTCGGATGCGGTTCCCGACCGAAGCCGTTCGTAGGCCTTTTGCACGAGCACGAACCTTTCTTGGGCTTCGGGATCCGGATTGACATCCGGATGCCATTGGCGCGCCAATCTTCGATAAGCCTTTCGGATCTCGAGGTCGGTGGCATCGGGGCCCAACCCGAGAAATTCCAACCAGCGACTGCGTTCAAGGCGCGTCATCGGGTTCGAGCGTCACGGGTTTGGGTTTGCGACCGACCAGTTTGCGAAACAACTCATTCCAGGTTTCAAAATCGGTGGTATAGAAAATACCGGCGCCTTGGGTATAGGCGTTGATCGAACCAATGGTCGAACTGCGGTAGTTGCTTTCGTTGAAGGCACGGGCTTTAAAACGACCGTCGGGGGTAATATCGTACACGACTTCCACGTCCCCTAAAATTTGCTGGGTGCCCGAAGCGCTGCCATTCACAGGGACATCGAACTCCCCATTGACCGCAAGCCGATCGTCGAGAAACTTCTTGGACAAAGCCACCTCGACTTCTTCCTGACTCCCTCCGGTCTGGGCATCGGTACCAATCGAATAATTGACGTTGACATCGACCACATTGACCCCGGAAAAAATAAAATTGCCGAGGGTGCTCAATCCCTGGCTGGTCAATTCGTTCCCGACCAAATTGGAATTGCCCTCGTCGACGTTGGAACCAGATACAAACGAGTTGAGGGCCAGCAAACTAAAGGCCTGTTTGTTGAGTTCGTCCGGATCGGCAAAGTAGTTGTTGAGCCGGGACTCGACATCCGAAGAAACATTCAACGCTTTGATTTTAAACTGAATATTGGGATTCATCAGCGATTCGCTCAACAGCAAACTCAACTGCACATCGGGGCGCAGACTGCGGAATTCTTCTCCGGGCAAAATCGGACTCAATCCGGTTCGGGTGGTATAAACCGCGGTCAAATCGACGCTTGCATCGAACGGGGTGCCATTCCAGTTGAGTTGCCCTCCTTTTTGGAGCTCGAAACTGCGGTTCACCAACCCCCCCACCGTTAGCGAATACGATCCACCTTCGACCGCCACCGCCCCGTTCATCGACAGCTCGCCATTGTGCTCGATGCCCAACCTGAGTTGCCCCTTGCCCTTCCCTTTCAATCCGTCGCCCGTAACTGGGTCCATAATAATTTCGAGCAAGGCGTCGGGGATAATCTCCAAATCGAAATGGAGCGCCACGGTGCTTCCAGGCTTTTTGGACCGACCCGCGGCTGTGGAATCGAGCAAGGCCCCTGAAGGCACCTTGAATTCGACAAAACTCTTTTTGCCCACTTCGGCAGGTCCCCCCATTTGCAAGACAAAATGGGTTCCCTTTTCGGCCCGGGCCTTGACCTCGATGTCCATACGGTTCAAGGGGCCGTGCATCCTGATTTGTCCGGTGCCATAGGCCTTGCCGTAATAAAAATCGCTGTCTTCGGCGTCGGTATTCATGCAGAGCAAACGTTGGGCGTCGATTCTGAGATCGAGTTCCATATCGCTAAAGTGATCGTGCGTAAGCCGCAATTCGGCCGTGCCCGTGGTCCCATCCTTGGTATCGCGAATCGACACTTTTTCGAGCCCAATCAGTTCATCGGTGATGGTCAGCGTCGGGCTGCCTTCGAGGTTGTAGTCGACATTGAGAATGGGTACGCGGAATGCCGCATTGGGCAGCGTCAGTGATCCATAGGTCGACAATCGGTCGAGTTTGCCTTCAATGTGCAGCCCCCCATTCGCATATCCCCGGAGATTGTCTAAAACCCCAACGAGAAAGGGATTGAGCGTGGACAATCGGAAGCGATCAAAACCCAAATCGAGGTCGAGTTCGTTCGAGTCGAGCTGGTAGTTTCCCTCAAAACCGAGGGTTTGAAGGGTGCCGAGGGTCAATCCCCCTTTCAAGGTCATTAGGTCCGATTCGTTCGACCAATTCGATTCGATGTCCAAATCGCCCAAGGGCTGTTGGTTGAAGTGCAATTCGTCGATGAACAGATCGCTGGCAAAGCGCGGATTGGTTTTCAATTCGCTGAGAATAATCTCGCCTTCGGCGTGCCCGGCAAAGTCGATTTGGTGGTCGCCAAAAAAGGCATTGAGTACCGATAGATTGAGTCGGTTGATCCCCACCCGGAGGATTTCGTAGGGCGCATCGGAAATACTCCCCCCAATCGTGGCCGAACCCGAATCGCCCACCACCCCTATTTGATCGAAAAAAATACGATTGGGCTCGATCAACACTCCCCCCCGTTCCCGAATCGAAAACGGATGTACCCCCAAATTGAAATTCGATGTCCGGGTCGTGAATTGATACGAAGAATCGTTAGGACGGGTCAGGGTGGTCTTGAGGGAAAATACGTGGTCGATGGTATCGGGCAGGATCAACGAAAGATTGACGAGGGTACTGTCGGCCACGGGCAGCACCGACAAAACCAAAGAGTCGGCGGTGATGCCTGGACCTGTGTATTGATCGGCGCGGACCCGCGCACCTGGGAGCCCTTGGTAGTTGCCGAAAGCAAAACTGAATCCGCGAACCCGATGATCTCCATACGACAATTGCTCTGACACCAATCTACCGGCCAATTGATCGTCGGCCCGCTCGTATCGCCCCTCGAGCGCTGTGCCAGGCTCGACGTAGAATTCTGGCATAAAAATCTCGGAAAGAATCTGGGTATTGTTTAAGTAAAAATCGAAGGTAAAATCGCCCGGGCGCAAACTGTCGCGTTCGCGTTCAAAGGCGAAATAACGAAAGTAGTCGGCGAAAAATCCCGGAAGATCTTGAAGCACATAGTCGCCTCGGATCGATCCATTGAACAACTCCGATTGCACTACAAGCGACTTGAGCGAATCGTCTTTTTCGGAAACAATCGAGACGTCGTTGAAGAAGTAGAAATTGAGCGGATTTTCGTAGGTAATGCGATGAAATACCGCCGATCCCAATAATTCTCCTTTGAGGTCGCCTGCGAGATCGATTTCGAGGGCAGCCGATACCCGGCTGATGCTGTCTTTGACAAAACCCAGGGCGTGCAAATCGGCTTCGTACAGTTGGCCATCGAGCACGTAGACCGAATGGGGTCCCGCCAGTCGAGCGTTGCCCGTCAAATCCAGTCGCAAATGCGGATCGTCAATGCCGATGTCGCCCGAAAAACCGTCCGGCCGAAACGAGCCGCGAACCGCGATGTTTTGATACCGATAGTTTCGATAAACCAGCGATTGAATCTGCCCGTCTACGGAACCTTCGGCCCCTCCCTTTCCGCCAAATCGGGCATCGAGTTGGATCTGGCCATCGACCTTGCCCAGCCCTTGCTTCGGCAGGATTTTGTCCAAATCGACCGAACCCAGCAAAACCGAACCCGATACCGTACTCGGTTGACCGGAACCCGGAAAACCCACCTTCATTTGGGTCCCTACTTTGCCCACATCGGTGCGCAGATCCCCTTCTAGGCGCAATTCGTGCAGAGTTCCGCTGAGTCCCCCTTGGTACGAGACGATTCCCAAAGGGGCGACCTCTGGTGGAAGCGGATCCAGCCCCATTTTGGCGAAAATGCGATTTACGCCACCCACGGTTGCTTTGAATTCGCGAACGTCCATGGCATAAGACAGGCGATCTGGGTGGGTGACTTCGGTCAAGGTCCCTTGCGTATAAACGCGAAGGTCTTCGCCCAACTGCACCCGAAGCGAATCGACCGCAAGGGCATTGAGGGTACCTTTCAAGCCCCCATGAAACGAAACCACCCCCAATCGCGGGATGTCGTTGACATAGGGTCGAAGTTCGTCGAGATCAATCCGGCTTCGGCTGAGCTCGATCCCGAGCACTACCGAATCCGAAAAATGGGCAAATCCCTTGGGATGATCCATCTGAACGTCAGCGAGAATATGGCTGCGATCGGTCTCCAACAGCAGTTCGCGGGCGCCCGTTTGACGCGGGGTGTAAAAAGCGGTTCCGCTCAATTGAAGGTGGGTACCGCGCACATGATCGAGGACGTCCAATCGATCGATGTGCGCTCCCAAACTGTCTCCTTTCAGTCCAAAATGACGTAGGGCCAAGCCCGGGGCTTCCAAATCGAGCTGAAAACAGGTATCGCAGGCTTCGTCTCGAAGTACCATCCGAAAGTCGACGAGGCGAAAAGATTGAACATCGAGCTTAAAAGCCCGGGTCGAGGGTTCCTTTTTTTCGGTGGCAAAAGCGGCGAGAAACTGAGCAAACCCATCGATCGAATCGCCACTGCGCGTAATCATGTTGAGTCGGAGGTGTTCGGCTTCGGTCGGACCCAAACCGAGGGCCAACTTTTCGCGCTTCAGCTTGAGGCGAAACAGGCTCGTTTTGAGCGAACCCACAGCCGCCACGGTGTCTCCGACCTCGTCCCGAATCAACAGACCGCGCAGTCGCAGGCGGTTGGGAAAGCTGTAGCGAATGCGCTGAAGCTCCAGATCGACTCCCTTGTTCTTTTTGAGGATTTGAACAACTTCCTGAGCCGCCGCATTTTGAACCCTTGGGATGCTGAAGGCTGCCGCCAGGAGCACGAGCAGCACCAAGAGCGACACCAGAATGGTGCCCAAGAACTTCAGTATGCGCAGAAGGGTCCGCATAAGGCCTGTCTATCTTTGGTGCGAAATGCATAAACGCCTGCGAATTCTGGCGCTCGAAACTTCCTGCGACGACACTGGGGCCGCCGTTATGGAAGGTCGAGCCGTATTGTCCAACGCGGTTTCTGGCCAAAGCGTACACGGACGGTTTGGAGGAGTGGTACCCGAACTGGCTTCGAGAGCGCATATACAGCTCATAGTCCCCGTGGTTGAAAGCGCTTTAGAACAGGCGAAGATAAGCCCGTCCGACCTCGATGCCGTGGCTTATACGCGAGGACCCGGTCTACTGGGATCGCTGTTGGTCGGGGCTTCGTTTGGTCAGTCGATGGCTCAGGCCCTGGGCATTCCGGCTTTGGGGATTCACCATCTCAAAGCCCATGTTTTGGCGCACCACATCGAAGGCGTGCATCCCGAGCCTCCGGACTTTCCCTATTTGGCCTTGACCGTGTCTGGTGGGCATACCCAATTGCTGAAAGTACACGACCCCGAGCGCTTTGAGATTCTCGGTCAAACCATCGATGACGCCGCGGGCGAAGCGTTTGACAAGGCAGCCAAAATGATCGGTTTGCCCTATCCCGGAGGCCCCCTGATCGACGTGCTGTCCGAGGGAGGCGATCCGTTGGCCTTTTCGTTCGCCAAACCCCGACTCGAGGGTTTGAATATGAGCTTTTCGGGGCTTAAAACCTCGATTTTGTATACGCTCCGACCCCTTTTGGCGCAAGACCCCGATTTCTTAGTTCAAAAGAGGGCCGATTTGGCAGCCTCAATCCAACACAGCATTGTAGCGGTATTGGTCGAACGAAGTGTGGCCGCTTTGCGGCAAACCGGTCTGCGCACCTTGGTCTTGTCGGGGGGGGTTGCGGCCAATCGGGCGTTGCGGGCCGCGCTCAGTCAGGCCATAGAACGCGAAGGGGGTCGGTTGCTGGTCCCTCCTTTGGCGTATTGCACCGACAACGCGGCCATGATCGGCATTGCGGCCGTGGTGCAGGGAGCGCATGGCGCCCTTGCCAACCCCTTATCATCGCTACCGATCCGCGCCCGAATCCCGATCGACGAGGAATTTCAACGTCAATAGATCCGCTCCCATTCCCAATCCTTGAGACCCACCATATGGGTAAAGGAGTTGCCGAATCCCCCTTGCGATTCCGGATAAAGCTGCCATCCACTGTGGAACCCTTCGTACCGTTCGCCGGTGGCGAGGTCTCCATCCATAAAGGCCTGACAAGCCATCCAAAAAGCATCGTGCCCTTGAAGCGAAAACAAATCGGGTTCGCGGTGAAAGCGCTTCTTGTAGTTCCGAACAAAAGCGCGATAGGAAGGCTGTTCTTCGTCCAAATCGAAGGCGCGCACAATCGACAAACGCGCTTTGACGAGGGTGGGTTTGTCGTAGAGCTGCAGCTGACTGAGTTCCTGAAGGCATACCAATCTTCCGCCCCCGCCTTCTCGGGCCGCGATGGCCGAGGCGAGTGCCCCGATCAACGAGCGTTCTTGCGTCAAGGCCACCACCACCACGGGACGATCTGAGGCCACAACTTGCTTCCACCGGCTATTGGCGCTTCCCGTAGCGGAATAGCGGGCCGTATCCCAATCCATGTTCATTCCGGTCAAGCTCTGGGCCAATCGGTTGCGTTTTGCGATTTCTTCGGCCGATGCGCTCGACACCAGCAGGAGCTTGGCGTTCTGACCGCTCCACAACATCCATTCTGCCAGCGAGTGCAATCGCTCTTCGGTTCCGGGCATGAGGTCGATGACGTGGGGAGTAGACTTTCGCTCCAGTTGAACGCTCATGGGCGATACGATCCAACCAGAGTGCTTGACCGCGAAGCCGGTCAACGTATTTCCGTAGAGCGGCCCGAGTACGAAATGCGATTCTGAGACAAAAGGGTCGCGGGCAATCGAGTCCAATTTGGAAGCTCTATTGGCATCGTCGAAGACTCTCAGCTCGATGCGGGCATCGGTGGTGCGCAGGCTGTCGATGGCCATCAAGACCCCTGCATAAAAAGAGGCCACTTTTTGCTCTTGTTGGAGTTTTTTGGCGGGGGTCGTCGTCGAATCGCTCCCGTCCTGGGTAAAGGGCAAAATCAGCGCTACCCTTAGCGGGTCCCCTGGCTGGCGTTGCGGGGATGCGGGAAGTGGGGTTGCGGGAATCGATGTAGGTGCGACTTCGGCCGGTGCTTGTCCCACCACCAAGGTCTGTCCGACTTTAAGCCCTTCGACAAGCCCCCCGTTCCAGGCCTTGAGTTGATCGACGGTGCACTGGTATTTCTTGCTCAACCCATAGAGCGTTTCGCCTGCGGCGACTTGGTGTTCTACGGGCTTCTGAGCCGCGTTTTTTGGGGCGTTCTTGGGTGTGGTAGAGGCAGGAATCGGAGCCGTCGCTCCCTTCTTTACTGGAGGCTGAACCACCGTACCCACCTTTAACACCTCCATTCCAGGGTTGGCAGCCTTGGCTTCGTCGACGGTACACCCCCATGCACGCGACAATGAATACCAGGTATCTCCCGCCACAACAGCATGTCCCGACAGCGCCGAAGGGTTCTGGGATTCCGTAGCCCGTTCGGCAGGTTTGGATTTGGGCTCCTCCCGCATTTCCGACGGCTCGGGGGTGGTAGACGGTTCTTTGGGCAAGGGGGCCGCAGCCGCAGGAACTTCTTCCGATTTGGGCAAAAGCAATACCATGCCCGCTTTGAGCCCGTAGCGGACTTCGGGATTGAGTTTATCGAGGGCGGCCCGATCGACTTTTTGGGTCTTGGCGATGCTCTCGGCCGTTTCGCCTTGTTGAACGGTATAATACCGATAGCCCTGATTTTGGGCCAATCCGGTCATGCTGAGCAGGACCCCGAGCGCGATGCCGAACAATCTATTTATTCCCATTCGATGGTGGCCGGAGGTTTGGAGCTGATGTCGTACACCACGCGGTTGACGCCCCGGACTTTGTTGATGATGCGGTTCGAGACCCGCGACAAAAAGGCATGGGGTAGGTGCACCCAATCGGCGGTCATCCCATCGACCGACTCTACGGCCCGCAAGGCCACAACGCGCTCGTACGTGCGCTCGTCGCCCATCACACCGACCGAGCGGGTGTCGAGCAATATCGCGCCCGCTTGCCAGACCTGATCGTATAAACCTTCTTCGCGCAAACCCTCGATAAACAAGGCATCGACTTCCTTGAGAATCGCGAGCTTTTCCCGATCGACCGCCCCGAGAATCCGAATCGCCAAACCGGGCCCCGGAAAGGGGTGCCGCCCGAGCAATTCTTCGGCAATGCCGAGCGCCCGACCCACGCGGCGCACTTCGTCTTTGAACAACAAGCGCAACGGCTCGACCACCTTGAGCTGCATGCGCTCGGGCAATCCACCTACGTTGTGATGCGATTTGATGGTCACCGAAGGACCATTGACCGAAATCGACTCTATGACATCGGGATAGATTGTGCCTTGACCCAACCAGCCCACACCCGAAATGGCTTTGGCCTCGCGTTCAAACACCTCGATAAACACCCGGCCGATGGCCTTGCGCTTGAGTTCGGGATCCGACACCTCGGCCAGCGCTTCGAGAAAGGCCTCTGACGCATCCACGCCTTTGACGTTGAGCCCCATCCCTTCATACTGAGCCAGTACGCGTTCAAATTCGTCTTTGCGAAGCAAGCCGTTGTCGACAAAAATGCAGTGGAGCCGATCGCCGATGGCTTCGCTGAGCAATACCGCCGCGACCGTTGAATCGACCCCGCCCGAAAGCCCCAATACGACTTGGTCTTGCCCGAGTCGAGCCCGCAGATCGCCGACCGATTGTTCAATGAAGGCCGCCGGAGTCCAATTCCGTTGACAACCGCAGATGTCTTCGACAAAATTGCGCAACAGGGTCAAGCCATCGGTGCTGTGATGGACCTCTGGATGGAACTGAATCCCGTAGGTCGCCTCTCCGGACACCCGAAAACCCGCGATGGGCACATCGTGCGTAGAGGCAATCGATATGGCATTGTGCGGCAGTTCGAGTATGGTATCTCCGTGGCTCATCCACACTTGAGAACCTCGGTGAATGCCCTTAAACAAGGGTTCTGAGGGATCGACCGAACCCAAAACGGCCCGACCGTATTCGCGGCTATCGGAAGCGGCCACCCTTCCGCCAAAATGATGGGCGAGGTATTGGGCTCCATAACAGAGACCGAGCAAGGGCACATGGCCCTTGATTTGACCGAGATCGGGAATCGGGGCATTGGGCTGGTGGGTCGAATACGGACTGCCACTCAGAATAACGCCCTTGGTCTCCGATCCAAAAGCCGGGATTTTTGAATAGGGATGGATTTCGCAATACACATTGAGTTCGCGCAAGCGGCGCGCGATCAGTTGGGTGTATTGGGAGCCAAAATCGAGGATGAGAATGCGCTCGTGCATGGGCAAAACTACGAATTGAGCACAGGCCAATATTCAGTACCGTCCTCGGGTAATCCACAACGGGGGCTCACAACCTTCCGAGAAACAACCCAAAGCCAATGCCCATCATCACCAGTCCTACCAAGATTTGAAGCCATGGCACCTTGAGTTTTTTCAACATTCGCTTTCCGAGTACAGCCCCGGCCGTAGCCGATGCCACGGCCGTAAGGAGTACCGGGGCTTGAGCCGTGATCAGCTCGGTTCCAAATCGCGTGCCATAGAGCGGGATTCGGGCGAGATCGACGGCCAGTGCAATGGCGGTGCCCGTAGCGACGTAGGCAGAGGGGTTTAACCCCATCCGCAACAAAAACAAACTGCGCAAGGCGCCTTGATGCCCGCTCAATCCGCCAAAAAAACCGCTCAAGGCTCCCCCCCAGGGCAACCACGTCGGGGGGATCGCGCCCAATCGGGATTGAGGGCGCATTTCAAACAAGCTAAAGACGATCAACAACCCCCCGATCAAGGGCTTCAAAGGGGCAACACGGCGTCCTCCCATCCACGGAATCGGCTCCCATTGACCGATGTACAACAACACAACGGCTCCGAGCAACGATCCGATCAAAGACATCCAACCAAAGCGATGAAAAACAGCCCAGTCGAGATGGGCGCGCATCAGCCCGAATTTGAACAGATTGTTGAGCAAATGGACTACAGCCGTGAGCGCGATGGCCACGTCGGGGGGGAAAAAGAACAAAAAGGCGGGTGTGAGTAGGCTCCCCAGTCCAAAGCCCGAAAAGAAAGTCAAGAGCGAGGCGCCAAAGGCCACCGTGCCAATCCAAAGCAGATCGACGGCGTTCATTGGGGTTCTCGGATCAAGAGAAATGCGGGTTCAAACGGCGCAATGGCCTCTAGAACTCGAGCAGGGGTTTGTGGCCCCAAATGCGCGTAGAGATCCCAATAACTGTCAAACCGCTCCTGCAATCCGCTTTGGGGAAACAACTGGGCATGAGCGCGTTCCCATTGGAGAACCCGCTCGCCCAATCGGCGTTTTTCGGCCCGTATCAGCTTTCCTTCGAGCCGGTGCAGTCCTTTTTGATGCCGCATTCGCTCGGCTTCGACGGCCCGCTCCATGCTTTCGTCGGTTTGAGCGGCCAGGGCATACAATCCCTCAAAAACGGCGTCCAACGCCTTTCGGGGCTTTTTTAGCGCCAAATCGAGCGGACTGTGCTCAGCGAGTCGATGGCGGATAAAGCGCGAACGCTCAACAAACCACTCCTCGGCCGATACGCCAGTGTGTGCCCAAATCTTGGAGGCCGAACCCAACACCCACAAAAAGCTTTGGCGCAAGATCAGCACCGGCATGGGAATGCCCGCCGTTTCGAAAGCGGAACGCAACTGAAACCAATAGGCCAGTTCTCCTCCTCCACCGGTATAGGCCAAATTGGGTAGAATTGTTTCTTGGTAGAGCGGACGGAGCAAAACGTTGGGGCTGAATCGCTCGGGATGGGCGTGTAGTTCTTCAACCAGGGTCGATTCGCTCCAGGAGTAGCCTCCCTCGGTGGTGCGATAACCTTCCCCTTCGCGTTCGATGCGCGACCGAATGTCGTTGCCCAGATAGAACACATTGATGGGACGCACAAAGGCCTGGGCCGAATACGACTCGGATAGGGCTTGGGTCGTGTGTTGCAGCGCGGTACTATACGACGAATTCCGAAGCTCTTGTTCGAGTACGGGAACGAAAAACCGCTTGAGCCGGGCGTCGTCGGCGTCGAGAATCACCAGACCCTCGGCGCCAAACCATTCGTGGGCCAAAATGCGCATCGCTTCGGCCCAGGTTTGCCCCGGGCGATAGGCGCGGCGCAACAAAGCTCCGGCTGCCGCCGCCCGTTTGCCCGTGCCGAGCAGCGTTTCCAATCCCGAGATCAACGACTCGAGATCGCCGAGAACGCGACGGCCTACCGCCCCTAAGGGGGCACCCTCTGCGCGAAGGGGTTGAGCCCGAAAATGCACGTGATCGACCTCGGCATAATCATGGTCTTCGGTGGCCAACCAAAAGACGGGAATGGTGTGGAATCCGGGGCCAGAGGCGTTGAGTTCGCGGGCCTGAGCCACTATATGCGCCAATTTATAGAGCACGTACAATGGCCCGCCAAAGAGATTGAGTTGGTGACCCGTAACGACCGTTCGGGAGTCGGGCTGTTCGAGCCGATCGAGGTTTGTCTGCAGCAACCCCTCTACCGAAATCGAACATCGGGCATATTGCTCGCGCAAAACCTCTACCAATACCCTGCGGCGTTCCATGGGGAAATCGGAGCGCTCGGCGGCTTGATCGATCAACGACTGCCGCTCGGGCCGGCGGTGGAAAAATGGTCGAAGTGATTCCGCATCCGACAGATAGTCTCGAACCCAAGGGCCGAAATGACCCGTGCTTTCGTAAGGGATGCGCTCGATGACCCAAGGAGCCATGACAGGAGAAGTACCGCTCAAAACCGCGTGCTAAAAGGACAAAGATATCCTCTGCCCCGCCCTCTACGCGCGGCCCTTCGCAAAGCGTGCGCGCCAGGCTTCCACAATGGGCAGGTCTGCTGGAGCCCAGTGGAGCGCGTCGAGTTGGTCAACTTCTGTCCAGCGCACTTCGGCGTGTTCGAGCAGATGAACGGTGCCTTCTACCCAACGGCAGCGATAGGGCCAGAGGCGCAATCGACGCCCGTTTTCCATGAGGGATTCGGATGGAGGCAGCGCTTCGAGGGGTTCGATGCAGAGGTTCAACTCTTCGCGGATTTCGCGAATCAAGGCCTCGGTACGCGATTCGCCCGGCTCGCATTTGCCCCCGGGGAACTCCCAGTGCCCGCTCAGCGCCATTCCGGGACCCCGCAGCGCGCACAGCACGGTTCCCATCGGCCCCTCTGGCGACTCGATCAGCGCGCACACCACCTCAAGTGCCTCTGGGGCAGCGGAATGTTCAGACTGCATCTCGATGGCTGTTAACCCGAGGCGAAGATGCAACGGCCCCGAGATACTTCTCTGAGTCATTGGTTAAATCTGGAGGAGACAGGATTTTAGAATTGAAAACATCGAGCGTACGGAATAGGCGGACCATGGAGAAAATCGATTCGTTTCGGTTTTAATGAGGTGGAGCGGAGTCAACATATGGGGAGTCAGGGCATTGAGTCATGGAATTTTCCATCTTGTTGTTGAATGGTGATCATGGGTTGGATTCCGCCATGCCCCTCCATCATCCGAAATTCGGATATGGAATAAGGCTGACTGTGAGGAGAATAGGATGATTCAAGAGAATTAGTTGTAATCTACTATCGAGTCCCGAGTTTCATCCACTATTCGAAATTCGAATATGGAATAATGCTGACAGTGAGGAGAATAAGAGGGTATTTATACAAAAGTTGTAGTCTCTCCATGGCTCCCGAGTTTCATCCACTATTCGAAATTCGGATATGGAATAATGCTGACAGTGAGGAGAATATGATGATTCAAGAGAATTAGTTGTAATCTACTATCCGGTACCGAGTTTCATCCACTATTCGAAATTCGAATATGGAATAATGCTGACAGTGAGGAGAATAAGATGATTAATAAGTATTAATTGTAATCTACTATCGAGTCCCGAGCTTCATCCACTATTCGAAATTCGGATATGGAATAATGCTGACAGTGAGGAGAATAAGAAGGTGAATAAACAAAAGTTGTAGTCTCCCCATTGGTCCCGAGTTTCATCCACTATTCGAAATTCGGATATGGAATAAGGCTGAAAGTGAGGAGAATAAGAGGGTTAATAAACAAAAATTGTAGTCTCCCCATTGATCCCGAGTTTCATCCACTATTCGAAATTCGAATATGGAATAATGCTGACAGTGAGGAGAATAAGAGGGTATTTATACAAAAGTTGTAGTCTCCTCATTGATCCCGAGTTTCATCCACTATTCGAAATTCGAATATGGAATAATGCTGACAGTGAGGAGAATAAGAGGGTATTTATACAAAAGTTGTAGTCTCTCCATGGCTCCCGAGTTTCATCCACTATTCGAAATTCGGATATGGAATAACTCTGAATGTCAATGCAATGGATGTAAAATCAGGGAATTGTTGTAGTCGTTGTTCCCGACCAAATCTCTTTTCATGATTCGAAATTCGAATATTGAATAATGCTGAAGATCACAGTGATGGACTCCAAAAAGGCGAATTCTTGTAATCCCACCCTTCTGACGGTTCCCAAATCCACAAAAGGAGATGGACCAAAATGCAAAAAGGACAAGGAAGCACAATCGATTGGAGGAAAAATACTGGGTACAACTTTACGAGAATCACACCCTCTATAAACTGGAATATAGAGACTTGTAAAAGAACTTATGCCTGATTTGTCCCAGAGGGGTAAACCGAAAACCAAACAAATTGTCCACAGTGGTCCAGTTTGGAACCGGTCGCCAGGCAATTCAGGAAAAAACGCGCGACGCAAACGCACCAACAGTTTCCATACACAGCCCCCAGCTCGAGATATAGCGCGTTCGAGTAAACGCTTACCGCACAGGGGCACACCCCACGATCCATGTTCGGAAGTCGCTGAGGCTTTTGCCGTGACCCTCGATGCTTACATCTGCGCGATCAATTCCGAATCACCCCATCCAGCTGATTGGCATCCAAACGCTTGTTCATAAAACCCGCGATGGTTTTGAACTCGCTGACCCGAACGAAGTCGTCGGGGTTTTGGGTAGAGGAAAACACCACCACTTTAAAAGGCCAATTCTCTTCGGGGCGGGCTTCCTTCAGCGCATGGAGAAAAGACCAACCGTCCAAAATCGGCATGTGCAAATCGAGAAAAATAAACTGGGGCAATTCGTCCATCTTGGCGGCAAAAACCGCGGCCAAGGCGTTCTTACCCTCGTAAAACTCGCGTTCTACGAGCGCGTTGAATCGCATTTCCACTTGCTTTTTGAGCATCAAATGAAAAATCGGATCGTCGTCGACGACCCAAATCCGCGAAGGCTTATTTTGATTTCCCAGGTTTGACATGCTCTAGCGCAAATGGTTTCGAATAATCGCAAAGATGTAGGAAATCAAACCATTAAGCCTGAAAAACCCAAGGAGAGTTACCAACACACCACGACTGAATCCGTAGGTAAAGATACGGTGCTCTATCAATAAAAATGCCAATCGTAATTATATACTATACAGCATTATAGGGATTATTCATAGAAAAAGTCTTATATAGATTTCTCATTTTGGGAATATTACACCTTAAAATTCAAGATGGGAAGACGTTTACATTGTTGGTATCTTTTTTCAAAACGCGACATAACTCCCTTTAACGGGGCAATACCGGTACGCGTCGCGAAAGGAGAAATAGTCCGAAAGCACTCAACAGGGCGTTGACGGCCAACACTTCAAAACCCAGAGAAAACCCATGAACCCGCTGTACGTAGGTATCCAACATCCACGTCAAAATGGGGGCAGCCAGGCATACCCATGGAACCCCCCGATCATAGAGGGTCCTTTTGCTGATCAATCCAAAGGCAAACAAAGCCAGCAGTGGACCATAAGTATAGCCCGCGGCCTTGAACAAGGTTTCGATCACGTGCTGGTCCACCACGCGATCGAGAGCAACAATGACCAAGACAAACAAGACCGAAAATCCGAGATGCACTTTTTTCCGAATCGAGACACTTGAAGCGGCTTTGGCCCCCAACAAATCGTGGCAAAAACTGGCCGTTAAAGCCGTTAGGGCCGAATCGGCGCTCGAATAAGCCGTGGCCACCAATCCCAAGGTAAAAGCCAAGGCCAATACTATGCTTCCCGAATGACGCAAGGCCAACTCTGGATATAGCGCATCGCCGTGGAGGTCGAGACCCAATCGACCCGCTTGAGCCGTTAGAGCGAATCCCAACAACAAGAACACTGCGTTGACCGCAATTAAGGATAGGCTAAACCAAAACATATTCTTCTGAGCATCGCCCAAATTGCGGCAGCTCAGGTTTTTCTGCATCATATCTTGGTCGAGACCCGTCATGGATATCGTAATGAGCGCTCCACTGAAAAACTGCCGCCAAAAAAACTGACCGCTTTTGGGATCGTCAAAAAAGAAAATCCGGCTCATAGGGTGATCCAACCAAGACGAACCGGTCTTTGCCATTTCCCACTCGACCGCCGGCCATACTTGATAGAGCGATAAACCCAAGGCCAAGAGCAAAAAAACGGTTTGAAGAGCATCGGTCCAGACAATGGTCTGTATTCCCCCTTGTTGGGTATAGATCCAAGTCAGAGCAAGGGTCAAAGTCGTAGTCAACCAAAAGGGAATACCCAACGCGTCGAAAACGATGTTCTGCAAAACGGCTGCGACGAGGTACAAACGCAAACATGAGCCCACCAAGCGGCTCAAAAGAAAAAAGGACGAGCCCGTATAACGAGCAAAGGGGCCAAAACGCTTCCCTAAATAACCGTAAATCGAGATGAGGCCCATGTTGTAATAAACTGGAAGCAGAACACCGGCCACCACCGCGTATCCGACAAAATACCCCAAAACCATCTGGACATAAGAGAAGCCCGATTTTTCGACCCATCCCGGTAAAGAAATAAACGTGACCCCAGACAAAGAGGCGCCGATCATACCAAATGCCACGGCCATCCAAGGAGCGTTGCGCGAGGCGAGAAAAAAGGCGTTGTTGTCTTTGTGGCGAACGGTTTTGCGCGAGATCAATACCAAAAGGGCCAAATAGCCGACGATGATTCCCAAAATGACCCAAGGTCCCAATAAAGACTGCTCCATTTTGCGAATGAACAACACCCGGCCCCATTTTGCACCTTTCCTCTGCGCTAATTTTACACACTTGGAATACGCCTCCCGCATTTTGGAACAAGCGGTCGATGCGCTGGGCCGCCTGCCGGGCATCGGTCGCAAAACCGCGTTGAGATTGGCCTTGCACCTGGTGCGGAGCAAACCGGAATACAACCGTCAGCTCGTAGAGGCCATCGTCAAACTGACCGACGAAATCAAGCGCTGCCGGGTGTGTCACAACCTGAGCGATACCGAGTGCTGTGCGATTTGCACCAACCCCAAGCGAGACGCCCAATTGCTGTGCGTTGTCGAAGACATCCGAGATGTCTTGGCCATCGAGGCCACCGGACAGTTTACTGGTCGCTATCACGTATTGGGTGGGCTCATCAGCCCCATGGACGGCATTGGCCCGGCCGAATTGGAAATCGATTCGCTCTTGGCGCGGCTCGAACCCGAAGCCATTCGAGAACTGATTTTCGCGCTGGGCGCGACCGTTGAAGGCGATTCGACCGCTTTTTACCTCTTCCGCAAACTGCCCCCAAGCATCGAAATCCGGGTTACCGCGATTTCCCGTGGCATCGGGGTGGGCGATCCGCTCGAATTTGCCGACGAATTGAGTCTGGGTCGCAGCATTGTGCACCGCATTCCCTACGAAAACTCGCTCAAGCGTTGAAGCCGTGGGTGGCCAATGCAGGGCTGTTCGTCCTGATGCTCCTCCTGCGGCTGCCTTTGCTCAGCGGCGGATTTGGGAGCGAAGAAGATGCCTGGGGTCATGTGCTCAATGCGTTCGAAATGAACGAACAAGGGTGCTATATTCTATCGAGATTGCCGGGACATCCCTTGTTTGAAGCCCTTTGCTTGGGGTTGCTCCAGACTTTTGGTCCCATTCCCTTCTGGTGGAATTTGGGGTCTGCACTGGCGCTATCGGCAGCCGTGCTCGAGTTTCGAAAAATCCTATTGCATGGGTCTATTCCCAGCAGTTGGGCTTTGGCCGCAGGATTTGGCGCCTTGCCCGTGGTTTGGATCTCGGGGACTACCGCGATGGACTACGCCTTTTCGCTCTGGTTGATTCTGGCGGGTTATCGCGCATGGATCGAAGGACGGACGGTGGCTTCGGGCCTGTGGTTGGGCGCGAGCGCGGGGTTTCGCATCGTCAATCCCGCTTTGGCTGTGGTGCTGTGGGGCGCAGCGCTGTGGCAGAATTCCCTTCCCAAGAAGGCCTTGTTGATCCACATCGGACTCGTTTGCGGACTCAGTGCGCTCTGGTATCTGCCCGCGCTGTGGCGCTACGGCCCCGATTTCTTCGATTTTTACCGGTTGCCCCTGCCCCCTTGGCCCAAAATCCTCTACAAAGCAGGTCCCGGGGTATGGGGAATCCTGGGCGGGATGGGGGTCCTGTGGGCGATGTCGAAGCGATTTCGCACTCCGTTTGCCGCCCATCATACACGATTCATTTGGCTGACCGCTGTGGCGCTGTATGCCATTCCCTACCTCCGCATGCCCGAAAAATCGGCCTTTTTTCTCCCATTGATTCCCTTTTTCCTCTTGTGGTTGGTCTCGGGATTCGGGGCGGAACCGATTCGGTGGCTTGCGCTATCGTTTGGGTTATCAGGGCTTTTGTTCGGAGTCCATACCCACGAACCCCATCGCGGGGCACCTGAGCTTCAAGGCGGATATCAAACCACGGTATCGGGTCAAAAAGTCGGGTTGAACCCTCTGGTGGGGCCCGTAGTCGGCGAATGGCTCAAACGGCGCAATCGGCAGCGGTATGTGGAAACGTTGCTCGACACCTTACACTCCGAAACCGAAGACGGTATTTTAATCGCAGGGTGGTGGTTTGCCGAGATCGAAGTTAGGCGCAGGATGGCTGGCTTAAACGCCTTCTCGATGCAGCCGGTCTACTACCTCCCCCCCCACGAATTCCAGAGCGCACTCGAACAGCGGCGCCCGGTTCGACATTTGCCCGAACAAGACCGGATCAACGACCGCAAATACGCCAACGACCTTTGCCGCCAATTTAGCCAAGCCTATCCGTGAAGCTCAGCATTGTGATCGTCAACTACAACGTGGCCGCGCTGCTCGAGCAGTGCTTGCATTCGGTGCGCGCCGCCGCGGATCAGGTAGAAGGCGGAGTCGAAGTGTGGGTGGTCGACAATGCCAGCGTCGATGGTTCGGTCGAAATGCTCCGAGAGCGATTTGGTTGGGTGCGGTTGATTGCCAGCGAGCGCAATCTGGGCTTTAGCGCCGGAAACAACCTCGCCCTGCGCCAATGCACAGCCGAATGGGTGCTCCTGCTCAATCCCGATACGATTCTACCCGAAGATGCGCTGGTGTGCAGTATCCAAGAGGCCGAGTCTTCAGACGACATCGGTGGATTGGGCATTCGGATGCTCAATCAACAAGGGCTGTATTTGCCCGAGTCGAAGCGCGGCTTACCCAAACCCCTGTCCGCTTTCTACAAATTCAGCGGATTGATTCGGTTGTTTCCCCGATCCAAAGTCTTTGCCCACTATTACCTCGGACACCTCGACCCCGATCAAAACGCCGACGTCGAAGTGCTGAGCGGGGCGTATATGCTGTTGCGCAAAAGCGCTTTGGACCAAATCGGATTGCTCGACGAGCGCTTCTTTATGTATGGAGAAGACATCGATCTGAGCTATCGGCTGCGCCAGGCCGGCTACCGAAACCGCTATTTGAGCCATCCGAGCATTGTGCACTACAAGGGCGAGAGCACCCGCAAGGCCAGTCTTCGCTATGTCTATGTGTTTTATCAAGCCATGGCGCTCTTTGTGCAGAAACATCCGGAGTTTGGCGGGGGCGGGGTGTTTACCGCCTTGATTCACGCCAGCATTTGGATGAGGGCTTCGCTGGGTTGGTTGTGGCGCATTGGGCAACGAGCGCTCTTGCCCTTGGCCGATGCCGGTTTGATCTATGCCGGACTGGTGCTGTTGACCCGCTATTGGGAACTCAACCACCGATTTGTGCGCGGCGGTGGCTATCCGCCTGAGTTTCTGGGGATGGCCGTCCCGGTCTATATCGCGGTATGGATGACCAGCGCCTGGCTTTCTGGGGCCTACGACCGACCGGTTCCGAGAAATGCCGTGTGGAAAGGAGTGGGTTGGGGCAGCTTATTCTTGCTGGCGAGTTATGCGCTGATCGACGAATCCTGGCGGTTTAGCCGGGCCCTCTTGCTCTTGGGCGGGGGTTGGGCGCTTTTTGAAATGCAGGCCCTTCGACTCTTGACCCGGCGTTTTGACCGAAGTATCCTCATTGAACGCAGAGGGCTGATTTCGAACGATGCCGCTTCGCTAGAACGCTTTCAGCAGCGCCTAAAGCAAAGGGGAATGCACACGACCACCTTGTTCGAGATCGGATTGGAACCGGGAACCGAAGCCGCGGTGGGGCGGATGCACGAGGCCATCAAGGTGTTGCGTCTGCAGGAAATCTTGGTCGACGGAACCGCGCTTGGGGGCAGCCGGGTGCTCGATGTGCTCCGTGGCTTGTCCGGAAGTGGCGCCGCACTCAAAATTGTATCCACCGATGCCGAAGGGGCTTTTTCGGGGGGGTCGTTGTCGGATCTCACCGCTTTGGGTCGGCCCGCCAACCGATTGGAACTACCGGGTGTTCGCCGAGAAAAGCGCTTGTTCGACGCGCTCAGTGCCGTGTTGTTCCTGCTCGGCAGTCCGATTTTGATTGGGCTCCGATCGGGGCGAACCGTGCTTCGGCGCGCTCCAGAAGTGTTCTTGGGACAACGCACTTGGGTGGGGCTCGATGGACCCGAATCCGTCTCTGCCCGTCTTTCCAACCCGAAAGGGGCGCGAACCGCGGTCTACCATCCAGCCCAAGCCCACCGCCCCGAACCCACCGAATCCGCGATTCGGGCCCAATTGGAGTTGGGGTATTTGCGCGATTACCGCTGGAGATGGGATGCGCAAGTTCTGTGGAGGGTATTGAAAAACAACTGATTGAGTCGTTCTATGTACCCTAAACGCCCCCGTTTTTAGGCGGCCCACCCAGTTCCCACAGCGGAACTCAATCCAAAGCACTGCCAACCGCGCTTTCAATTCTACCTTCGCACCAATCCCGATGGAGCGGAATCCGCGGGTTAATCCAAGCATCCGAGGAACATGGCACAGGTGGAACTGACCATGCCCAAGATGGGCGAAAGTGTTGCAGAGGCAACCATCATCAAGTGGCTGAAAGGCGAAGGCGAGCGCATCGAACTCGAAGAGTCGGTGCTCGAAATTGCCACCGACAAGGTCGACTCCGAGGTCCCGAGTCCGGTCGAGGGCATTTTGGTCAAAAAGCTCTTCAATGAAAACGATCTGGTGCAGGTGGGTCAAGCCATCGCGCTGATCGAGACCGCGGGCGCCGGTACCGTTGCGGCGGCAGAAGCCCCAAAATCTGTCTCAGAAGTAGTTCCTGCCCAGGCCGTTCAGGCAGCCGAAGCCGTCTATTCGAATGGAGTGGCGGCCGCGGCCGTCGATATTCCCCGCGAAAGCAACGGTCGTTTTTATTCCCCCTTGGTGCGCAACATCGCCAAAGAAGAAGGCATCGGTGTAGCCGAGCTCGACGCGATTACCGGCAGTGGAGCCGAAGGGCGGGTCACTAAAAACGACTTGATGCAGTATTTGAACCAACGCGGTTCAGCCCAGCCTTCCCAAGCCGCCGCCTCGATCCCGTCGGCCGTTTCAAAAGCCGCTTCCAGCATCGCTTCTGCCCCGCGTACGACCCCTCAATCGGCCCCTGTATCCATCGGCGAAGGGGACGAAATCATCGAGATGGATCGGATGCGCAAGCTGATCGCCGAGCATATGGTGATGTCCAAATCGGTTTCGCCCCACGTCACCTCGTTTGTCGAAGTGGATGTAACGAATTTGGTGCGCTGGAGGGACCGCATCAAGGACTCCTTCCTGAAGCGAGAAGGCGAGAAAATCACCTTTACCCCTGTCTTTATCGAGGCTGTGGTTCGCGCCATCAAGGATTTCCCGATGATCAACATCCAGGTAGACGGGAACAACATCGTCAAAAAACGCGACATCAACGTCGGGATGGCCGCCGCCTTGCCGAGTGGAAACCTGATCGTGCCGGTGATTAAAAACGCCGATCGGCTCAGCTTGCTCGGCTTGACCAAGGCGGTGAATGACCTCGCGAACCGCGCGCGTCAGAACAAACTCAAACCCGAAGAAATTCAGGGAGGAACCTATACGCTGACCAATGTGGGCACGTTCGGCAATGTGCTCGGAACGCCCATTATCAACCAGCCGCAGGTGGCGATTATGGCCACAGGGGCCATCCTCAAAAAACCCGCCGTGATCGAAACCCCCGAAGGCGATGTGATCGCGATTCGACATAAAATGTTCCTGTCGCATTCCTACGACCACCGGGTGGTCGATGGGGCGCTCGGGGGCAGTTTTGTGCGCCGGGTGGCGGACTACCTCGAGGGCTTTGACCCCAAGCGCGAGCTTTGATGCTGTCGCTCAAGCGCCCGCTCTGCTGTTTTGACCTCGAAACCACCGGGACCGATGTCGTCAAAGACCGGATCGTCGAGATAGGCGCGATCAAGCTCATGCCCGATGGCCAGCGCGAAGCGAAGCGGTGGCTCATCAACCCGGGCATTCCAATACCCGCCGAAGTGTCTGCCATTCATGGCATTTACGATGCCGATGTGGCCGATCAGCCGCGGTTTTTTGAACGCGCACGGGAAATTGCCCAATTTATCGGCAACAGCGACTTGGCCGGGTTCAACAGCAACAAATTCGACCTGCCGATGCTGGCCGAAGAATTCGAACGCGCCCGCGTCGATCACCACGGCCCCGACATCGATTTGTCCGATCGGCGATCGGTCGATGCCATGAATATTTTCCACCGAATGGAACCCCGCAATTTGACGGCGGCCTATAAGTTTTATTGCGACAAAGAACTCGTCGATGCGCATTCGGCTTTGGCCGATACCGAAGCCACGCTCGAGGTTTTGCTCGGTCAGGTAGAGCGCTATCAAGAGCGATTTGTCAAACTCGAAGAGTTTGCGCAGGTGCTCGATGTCGAGTTTTTGAGCCGGATTTCGAACCGGGGCGATTCGCTCGACTATGCCGGCTACATTCGGCGCAACACCAAAGGCAACGCCTACTTCAGCTTTGGCAAGTACAAAAACACCGAGGTGGCCGAGGTCCTGCGACGCGACCCGGGCTATTATGACTGGATTCTCGGGGCCGATTTCCCGCTCTACACCAAGCGCGTCATGACGCGGATTAAGCTGGAACTGGGGCGGTTGTGAAGATTTTGTGCATTGGTCGAAACTATGCGGAACACGCTTCCGAACTCGGGAACGCTGTACCCTCCGAACCCGTGGTGTTTCTCAAGCCCGAAACCGCGCTTATTCCAGGGCGCATGCCCTTTTTTATCCCCGATTTTGACTCGGAAATCCACCACGAAATCGAATTGGTGCTCCGGGTCTGCCGACTCGGAAAACACATCGAAGAGCGCTTTGCGCATCGCTACTATGACGCCATCACCGTAGGAATCGACTTTACCGCCCGCGGGTTGCAGAATGAATTGAAATCCAAAGGTCTGCCTTGGGAAAAGTCCAAGGCCTTTGACGGGAGTGCCGCCCTGGGCCGTTGGGTGCCCATCGCCCCGCCGCTCACAGAACCCCTGCACTTTGCGCTCGAGATCGACGGCCGCGAAGTTCAGAAGGGTCAAATCGATCATATGCTCTTCGGATTCAATCGGTTAATCGCAGAACTATCGCGCTATTTTACCCTCAAACAGGGCGACCTGATCTATACCGGAACCCCTTCGGGCGTGGGTCCGGTGCGCAAGGGACAACAGCTCAACGGATACCTCGACGGCGAACTCTTGCTGTCGCTGCCCATCCGATGACCGAAACGGTGAATAACTGATTGGTCGACATCGCTCAATCGTTCCTTTTTTCAATGGTTTCCGCTCAGGCTTCTGCTATATTTGCGTGATAGGCTTGTTTTATCCGGTCTATTTATTTACCAAACCAACGCACGCCTCATCTCCATGATGCACCGCAACTTCTTGAATCGTTCGTTCGCTTTGTTGATGGCCACCGGTATAAGCCTCGCGCTCAGCCATGCCCAAACCGTGGTGTACGACGAAGACTTCGACACCGCGCCCGTTCAAGGCACCTCGACCAGTAGAGGGGGATCTCAGTCTTCGCTGGCCATCCCCACAGCTCCAGGACTGTTCGAATGGAACGACACCAACGTCACTTTTCTTTCGCCGGGTTTTTCCTATCACGCCGAGACTCCGGCAGGTTATTCGGATACCGTTGTTTTTGAGACAAGCGCGTTTAGCACTGTGGGCAATCCCTTTGTGCTGTTGAGCTTTTTTCACAAATCGCTGGTACACCCAACCCAGCGCTGCGAGATTTACGCCTCCAACAACAATGGCACAACCTGGACGCAGGTGAGTGGAACCCATTACCTCGGGGGGTCGCCCAACTTTGCCGGAACCAACTACTTCAACATTTTGTCCTACGGCAGCGACGCGAGCATTTGGGGAACCAATACGGCCCCGCTCAACACCACCAACGCCCAATGGGTAAAGGAGGACTTTAATATTTCCGCTTTGCTCGGAGGGGTCGGCGGATTCCCTCAGGTGAAACTGCGCTTTGTGTTTCGATCGAATTTGGGCAACATTTTGCCCCCAGCGGCTACAACCCCGTTTGAAAACTGGTTCGTCGACGATATCGAGGTATTGGCGGCTCCCTGCGAAATCAACCCCCCAGTGGTGAGTTTCAACTTGGTCCCCCCTCCCATTCCCTGTTACGACAACCAGCCCCAAGGCTCGGTGCTGAGTTCGATCACGCCCAAGTTTGGCATCGACGCCACCGACGCTTCGGGGATTGGATCGGCATTGGTGATTTACCGCATCAATGGTGGCGTATTTGATACCGCCACCATGGTCTTGAATACCGGGGCGGGTCCCAACCGCTACGAATACACCATGCCCGCGGGTTTGCTGGCGTTGGGCGATACGGTGGATTATTATGTCTATGTAGAGGACAATTCCTGTATTGGCACAGGTCGTCGATTGCCCTCTGCGCCAGGTAGCTATACCACATTCTGGATCATCAACAGCTTGCCGATCAAATGTGGTCAGGTCAACTGCGGGGCCTCGCCCACCTTGGTCGGAACCTTCCCTTGGACCGAGAATTTTGAAGGCGCCGAGTGGATTTCGGGAACAGGAACCGGATCGACGGGTACAACCCATCGGGGTACGTTCCCCGTCTTTCCTGTCGACAACTGGAATATTTCGCCCAACCCCACGACGTCGGGTTTTGGCTGGAGCATACGGCAGGGTACCCACCCGAGCTCGACCACTGGACCGAATGGAGACCACACCACGGGTGGGGGCAAGTACATCTATATGGAAACCAGCCAGACCGGCAACCCTCCGAGCACCCAGCTGATCACCCCGTGTATTGACCTTCGCTCGGGCTTTACGTCTTGCGTATCGCTCGATTATTGGTACCACAAGTTCGGCAACAATATGGGCAACCTCCGCGTCGATATCGATACCGGTGCCACCACGGAATTGTGGTATAACGCTGTTCAAGTCGTGACGGGTCAAACCCAGACATCACAGGCAGCCGCCTGGTTGAAGAACACTGTAGATTTAACGCCCTTTATCGGCAAAATAATCCGCATTCGCTTTACCGGAACCTACGGGAATGGGGCCAATGGCGATATGGCCATCGACGATCTGCGCATTTACGAGCCCGTGGCCAACGATGTGGAAATGGTGGCCTTTACGGCCCCGGTCAACGGCTTCTGTTCCTATTCCGCCACCACGGATGTGACCATCACCGTGAAAAACCTCGGTTGTGTACCGACGACGACCATACCCGTGGCGTTCAACCTCAACGGAACGATTGTGCGCGACACCATTGTGGCCAATCTCGCATTGGGGCAGTCGATCACGTATACGTTTGGTCCCAAGGCCAATCTAAGTGCCTTCCAGCAGCACTCGATTTCGGTCTTTACCGAGTTGCCTGGCGATGCCGATTTGAGCAACAATACCCTCGGACCGCGCACCATTGACCACGATCCGGCCATCAGCGGGTTCCCGTACATCCTTGACTTCGATGGTCCCACAGCCAGCGCGGGCAACAATACTCCGGGCAACCCCGGTACCATCGGAACCGCCGATTGGACGATTCTTCCCGCCAATACCGACCCGAATAACTTCTCTTGGTATGTCGGCAAAGGGTTGACCCCGACCAACCAAACGGGTCCCGATGGGGGCTACAGCTTGAGCAACAATTACCTCTATACGGAGGGCGATTTTGGGGCCTCGCCGAGCACGGCAGTCTTCATTAGCGAATGCATCGATTTGGGCTCCTTGACCGAGCCGTATTTCGATTTCTTCTATCACCTCTATGGTTCGGACGCCGGGGGCATCACGGTTCAAGTCAAACCCGAGACAGCCAATACGTTTACGACGTTAGGTACCTCGATTACGACCCAACAAACCAATGAATTCGATGCCTGGGTGTTGCGCAGAAACGATCTGACGGCTTATGCCGGACAAACGGTTCAATTGCGCATACTCGCCCAAAAAGCGTCGAACGGATCTGCCGCCGATGCCGCCATCGACAAGCTGCAACTCTACAATCGCCTTGCCAACGATGCCGGGATTGTGAACATGTCTGCTCCGAATGTCGGTCTTCAGATTCCCGCGACAACGGGTCCCGTATTGGTCATTCAGAACTACGGAAGCGCGACGTTGACCAGTATTCCAGTGGAGTTGACCCTTACCCCCACCTGCGGTCCCGGCGCGGGAACGCCGTTGACATACACGGCGACTTGGACGGGCACTTTGGCCCCCGGTGCGTCGACCAACTATACGTTTGCTTCGCTGCCAGCCTATGTGCGCGGAGCCCAATTGATTTGCGCCAAAACCGCCTTGACTGGCGATGTCAACACCTTCAACAACGAGTTCTGCAAGAAAATCACGGGCTTCAACGACTTGCCGATTCCCTTCTCGACCGATTTTGAGAGCTGCGTCGAAGACGAACACGGCTTTGTGGTGACGGCCAACCCTTCGCCCGATCGCACCTACCGTTTGTGGAGCAAGGCCAATGGTACCGGGGCCCAATCGGGAACCCGCTGGTGGAAGACCAATCCGAACGGCAACTACCGCGAGGGCTCGGTCGAGATTTTGCGCTTCCCCCGCTTCATTGGATTTGATTCGATCCAGAGCGCCGAAGTTCGCTTTTGGATGAAGTTCAACTTGGGTCCCGGCGATGCGGCCCGTTTGGAGTACTTCAGCGGAGGACAATGGCAACCCGTGGGCGATGCCAATGCCATCCCGGGCTATCCGAACTGGTATTCCAACACCACGTTTGGAACCGCGGCGAGCAATGCGTTTGCCAATACGCCCGCTTGGGAAGGGACTACAGGCGGTTGGGTGTTGGCCTCCTATCCCCTGTTGTTCCAAAACAACCAGAGCGCTCCTCTGGCGCTTCGACTCATCGTCCGTTCGGATGCGGCCAGCGTGGCTTCCGGATTTGAGATCGACGGGGTCGAGATATACGTCCCACCGCAATACAGCGCCGCTCCGATCGACGCCCGCTTGGTGGCCAATCTTCCCGTACCCGGCACCAACGAGGTGATGGCACGGATTGAGAATACGGGAGCCCGTCCGCTCGACTCCTGCGAAGTGAGCGTTTGGGTAGACGGCACCTTCTTGGCCTCTCAGCAATACCGCTTCTCGCCTCCTTTGCAACGGGGACAATCGCGTTGGGATACCATTCAGGTACCTTGGTTGAACTCGACCAGTGGTCAGCACAACATCTGCATGCGCACCCGCTTCCCGAACGGTCGACTGAACGATGATCAACCGAGCGACGACTCCTTGTGCGATCCGGTGGTGATTCTGAACGTGGTGAGCAATCTGGATACCAACGGCTATTGCGACGACTTCGACAATCCGGCCTTACCCCAATGGTTGACGCTGAACTACGCGACCTATGCCGATGGATTGACTTTCTGGGAAAAAGGAACCCCAGCCCAAAGCAATTTGAGCGGTGCATTTAGCGGTGCCAATTCGTGGATGACCCGTTTGAACCAAAACTACCGCAACCGAGATTCGTCTGCGCTGTTTACCCCAGCTTTTGCCGTGGATTCGGCGAGCAAGTATCGGTTCGAGTTTATGCACAACTACGACACCGAGCGCTTCCACGATGGGGGCACCATCGACATCACCATGGACGGTGGGATTACGTGGCAATCGCTGGGCAATGTTCAAGGCAATTGGTTTAATACCCAATACATCACGGCTCTCGATGTCATTAAGCCGGGATGGTCGTACCGCTCGAACGGATGGAAGCCCGCTTCGCTCGTTGTTCGAATTCCCTACGATGGCAACGTCATTTTCCGATTCCGTTTTGGATCCGATCAGGGGATTCAGTACGAAGGATGGGCGATCGACAACTTCTGCTTCAAAGTGACGAACGCCCCTATTCAATACTATGTAGGATTGGATGAGCAGGTCATTGCCCAGATCGAACTCAGTGAGTTGTACCCCAACCCCACCCGCGATTGGACCCGCTTCGACTTCAACCTCAAGCAACGTTCGGAAATGCGCGTAAGCGTATTCAATCTCTACGGTCAGGTATTGCACAGCACGGCCGAATCGTTTGCACCGGGAGCCCACAGTATGGAAATCCCCACCCAAGGTTGGGCGAAGGGCATGTATATGGTGTTGATCGAGGTCGACGGTGCCCGCATCGCGAAACGTTTGCTCATCGATCGGTAAGATGCTCTGACGATTTGACTGAAAAGGCCGCATTCAGCGGCCTTTTTTGTGCCCTAATGGCTTAAAAATCATCCCAATAATTGTCATTTTGTCCGGTTTATCTCGCTCAGAGGGTTTGGACTCTTCTTTGCGCATTCCCCAATAAACCCAACGAATGAATCTGGATCGATTTACCGTCAAATCCCAAGAAGCCGTTCAAAGAGCGCAGCAATGGGCTCTGGGTCACAACAACTCCAGCATAGAGCCCTTGCATTTGCTCAAGGGGGTCTTCGAATCGGATCCTGAACTCTCGGCCTATGTGTTTCAAAAAACCGTGGGTACGATGGACCGGGTCAAGGCCGTGTTGGACCGAAGCCTTGAAGCCTTGCCGACGACCGAAGGCAGTTCGCTGCACCTCTCCACCGAGTCGGCCCGCATTTTGGCCAAGGCCGAAGAGGCCCGAACGGAATTTGGAGACGCCTATGTTTCGATCGAAGTACTGTTGTTGTCCATCCTCCGCTCCAAAGACAGCGCGGGGCAAATGTTGCGCGATGCCGGGCTCAACGAAAGCGGTCTGATCGAGGCGGTGCGCGCTTTGCGCAAGGGCCACAGCGCACAGACCCCCGGAGCCGAGGCCCAATACCAATCGCTCGAAAAATATGCGCGCAACCTCAACGAGGGGGCGCTGCACGGAAAACTCGACCCCGTAATTGGCCGGGACGAAGAAATTCGGCGCGTCCTGCAGATCCTGAGCCGGCGCACCAAAAACAACCCCATTCTGATCGGAGAGCCTGGAGTGGGTAAAACGGCCATCGCCGAGGGGTTGGCGCACCGCATTGTTTCGGGCGATGTCCCCGAAAACCTCAAAGATAAAAAAGTCTACAGCCTCGATTTGGGCGCGCTGGTGGCTGGGGCCAAATACAAGGGAGAGTTTGAAGAACGGCTCAAGGCCGTGGTCAAAGAAGTGATCGATGCCGAGGGGCAGATTGTGCTCTTTATCGACGAAATCCACACGTTGGTTGGGGCTGGGGGTGGAGAAGGGGCCATGGACGCCGCCAATATCTTGAAACCCGCATTGGCTCGGGGCGAATTGCGCGCCATAGGCGCCACCACGCTCAACGAGTATCAGAAATATTTCGAAAAAGACAAAGCGCTCGAACGCCGTTTTCAAAAGGTGATGGTCGACGAACCCGATACCGAATCGGCCATTTCGATTTTAAGGGGCATCAAGGAACGCTACGAATCCCACCACAAGGTGCGAATCAAGGACGAAGCCATTTTGCAGGCGGTGCGGCTTTCTCAGCGCTACATCACCGACCGCTTTTTGCCCGACAAAGCCATCGACCTGATCGACGAAGCCGCGGCCCGGCTCCGGATGGAAATCAACTCCAAGCCGGAATCCATTGATCTGCTCGACCGGAAGATCACCCACCTCGAAATTGAACTCGAGGCCATCAAACGCGAAAACGACGCGAAGAAAATGGCCTTTTTACACGAAGAACTCGCCAATTTGCGCGAAGAGCGCAACGGGCTGATGGCGCGCTGGAATCGCGAAAAGGAAGTGGTCGACGGCATCCAAGAGCAAAAAGAACAGCGCGAAAAACTCAAGCTCGAGGCCGAACAAGCCGAACGGGCGGGCGACTATGGCAGGGTGGCCGAAATCCGCTACGGAAGGCTGCAGGAAACCGAAGCCCAACTCCGCGAATGGGAGCGCCAACTCATGGAACTGCAACAGAGCAGTGTTCTGATTAAAGAGGAAGTGGATGCCGAAGACATCGCCGAGGTCGTCAGTCGTTGGACGGGAATTCCCGTAAGCCGAATGATGCAAAGCGAGCGCGAAAAACTGCTCTCGCTCGAAGCCGAACTCCACAAGCGCATGGTCGGGCAAAACGAAGCCATCGCGGCCGTATCGGATGCCATAAGGCGCAACCGGGCAGGAATGAGCGACGAAAAACGCCCCATAGGATCGTTCCTATTTCTCGGCCCCACCGGTGTCGGCAAAACAGAATTGGCCAAAGCGCTGGCCGACTATCTGTTCAACGACGAGACGGCCCTGACCCGCATCGATATGAGCGAATACCAAGAACGGCATTCGGTGAGCCGGTTGGTGGGGGCGCCTCCCGGTTATGTGGGTTATGAGGAAGGCGGGCAACTGACCGAAGCCGTGCGCAGAAAGCCCTATTCGATCGTGTTGCTCGACGAAATCGAAAAAGCCCACCCCGATGTATTCAACCTCTTGTTGCAGGTGTTGGACGAGGGGCGTTTGACCGACAACAAGGGGCGGGTGGCCAACTTTCGCAATACCCTGGTCATTATGACCTCCAACTTTGGGGCCGAATTGATTCAGGAGAAGCTGGGCACTCATTACCACACGGGCTCCGCGGCACTTCGGGAACACTTATTCGAAGAAACCCGCGACGCCTTGATCGAACAACTCAAAACGGCCTTGCGCCCTGAGTTCCTGAACCGCATCGACGAGGTGCTTTTGTTTGCTCCCCTGGGCGAAAGTGAAGTGTTGTCGATCGCGCGTCTCCAACTCAAACTGATTCAGAGCCTGCTGCTCAAACAGGACATCACCCTCGACGCCACCGATGCCGCCGTACGTCGATTGGCCGAACACGGATTTGACCCTGCTTTTGGGGCACGACCGCTCAAGCGCACCCTGCAACGCGAAGTGCTCAACCCCTTGTCGAAAGAGCTCTTGTCCGGCCGATTGAGCGCCGACTCGGTCGTCTTGCTCGATATCGATAGTGCGGGAGAATTGGTTTTCCGATCCATGGGCGAGCCCGACCCCAGATTGGCTGAGTAATCTCCAAAAAAAAGGCGGGCCTAAGCCCGCCTTGGTGTCTTAAAAAAGGGTCAATTCTTTCTTAGCGCACCACCAAGCGGCGGCTCGAAGCCCCTTTGGCGGTCGAAACGCGAATCACATACACCCCTTTGGGCCAGGTCGTCGCATCGATTGAAGAGGTACCGGCGGTATACGTACGTCCCAAAACCACCCGACCGCTCAGGTCGAGGATTTCCACGCGGGCTGTTTCTTCCAATTGGAGCGAGAACCATCCGGCAGAAGGGTTGGGATAGAGGTTGAAATCCACGACCTGATTTTCGACAGCGCTCAAAATGCCATTGCTGTAATCGACCATCTGAGGATCAAACTCGGTCCAAAACTCGGTCCAATCGGTGGTTCCGAAGGCTCCGCGGAAAGCGACATTGTCGAAGAACGAATCGCCACTTACGCCATTGGCCGACCAATCCGCACCCGAAAGCAAAAGCGAACCTGCGATGGGAAGGTGGTTGGAACCCGTTGTGCTGTAGTAATCCAGAGGCACGCTCAGTTCGTTGGCAGAGATTCCCCCAGCGTCGAAAACCGTATTCATTTGGACGGCATCTTCTACATAGGCGGCCACCGAATCTTCGGTCCAGCTGCCCTCTCCGGCATAATTGGCCGTGTTCCCACTCAAAACGTTGCCGTGGAATTCACAATCGCTGCCTACCGCGCCTTGGGTGCCCGCGCTCTCGTAGCGCAGCGCGATTTTGTGGTCCATGATGACCGAATTGTAGATGCTGGTACGGCTGTTGCGGCGAATCCGCGCTCCACGTCCGTGCAGGTTGTTGACCGGTCCCCCATCGGCTTGGGGGCCTACGAGGGTGATGTTGGCAAATTTGGGCGCGGTCAAGGGCGTGTTGGTCGACCCACTCCCATCGTTGTCGGTTTCCCACCCTTCTGAAGTGGAAATGTCGGCGATGCTCGAAAACTGCTTGACGAAACCGTATTGAATCCGACCGTTGTAGCCAAAATCGCAGTCGAAGTTGTCGTCGACGGTGCCAATGGCCACGAGGTATTTGGCGTCCACATTGCCCCCGAACCATTCAAACGCATCGTCTCCGGCAAAAGATACTTGAATGTGGTCGATGGCGGTGCCCTTGCCTACACCCGCCAAAGTCAACGAGTTGATCTCATTGTTCTGGCTAAAAGCGATACCCGCATACTCAAGCCGCACATAGCGCAGCATTCCGCTGCTGTGGTTGGGATCGGTACCTCCATAAGTACGATCGGCCTGATCGCCCAGCAATCCGCCTTCGATAACGGCCGAACCTCCAACCACATTGATTGGAGCCTGACCCAAAACGAGCAATCCCCCCCAATCGCCCGTGCCCCGCGAGCCAATGGCCCGAGCCGACGTAAAGACGATGGGATTCCACTGGGTGCCTTGAGCCATGATTTTACCCGTGGTGGTGATCACCAAGGTTCCTTTGGTATTGATTCCGTTGTTGATATAACCCTGAATGACGGTACCCTCTTCGATGGTCAGGGTTGCGTTGTTTTTGACGTACACAAAGGCGTCCAACAAATAAATGGTGTCGTTGTGCAAGGTGCGGTTGGCGGTGATGTCGCCGGAAATCACCTTGGTGGGGAGTTGAGCCCAGGCCGCGGCTGCGGTCATACAACTCAAAATCAGAACGTTGTAGAACTTCTTCATGATAGGAGAATTAGTATTACAAAGGTTCCCCTCTCCACATTAACCCAATGTTCCCCTAGCGTTACGCTTTATTTAAGCCATAACCCCATTCCGCTATCGAACCTTGATTCGATCGAGAAAACGCCGGTATTGGCGGGCATACTCGAGGTGTTTTTCGTATTCGTCTGCCTTGGCGTATTCGTGATAGCCCTGCCGTTCGGTGCTGGCCACCATAAAGAAATAGTCGTGCCGCTCCGCGTTCAAAACCGCGTCGATGGCTTGAATCGACGGAATGCTGATGGGCCCTGGGGGCAAACCCGGATAGCGATAGGTATTGTAGGGGTGATTGATTTGAAGGTCCTTCGAATAAACGCGATGCACATCGGTTCTGCCCTGGGTCAAGGCAATGGCGCGGATCACCGTAGGATCGGATTCAAGCTTCCAGCCGTCGCGCAAACGATTCAAATACAAACCCGCCACCCGCGGCATTTCGTCGATTTGCTTGGTTTCCCACTCTACGATGCTCGCCAAAGCGACCACTTCGGTCCGGCTCAACCCCACCGCGTCCGCCAAAGCGTCTCTACGGCCCTTCCAAAAGGCTTCCGATTCGCTGAGCATGCGCTTGGTAAAGGCTTCGGGTTTGAGGGTCCAATACACTTCGTAGGTATTGGGCAAGACCAGACTCGTCCAATTGTGCCGATCGAGCCCGCACTGAAGGAGGTGCTCCTCGCTTTTGAACCATTGCATCCATTCCAAACGACCTACTTCCAGCTGATCGCCCAATTGGGCGGCGAGGGCTTCGGGCCCTGAACACGGCTTGAGCACCAAATTGAGCGGGGTCTGCCGACCCGAAGCCAACAATTGGTGCACGGCCCGGGTGCTCATGCGCTTTTCGATAAAATAACGCCCGGGTTTGTAGCTCTTTACCCCTCTCAGCTTGGCCAGCTCTTTGAGCGGTTGAGCGCTGCTCACCAAATCGGCTCGTTCCATCAAGGTCCCCACCTGGGCCACCGATACCCGATTGCGCCGAATTTCCAAATAGCCCGATTCCCGGGTCCAACCCGGGGCCAAAAACCGGAACCAAACCCCCAAAGCCAGGAGCCCCAAACCGGTTAGCCCCAAGCGCAACAACCACAAAGGCCAGCGCTTCGACGTATGTTGTGCGTTCATGCCAAGGAAGTAAGGTATTGCGGTGGTTAGCGCTGTTGAATTTCCCGAATCAACCGCTGCAATTTCGGGTGGTTTCCGTGCCGGGCCACCATCTGGGTAGTTCTTTGCTCAGCCTCGGCCTGGCATCTTAATCCCAGTTCGAGGGTGCACCGATGGATCCCACGTGCCAAAAATGGGGTTCGACTTCGAACACTCGCTCCATTGAGGCCCGGGACTAAGCCACTTTCGATGTTTGCATTTATTGAAAGATCATGCTATTGCGGGTATCCGGGTCGTGCAGAAATGACCCCATTTCCGTTTACAACAGTTTTTGGAGAAAGCGCAAATCTTCATACCCCTCAGTCGTTCGGGCCCAGGCTTTGAGCGTGCCGACATGCGAAAAACCCCGAGATTCGAACAGCCCCAAACTGATTTCGTTCCAGGGTTGCACCGTGCAGTGCAATTGGTGCAAATGCAAATACTCCTTGGAATACTGGATCAAACAATCGAGGGCCTCGGAAGCATAGCCCTTGCCCCGGTCGTCCCGGTCGGCGATTAGCAGTCCGACGGCAGCGCGCATGTGTTGGGGTTCAAAATCGTACAAATCAATATGGCCAATGGCCCGAGGTTCAGGCCGGAGAATATCGATCATGAGCCGGAGTTGGCGCACCTGGTAGAAATCTTCGTGGGCGCGTTCCAAATAGTCGCGAATCAGATGTTTGCCATACGGCAGATGGACGTCGCCAAAGCGCATCCACTCCAGATTGTTCTCCCAGTCGTAGAGGCATTCGAGGTCTTCGGGTTCGAGTGCGCGCAGCCGGATGTTGAGCCCGAGAATCACGGTGTCGATTGTGGCCAAGTTCCCGAAAAAACGCGATGGGCTGGACCGCGGAGCCGACAGTTTCCAAAGCCCGAGGCAGCGGGTTCAATCTGGACTTCGAGCAAGCCGCCCAAAGCTTGGAGCGAGACCACCGGGGTGTCGATCCAGCCCCCTGTCCACAACACCCGGGCTACGGCTACAGTACCCGTGCCACAGGCCAGCGTTTCGGCTTCGACCCCGCGCTCGAACGTGCGCATCTGCCACAGCTCCGAGGCGTCGCGCCACACTTGGTTGACATTGGTTCCTCCAGGGGCAAATCGCGGAGCATGTCGAATGCTTTTCATCGCGCTCTCCCAAGACACTGTCGGATCGAGTTCACCCACCCAAACCACATGGGGCGAACCCGTATTGGCAAACCAAACCTCGGCCCCGCCCCATTCGCCCGCATCGAGCCGTTGTGGGATAGCCCCGGGCATCATACTCACTTCGAAACGGTCTGGACCGAGCACCGCCCCCATGTGCACGCCATCAAAGGCCTCAAAACGCGCTTGAACCTCGATCCAACCCAAATGGGCCGAATGCAAGACCGAACACCGCCCTCCATTCCCGCAAAAACTCCCGGGATGGCCATCGGCGTTGTAGTAGTCCATCACAAAATCAGCCGTGGTCGAGGGTCGCAACACAATCAACCCGTCGGCTCCGACACCGAAACGGCGGTCGCACAAACGACGAACCAGCGCGGGGTCCGGAATTTGATCGGTCCATTCTGTCGCGTCGAGAAAGACGAAATCGTTGCCCGCTCCTTCGTATTTGTCGAATTTCATGGCGTAAATTTAGGGGAAGCGCGCCACCGCCCGGGTTTTCGAAGAACCCTGCGCTCCCAACAGGCCTATGGCGTTGGGAAAAGAGGAAACGGCAGGGTTCGGCACAGATCCCGCGATTTGAACGAACCGCGTTAATTCGAGGTTAAGACATCCGAAATCGGCCCCGATGTGCGTTGGGTCGGTACGGGATTTGAAGGTGAAAAGTGAATCTCGGTACAACGCGATAGAAACGAAAATCTTTATGAAAAAAGCACTGGTTGTTTTGGGTCTGATGCTGGGGAGCAGTCTGGCCTCGGTTTGGTTGTACGACCACTATTTTGCAGAAGATCGTGTCGTTCAGGTTATCGACACCAAAGGAACCTCTGCCGCTCGAAATGTGGTCTATACGGCCCCCTTCGATGCCGACTTTGTAGGGGCCGCAGAACGGACGGTCAATGCCGTAGTCCATGTCAAAACGTCAGTTGAACAGCGATCTGCGGTCAATCCGTTCGATTTCTTTTTTGGCGTTCCCGGAGGGGGGCAAGGTCAATTGGTGCAGGCTTCGGGCTCGGGGGTTGTGGTGAGCGAAGACGGGTATATTTTGACCAACAACCACGTGATCGAAAACGCCCGGGAAATTATTGTGGCCATGAACGACGACCGCGAATTTCCGGCCGAATTGATCGGAACCGACCCCGCCACCGATCTGGCGGTGATCAAAATCAAAGCAGAAGGCTTGGCACATCTGCCCTTTTCGAATTCAGACGACGTTCGGGTAGGTGAATGGGTGCTCGCTGTGGGCAACCCCTTTAATTTGACTTCGACAGTTACCGCTGGGATCGTGAGCGCCAAGGGCCGCGATATCGGCATTATTTCGGACCGGGCCGCCATTGAGTCGTTTATCCAAACCGATGCGGCTGTCAATCCCGGCAACAGCGGAGGCGCTTTGGTCAATGCCGGGGGCGAATTGATCGGAATCAACACCGCCATTTCGACGCATACCGGCAGCTTTGAGGGCTACAGTTTTGCGGTGCCTTCGAATATTGCCCAGAAAGTCTATAGCGATATCAAGAGCTATGGCGCCGTGCAACGCGCGTTTATTGGTGTCAACATCGGCGACGTAACCCCGAAGTTGATCGAAGAAGCCCAGCTCAAGGTCAAGAGCGGGGTTTATGTAGCGGGGGTCGCCGACAACGGAGCGGCTGCCGAGGCGGGCATCAAACAAGGCGATGTCATTCAGCGGGTCGATGGACAGGAAGTGACCAAGAGCAGCCAGCTCCGCGAATTGATTGGCCGCAAACGCCCCGGAGATCGGGTTACTCTAGGGGTAAACCGCGACGGGAAAGTGAAAGACTACAGCGTAGAACTGCGCAATATGCAGGGCAGCACCGAAATATTAACCAAGGAAGACCTGAACTATACCGCCGCTTTGGGGGCCTCGCTCGAACCGCTTTCGCCGGAAGACCGGAAGAAGCTCGGTCTGGCGCGGGGCGTGAAGGTGGCCAAGGTCAAAGGGGGTAAGTTTGAAAAGGCGGGCGTCCCGAGCGGGTTTATCATTACCAAGATCAACAACCGCTTGGTGAGCAGCCCACAAGAGGTAGAACAACTGGTCAATCAGTTGCAGGCGGGCGATGGGGTGCTGATTCAGGGGTATTTGCCCGATGGTCGCCCCGACTATTTTGCCTTTGGTTGGTAAGGGCGTAGCGACACAGAGGAACATCCAGAATACTTGCGCGAAATCGGAAGGTTTGGAAAACGTCCGCGGGGACCTAAGTGTTCAAATAACACACTGCATTTTTCATTAATGCATTGATTGTTATTTATTTACACTTCAGATAAAAATTGTATTCGGTCTCGTGCAGGGCTACTTTTGCGGCCTGAAAAACCCCACAGGAGCTATGGAACAGCGGTTCACCCACCAATTGAGTATCGAAAAGCGAATCGAAAGCGAAAAAGCGGCCGTGGCTTTTATCAAGGCCATCAGCGAGCTGTGGTACGATAAAGGCATTGAAACCCTGCTGTTTCGCAATCAGTTGATCGACAAGCGAACGAGCGAAATCCTCAACCTCCACCACTACGCCCGCAAATTTGTGGGGCGCAACATCACCATCAACGACACCCTCGAGGTGGCTCAAGCGATGCTGCTCGTCGACCTCTGCCCTGCCCGGATCGATATAGGTCGCTTGACCGCGGAGTGGCTCGAAGAAGGGAACCACAGCATTCAGAACTTTCTGGCCGGCAAGCTCCGCGACTTTGTTGGGGCCGAAAACAAGAGTGCCATTCCAGCCCGGGATGTCGTTTTGTACGGATTTGGACGGATTGGTCGTTTGGCGGCCCGCGAACTGATTGCGATGGAGGGCAAGGGCGAGCAATTGCGGTTGCGCGCGATTGTGACCCGAGACCGCGACAAATCGACTTTGGAAAAGCGCGCTTCGTTGTTGCGCGTCGATTCGGTTCACGGACCTTTTCCGGGCACCGTAGAAGCCGACGAAGAAAACGATGCACTGATCATCAACGGACGGATGGTGCGTTTTATCGCGGCCAATGGTCCCGAAGAGATCGACTATACGGCCTATGGAATTCAAGATGCCCTGATCATCGACAATACTGGGGCCTTCCGCGACAAAGAGGCTCTTAGCCGCCACCTCAAGGCCAAGGGTGCTTCTAAGGTATTGTTGACGGCTCCTGGCAAAGGGGTTCCGAACATTGTGCACGGGGTGAACCAGTTGGACCACAACCCGGCCGAAATCGATCTGTTTTCGGCGGCTTCGTGCACCACGAATGCGATTGTGCCTGTCCTCAAGGTGATCAACGACGCTTTGGGAATCGAAAAAGGCCATATCGAAACCATCCATGCCTACACCAACGACCAGAATTTGGTCGACAATATGCACCCCAAATACCGTCGGGGTCGGGCGGCTGCGCTCAATATGGTGATTACCGAGACCGGGGCGGGCAGCGCGGTCGACAAGGCCATTCCGGGCTTGGGCGCCAAACTGACCTCGAACGCCATCCGGGTTCCCGTGCCTGATGGATCGCTCGCCATCTTGAACCTGACGGTGACCAAAGACACAAGCGTCGACGCGGTCAACGAGTTGATGCGCAAAGCGGCTCTCCACGGCCCGCTTGTGGAGCAAATCATGTATCAAATGTCGAATGAGTTGGTTTCCAGCGATATTATCGGAAACCCCTGCCCTTCGGTCTTCGATAGCAAAGCCACCATTGTCCACACGGACCATCGGAGCATTGTGCTCTATGTATGGTACGACAATGAGTATGGCTATACGCGTCAGGTGATGCGGCTGAGCAAGTACATCGCGGGCGTACGCCGCAAGGCCTATTATTGATCGGCGTCCCCTATGTGACCTGGCAGAGACGCCAAGCTTGAAAATCGTCGGGGGTTCACGCAGAGCGCGCAGAGGGAAATGCACGCAAAGGACACAGAGTGAGTGTCCTACGAAACAATGGCTACGGTGCCAGAGAGATTATGGTAAAAAGAAAGACTCGCTGTGGGTTGTTCGGGTACTCTGCGACCTCTGCGCCTTCTTTGCGGCCTCTGCGTGAAATCGTCGGGG